>Ga0315280_10000368_pt1 | contig 83301 bp, 63 predicted proteins | sample YL17G06_40_MG_FD_203697 | JGI IMG/M metagenome (GOLD analysis project Ga0315280, IMG submission 203697) | Sediment microbial communities from Yellowstone Lake, YNP, Wyoming, USA - YL17G06_40 | ecosystem: Environmental > Aquatic > Freshwater > Lake > Sediment | place: USA: Wyoming | collected... | reverse complement strand
AAGTGAATTCCAAAATCCTTAGGACGCTTCCGAGAGAAAAAGCATTCTACTTCTTTACATCTATCGGAAACTACACGGGTGAAAGTGCAACATCCCTGAAAGAGTTTATGGAAAAAATAAATCAAGTGAACGTGAAATCACTAGAGTTTCATCTCTATCGTGGAGATTTTGAAAAGTGGATAACAGAAGTTTTGGAAGATAAAAAGTTAGCAGAAGACGTTGTTAAACTGCAGAAAACTAATCCATTGGGTGACCAGCTACGAAATCAATTTCATGCAATAGTTTCAAAACGCTACCAACAATTGACGTATGGTCCTGGTTTAATCCGTTAAAAAACCTTTTGATTTAAAATTGACATTAACGATTAAAAAAGAAGATTGCCCAAGATTATTAAATTGATCGATCGATCGAAAATGTCGTAAAGAAAGTGCAGCTTAAAATTGTTTTAGTAGAAGGCGACACCAACGGCGTGTTGGCTTCCGCTCTCGCCGCCGTGAAACTCAACGTTTCGGTTGGTCATGTGGAAGCTGGACTTCGAAGTTTTGACTTGCGCATGCCTGAGGAACACAACCGTCACTTAGTAGATCACTTGTCCAAATACTTGTTTGCGCCAACAGAAATTGCGAGAAAAAATTTAGAGAGGGAAAGTGTGTGGGGCAGCATATACGTGACTGGAAACACCGTCATCGACGCGGTGATGCAGCACATGTCCTTGGCGGAAAAGAAATCGAGCATTATGGATCAAATTCGGTTCAAGCGATTTGCTTTGGTCACTGCGCATCGAGCTGAAAACGTGGACGACCCAATTGTGCTTAGAAACTTTGTTGAAGCTTTCGCTAATGCTCCCATTTCAATCGTGTATCCTATTCATCCAAGGAGCAAAAAGCGGTTACGCCAGCAAAAACTGTGGAACAAAATTTCTAAAGATGAAAACGTTCAGTTGCTGCCACCGCAAGGTTACTTTGATTTTCTCATGCTCATGAAGAACTGTGAAATGATAATCACCGACTCCGGCGGAGTGCAAGAAGAGGCTACTGCCGCGCCTATACGAAAACCTGTCTTAGTGATTCGGCTGTCGACCGAAAGATCCGAAGCTGTCGAGGCTGGCTTCGCCAAAGTGGTCGGCGTCAAAAAGCAACAGATTCTTGCTGCAATGGAAAAGACTTTGAATGAAAGGTCTGAACTGCCGAGAATGTCACCTTATGGAGACGGGACAGCCGCCCAAAAAATCGTCAAAATTATGCTTGAAGAAGCGTTTTAATAATAATACATATCAGAGAATTCATGATTGTTTCAAGTGGTGCAGCATTAACATCTTGCTTCAAGCTTTACTTGAAAAACATTTTAGACTACTATGCATTAGTTAGTATGAGGATGATTTATTGGAGATTCAATGGCTCGATAGAAATGTAGACATAGATTTACTCTGCAAGGAGGTTGAACAATTTCTTTCCCAGCGAAATCTTAGCGTCAAAGTTGAAAAACTATCTGACGGTTATGAGCTAGTGGCAGTTAGCCGGAAAATCCTGAATGTGCAGCTTATGGTTAAAGTGGACATTTCTGGTACGCCTAGCAATTTCGTAGTAGAGCTTACAATTAACAAACAAAAAGGTGGGTTCTACACAGCGTCGAGAATTGCTGGCGCACTTTCTTGGTTGATTGGCGGCGGCGTGCTCGTTTTGACCGAGCAAAAAGCACTTGAAAACTTAGAAAAAATCGAGCACGAATTTAGGGATTTCATAGAAAGAAAAGTAGTAGACTTAGAAGGTTCAGCCACAAAAACCGATTAGTATGCTGGGACGACCTTTTATTTTCGACGTTGTCTGCGGCTGATTGATGGTCTGGCTTTCCCTTTTCTTTTCGCAAAAAAGTACAATGCAATTCCTAAAATGGCTATCGCTGCAGTGGCGCCCAGTGCGTAAAGAAGGATGGCGGGCGGTCCAGGTTGTTCAACGGTGACTTTTGCTATGTTGCTCTCGGTGTTGTGTGTGACGATGTCTCCGTTCCAGCTGGCTTTAAACTCGTAGGTTCCAGGATCAGTCGGTTTCCAAGCGTATGAGAAATTCCCTTGGGCATTGACCATGACCATAGTGAGGTTGGTCCAAGTCTGTTGAGGCTGGAGACGATAAAATATAGTTACATTTGCTCTTAAGCGACTTGGAGTTAAGTAGCCGGTAATTATTATTGCAGAGCGGAGTGTTATTGAAGGCGAATTGGTCGATATTGAAAGAAGGCTTCGTAGTTTGCTGACAAATACGGATTTCGTTGTGGCGTTTGTTGCTGTGGAGTTGTCTGTAACAGTTAACGTCACAATGTAGGTTTTGGATTGTGGAAATGAATGAGTCACGCTGGAAACCGTCACGTTAGCTGCTGTACCGTCGCCGAAGTCCCAGAGATACCCTACAATTGTGCCATCTGGGTCGAAGCTTGCTGAGGCGTCAAAGGTCACGGTTGCGTTTATTTCGGGTTCTGTTGGCGTGAAAGAGAAAAATGCCTGCGGGATACGCGTCAGGGCTACCTTGCCGTCAATTAAGATGTTATCGATGATATCGGTTTCGTTGGGTACGGTACTGGCTTCCGCCTTAATTGGGTACAAGCCTTTGTTTAGGCCTGTGGTATTCCACCCGAAAATTAGTGTTTGCTGGTCGAGGAAAACTAGATTTGTAACGGGTTGCGTGCCGATCTTAACCCAGTTAATTCCTGATCTATAATACGCTGAGACGTTGAAGCTTTCAGTTATTATGCCTTGATTGCTGACTGTCACATTTATTGATATTATTGCGCCTGGCAACGCTTGTCTCGGAGAAGCCTTCACGTCTATTACAGCAACGTCGTAAGGCATTCCCACCTTTATTAGCTGCGGCATAATATTGCCAGTTATTCCATTGCTGTCTATAACGATCAAAATCGCTGTGTAATTTTTTTCTTGGGGCGGCCTTATTTCTTGGTATTTGTTCCATGTGACTGGCACGGTTTTGGTGGCGTTTGCGCCGTCGCCGAAGTACCATGTATAGTTGGCAATAGTGCCGTATGGAGAGTAACTGTTTGACCCGTCAAATGTCACATTGTACACATTTGATGTATAAGTGAATGAAGCAGTCGGTATACGGCTTGGGTCCACGTTTCGAAAGTATCCGTCTGCCTCTGAATGTTGAATACTTGCCATATTGACATCTAGAAGTTTGGTGTCATAAAGGTCTAAGGCGGTTTCTCCCAGCCTAAGAACTTTGAAGGTTATTGTGGCTAGTGTTCCGCTGCCGTCGACGGCGTCATTTGAAGTAATCAAGGCGCCAATCTGTAAGTAAGCGGAACCGAAGTAAGGAAGGGCAAAATATGTGTTGTATGTGCCACCGCCGTTTAGGAAGGGCCCTTCTTTTATTAGCGTTCTGTTGGCATAAAGAAGCAACGGATTGTATTGTAGCTTGATTTCCCACGCATTGAGACCAACAACATTCGAAACGTTAATGTTCACTGTGAAAAATTGACCGGGCTGAGCTGCGCTGCTTGTTGGATTAATAAAAATTGTGGTTCCTGTCTGCGCCTTGACTTCATTGTTTACAGGTAGGAGTAAAACCAAGAGTGTCAAAAGGAGTGGACATAGGGTTTTTGCTTTCACTCTTCCAGATCCTCGGTGTGTATTTTCAGGTGCAGTATTGTTAATCTATGTTTTCTCAAGTGTTTTTGGTTTTCTGATTTTCAGAAAGTAAACGCCGGCAAGGGCAATTATGACTATTATTCCAACTGCGGCGTATGGAATTAGCCATGATAAGTCTGATGGAGGGGTAGGCGCCTCTGCAACGGTGAGTGTTTGCAAGTCGCTTTCGTCTCCTACAGTGTTGGCATCGCCGTCCCATTTTGCTTTAACGTCGTATGTTCCCTTAGCTGTGGGATTCCAAGTGTATGTGTAATGGCTGTTTGAATCTGTTTGAACAGTGGCAATGTCGGTCCAGGTTCCTCCGCTGACTCTAACTTGGATGACAACATTGATGCCGACTCGTTTGGGGTTGACTGTTCCATTGATGACTATGCTTGACCCAACCTTCAGTGAAGTTGTGCTGATGGAAATGAAGAGGGTGCTGACGGCTTTGTTCACCGCCACGGTTGCTGTGGTGGTGCTTTCGTTTCCAAAGGAGTATGTGTCTCCTAGCCAGATGCTCTTAATTTGGTATGTTCCAGCGGTTGAAGGTGTCCACTTATATGAATATTGGCTGCTTAGACTAGTTGTGACCGTTGTTAGGTTACTCCATGTTCCTCCTGCGATTTTAGATTGAATAGTAACTGGGGCTCCCGAACGTGAGGGTGTTAGTTGACCGCTTATGGTCAGTGATTGTCCCATGATTATTGAGGCTGCAGCAGAAATTGTTAGGGTACTGTATTGCTTGATGATTGCGATGCTGCCCCAAGTTTTGGTGTTGTCTGTAAGATTGAATTCATATGGCACAGGGGTTGTGCTCACCTTTAAAGTGTATGTGCCCGCGGGAACTCCTGTCACAGTCCAGTTCAATGTTGCCGTCCCACCAATGCCAGGGTTTAGCACAAACGTGTTTTTGCCTGTCCATGATGCGTTGATCTGTTGAGTGTTCAGGAAAACTGTGACGTTGAAGAATTCTGGAAAATCACCTTCGTTCTTAGCTTGAACGTAAATGTACAGGGTTTCGCCGAACTGCAAGGTGTCTCTTGAAATCGCAACGTCTGTTATGTTTATGTTGTGATAGTACACTTTTACTTGGGTTGGTTGCGTGCTTCCAGTTAGGCTTGAGTTGTCTGTAACTGTTAAGGTAACCCAATAGTTGCCTGGACCCGTATATGTGTGATTGATTATTGGATACGTTACGTTTGTTGTGTTGCTGTCGCCGAAATTCCACTGGTAATTGATGATGTTGCGGCCTTGGAAAGCGTGGCTTGCTGAGGCGTCGAATTTGGCTGGTTGCCCTGCAAGGGGAATATTATCTGGTGGTTGGTTGGGAAAAGTGAAGCTCGCTATTGGATTTGCAGTGGCCTCAGAAAATATGGTTATGTTCCCAAAAGTGAATACGTTATTGGTTAAGTTCTTTTCTACGCCAGGATATAAATCGAGCAGAAACTTTCTGGTTTTGCTATCCATTAGGCTAGCGTTAGCCCATAGTTGGTATTGGCCATCAGCCACGCCTGTGGTGTTCCAAGCAAACGTTATTGTTCTGTTTGATTCTGGATCTGGTGAAGCTGGTAAAGGATCTGGATTAGGTGGCGGACCGCCTATTGGAGAAAGTGTGCTGTATGAAGACCAGTAATAGTAGTTTGGTGGTGTCGTTCTATTATCGTATGGAATTAATACAGTTTCATAGAGAAGTGAGGCATTAAGATCTTCAGTTACTGTTCCTCGGTTCGAGATCGTCATGTTGATGTAAATGAGGGTGCCAGGGTAAACGGTTGTTTTCGTGACTGTGATGTTTGTTATAGCTATATCATGTATTACAACACTAACCTGCTTGATCTGGCTGTTGGTTAAAGAAGCATTGTCGATAACGGTTAGATTAATGGTGTAAGTTTGTGGGGTTGTGAAAATATGTGTCATCAGCGGGTTGGTCGCGGTTGTTGTGTTGCCGTCGCCGAAATTCCACTGGTAACTGGCAATAGTGCGCCCATCTGTGGCATAACTGCTTGACGCATTGAAGGTGACGGTTTCGCCTGCGATAGGATTGCGTTGAAGACCAGTAGGTGTATCAGGGGGTAGCTCAGGCGAGGGTGGTTGAGGCAAGTAATAGAAGGAAGCCTTAGGTTGAACTGTGTAGAACACCCCGCCTACTGGAGAACCAAGAGTTATTTGATTCCCGCTAGCATCTTGCAGTTTAACATCATACGGATCCAGATTCGATTCCCCCGTGTCAACAACTTTAAAAGTAACAGTTGCCAAGGTTCCGTTGCCACTTACAGTATCGGCCGAGTTGATTAAGCAACCAAGTAGTACGTAGTTTACTCCTAAACTAGTCTTAAAAACGGTGTTAAATGGTCCCCCAAATGTACCGCTCAAGTCTTTTAGAAATGGGCCTTCCTCCATTTTAACGATGTCTAAGACAGAGAAACTGAAGCCTAATTTGAGTTCCCAGAGGTTGAGGTTTGCAACGTTAGTCACGTTGATATTTATCGTATAGTTTTGGTTGACATAGAAATCTGCCCTTGGCTTTGGTGGATCTACAGAAACAACAGCAATGGGTTGACTTACAGCGGGGCTAAAGAGAGGTGTGCCCGCGTTTAAAAATAAGAAAGTGATAAGCAGAAATGTTAGAAATTTAGCTTTTGTCTCCATAGGGCTCTCCCTTCTAAGGATGTATTAGGTAAGTTCTTCGTGTATTTGAGGTTTTCTTTTCAGAGCTTAAGTGTTCTCGCCTTCAAATAAGGGGGCATTACGTTTCTTTGGTAGGCGTTTACTCCTGAGAACTATTCCTAGAAGCGTGATTATTATTAGGAGGGGCAGAAGTGCAGCTGCTGGAAATTCTGGGACCGCGTATGCAACGATTCCTATTGTTTGAGTGCTCTGGTTATAAAGAATGTAGACTGAGGTGTGAGTGGAGTTTTGGGTCCATGTGTAGTTGCCTGGCGGTAGGACAACACTGTCTAAAGAAATTATCCATGCTTGAGAATCACCCCACATGAGCGTCTTGGGAATGGTTACATTAATGAAGCCCTTTGTGTCTGCTGGGCCTGTTACGTTGAAGTTTAGTTCTCCTTTGCCACCGCTGATCGTGTTGAAGCCAAGGAATAAAATCGAAGAGTTGCTCACGGTGACAACATGATAAATTGTGGCGTCCACTGTAAAAGCGTGATCAATCGTCTTTTGTCCTACGATGCTGACCATGCCATCAATCATTATGTTGTTTGTCACGTTTATTTCGCCAGGAACAATTGTCGCTTGAGCTGAAATCTGATACTTGCCAATTTCAAAGCCAGTGGTGTTCCAGTGGAGTATTCGTGTTGCCTGTGTACCTGGGGGCAAGCTAGTGACTGTTTGGGCTCCAATTGATGTGGTGTTGTGGTAAGCTGCTAGGACGAAGGAATCGGTTGCTTCTCCTCTGTTTTCAGCTGTTACTGTTACGTCGACAATTTCGCCTGGTAATGCTGTGTTCTCGGAGACGTAGATGCTTACCATTGCAATGTCGTGCTGAAGGGAGACTGTTACGGTTCCGCCGCTTCTTGTGTTATCAACCGTATATGTTTCACCTGGGACTGTGCTTGCAACGGCTGTAATCCCATAAGCGCCAGGCGCCACGCCTGTTGTGTTCCAAGAAAACTTAACGATTGTTTGATTGTTTGGTGGCAGGTCGGGAACAGTTTGAGTGCCTATCGAGTTGCCGTCGTAGAAAACTGTGATGTTGAAAGTATCGGTAACGACACCACCGTTTTGGGCAGTAACTGATATGTTCACGGCCTGACCGACGTACACGGATGTGGGTGTGAGTGTGACGTTTGTTACGATTATGTTATGTGTATAGTAGACTGTGATGGCTCCGTCGGTGAAAGCGTTGTTGGCGGTATTGGTTTCCCCGGGAGCTCTCATAGTCACAGCTTTGAGAATGTATGTTCCAGGCGCGATCTCTGTGGTGTTCCAGTCAAATCTAACGGCAACACCTACAAGACTTGCCAAAGTTACTTCTTGCGTTTGGATTAGAGTTGAATTGTAGAACAAGCTGACGTTGACGGTTTCCGTGACGGTTCCGTTGTTGAAGATGGAAACGTCGACATGGATGATTTCGCCGTCGAGCGCGTGGGTTTTTGAAGCGTTGACGTCTAAAATGATTATGTCGTGTGATTCTCCAGGAATGTTGCTGAAGTATCCGTCGTCTGTTGTGTGTTCCATTGTTGTAATTGGATAGGTTGGAGGGTTGCCTAGTGTGTAGAGTGTAGTACCGTAAAGATGCAGTATTGTGTTGTTCAGATCGCTTGTAACTTTGAACTTTATGACGGCTAGACCTCCACTGCCTGTTACGGGATAAGCAGTTTGGTAGGGTGTTCCCATGAGCGTTGCAGTGACATAAACAAAGTTCGATGGCTCATTGTATTTTTTGGCGGTGAAGAAAACGCTGCCGCCTTTAGAAAGCATAGAGCCCCCTCCTTGTAAAGCAGTTGTAACATTCAAAACGGGGCCAGTCCAGTTTAGGTAGAATTCATATCCCCAAAGTCCCGGGCTTGGGACACTAGTGACGTTGATCGTTACGGTGAAGTAGGTGCCGCTTGTGGCGCTACTGTTCAAGATGACTGGTGGGTTCACATACATTGTTGGTGTTGTTTCGGTGGCTTGAGCGTTATTTAGAAGAGGTGTGTGGAAAGCGCCTGTTAATGAAACCATAAAAAGTGTAATTAATGAGATGGTTGTGAACGTCTTTTTCTTAATCACCGTGGTACCTCAATTTTATCCGCCGTAACCCCACGATAGGGCGAGTAGATTCAAGTCGCGATAGTCTACCACATTGTCCTTGTTGAAGTCGGCGCGGGAGTCGTATCGCGAATTGCCGCTTGAGGCTCCATAGGCTCTGCCCAAAATGGCTAAGTCGATGACGTTTACCACGCTGTCAACATTCGCGTCTGCAACTTTGATGGTTAAGGTCCCATCGGGGACGGTGTTGTCTGATGTGTGTGTTTCGCCTGGAACAGGAGTTGCTACAGCTTGAATTTGATATGAGCCTGAGGATATGCCGCTTGAACTGAAGATGTAGACTAGATTGTTGCTGGCTGCAGGAGCAAGGTTGTTGACATTTTTAACTGCAAGGACATTTGAGCCGTAGTAAACAGTCACATTGAATGTCTCTGTATTTTTGCCGGTGTTCTTAACCACCACTGTGATGTTGGTTTTCTGAGTGTACCAAATTGTAGAATTTAGCAGCGTGACTACGGTCACAGTGACATCATGCACGTTGTAAACTGTGACTATGCTGCTTGAACGGCTGTTATTGCTTATGTCGAGTTCACCTGTTACACGAGGCACAGTCGCGTTTATGAAATAGGGTCCAGGTGTGGCACTGCTTGTATTCCAGTAAACGGTGCGAGTAACATTGACTCCTATCGCGACACTTATGCCTGTTTGCGTTTTTATCAAGCTTGTATTGTAATATATGTTCAGAGCGCAGGTTTCTGCTCGGTTGCCTTTGTTTTGAATTTTGACGTTTATGGTGAGGTTTTGTCCTTGAAGTACTTCATTACTGGACAAAGCAACTTCCACCACGGCCAGGTCATGCACTTCGTTTAGGTTGCTGAAATAACCATCTTGCGTAGTGTGATCCATGGTTATGACAGAATAGGTTGGAGGCGGACCGAGCGTGTAAAGTTCGGTGCTGTAAAGATGCAACGCCGTGCTACCCGTATTTTCAACCAAGAATTTGATATAGCATAGACCTCCGCTGCCTGTCTGCGGAAAAGCGTTCACGTAGGGTGTTCCCATGAGCGTTGCAGTGACATAAACATAGTTCAATGGCTCATTGTATTTTTTGGCGCTGAAGTATACACTGCCACCTTTAGGAAGCATAGCACCTGAACCTTGAGCAGCAACGGTAACGTTCTGAACGGTTCCATTCCATGTTAAGTAGAATTCAAACCCCCACATGCCTGGAGAGGGTACATTACTGATGTTTACGGTTACTTGGTAATATTCTCCAGCCCCAGCGCTTTGATTGATTATGGCCGGAGGATTAATGTACATAAGAGGAGTCGCGTCTGCCTTTGCGGACTTTGGGAGAAGCTCAAATGGAGAGTCTGGAATGCTTGAAATCATGAAAAGCAACATTACAAATAGTGCAATTGCCGTAATCCTTCCTCTCATGCAATCAACTCGCTAGCTTGCCCAATCAATCTAGTAGTCACTTACGTATTTTAACCTTTTGAAAACTCAGTTCTATAACAAATATTTAGGCTGGTGTGCTAGAGTTCTTTCTTCGTCTCATGAATAGTAATATCCCAACGCCTGCGACAACAACCACTACGACGCCTGCAACTATGTAAATTAACCCGGAAGATTGAGTTGCTTGCACAGTCACTGTGCCTTTGGTCAAGGTGTTATTGTCGATGTTTGCCTCATCACTTACGGGTCCAGCTACAACTTTGATCGTGTAATCTCCAGGGTCAACGTTTTTAGTCTCCCAAGTTATCGTCTTGGTCACCTGTGCACCTGGGCCGAGTCCATCAACCGGAATCGTTCCAACGGTCCGTGTCCCACCAGAACTAACTGCGGTTACGGTGACGTCAAATGTTGTCGCGTTCAATGTTCCTTGATTCTTCACGGTAATTGTAATCGTTAAGGAATCGCCGACTGTTAATTGGGTGGATGATAACTCGATACTGACGACTGTCAGATCTGGGACTGCGTTTGCGAAGAATCCTTCGTTTTTAATGTGAATAATCTTGTTGCCAGTTGAATCAAGCAGCAGTGTGTTGGGTAAGCTCAATAGGCTTGATCCGAATGTGATAACGTCAAAGGTGATGGTGGCTAAGGTTCCGTTGCCTGAGGTTCCAGTTGAAGCTTGAAGTAAAGTTGCATTAACAACTGCGTATCCGTCTACGCTGTGAATATCAGAGGAGAACGACGTTGTGCCTGTTTGGTTTAAGAATGCCCCTTCTGTAACGCTTGCCAAATTTATGACGTTAGGGTCCCATTTTATTGTGATGTTCCAGGAATGAAGGTTTTGCATGTTGCCTGCGGTAAGGTTCACATTGAATGATGTTCCTGCTAATTTGCTGGGATCCTTTATTGTGGCTGGATCCACACTTAGAGTGGACATGGGCAGAGCAAAGTAGCCGTCTTCTTCTGTGTGTGGCATATTTTTTGGTGGTTCGAGATAGGTGCCCAAGTCGATTAGCTGCGTTTGATTAATATGGAGCGCGGTTCTTCCCTGAGGCTCTAGCACTTTGAACGTGACCGTGGCGAGTGTGCCGTTTCCTGTGAGCGTATCAAGAGCAGATGATGAAAGAACCGTGTCTACGGCATAAATGTAGCCAAGACTATTATAGTATTTAGGAACTAAATACGTATTCAGAGATCCGCCCTTGTTTGAAAAGGAGCCTTCACTGATTAGGGTGGCATTTAAGAGGCTTGAATTAAAATACATATAAAACTGCCAAACGTGCAAGCCTTTGACGTTTTCCACATCTATGTTAACTGTGAACTCTTGTCCCACGTTAGCCGTGACAGCGGGTGGATTAACAAACATCCTAGTAACTGATGTAGCATAGCTTTTGGGCGTCACGGCGGAGAATGAGAACGTGATGATGAAAGCTGCAAAAATCAAAGTTTTAGCGTATTTCAGTGTTTGCTTCTTATTCATTCTTGTTTTCTCCCTCTACATAGAAGACTTTTTATTGCAAACTGTGGAATTTAAGGATTTCCATCATAGTGGGCTAACGAGCATCTCATATAATTAGGACACAGATGCGAAAACTAGAAGGATTTTCGAGAAAGTGGGGTTATCTTAGGAACTTGTTAGAGTTTCAACCCGTAGTTAACTGCTAGTTTGCCGAGGTCCATGTAGTTGATTCTTCCGTCACTGTTGAAATCGTAGTCTGGGTTGTATCTGCCGCTGCCGTCTCCTAGTTTGCTTCCGTAGGCTATTGCCAGTGCGCCCAAGTCTTTGTAATTTACTCGGCCATCGTGGTTGCCGTCGCCTGGCAGCCACAGCTTTATCCATCCGTCGGTGAAAGTGTTGTCAGCTGTATTTGTTTCTCCTGGGACGATGTTGGCTTTGGCGGTCACAGTCATGTTGTCTCCTGCAACACCGACGGCGACTGTATCCCATACGTAGGTTACGTTGACTTGAGTGCTTGGTTGCAGGTTTGTTATGGTTATGTTTCCTAGGAATTGGGTTCCGTAATAGAAGGATACGTTGAAGGTTTCGGGTGTGGTGCCGTGATTTGCGGCTGTTGCTGTGAGGTTAGCGCGCTGTCCAACAGTGAGGTTAGCTGCTGTTTTTGGATATTGATACATCATGTTGGTGAGGTTGGTTACTGCTACGTCGTGTGCTCCGAAAGCTGTGGCACTGGTTACAATGTCAAATGTGATGCTGTTTATTGGGCCAGCCTGGGTTACTGTGGTTGTTATAGATAGGCCCATAATGGCTGAGGTTCCTGGATTGAGGGTGAATGTTTGGTTCTGTAGGATTGTTCCACCATGGTATTGGTAAAGCACGATTTTTTGTTGTGTGTAGTTAACGAATATTGTAAAGTCGTAGATTTGATTTGCATTCAATGATACGTTGTGGATTCCAATTACGTCTTGATAAGTTACTGGACAGGACAGGTGAATGACATCTGAAAAAGTCGTGTTTGCTTCAGGGATTATTTTTGGCGCTATACTGATGCTGTAGCCTGCGATTGAGACTATGCCGTCTGCGCCTGTAGTAACAATTAATGGGATGTCAAGAGAAGATGAGAGAGGAACAAAGGGTAGCGCTATCAGTAACAATGCCGCTAGAACTGTGAGCTTTGTCTTGCTCATCCTCACGTTTTTTTCACCGTTTTTTAAATTATGGAAATTTTCAAAATGGGGTACTTAGGGGCGCGATCACACATTTGTGGCTTCGACTCCTAGGTTTATTGTGGCTGTTGTTCCCGCGATGATGCCGTCTTTTCCCAATGTGACCAGTTTGATGCTGTCGATTTCGTTTATGTTCATTGTGAAGTAGGCACTTTCACCTTGAATTATTGTGCCTCCAGGTCCAAGTTGTATTGCTAAGTATTCATTGGCACCAATAATTAGGGTAATGTTAAAGGATTGGATTACGCCGTTGGGATCTGCGACTGATAGGGCGTGTAGTTTTATTTTGACTTGGGTTCCGTTGACGTTGTGTATGTGTAGTGCGTCGGGGCTGAACCATTGTACCGAGGGGAATATTTTTGGGTTTATTGAGGCTTGGGTTTGGTTTACGTTGTTGATTGTGCTTACTCCGTCTGTGCCGTTTTCAAATATGATGGGGGATTTGACGACGGTGGGTGTCACGGTTACGTTGTATGTTATGATGAGCGTGGCTATCGCTATTGAAATCAAAGAAAGAAAGACGATGGCTAGCGGAATCACTAGGCGTTTCTGCATTCAATGCGCCCCCTTTTAGTTGGTAGTTTATGGGTTGAACACTTGCATGTCTAGCGTGAACACACTATTGCCAGAAGCTCCAGATTTTCCAGTTATCTCCAGCCATATGGTGTATTTGCCTGGTGCCAGACTTACGACGGTGTATGATGAGCTTACTGTGGTTAGTGACCAGACGGTTGTTGCGTTATAGACTTTGACTAGGAACGATTCAATGTTTGTTCCTTGTTGGGTTATGCTGGATACGCGAAGTCCAGTTTGGTGAACGACGCCTGTGTCCGAGTTCCATATACCATATGTTAAGTTTTCGTCAACAGTCTTGATCAATGGGAATATGTTCACTGAGTAGGCAAAGGTGTTTAGTTTGGTGCTGGGCCATGAAAAGAAGCTTACTTTTGGATTGGCAACAACTGTGGCAGTCATGGTGGCTGACAGTACTACGTATGCGGCTGCGGCTACTGATGCGACGAGTATTGCTACTAGCAGTACTGCTGGAATGCTGAATCGGCCTAAGTGTATCGATTTGCGAAAGTTCATGTTTTTTCCTTCCTCCTTTTTTTATTTTTATTTTCATTCAGGTCGGTTTTGGAGCGAATCGTTTTGATCCGCTCTTTCAAACCATTGAATGAGCTTGAACTTGAGAATATTAGGCCTGAGATAAGAATAAATGGCAGGATTATGCCTGCGCTCTTCACTCTTCCTTCCACAATTGCCCCGTTCAATGTGGCTGATACGGCATACGATGTGCATGTGATTGTTTCGGCTTGGTTCTCTGCGGTGATTGTTCGGGTCACGTTGGCGATAACGTGTTTTGTTGGAGTTGCTCCATCATAAATTGTGAAGGTCAAAGTTGAGTTGGGAACATTGAGCAGGGAGACAACTCCACTTACTCCTGTGATTCCCGTTGTGATTTTGTTTGTCTGCGTGCTTGTGGCATTAAACACGGTTACGTTGGCGTATTGTAGCCAAACGTTGTGTGGAGGCGTTCCTGATGTGCCCTCTATGGTTGTGATTTGGATGTCGAATATGTTGCACTTCATAATTTTTGTTGTGGGTGAGCTAACGGTTAAGGAGACTCCGTACACCCAGGCGCCGTAATATTTGACTTTGATTGAGACTGTTCCGCTTACTCCTGTCCAGTTTGCCCAGCCGTTTACGTTGCTGGTTTTTACGTCTGAACCTTTGTACACGTAGGCTCCTGAGATTGCGGTTGCGTTGTCAAAGTCCATTACTCTTAGGTTTAATGCGTAGCCCGTTGTGACTGGTACCACTTTGGATGTGGTGCTCCAAAGGCCTAGGCTGTTTGTGACGTTCAATACTACGGTGTAGGAGTTTGCGGATGAGTAGACGTGATAGATTATTGGGTTTGTTCCGGAGCTGGTTGTGTTGCCGTCTCCGAAGGTCCATTTGTAGTTTGTTATGGTTCCGCCTCCTCCGCTCGATGCTGAAGCGTCGAAGGTTACGGTTTGTCCGACTACAGGGTTTGGTGGTGAGAATGTGAAGGATGCGATTGGGGGTCCAGATGGTGGTAGTTTGAAGAATCCGTTGTTCAGGGTTGCTGGCATTGCAGTTAAGAGTGAATCTGTTAGTATGACGCTTGTTAGGACTAGGTTTGATGTGCCTGATGCTTTTACTTTGAAAAACACTTTAGCTAGGGTTCCGTTTCCGCTTGCTCCAGGTATGGCTCCTGTGAGTGTGCAGCCGTAGTATGTGATGACGCCGGTTGAGTTGTTTATTGTGCCCGATAAAAAGAGGGTTGTTTGGCCGTTGACTGTTGCCCAGTTTTTGAGGAATGGACCTTCTGTCATGTTGGCGGCTTGCAATACGCTGGCGTTGAATGTCATGCCTGCTTGCCAAGCGTAGAGGTCGTGTGCGTTTGTGACTGTTATGTTTACGCTGAAGTATTGGTTTATGTTGGGTGGTGGTCCAGTGACGTTAGCTGGGATTACTGAAACTGAGGGTTTCTTGTAGATTTTGACGTAGCCGATGATGGAGAGTTGAATGTAATCTACTTTCATGAGAAGCCCCGCTGCGCCCGATTTAGCGCCCTTTATTCTCAGTTTCCATGCTTGGGTTGTAGAATTGAAGAAGGTTGGGGCGCCGTTTGTTACGGTTAATTTTTTAGTTTCATCAGTGTTGGGCGTGCCGGATGAGGTGTAGGAAAGGTATCCTGATTCACTGTTTGGATAGGCTTTTGCAGTATAGTTGTAAAGCTGTATTGTAACGCCGACGCTGGACACGTTCCAGGCGCTGTCAACTGTTACGTTTAGCTTAGACCATATGAAACCTAGGCCTGCTGTACTTGGAAACTCAACGTCGGCAATATTCGCTCCTTGAGTGGCGTTGTAGTAGCTTTTGAATGTCATGTAGACGCCGTCGTTTGTCGTCAGGTTAGATATGCCGCCTGAAGCATAGGTGGTTGAGCCCAGCAGATTGTAGCTGGAAGGATAGTATAGGTAGGGCATCGCGAAGGTGTTGTCAGCTGTGTTAGTTTCGCCTGGGACAGGAGTTGCAACTGCTTTTATCACGTAGTTGCCAGGTGTGACACTGGTTGTGTCCCATGGAAAGTTCAGGGTGTAAGACGATAATCCGCCGAGGTTTTGGACAGTTTGGGTTCCGATCACTGTAGTGTTGTAATATGTCGTTACTGTGACGTTTTCGTATTCTCCGCCTTTATTGTAAACCACGACGTTGATGCCTATGATTTGTCCTTGGCTTGCATAAGGACGACTTGTTGTTACGCTGGTGACAGCCACATCATGCAAAGGCATAATAGAAAGTTGAATATAATCAATTTTCATCAAAAATGCTTGTATGACTGATTTGTCGCCATGGATTTTGAGTTTCCATCCGCCAGTGGAATTGTGGAAAGATGGCGCCCCACTTGTTACAGTAAGTTGTTTTGTCTCATCTGTATTGGGCGTTGCACTTGAAGTGTATGAGAGATATGCGGATCCGCTGGTTGGGTACGCGTTTGCAGTAAAATTGTATAGTTGTATCGTGACGCCGACGCTTGATACGTTCCAACGGCTGTCGACCGTTACGTTTAGCTGAGTCCACGTGCTTGTGCTCGCGATGCCTGAAAACTCAACTTCAGCAATCTGCTGACCAGGCAAATATACATTTGTCACCCTTGTTTGATCAGATGGACTTAGGCTGTTGTCATCTATGTCCAAATATGCTGATTTTCCTGTGCCCTTAACGGTTACGTGCGCGTAGTAATCTATTTCTAAATAATCCGTTTGAGCCACAACAGTGTATGCAGCAAAACTGTAAGTACCAGAATAGGTTGCATAAGAAGTTCCAAACGAACTGCTCGGCTGCGCAACTTTGCTGCCTATGGTTGTCCTGACTGCTCCATCAGACTTTCTTATCAAGATGTCAATTACACCATACACCGTACCTCCACCAGCTTTAGCTCGATAGTAAACCGTCCATGTACTTGCGGGAATCGATGAAACACCTTGGAAGCTATACAAAAATTTCCCAAAAAGAACATCGCCCACTGCACCAACCAATGCGGGGAGACCGAGACCCGAAGTATCTGCAGTTATCAATTTCAGCAAATAATAGCTCGTACTGGCCACAGTTATCGATTCATTGTGAGCATAGAGTGACCGCCCCAACGGCCCGCCCGAATAATTCAAGTAGCTTTGGAACGTCATGAAGACTCCGTCATTTGCTGTCAGGTTGGCAAGGCTGCCTGAAACATACTGCGTTGACCCTAACAGTTTGTAGGCGGATGGATAATATTGGTAGGTTAATGCTGCCGTTCCAACCTGGATTAGGGGCAAAAATATTATGAGAATAAGCATAACGAGTAAGATAAAACCCTTACCTTTACGTAGTATCCTACTCAATATAGAAGACTCCTTCCTCTCACTCTTCAATCTAAATAATACCTTAAAGACCAAATAATTTAAGCGTTTCCTTCTCTGAAGACTAGAACACACTTCTACGCAATTTTAAACAACATCCGATATAATCCGTTTGCAGAAATTTCCCAGAGACCGCCATAAGACTTAGCCATTAACAATTAGCCTTACGTAATACCTCAAGACCTATCCCCAGTGTTTTTTATGTTTTTGTCCAAGGAATGCACGTTGCCGTGCAATTTGATGGGGTTGCGTTGTATTCGGAGAGAAGAATCTGAAAGGGCTTCCTCAAAATGAATGGCATGAAGGAGTTGGGGAAAAGTGAATTGCGTGCTATGAATCGTTGTTGTATGGTTAATGCGCGCAACTGAAAACTAACTACTATTTCAATACCCTCGCACAGACCACATGAACCTTGTCACAAAAGAATGTTAACCGCATCAAAAATGCTTATTTTTGTCCCGCAGAGCATCTTTCCACAAATTTCTTATACATCTTAGCCACAAACAATAAGTTTTGGGAAGAGATCCAACAAGTTTCTTTGATAGGCTTCGTTTGCTGATGCTTTTCATAGGAACTGTTTTCTCTCTTCTAAATCAATAAATGTGAAAAATAGGGAGAAAGGAAAAATGAAGAAAAGAATTCTACCAGTTATATCCCTAATTCTCATGCTAATCGCAAGCGCGTTCATAATTCAAAGAACGTACGCTCCAGATACAACTATATCTGTCGAGCCAACTCCAAACGTTTACAACGTAGGCCAAACCTTCACCGTTCAAGTTTGGATCCGTAACGTTGTAAACCTTAACGCCTGGGAAGCCAAAATCAGATACGACTCCTCCATGCTGACAATAACCTCAGTGACCGAAGGCAGTTTTCTAAACGGTCCTCCAGATTACTTCTCGACGTTCTTTGCCCCTCCGTTCTTTGGCACAAACTACTTACAACTGGGTGACCTAATCACATCACCTGACTCGGTGAGTGGCAGCGGAATCGTAGCCAACATAAGTTTCAATGTCAAAGACACAGGAAAGAGCGACTTAACCCCATTTGACACAAAAATGCTGACCATAGAAGGCGTTAAAATTGACAACACTCCAGTTAATGGGGTCTTCTACACAACGTATCCACACGCCGATTTTCCTTATCCATATCCATATCATGGAAGTTATGTATATGTTAATGAACCCGTCGTCTTCAACGCCACTGCCTACGTCGAAGGCGGCATGTACAAAGGTAGCTATGACGTTGTCGGAAAAATAATTGAGTACACTTGGGATTTCGGTGATGGTTCGGCGCCTAGATATGAACCGGTTGTGTCTCATACGTACACAAGACCGGAAAATCATACGGCACAATTATTTGTTACAGCAAACGACACAAAAACAGATGGAAGTAGCCAATTAATTTTCGTTAGATACGCAAAACCTCAGGTCAATTTCACGTACTCGCCGAAACCCGTCTATAAGGGCATAGAGACTACTTTCGACGCGACCGGCACAAGATATTGGTCTGGATATTACGCAAACTACACTTGGAATTTCGGCGACGGCACACCCATTGTGACTACGACAAACCCCATTATAGAACACACTTACACGAAAAACGCCACAAAACCGCCCAATAACGTGACGTTGACAGTCACAACTAAAGAAGGCTATGCTAACAGCTCAACTCTTCCGGTGGAGGTCTTGTCGGGGATTTACGCTAATTTCACGTACCTGCCAAAACCACCATACAAAAACGAGGTTATAGCTTTCGACGCGGACAAAAGCAGGAGTGATCGTTTAGATCCAATATTCAGCTATTCATGGGATTTCGGAGACTGGAAAACCGGAACCGGCAAGACAACAACACATACATACGACCAAAACGGCACGTACACGGTCACGTTGAATGTCACAACCTTGGGCGGAAGAAACAGCACTTCCCTTCCTCTCAAGGTTTTTCTAAGACCTTACGCTCACTTCATCTACCCAAAGCCCGTCTTTAAGAATGACACAGTAACTTTCAATGCAAGCGATAGTTCTATTCCCCTACCCGACACAATAGCTAGGTATATTTGGGATTTCGGAGATGGAACTAATCAAAATTTGACTACACCCATTACAACACACAGATATGTATACAGCGGAAACTATACTGTGTCGTTGGTCGTCATAACCAATGAAGGTGCGGTTAACAGCACTTCTAATATCATAAACGTTTCTTTCCCAAAGCCAACCGTAACACATGACATTGCAATAGTTTGGAACAGTGCCACACTTAATGCAACTGAGGGATACGTTTGGTATTTAACAGAACGTGGAAGCGTTATTAATATCACTGTTACTGTCAGAAACGAAGGAACGTCAACGGAAAGCTTCTCCATCACTGCTTATCGGAAGGATATTCCAATAGACACACAACAAGTAAACAATCTTCTCCCCAACACTACAAAGACCGTCACATTCTTGTGGCGACTCCTCAATATCACGATGGTCCAACCTCCAATCTACACAGGCACTTATACAATAAGCATCAATGTCACTCTCTTAGCTGATCAATACCTAACCGACAACATTTGGATTGCTGGCACAGTGCAAGTGAAGGGTTGGGGTGACGTAAACTGCGACGGCAAAGTCAACTACAAAGACCTGTTCATACTTGCTGTGAACTATGGCAAGAACGTCCCTCCAGGCGATGAGAGGGCGGACATCAACGAAGACGGTAAGATAAACTACCAAGACCTATACATATTAGCCATATACTACGGAAAAAGTTACCTTATGCGCGACCCATAACACCTTTTTTTTCTTAGCGTGCACACCACAAGATTAAAAATTGCGCGCACACATACGCGCATGCCCGATCATAACTTTGAGACCACAGTTTTGCACACAACATATTTCAGTATAGAGCATAATAGCATGTGGCTAAAACTGCTTAAATGTCGTCGTCTTCCAAAATTTCTCGCCGACGACATTTGAAAAACAACAAAAATTGAGCTTGATTCCTCATTTTGAGCCTTTTAATAGTCAAATTTGAATGCCAGCGACCTGTATAGCAATATGTGCGGTCAAAACTCTCAACGCTCTCTTTCCATGATTTCGCATGTTGAAGTGAGGTTCAATCCCCACTTGGCGCACTCTCAGATTCTGAAACATCGAAGCTCTTGGCAAGCCGGATGATTGAAGCCATCCCCTGCACCTCCATTCTTCCGTGTAGTTTGATTCTAGAAGTGAGCGTATGTTTGCCCTGAAGAGTGCTGAGGCGAGGACATACGAGGAGTTTTTCTTTTCCCGATTATAGTCGCAACAACCGTCACGGTCATCAGAGTAAGCAATAGAAGAATTCCAAGAGGAAACTCTGGGACAGACTCTGAGCTAATTATATTGACTGTGTGGCTGCTGTTCATGTAATCGAAATAGATGTAGCTGTTAGTGTCATCCGACGTTACTGTTTTTGGCCAAAGGGCGTCATCAATTAGCACAGCCCATTCTCCCCACATGAAATTCTTCGGTACCGTAACCCTGCAGAATCCAGTCGCTCCGCTTAGGCCTGTGACTTTAAATGTTATTATCCCCTCCTGGGAGGTCAAGCCTTGACTGAAGGCTACGTTAGAAATTGTGGAATTGCTTGTTATCCAGATCACGAATACTCTGCCATTCACCATGAATCCAGCCCTTACTGTTCGTTCAGACGCAATGGTGACGTTTTGAGACTTCGTGTTCCAAAGGCTTCTATCGTCAGTCACGTTCAGAGTGACCGAGTAGGTTCCCGGCAAAGTGTAAAAATGAGTCACACTTATTCCCTCAGATGAACCGCCATCACCAAAATCCCAAACGTATGCAACAATGACGCCGTTTGCGTCCTGAGAGCCTGAACCGTCAAACGTGATGTTTTCGCCTACAATCGGACTGGAAGGCATATACTTGAAGGCTGCCAGCGGCGGAGGCAGTTGAGCCTCCACTGTGAAGCTCCACTCTCGCGAATTTCCAACCGAGTTTAAAGCTCGAATCCTAAGCGAGTGCACCCCAGACGCCGGAAACGCCAAATCAAAAGTGAAGTTCTCTAAGCCCCCATCAAAAGCTCCATCCGAAGGAACCGCAGATATCCATCGCCCCCCGTCCACACTGTATTCAACCCCAACTATTTCATTTATTGAAACGTTGTCCCTTTGACCAAACGGGTTAAAGTTTTGATGAGGAACCTCTACAACAACTCCAGAGAAGTTGTAAGATTGTGCAAGAATCGGAGTTGGATAAGCATTGAGTTTCACCGCGGGATACGTGTCCATAATATCCAAGATGCCGTCTTGGTCAGTATCTCTCCAACCTATCTGAAGTCTTGTGCTGTCGCTGACGTGGAAGTTGTTTTGATTCATGATGCCAAAAGCTCCGTCCTTATCAGTGGCATTGAGATAACCGCTGTTCTCCTGATAGCCATCATACTCATCAGTCGCATAGAAAATGTGCCCGGTTTCATGCGCTGGCACAGCCGCAAAGTAATTTCCTGCGTTCCAAGCCCAAGACGAATATCTAGACATCGTAATCCAAGGGCCACCAAGGTAAGCGTGCGCATAGCCACCCCCACTAAACAATCCAAGGTTAACGCTGGGATCACTGTCAACAACAAATATGGTAAAAGCCCAGTCGGTTTGCAAAGCCTTTCTAATGTCGTTGTTATAAGCCGTCACATCCTCCCAAGGCCAACCTAAACTATAGTTCAGATGAGACATCACGTCTTCTATCCATATCGTATCTTGACCCTCATTCATTTGAATTGGCTCATAAGTTGTGGGAACCTTAACATGCACATCGTATGAAAAGTTCAGGTGAGCATTAGGTTCCTGAGACGCCCACCACCCCATCCCTTGCTTTATTCCCGTCACCGTCTCATTAATCTCAGACTCAGTCCAATTGTAAGCAGGTCCAGTGCTTTCAGGCAGAATTATCCCAACCGCAACTCGACCCATCATGTACTCACTGGTGTCAAAAAAGCCCGGAGACGGCGCTTTTGTGAAATCCGGAGCGCAGTATTGATACTTGCCAGCGCTGCCAATTCGTATCGATTGGGCAGTGAAATCTGACAGGCCATCATCGTCAGTCACGCTTAAACTAACTTCATAAACACCTGAAAACGCGTAGACATGATTGATGACTGGAGTTGTCGCAGTTGTGAAGTTGCCGTCACCGAAGTTCCAAACATAGGTGGCAATCATGCCATCAGGATCATAATTGCCTCGATACATGCGACCGAGAATGAAGCCTGAAGCGTTGAAGGTCACTTTTTCACCTGCAACGGGATCATGCAGCAACGACGGATCAGGATAGAAATCAATGGCCGGAGGAGTAGAGGCTGGCAAATAGTAAAAAGAAGCCCGTGGGTACGTGGTATAAAATTCCCCATCAGACGATATATAGCTAATGATGCTGCCGCTTGAATCCAGAAGCTTTGTTTCAGCCTGGTCGAAGGCAATGTTGCATTTTCCCGTGCTCTTGACAACGAAGGTGATGGATACTAATACTCCTGTTCCATTAACCTCCTCACCTGATGTTAGGAAGCCGCCCACGAAGAGATAGTTAGGACCGAAATAAGGTTTCGGAAAGTATGTTTCTCCCACCGTTCTCAGGAAAGGACCTTCCTCGATCAAGGTTTCGTTCGTGTAGAGGATAAGATCGTCGTATATTATCTTGGCCTGCCAAGTGTTCAGGGACTCGACTCCACTAAATAAGACACTAATGGTGAACGACTGGCCTTCCTCGTAGACACTAATGGCTGGTTCGACCGAGATGGTGGTCGTAAGCTGCGCACGTGCCCGATAAGGAGCAAAACTAAAAAAAGCTAATGTAAAATACGGAAGCAACAGAATCATCAGCAACACACACGACCGTTCAGTCTTCATTCACAGATCCTCCATGAACATCCCGCAGTCTCGATCAAATATCAACTTTGGAAGCAGGCGATATCGAGCTTTCTCCTATCTCCTATTCATTAAACACAATGTGCACAGAACTTAAATATGCTTCGAAAAAACTCCTGCATACGAATACTCGGCATGCAAGTCACATGCATGCGCATAGTACATCACCTTTAGATCGAGCGCAAGAAAAAAAATATATTTCTTTTCTGCATTAGCAGATGTCGCACGGAATCATCGTTACCAGTTTTTCCAAGGAAAATGATTAATTCTAAGCTTTCAAAATGAGAAAAACAGGGGGAGTTGGCTGATGCGAGGCTTTGTGTCCCCGAAAACTTCGCGCTGGCCTTTCGCCTCTCCTTTCATTGTCGTAACGCGCGTTTAGGCGAGAAGAACAATCCTTTAGCCTCCTTATACATAACTCCAAATACTTGGATAACGTTTAATCCACACTTCGACTACAATGCAACATGAAAAAGTGATGCTTAAACATTGCACAACAAAAAACTGCTTAGCCCCAAACAAAAGACACTATTTAAAAGCAGTCTGATTCCAATTTCCTTCACCGCAGCGATAGCACTATTGTATTTTTTGGATCCAAAATCCTTTGAATATTCATGGAAAGGCCGAACGCCATACCTCATTTTCCTGTGGCTATTCATCCTCGAACTCATAATTACGAGAAAACAACCAAGTCACGCCATGGACTTTTCTAAATGGACCACAAAAATCAGAATTTCAGCAACTGCTCTAGTCCTTGCCGCCCCTACAATATACGTGATAGCAACATTTTTCTGGGGACTCAACTCTCAAATCACAGAATTAGGAAAACTAGCGGGCACACCATACCAAACCTACGGGTGGACCCTCGGGTCATGGACATTGTCCATCGAATACTTAGTCTTCATCCTATTCTTGGTCGCGTCCATTATCCTCATCTACGGAACTCGTGGACTGAAGCAGTTTCCAATCGCACTCTTCTTCATAGGCGCAACAGAAGCATTCTACATGATAGACACTTACTATCCCTACGGCACATTCGTGGCGCTTCAAGCATTAGTGCCCATAACCGGGGTAGCAGTCACTGCCCTGCTCAACTTAATTGGCTACAAGGCTCGCCTCTTCGCCACCATAGAAAGAGCCATTCTATGGGTCACTCCGGGAAGTTCAAACACCCCAAGGTTCATCGTGGCCATATTTTGGCCAAGCTCAGGAATTCACAGCATGTTCATTTACACGTTTACAATCTTGCTTTTTCTAAAAAACTCCGCCTTCTCTTTGAAGCCTGAAGTTGTTCAGAGCGCCGTGTCTAAGAGGCTGAGGTTCCTAGTTGGAAGCAAGCAGCTGTCTCCCATCATGCGTCACCGAGTCGTTAAGGATGCGGCTAACAGGGTTCAAGGATTTTTAATCAGTTTCTTGAGGCTGACGCCCTTCTACGTAATATTTGTAGTTGGAGCCCTAGGCACATTTTTTGTAAACGTTTTACGAATAGTCACCATATGCATTCTTGGACTTACCGCCAGCCCCAGCGCCGCCGATTATTTCCATAACTACGTCGGCGAATCCTACTTCATAACATGGATAATAGTCTACCCACTGATAATAATTTACGGGCGACGCGCATTAACCGCACTATCCAACGCAGTGCAAGCAATAGCAACTAGGGTTTCCAAATCAGAAATTCCTTTGCCAGCAGAGCAGAAAAAACAAAAAAGCTAACTTGATGAAAATTATAAAAAAAAATAGATTGTAGAGGCTGGAATTAGACAGCTGGGGATTTTCGCTTTTTCGAGTTGGACTTAATTGTTAACAATGTTGCGAACAGAATCACCGCCATAAATATTGGTACCAGAGCAACCGCGGGAAACTCTGGAATTGCGTTAGGCGCAACAATGTCAATTGTTTGTAGGCTGTGCGAGTAAGGAATGTATATGGACGTGCGAGTGGAGTTCATAGTTATCGTGCAAAGGCTTGTTACATCTGTGTCGCCCACTGTAACTAACCAACTTTCTCCAACGTTAATCCACATCAAATTCTTAGGAATAGTCACATTGGAGAAACCAGCGGTGCCAGAGGCGCCTGTAACATTGAACGTCAAAGAACCGCCGCTAGGTGAGACCTTGATAAACACTGGTATTGTAACGCTAGAATTGCTTTTAACAGCCACATAGAATGTCTGACCCTCAGCGACAATTGGCGTTATAGTAGTGTAAATGCCTTCAAAGTAAAAGGAGCTAGGATCCATTACTTGAAAATCATAATAGGTACTTTGTGGAATCCCCTTAGCAATAGGTGACGTTACCCATACGGATCCCCAGTTAGCATCGTTCTCAAACGATATGCTAATGTTTATTGGAAAACCGGCAGGAGGCAGCTGCATAGCCTTGAAAGTCACTGTGGCTACGAGTCCACTAGATGGCGATGTTATATTGACACCGCGCACTGTGCCCAGACGAGTATAAGAGACTTCACCAAGGATGTCGTTGGGATTGGCAGGGTCTCCCCCCGCGCTAGGTGGCAACGATGTAACCAGAAAAGCTGTGGTTATGCCTGTTTTTTCGAGGACGTTGCCTCTTGTCACATCTATGAGGTTCAAGAGTGTCGCATTCCATTGAAGGGTGAACACGATGCCATAGCATTCTGTTACGTTGGTGATTCTCACCTCAAGCGTGAAATTATCATCAACGTTATGCGTTAGAGTTGTCCATCGCGTGGCGCTTGGGTTCAAATAGATTTTTCCGTTTGGTGAATTTTCATACGCTGAGACCGTGTTTGCGAACAGTGCACTGAGAGTCAATAGGATTGGCAATAATAGCGCTGTCTTTTTCAAATCAAAGCATGAACTTTTTTGCATTTTTTTCACCATGATGGTGCTATATATTCTGATTCAGAGCCTTTTAAGCGTTACCGATTAATGTTTAATCGTTCGACGAGTCTTACCGACCAAAACGACCATGGCAAAAGTGGCAACAATAAACATTAGAGGCGCAATCACTGATGGAAATTCTGGAACTACCTGCGTGCCTACAATCTGTACCCTGTGCGTTGAAAGCCCATAAGGAACATAAACAAAGGTGTGCGTTGCGTTTCCACTTACACTGTACCCAGAGGGAGGAAGCACCACATAATCGATGCTTACTGTCCAGTCTTCACCTACATTTACCCATAAGAGATTCTTAGGAATAGTAACATTCACAAAACCCGTCTCACCAGCAGGCCCTGTGACATTGAAGCCAATCTCCTTCGCAGACTGATTGAAATAGAAAGAAGCCACGGTAGTATTCGAATAAGTAGAAACAGTTTGACCTAAGACATTGTAGACCCTAACGTAACTCCACGGCTCAACGAGCGGAAAATAATCGGTTCCAGTGGTAAGGTTGTAAGGCAAATCAATGATACCGTCACCATTCGCATCAGGACCAGCATAATTACTCCAGTAATTGCCTTCAGCACTATTATTCCAAACAGTGCTTCCAGCAAAATTCTGTTCTTGCGCAGAATTCAAAACGAAGTTATTATGATAGAACACGTTGGATTGAGAAGCAGCCTGAGCGATAAGAACCCCCGTCGGATTATTTTTGATAGTGTTATCAATGATTCTGTTGTAGCTACTATTAGAAGTGAGCTTAATTCCCATAGCATAATTTTCGAGAATGGTGTTATCAAAAACACTGCAGCTACTCGAATTGCTTAGAAATAGGCCATAATAACTCTTCGTTAACACGTTGCCACGAATAACAACGTCGACACTATTCCCAACCCGCACAGCACCATACTCAAACGGGAAACCTTTGCTACCATTTCTAATAACAAACCCAGCTATCTCAACATTGGACGCAGCCACGTTCACAATAGTCGAATTTGCACCGCCGCCATCAATAACGGCTCCAAGAAGAGTTTCCGCAATCAACCTGACAGCCTTTTGTATTATAATGTTATTCTCCGGATAAATGCCAGATCGAACAACAATCGTATCATTTGGATTCGCCATATTCACTGCGCCTTTAATCGTTGTGCTGTTGTCTGGCACATAAATCGTGTTCGAACTCGCATGGACTGCCCCAATAAAACTCACCTTCAATTGTTCACCCATAAAGCTCATCGCGAGGGCGAACACGGTGAAACAGCACAACAACAACGTGAAAAAGAAGCGTTTCATCCGCATCTGAAATCACACTTCAGATACTATACGAAAGTTTTATTTATACTCCACAGAGTTTTCGACGAATGCGTCTTTTTGCCATGTTTGCAACAAACACGATCGCACTCAAACCGGCAAGCAGTGACAGAAGAGCAAAGCTTGTGGCAAACTCTGGAACAACAGCTGTGCCAATTATTTCGATTTTGTGCATAGTTAATGGATAAGACAAGTAAATGAAAGTGTGTGTGCTGTTGCCACTTATTCTAGCAGTCGAGGTCACGTCTTGTCCGTCTAGTAGTATTATCCACGAGCCAAGAGGGGGAGCACCCGGAGCATCGAGAAGTTGCTTCGGAATAGTCATATTAGTGAAACCAAAAGTGCCTGTTGGTCCTGTGACGTTGAAGCTTATTTCTTTGCTAAGCTGACTGAAGTTAAGAAAAGAGATCGTATTATTGCTGAATGTCTCAACTGGGTACGTCACTCCACCCCACACAACGCTGAAAAACCTTATTGGACTCCAAGGCGTCATAAGCGGATGAAAATCCACTCCGTAAACCGGTAGCAAAGTGTCACCGATTCCATCACCATTCAAGTCTTTACCAGTGTAGTCACTCCAGTAGTTGCCATCCCAAAAGTTTGTACCATTAACATCAACTTGCACAGTATTGTTGATAAAGTTGTTGTGATAAAATTTGTTGTTGGAGTCCCCTGAAGAATCAATATGCAATCCGAGCCCATTATCCGAAATAGTGTTTCCGGTAAGGAGGTTCTGGGTGGAAAAGTAAGGCGCCATGCCATACAAGAAAACGCCACAGTAATTGTTACTTGACACAAAGTTGTCGCTGATTGTGTTCTTGTTAGATGCAAAGAAGCGCAAGCCATATACATTTTGGGTTACAATGTTGTTGCTTATGACATTGCCTTCAGAGATTCCAACCCACATGCCATGAAAGTTGTTGCGAATTATATTACAGGTAATGACTGCATAATTTGAACTCCATTCTATGTCGATACCATCAAAATACCCGTAGTTTATAACCAACGCATTCTGAAAGGTTAAACTGCTCACATAGACATTGCTCGCTGTTATCAATAAGGCTGGTCCTCTGCCCCCAGCGTCAATGATAGTTGAGTATTTGTCTTCGCCAACCAGTCTCAACGTTTTATTCAACACAAGATTCTCATTGTATAAGCCAGGTGCAATCTGAATTGTGTCACCAGGATTCGCCGCGTTTATTGCCGCTTGGATTGAAGAATAATCTCCAGGTACCTTTACTACTGGTGACGCAGCGAAAACACGCGCCACTGACAAGAATAGAACTAAGAAAATTGTTGGCAAGGCCAAAGCTCGCAAAGTCATATTCAATCATTTACTTTTAAGTGATCAATCCTATTTAAGTAGTTCAGTAATTATTTTCTATATCAGACTCCGCAATGTATCAATTCTTGGAAACCAAAAAAGTGGAAAATACTGTTTTCTTTCCCTATGGAGCAGAGCGTTTCAACTGCTTTCGCCGAAGTGTAGTGCAACCCGAAGGAGGTCACGGTAGTTTATGTAGCCATCTTCGTTTATGTCTGCGAACCAGTTCCAGTTTGGTTTAGTTAGAGTTGAGCCGAAAGCCGTGGCCAGAAGGTAAAGATCCTGGTAGTTCACTCTTCCATCGCCATTTATGTCGCCTAGCAGTATCAAGTTGCCGACTATTTTAACACTGTGAGTACTGTGCCTATATCGCAGGTATAGAGAAGAATGCGTCGAGTTCGATGTTAATGTGTACGTCGCGGGGAGACCCCCTACAGAAACAGTGAAAGGCGTTCTAAAAGTCTTAAGGGATATTGTGATGTTTAAGAAACCCATTGTGCCAACGGGGCCTGTTATGTTGAAGGTAACTTGCTTCATTTGTGCACTGAAGTTAAAGCTGGCGATGGTTGAGTTGCTGAAAATCCCGATTTTCTGAGTCACTCTGTCTCGGTTGAAAATATCTCTGTTAAAACTGTATATTCTTTTTAGGCTCCAAAATTCCACAAGTGGACGATTGTCTACGCCTTGGGCTGGAAGCGATGTGTCTCCTATGCCGTCTCCGTTCAAGTCTTTACCAGTGTAGCCGCTCCAAAAGTTTCCTTCTGCGCCGTTGTCCCAGTTGTTTGTTGCATAGGTTTCAATTTGAACCGTGTTATTCACGAAGTTGTTTCGAGCTATTGTGTTGCCGCCAGAATCCGCGTAAAGTCCCTCCCCATTGTTACTAATTGTGTTTTCTATTATGCTGTTCTCAGTTGATGTAAATGGTGACTCTGGGTAAAGGTAAACGCCACAAACTACATTTGATATTATAGTATTTTCTCGGATTGTGTTCCCGCTGGAAGCATAAAGTCGCACACCGTAATTGTTCTCCGAAAAGGTGTTGAAGCTGATGTTGTTTCCAGTTGAGAAGAACACATAGACTCCGTGAAGATTTCGTTCCAAAATGTTAGAAGTGATTAAGTTATTGTTTGAACCGTATTCTATATCAATTCCATCATAGGCGCCCCCGCCTATAGTCCCTTTTCTCAACGTGAAACCACTGATTGACACGCCACTCGCAGTTATGTCAACAACACGTCCTGTTCCACTGGCATCAATAATCGTGGAGCTCTGGTTTTCTCCAACCAGCTTAACCGTCTTGTTCATAACAACGTCTTCGTAGTAAATTCCCGATGTCACCAGAATAGTATCGCCTGGATTTGCTGCGTTAATTGCTTTCTGAATAGTTGAATAGTCATCGGGCACCTTTATGACGCCGGGATTCGCTTTAACAAAGGACACTCCAAGACTTGTGGTTGATGTAACCAGTAAAACCAGAACACACAGAGTTAATGCAGTACTTCCTCTCATCTCCCTTCACCGTACCTTATTATAGCCACGTTTTAATTATTTATGTTTAATCCTTTTGTAAAAGTCTATGGCGAAGTCAGAGCGGAATATTAAATTCTTAATAAAAAATTGCAGTACGAGTTAAAAATGTGTTCTACACTTTCTTGCCATAGTTTACCGCGAATGATCCCAAGTCTAGGTAGTTGATTCTCCCGTTTGCGTCAATGTCTGCATCTGGATTGTAGTAGACACCGCCTAGTTTTGATCCGTAGGAAATGGCAAGAGCGCCCAGGTCTAGATAGTTTACCATGCGATTGCCATCAATATCGCCGGGCAATTTGACCGGTTTTGTCACAATCAACGTGTTGTCACTTGGATTTGTGTCATTTTGAAGTGTCGCAATGGCCCTTAACTGATAGTTGGCGTAGAGCGTTAGTCCAGTGGTGTTCCAATAGTTGAAGGTTAAGGTTTGGTTTGTTTGAGGATTCAGCCCAGTCACAGTTTGGGTGCCGACGGTAGCCCATTGTGTCAAGGTGATGTTATATGACAAAGTGACATTAAAAGTTGCAACTGCAAATCCTTTGTTTGTCACGTTCACCATGATAGGATACAAAAAGCCCTGATACACCGAAGAGGGTGGTTTGATTGCCACCACTGCCACATCACTGATCCCTGCAGATGAAATGACACGTACAAGCTGCGACTTTACACTCCACTTTCCTATGCTATCCGTTACGTTGAGCGTCACAGTATAATTCTTGGCAGACGTGAAAATGTGAGTAGTAATAGGATCACCAGAAGTAACTAAGGGACCATCGCTGAAATTCCATTTATATTGGATTATTGGTGGATAGGTTGTACCGTTCCATCCAGGTGTCGATGTGGAAGCGTCAAAGGTTGTAACCCCGCTGACGTATGGAGTGGCTGGAGAGTAAGTGAAATTTGCAGTTGGCCCGTAAGTTTGTGAAACTTTTATGGGTTTCGATGTTGTGCTCCAGAGTCCATCAGTGTCTGTTACATTCAATGTGGCCGTGAACGTTCCCGCCACCGAGAATACGTGTGTTGCTAAATAGTTATCAGCGCCAGTTTTAGTCACAATTGGTGTGCCATCGCCGAAGTTCCAAATATAGCTAGTTATATTTCCTCCTTCCGGCGTTGAGGCTGAGGCGTCAAAAGTAACGGTTCCGCTGACGTATGGGGTTGGCGGAGAATAAGTGAAAGACGCTTGCGGAGGATAAGCTGCGGGGTCTGCGGTGAATGCAGCGCTGGCAGTGACCTGTTGACCACCGTATGAGGCTGTAGTATAAACCGTATAGGCCCCAAGAAGCGGGGTCGGAGATAGTTTCAACGAAGAACTGTATGTGCCAACAGGTGGCGGGTTTATAGACCTTGATGAAGATGAAGGGCTTATAGAATCTCTCACAATGAGAAATTGGAACGATTTTTCAGGCACGTAAGCGATTCCGCCTGCTTTAGGTTCAGCGCTATATACGTTTGCGTATGCAATCCCGTATCCTGGAGTTACCCATCTTGAAATTGGAAAAAGCATTGTAGTCGAGATAGTACCTAACGCACTACTACCACTGAAACGATTGGCGCCAAGAATATACCCATTAGAGTCACATATGGTCAAAGTTGAAAAGAAGGGGTAATTACCACTACTTTTCATTGTGACGTTGAATGTAGCTGTCAACTCTGATTGAAGAGGAGTTTGAATCTCTAAATTGTTTTTTGGATTGTAATTTTGATCAATCAAAAATACATCTGTAACATTTATAACTGGAGTGTATGTTGGGTTTGTACCCGTATTAACCGTTCTGTAAGCGAATGGGTTGTTGTAAGGGTTATTGACTTGAATTCCAACTAATCCGTCCGAAACTGGTGAACCATCTATGGCTAGATTTCCTTGAACATTCACATTTTGTCTCAGATAATAATTAGGTTTGTCTGTGAACAGTGATAGGGACAAACCTGGAAAGGCCCAAGCAGATGGTAACACCACAGTCATCATTAGAATTAACGACGGCAAAAGCACCAGAGACATAGGTCTGAAAGGTCTCAAGTTTTCCACCCGAAAATCATAAGTATTGAGTCCACTTTCCTTTATCTTTTCTCTTCTCCTTTCTCAGTTCATATAATATGAGTTGAACTTATTTAGGCTTACTAACTAAACATATAGAACAAAATTACTAAATCATTAAATAAAGCCTGTTCCTAAAATATCTGGGAGAAAGGGGCAGTGAAGAAGCAAATCTTTGGGAAACTGAGGCTTCTCTCTAGAAATGATACCGCGCACAGAAAGTGATCAATCGATGGGAATCCCATTGAAATCCCGCAGAAATCTTCGGGTTCATATGCTTTTACTGTTGCTGCTTGAGTTTTGGGTGTTTATTTATTTTTCGTCATCCTTCACAACAGATACTTCCTTGCTTGTTTCTCCGGGACTTGACGGTATAGCAACGGTCACTCCATATTACCAGGTTACCATCAAGCCTTCAATAATTGTGGACACTAACACAACCTATACGGACGTGGTTCGGCTCAACTCACCTCTCGGATATAACAACACAGTTGGCATAGCTAACTTAACATTGAACTCAAATCAGATTCACCAATTCACTATTTTTGTTATGAATTCAAGTGAAAGAATAATCTTGTACTATTACGCTAATGGCCATACCTTGGCAAATTCTACATTTTACTTGCCCTCAGGCAAAACTGCGATAATGGGCATCTCAATTATTTCTTCAGTCATAAAAGCAGGTCCAACAGATCCTATTGTGTTCGTGATAGCTTCCTTTGGAGGCTATCGCGATATTGCAGTTATAAGCGTTAAGCCCTCTACGACTGAGGCGTTCGTCGGAGACATCGTCAATGTAACAGTAAGAGTTAAGAACTGGGGCACGTTCGCTGAAACGTTTAACGTTACTTGGTATCTTGATAATCTGGGTTGGGAAACTCGAAATGTGGCGAATTTGGGTGCTGGAATTCAGAGGGATTTGGTGTTTCAGTGGAATACTTCGTGGGTGGTTCACGGAACGTATTCCCTCGGAGCATCGGCCACGCCCGTGTCTGGTGAAGGAAACCTATACAACAACATGTTTCCAAACGCTAGTAGCATAAAACTGACAGTCTTAGGTGATATAAACGACGATGGAAGGGTAAATTATTTAGATTTGTTTGCGCTAGCCGTGGCTTACGGCTCTAAAACAGGCATGCCAAGCTACAATGTGAAAGCTGACTTTAACCTCGATGGCCGAATTAACTACTTGGACCTGTTTACGCTTGCCATCAAATATGGTTACACAGAGAAATTTGTCACAGATAATCTTGTTACTTCGGGTGGCAAAGTCTATCATATTACCATTGAGAGCAATTCAACAATTACCAATTTCAGCTTCAACCAAGCGAATCTCGTGTTCACCTTTGACCTCACTGGACCTCGTGGAACAACGGGCTATGCAAAAGCTACAGTTCCAACAGCCCTTATGATCTCACCCTTCACCATTTACGTTGACAACAACAGAATCTATCCGATTTATTCAGGAGACCTCAATTACACGAACGTCTATTTCACCTATCACCTAAGCACTCACACAGTCGTTATACAAGGGCAAGCTCCTCCTCATTAGTTTTGATGACGTTTAGAAACGCTCATACTTCAAATTGATGTTGCCTAGGGTATGCCCCTTCAGCGACTTCGCCAAAAAAAGACCCATGTCAGTACATGGGTTGTTGCGATTGGATTATCGGGAACTCTACTCTTTTCTCACAATGTAGTTTTGTGCTTCAATGGGGTAGAATAAAAGCTGGCTTCCAGACGCAGGATCAGGTTCAATCTTTGCGATGGCGCCTTGAATCTGTTGTTTTTCTATGAGAAGCGCTCGGAGTAGATGCGACGTTGTTGCATCAGAGTAGGCTGCAGTTACTGTTCCGTTCCAGCTTATATAGACTTTGGCTCCTTTTCTTATGAGTGCGTCTGCCATGTTGTTGTATTTGAGCCCGTCGCAACCCATCATTATGATAGTGGTGTTTGAGAACCTTCCACCCATGGTATTGTCAACAAATTTTGGGGTTATAGCAAAAAAAGTTGGACCATTTTCTTCTAGCTGCCCCATCAGTAACTGGTCTGTTTCCTGTTCGTTGACGTATTTGTTTTGAGTGTACGGTTCAGATGTGAAGAAGCTGACGTAGTAGGGCTGTTTGTCTGTTCTAACCGCTGAGTGGACTCTCAAAATTATCAGGTCGTAATTGAGTGTGGAAAGCGTCTGATAGAATCCAACTGTGACTTCTTCGCCTTTGTAGTATTTCACTTCAAAACCTGCAGCCTGCAAAGTGGAGTTAGCTGCTTCAACAAAGGTTTGGTTCGGCTGGGAGAGGCTTAAGTGATCCACTATTGCTGCTTTGGGTTTGGACCAAACAGGCTGTTGTGTTGGAGGACCCGAGGCACTTTGACGGGGCTGAAGGAAATAAGATGCCAAAATAAGGGCTGAGAACAAGATCGCAACTATCAGAATTGTGTAAAGTAGTTTTTTCTTAGGGAAGGACTTGGTTCTGTTTTTTCCCCGTGCACGCATTTTGCAACGACCGCTTTATATCGAATTAGACCCGCTTCTTTGCTGCGGTTTTTCTTCGATATTTTATTGCGGCAAAAGACAGCAACAGGCTGATTAAGAAGATTGATGACAGTAACGTGCTCCTCCAGGATTCGAATAAATCAAGATTAGTTATGGAATGGACTGATCCTCCAACCAGTGAAGTTACAATTACTGAGGCTGTGTTGGATTGTGCCGTAACGGGTGGGATTTCGCTGTCTGTTACGCTCAAGTAGACAGCGTATGTGCCAGTTGAAGTTGGTGTGAAAGTCCAACCTGGTAATGTTGCTCCCGGAACAGGGGCACCGTTGAGATACCATTGGTAAGCAGTGTACGGTGTGGTGCCGCCTGAAACGGCTGATGTGAAGATTACTGACTGACTCGGCGCGATTGAGGCTGAACCCGGGGAAATAGTAACACTCAATGCGGGATTGACTGTGACAGAAACAACATTAGATTTAACGGTTGGGTCGCCACTGTCAGTCACGTTCAGGTAGACTGAGTAGGCTCCTGCAGAAGTGGGCGCGAAAGTCCAAGTGGCACCAGTTGCTCCAGAAACTGGATTGTTATTCAAAACCCACTGATACGAATATGGAAGCGTTCCACCAGAGACTGTAGACGTAAACGTGACTGAGTGACCAACGACTAGGGTCACGGAGGGCGACGGACTAATTGAGACTGTTAAGGCTGAATTCACAGTTACTGAGGCCACGTTTGATTTCTTGGTAACTGGCGAGGAGGCGCTGTCGGTTACGTTCGTGTAAACCGTGTAGGAACCAGTCGAGGTGGGCGTGAAAGTCCATGTAAAAGTAGTAGCCCCTGGAACGAGTGCATTGTTAAGATACCATTTGTAAGAGTAGGGAGTTGTTCCACCCGAGGCCGTTGCGGTGAAAGTCTTAGATTGACCCAAATCCATTGCAGCTGAGCTGGGACTAACTGATACGGTTAGCATCGTATTGATTGTTACCGATGCAACGTTTGATTTCTTAGTTACGCCTACAGCGTCGGTGACGTTCATGTATACCGTGTAGGAGCCTGTGGAAGTGGGGCTGAAGAGCCACGAGGATGAAGTGGCGCCAGAAACCGCTGCACCATTGAGATACCACTGATAAGAATATGGGGAACTGCCACCTGAAACCGTTGATGTAAACAGCTGAGATTGACCCAGGTCCATAGTGGCAGATGTTGGCGTGATTGAGACTGCTAAAGTTAGGTTGACAGTCACAGTGGCCACATTTGATTTTGCCGTGGCTCCTGCACTGTCAGTGACGTTAAGATAAACTTGGTATGAACCCGCAGAGGTTGGCGTGAATGTCCACGCGGGTGAAGTGGCTCCTGGAACTGGAGCGCTGTTGAGGTACCATTGGTAAGCAGTGTACGGTGTCGTGCCGCCAGAAACAACCGAAGCAAAGGTTACAGATTGACTAAGGTCCATAACATATGAAGTTGGGCTGATTGACACTGTTGGGAATGGATTAACCGTGACTGGCGCGCTCGGTTGAGCGCTCATGCCTGCGATGTCGGTTACTTTAACTGACACGACATAGTTGCCAGCGACAATGGGTGTGAAAACGTAACTACTGGATGTTGCCCCTGATACTGGATTTCCGTTTACATACCATTGATAACTGTAAGGGGGCGTTCCGCCTGAGGCTGTAGCCATGAAGGTTTTTGATTGGGTGAGGTCTATAATGGCTGAAGTTGGGCTTAACGTTACAGTTAAGGCGGGATTAACTGTCTCAGATACGCTGTCGCTTGCTGTCATTCCAACTGCATCCGTCACCGTTACCGATATGATGTATAGTCCTGGGCTGGTGGGAGTAAATGTGTAGCTGCTAGAGGTGGCGCCGGAAACAGCACTTCCGTTAATGTACCATTGGTAAGTGTAAGGTGGCGTTCCGCCAGACACTATTGCACTCAACGTTTTAGACTGCCCAACATCCATAATGCTGCCTAGTTCAATGTGGACAGTTAATGGTGGATTGACTGTTACTGGCGCGGTGTTAGATTGACCGTTTTGACCCAGGTTATCGGTCACGATTAGGTAAACTGTGTATGATCCCGTGGAGGAAAGTGTGAAAGTCCAAGTGGCACCTGTGGCGCCTGGGACTGGATTTCCATTTAGATACCATTGATATGCTGTGTAGGGCGGGGTGCCTCCTGAAACGGTTGAGGTGAATGTGACTGATTGGGTTAAGTCCATAACTACTGAGGACGGATTAATTGAAACTGTGGGTCCGGGCGGTTTTGGTACAACGGAAACTGTTGCTGTGTTGGATTGTGCGGTTACGCCTACGCTGTCTGTTATTCTAACGTAGACGAGATAGTAGGCCTGTATAGTCGACGTGAAAGTCCAGCTGCTAGAGGTGGCGCCGGAAACAGCACTTCCGTTCAGGTACCATTGGTAAGTGTAGGGCTGAGTGCCTCCTGAAGGGGATGAAATAAACGATTGTGATTGACCAACGTACATTGTTACTGAGGTGGGGCTGATTGAAACGGTTGGAGACGGATTAACCTTGGCTGTTGCCGTGTTGGATTGAGCTGTGACTCCAACGCTGTCGGTGACTTTGCAGTAGATTAGGTAGTAGGCGGCGGTGGATGGAGTAAATGTCCAAGTTTGGCTGGTTGCCCCTGAGACTGCGCTGCCGTTAAGATACCACTGATATGAATATCCCGGCGTCCCATACTGAGGTGTGGCTGTGAATGTTTTAGATTGACCGACGTCTATTGTGACTGACGTTGGGCTTATTGAAACTGTTGGTGCTTGATTGACTGTGATTTGAGCCGTGTTGGATTGTGCAGTTGCAGCTACGCTGTCGGTGACAATGAGATAAACAAGGTAGTAGCCTTTGAGTGTGGGTGTGAAAGCCCAAGAGGATGATGTGGCGCCTGAGACGGCACTGCTGTTTAAGTACCATTGGAACGTGTAAGGTGGAGTTCCTCCGCTAACTGTTGATGTGAAGGTTACTGATTGGCCTAAGTCAATTGTGGCTGAAGTTGGGCTAATAGACACAGAAAGCGGAGGGGCTAGTGGGAAAAATTGAACCGTAGCGTCTTCACTGAGCGGGTTGTCAGTTACCTTGTTGCGGTCGCTGGGCAAGGGCGGCACAGGATCTACGCTACCATAAGCGTCAAAATGCATTCTCGCCCCGTTGGCGTTAGAGAAAGTTACGGAAACAGTTGCGTCTACGTATCCTTTAGTGGGAATGGTTCCTAGGTTAACGAGTGTGTCGTTGAACCACGTTGGATAGACGTCGCCTGAAGGCCATGTGAATACATTATATGGTCTTGGCTCGCCATTTCTGAAGGCTGTTTTTGGTAATGTTACGGCGTTTACCGTGAGGCTGACAAGATTATTGTAGGCTGCGTCGTTGAGAGTGATGATCAAATGGTTGTCGTAAGAGGCAATCGCTGCGCTGGTGTCGTTTATTCTCAGTGTAAACGTTCCTGAGTTACCATTGATGTTTAGGAGCCAGCATTCCTCGAGCCATTTGTCCGGGTTTGTTCCTGAGTAGGTGCCGCTTGGTAAAGAGACATGTAAAATAGAGGGGTTCGTGACAGGGACACTTTGCGATGTGACGGCTGTTGCGCCCTCGTTGTCTGTTACCGTTAAGGTTACTGTGTAGTACAGCGTTGACCCTGCTGTTTTGTAAACATGTTTTATGATTGGTGTTGCCACGGTTGTGATGTTTCCGTCTCCAAAGTCCCATTTGTAGTTGGTGATGCTGCCGTCAGGGTCGTGGGAAGCGGAGGCATCGAATGTCACAGTTTGATTGACCAACGGGGTGCTTGGTGAAAATGTGAAAGAAGCTATAGGCGGCTGGTTCGGATAGCCCAAAATTACATTTTCCACTTTGGTTTGATCTGTTAGGGCTAATGTATTGTCATCGACTCTTAAGCGAACCCATTTGCCGTTTTGGGGAGTTAAAACTTCAATGTAATATGCTACTTCAAGATAATCTACTGGGTCAACAACAGTGTAACCTGGCCAATTGTAGGCTGCCGTTAATGTTACCCAAGTATTATTGGTGTATGGTATGGAGGACGAATTTGCAACGTTTGTAGCTATCGTTGTCCTAACTGTGTTGTCACTTTTTCTAATCAATATGTCAACGTCACAATGCGCCACAACCGAAGCGGCAGATGCGCTTTTCATAGCTCTGTACGTAATAGTCCATGTTGAGGCGGGAATCGAAACGATGCCGCTCAACGGGTAGACCCATCTGCCCATCAGCTTTCGACCCGCTGTTGCCGCTGAGGCATTTAATGAAATTCCAGCGCTGTCAGCGGACCCTAATTTATTGAGGTAATAACTAACGCCGCCTATCGTTGTCGTTTCCACGTGGGCATATAATTTGTTAGTTGAGGTGCTGCTCTCAACTTGTGCTATAAACCCTGGCAGAATTAGTAAGAAGAGTAGGAAAAGTACATAAATTGTAACGCGAGTATGTTCATGTTTTGCCCAAATGCTCATTTTTATCAACCTGTTTTTTTGCCGTAGTTGACTGCAACTTTGCCGAGGTCCACGTAGTTGACCCTACCATCCGAGTTGAAGTCGACTGCCAGATTGTATGCTGCTTGACCCACGCTCGACCCATAAGCTATCGCTAAGTTCCCCAAGTCGATGTAGTTAACTCGACCGTCATTGTTGGAGTCGCCTTCAAGTTTTGCAGTAAAGGTGGCTTTGTTAGTGATTGTTTCTCCCAAATAATCTGCGCTGGCGTATACAGTAAAGTTGCCTATTCCGGCTATCAGCGGCATTCTGAAGGCTATGCTGAATGTGCCGTTATAGCTGGGCTCTTCAATTAGTGGGTTGATGAATCCGACTGCTCCTGTTATTAAAAAGTGTGATGATTTTTCAGGACCATAAGGAGTTCCGTTCATGCGTGGGAAATTGGTCAAAACACTGGCGTAGATTGTAGCGTTTCCGCCCGTTACCCATAATGGAACCGGAAAGCCTGTTACCCATTTCAAAACTGAGTTAGCTGCCACAGACCAGTTGACCCATAGTGAAAAGATTGTGAAGTAGCTTTGGTCAAAAATGTTCACTGACACTAGAACATTCTTATTTTGCGTTCCTTTGTTCCTGATTGTTACGTTGAGGTACGACACGTCGCTGTCCGAAGCGCGTGTGCTGTTGACCGGATTTCCGAGCCAGTCGCTTAGGAAGACGCTCTCAACGTTGATGATGCCTTCGGGAATCGTGCCATTGCTTGTGGGCACGGTGCGGATGGTTACGCAGGAGTTGCTGGGATTGTCCACTTCTATGGCTACTAAGCCATTCGAAATGCGTGTTCCATTAGCGTAGGATAATGTTCCATTAATTAGAACTGAACCTTCGAGAAAATAGGTGCTTTTCTGTGTCATAATTGATAAGATTAGACCTGAGGGTTGACTCAGGCCGATTGGAGTTACGGATGTGACTGCTATAAGTAAAATTATCACGCAGAGCAAACAAAAAAAAAGGGAGTGAGGTCTCATGGCTCTCAACACGCGACTTGGAAGATAACTGTGTTTTCTGGGCAGTAGGATACACCGCATTGTGTTGGTAGTGCCCCGTAGACGTTCATGTACAGTGTGCCAATTCCACAGACAGTATATTTCGGAACAAATATCGAGATCGCATAGTTGGTTGTGGTTCCTGAAGGTATCGTTGCGGTAATTGTAGCATAATTGACTGCGAAGCCAAGCTCGTCGTACAATGTGACAGTTATGACAACATCCCTTGGGATCATGCCTATGTTTGTGATCGTCTCTGTCGTCACTATTGAGTCTATGCCCCTGTGGTATACGCCTGGGATTGGCTTATCTATTGTCACCGTCTTGTCGATAATCCACCCGACTTTGAAATCCAAGGTGTCGTAGACCTTCATGTCGGCGATGTCGCATGAGGCGTAGGCATGCCATGTTCCGAAAACCACGGCTGGACCGTCCGTATTTGGCCAAGGTATTCTGAACGTAATTGTGGCTATGCCGTTTTGGTCCGTGAATGCTTGTCTGAAGATTACCCAATTGTCTGTTGGGCTGTGAATCTCGAAGTCGACTGGTTTGTTGGCAACTGGACATAAGTTGTATGTAACATTGGCGTATAGAGTCACGTTTTCCTGTGGACCGAAGGCGTCTGCCGGCGCGTTTGGACCTGTACCGATGACTGGTGTTGTAACCATTTTCATCCACGGTGAACTCGTCTTGTAAGCTGACCTTGTGTTCTCTGTCGTCAAATCGATGTTTCGGCCAACAATCGCCTTGAGCACTGTTATGTCATGTGAAACGTCGTCTGTTGGCACGTATAACGGGTCAATGTAGGGACCTATTCCTGGCGCAGTCACGGTTAAGATTACTGTGTATACTCCGTCTGGCGAGAACGGGTGTGTTGCTCCAGTTGGCCCTGGAAAGTTTTCAACTGGGCTGCCGTCACCCCAATTCCACGCGTAGTTTGTTATTGGCGTTTCGTCGTCGCCGTCGAAGCCTTTTGTTGAAGTTGAAGCGTCAAAGGTCACGGTTTGACCGTCGTATGGTGATGCTGGCGTCCATGTGAAGGCTGCTGTTGGTGAATACGGCGCTCCGAACGCCAAAATGAATTCGCCGCCTTTCATGTGAAGTGGGTCTGGTAGTGGAATCTGGTGGGCTGGGTCTTGGAACCACTCGTACTGATATTCATTGTTTGGTGGCACGGCTAGTGGGGAGCTGGTCCATCTTGTCGGGTTATCAAGTGTGTCAAGGAACATTATGTTTGTGCTAGCTGGAACCGCAGTTACCATATGGAAGGTTAAAGTGGCTACGAGTCCGCTGACTGGCCAAGCTAAAGTGACACCTGCTACAGCGCCTAATCGTGTGTAGGTGACGCCGCCAAGGACGTCGTTGGGACCACTGCCTCCAGCGCTAACTGGCAAAGATCCAATCAAGAAGGATGTGCCAGGCTCCAAAACATTGCCTTGAGCTACACTGTCGAGCAGTATTACTGTGGGGTCCCATCCTAGGCTGAACACTATCAAGTAGCACTCGGTTACGTCACTGATTCGAACCTGAACTGTGAATGTGTCTCCCGGATTTTTTGGGGGCTTTGTCCAAGACGTAGTGAACGGGTCTAAGTAGATTCTGCCTGCAATTCCATTTGCGAAGGCTGGTCTTACGAATGCCATTGTGCCGAAGAGAATCATGAGAACCATTGGTATCCATACTAACTTCTTTCCTCTCACTCTTTTCATTCTCCTTTCTCGATTCTGCACAATAAATTCTCCCTTCGATTAATTTAAGGCTTTCCTTACGATAGTTCTAGACTACAGTACCAGTAACCCAAACATGCCACTGAGAGAAACCTGAATCAAAATAAAAATTGCTATGAAACAAAACCTCGACGAGATACAATTAAACAAGGATTAACAAAAAAAAAAGAAGAAGGAAAGAGGCTATGAATAGGTTTTTCCGTAAGCCACAGCCAGTATGCCCAAGTCCTTGTAGTTTATATACCCGTCTGCATTGAAATCCGCCCTCGGATCACCAGTACCACCTAAAAGCGGAGTCTTCTTGCCATAGTTCACAGCTAATATGCCCAAGTCTTTGTAGTTTACTCTGCCGTCAGACACGACATAACCCCCAGGGGACAGCGTCCAGTTGCAGTCGCCGCCCATCAGAATTATAACGACTAGTGGCAGCGGCTTTGTGTTGTCGTCAGCATAGGCGTCGCCGCCTGACATGCCTGAAAGTTTAGCAAGGAAAGTCAAAGTGTAATTGTACGTGTGAGCACGTATTCCCGCAGGGTCCCAGCTGAACTGCACCAACTGCGAACTCATCACACCCAAAGTCACCGACTGCGTTGATCCAATCTGAGTAAACCCTGTCGGCGGGTCGGCGGTTGCATCCCAAGTGCTTGACGAGTTGTAGTAGAATTTGACGTCAAAGGTCTGACTTCCAGGTCCAGTGTTCCAAACAGTAACATTAAACTTATACTTGTAAGCAGCGTCACGTGACACATTGTACATTTGGTTCTCGTGACCAGGCAGCAATTTGCTTACATTTGCTTGTACAAGCAAATTAATTCCCACGTTCGGCGATAGATTGCGGAAGGTGCCACCAGTGACACTTGAAGGAGTTATTGTGGCTCCGTTGACATCAAGCAGTTTCAAATCGAAGATCTCCAGATTGCAGTATCCCCAACCCTTAACTACAAACCCAATTGTCACCAATGTTCCGCTGCCGCTCCTCGAATCTTGCGAGGTGATTAGGTCGCCTAGTTGTACGTAGTTTGTGCCAAAGTACGGAGGGGCAAAGAACGTTGAGAAGTAATCTGGAGGACCGTTTAGAAAACTGCCTTCGTGAATCAAGCTGACTGGAGGCTCAACCGCTGAATAGTTTGTGTACAGTTGACCGGGAGAATATTTGAGTTTGAGTTCCCAAGCGTTGAGACCCACAACACTAGCTATATTAATTGATATGGTGAATTGTTGCCCAGGATCGTAAGCATTCGCGGCGGGGCTGATTGAAACTGTTGGCCCTACCGCATTCACTCGCTGCACGTTAAAAGCGCTGAATATGCTCACTATCAGTGTTAGAGATAGAATTGTCCAAAGCAATCTCCTTTCTCTCATCTATTTCACCTACGTCTCTTACTAAGATGAAAGCGCATATTTGAAGCTTGTGATAATCAATTCTATACATTAACTAGCACTGAACCATTTTTCAACATCAAAACCGCTGCATATGCTAGTAAAAGTGGGAGGTAGGTCCTGAGGTATTACATAAGCCTAGTCGCCTTCGCCTCCTAAACAATTCTTAGACAAAACATTGTTTCATCAGTCATAGAAAAAAAATATATTTTTTTCTGCACAACTTTCACTGTGTAATGTGCCTCGAAAGAAATGTCTTGGGAAGGGGTCATTTAGCAGTACAAATCAACTCAAAAACTGAACAGAAAAAGAGTGGCGCATTCTGCAATAGAACTAAAGTTTTCATCACAGAAACAAAAGGTTCCAAGTTTTTTGCCAGTAGGCTAAACATCAACTTGTAAAGAAGAGATAAACAAAATATGCATTTGGAAGAGATGAAAAACGAAATAGAGAAATTGTTTTGGACAAAGACGTTCGCGAGAAATTGCTCTTCGCCTTCTTAGAATTAAGTGAAGCAAGCGACGCTTAGAAAAAGGGCAAAGCCAAGAAGAAATAGCAGAGGAACTAATAGACGTAACATTCAATATCCCGGAACAAACCGGCAAGCCTGCTCCACAATAAACATGGACCAAATGCTCAAAAAGTCTTAGGTGTGTTGGCCGTAGTTTTTGCCGGCGATGGCTAAGTCGTAGCCGTTTACTCTGTTGTCGGCGTTAAGGTCGCAGAGGGGATTCCACATGTCCCAGCCGGTGCCGTGAGGCCAAGTTGGATCAGTTCCTAAAGCCCGGGCAATCATTGTTAGGTCAAGTATATCGATGGAGCCATCGTTGTTGATGTCGCCCAAAAACGAGACCTGATAATAAATATCGGCGTTCCCACTCATCGTGGTGGTCCAAACAACCCAAATCATTCTGTCTTGACTCTGAATAGCCGACGGCCACAGGTCATCATCGTTGTTCTTGGTAAACTGAAAACTAGCAGACCAAGAGACGCCGTTATCAATCGAAGTCTTATAATAGACGTCATCCTGGGCATTAACTGATTTGTCACGCAACGTATAGTACAACCAAATTGTGCTGTCTTCAGCCTGAAAAACTGTGGGATCTGTGTCCATTTTTTGGGAATCATTCGTCAAATTCCTTTCACCTGACCATGAAACGCCGTTAAAAACATTGGCGAGGATTTCCCAGTCTTGGGTTCCAGACATAAAACGCGTCCAGAAAATCCATATTTTGCCGTCGTTGGCCTGCATGATGGCTGGTTGACGATCAAAGCCAGGATAATCCCCGAATCCTATATAGGTTGTGAGCCGGATTTCGCTCGACCAATTTGAACCGTCAAAAGTCTTATAGAATATGTCATCATTGGTAGCGTTCATTTTACGAGACCAAACAAACCAAATTTTGCCATCACCCGCCTGCATAACAGCCGGACTGTTATCGCTTTGGGGATAGAAGGTTAATTGATTTTCATCAGACCAAGTTTGTCCAGTGTCAGAAGATGTCTTGTAGAACAGTTCGTAGTTGCCGGTTCTATTTGATGACCAGACCACCCAGATTTTTCCGTCTGCTGATTGAGTGATTGAGGGCGCAGCATTTTCGCTTGAGTCAAATGTCAGTTGGGTTTCATTTTGCCACACAATATCTTGAACTTCATAGAATAAATTGTCGTTTTGGGTTACATCTGATTGCCAGACAACCCAAACAGTCCAGCGGTTCCCGTTTCGAACCTTGGCGATGGAAGGTACCCCGTCAAAATCTGGGATAGTAATCGTATAGTTTACATATTTCTTCTGGTAGGGCTCCCACAATTCTTCAACAATAGTTGGGTCAAAGGACAACTGTGCTTGGCTGTCCCAGATCACTACTGCTTTAACTTGAGAGATGGGCACTACCAGAATTGCTAAAAACAGAGTGAAGAGCAAAAGCAGTGAAAAAACTCTCGGCTTCATTTCTTTCCTTTTCTCTCCAATCATGTTACTTTAGCAGTTGGAATCATTTTAGCTTTATGGAATATTGCTCTGTTTAGGTGTGTTGGCCGTAGTTTTTGCCGGCGACGGCTAAGTCGTAGCCGTTTACTCTGTTGTCGGCGTTAAGGTCGCAGAGGGGATTCCATTGGTCCCAGCCGGTGCCGTGAGGCCAAGTTGGATCTGTGCCTAAGGCTCGGGCAATCATTGTTAGGTCAAGTATATCGATGGAGCCATCGTTGTTGATGTCGCCCAAAAACGAGGCCTGATAATAGATGTCGAGGTTGTCGTTGATGGATGAGGCCCAAACAACCCAAACCATTCTGTCCTGGCTCTGAATAGCCGACGGCCACAGGTCATCATAGTTGTTCTTGGTAAACTGAAAACTAGCAGACCATGTTGTCCCGTTGTCAGATGAGGTTTTGTAGTAGATGTCGTCTTGAGCATTCGGGGAGAGGTCGCGTGATGACCAAAACAGATACATGGTATTGTCTTGCGCTTGGAAAGCAGTTGGGTCAGTGTCGTGGTTTCCGGGATCACCTGTCAAGTTTCTTTCATTCGTCCATGAAGTGCCATTGAAGGTTTTTACAAGTATGTCCCAGTCACCACTTGACATAAAACGCGTCCAGAAAATCCATATTTTGCCGTCGTTGGCCTGCATGATGGCTGGTTGACGATCAAAGCCAGGATAATCCCCGAATCCTATATAGGTTGTGAGCCGGATTTCGCTCGACCAATTTGAACCGTCAAAAGTCTTATAGAATATGTCATCATTGGTAGCGTTCATTTTACGAGACCAAACAAACCAAATTTTGCCATCACCCGCCTGCATAACTGCTGGGGCTTTGTCATCACTACCATAGGAAGTCAACTGTATTTCAGCGGACCATGTTCGACCCGCATTTGACGATGTCTTATAGAACAGGTTGTAGTTTCCAGTTCTGTTTGAAGACCACACTACCCAGATTTTTCCATCAGTAGATTGAGTAATTGACGGCGCCGTCTCGTCGTTGTTGCCGAATGTTAATTGAGTTAGGGTTTCATTTTTCCACACGCCATCATAGACTTCATAGAAAATGTTGTTGTAACCAGTTCCGTCAGATTCCCAAACACACCACACAGTTAGCTGCGTGCCATTTCTTACTCCTGCAAGTGAGGGCACCCCATCAAAATCTGGAATGGTAAATGTGACGTTGACGTATTTTTTCTCGTAGGGTTCCCAATATTCCTCAACAACAGTAGGATCAAAGTGCAACTGAGTTTGATTTGTCCATATGATTGTGGCTTTTGCGGGTGCTATGGGTGCTACAAAAACGGTGAGCAGAATACAGAGGAAAAGCATAATTGAGAGAGATTTTTTCAACTTGCCCGTGCCTCTCAAGTATTCATCATCATTCTTAGTAAACTAGCTGCTTATAAACGTGAACAAAAAAAAGAGAGAAGTTGAGATTTTGGCTGTCTGTTTATGGCATTATTGCAAAGCTTTTGGTATTGGTTGAGAAACCGTTGTATCCCATTCGCGATCCTATCGGGAACGCGACTCCCATCGGGCTGAAGCCTAAGTATGCTACTGCTTGGTAGTTGCCTATGTCTGCTGCGGTTATACCAGTCCACAAGGCTCCGCCTAGATTAGCAGAGTTCTCAGTGGGTTGAAGCAATTGTGGAACTGTGATCAAGCTCTTCACTGTTGCGCCCGACATGTCTTTGATGTCGAATCTGACAGCGCCCCAAGCGGTGGAGATTACCCATCGCCCAATCTCCATTTGACCGGCTATGTACTCAAATGTGATTATGTTTAATCCTGCTCTGTTTTGCACTTGACCCATGAATTCCATTGGTGCTCCAGCTCTGTTCTTAATGTGGTATGCGGCAGTTGTCTTTGTTTGCATTACGAGTCTGCCAGGTGCATGCTGCATGATTTGGATCCAGTTCACATATGTGGTTGTTAGGTCAGCAGAGTCAGTTACGGTCAATGTCATTTTAGTCCAGCCTAAGAATGGGTTCCATGTATGTCCCGGCGCCCATAAGAAGACCAGCTCTGGTGCGACGCCGTCAACCTCTATTTTTACGAAACCGGTGTTGGTGTAGTACGTGTATGTGTCAGTTACTGGATCGTGAACCGCGTATGCCTGCCTAGCCTTGGCACCATTTGTCCTTATGTATACGTCCACGCCGCCGAATTGGAATAACCAGTGAACGTTTTTGATGGTTTTGCCCATGGTTGCATAGCTGGCGCTTGCATCAAATTTGATGAGGTCGTCGTAGTAAATTACGCCGCCTTCAACATCTTCGATTGTGACGCCGTCTGGCTGTCTTGTTGGAACATACCATGTCATAGCAGCGAATGGATAAATGCTTTGGAAGAATCCACCCGTCGCAGTGTAGGACATTTCGTTTCCTGGTGTGTCAAGCAGTTTTATGCCTGACAGTGTAATGTCGCAGGAGCCTCCTCCAATGACTTCCAAAGTGACTGTGGCCAACACTCCGCTTCCACTAGCGCCGTCAGGTGAGGTGATCATGTCACCGAATTTAACGTTCTCACCTGCTACGCCAACAGCGTACACCCAGTATGTTCCACCAACTGATGGTAGGAAGGGTCCTTCAGCAATGTTTCTGAACTTTAGACTTCCTTGACTCCATCCGAGGACAAATTCAACAGTGTTCAAGTCGGTAACATCAGCTATGCTTATGTCTAAGGTGAAGACGTAGCCTGGTGCCCCGCTAACACTTGCTGGCGTAACTGAGAGTGCTGGTACTGCAGCCACTGATTTTATGCCTAAGACAGCGAAACTACCAAAGAGTATCGTTGACAGCATTATCCAAATTCCGATTTTTCCTCTCACTTTAATCACCCCAATTTTATCCTTGCGTCTTGCCGAATGCTTTGCCTGCTACACCCATGTCGAAGCCGTCAACTTTGCCGTCTGGTACGCCTGCGGGTCCACTTATGTCTGCGTCTGGGTTAAAGCCTCTCAGGTGTTCAGGATCAGCCCACATGTACTCTTTAGTCCATGTGGAGGATGAAAGAGTTGACATACCGATCGCTCGGATGTCAAGACTCAAGTCAACAGCTGAGTCAGCCGTGTACCAACCCTGGGTTGCACCGTAGCCGCCTCCGTAGTTGACGTTGCCGATGGCGTGGAATTTAGTGTTGATGTACGCGTCTACGTCAGCGCCTGTCTCGTAGTAGCCGTCGAACTTGGTTAAAGCCACGGTTTCGCCAACAGTGTAACTGACGAATTTCCATGAGAAGCCGCCGTCTTCTTTGAGGTCGATTACGCCGTTGTTGTTAGCATCGTCGGTCCACGAGTGATAAGTCCTGACATTGTTCGGGGTAGTCATTGTGCCAGTTGCGTCGTTGTAGCCGAAACTGTACTTAGTGTTAGCTGCAGTCCAAATGGCTTTGTTGATTATTGGTAGGAAGCCTGCCCAGTGTAGTGCCCAAACGCTTTTCACAGCAAAGTAGACTTTGACATCGTTAGCTCCAAGACCAGCGTCTTGAGCCTGAGTGTCAACATGGTCAATTTGGAACACTGATGCATAGTTCCATGCGACACCAGCACCAGCCGCCTTAGTGAAGCGGAAGGTGAACCTTACGTCTTCAGGCGTAACAATTGAGCCGTCGTGGAACTTAGCGCCCGTGCGCAACGTGTACGTTACCGCTGTCTTTGCTCCGGAATCCCATGTGCTCACTGCCCAGTTTGTTGCCAAGTAGCCTCTTTCTTCACCTAGGTTGTATGGGTTCCTGCCGATTAGGCTGTCATAGATTAAGCCTAAAACGTTCCAGTCCCACAGCCACTCAGAACTTATGACATGCAGGGCTGAAATGTCACTCTTGAACCCATAGTTGATGGTGGTTGCGCCACTCTTTTGCATTCTCATGAACGACAAGGCGTTGTCTGTGCCAAGTCCATCGTAGTTGACTACTCCTGTCCAGCCGCTTCCGTAGGCTTTTACACCTTTAGCCGCCCACAGCTCAATGACTGGAATGTATTTTTCAGCCACCCACTGAGCCTGTAAGCCAGCTGCAATAGCAGCATCTGTTGTTGGTGCAAACTTCACTGCTGCTGCGCAATCATCGTACTCGTGGACTGCGAATCCAGCGTAGTTGTTAGCATATCCGTAGCCAGTCTGCGTTCCAGAGTATAGGTCATAGAGTAAACCGTCCAAGTCAGCAGTTAAGCTCCAACCGCCAGTGTAGATGTGGTAGTTGTACAGAACCATCACTTGATTGAAGCAGACGCTTCGTTCCGTGATTATTTTGTTCACTGGAATGCCGACCTTCACCATCTCAGCTGCTAAGTCTTCACCAGCCTGTCTTCTGTTAGGATCATCAATCCTAATGTAGAAAACAAGAGGCTTCAGATAGTCTGTTGGATCTCCTCCGTGACCTGTTACTGACCACTCACCTTTGGGATCAATCCTTGTTTTTCCATCTGCACCAATAGTGAAGCCTGCAGCGTCCAGCAAAGTAGCTGCTTTTGCAGGGTTATACGGGTAACGGTATCCCCCGGCGCCTGCATCAGCCACTGCAGCTGCATTGGTGAGACCCCAGAGGCCAGTGCCGTAGTCGGTGTATCCTGCCAAAGCTGGAACGGGCACCATAGTGTCCATCTGGTAGCCGTAGCCCTTCAGGTAGTCTGTGATGTACTTCGGCTTGTTGGTCAGGTAAGCCAACGCGCGTCTGAAACTCAAAGCCTTCACATCCCACTGGTTGGTTGGGTCAAAGTAGTGAGGCGTGAAAGTTCCGGCAGGTGTTATGCTAACGCCGCCTGTAGGCCACCTTTGGTTGTTGATGTCAAACTCCATCTTGCCAATCTCAGCATAAGAGTCCAAATTGATTCCTGAAGTGGGTGATGACCAACGGTCAATGAATTCCTTAGACAGAGGCCAATCGTTCATATCGATTTCCTTCTTGTCCAAAGCCCAACTTTCAGTCGTGGGGTCATAGTAAATCTTAATGGTCAAATTAGTCGTGTTAGGACCAGCCGCAAACGCATGTGGAACAAAAACCATTGCAGATATTGAAGCAAACAGTAGAACTAAAGCTATAGCTATTTTAATTTTCATGTATTTTTCATTCTCCTTTCTCTTATAGAGCAATAGATAAATGCGCGCTAGGGGAATTTAAGGCTTTTCTTTCATAAATTATAGAACATAGTTACAGAAGACCAATCACATAGCATCTGCCAAGCCTAGCAAAAACCCCGGCACGCCAAAAAAGGTGCAACCAAAACTTAAAATACCTCTCAAACCAAATCCAATTTACTGAATAGGAGAAAATCCCCATGGGACTCAGAGGATTTGTGATTAAGAGAATTATATATTCATTCCTCCTAGTGCTATTCGTTCTTGTATTAAACTTCGTGATATTCCAAGTTATGCCTGGAAATCCAATTGAACTCTTTGCAGGCGCAGGAAAATTAAAAAATGAACAACAAAAGAACGAAGTAATTGCATCTTTCGGCCTAGACCAACCAATCACAGTGAGATTCCAAAAATATGTTGTCAATATGTTAACAGGACAATTCGGCATATCTTTCATCTCGCAGAATTACATTGCAACAGAAGTGGTCGGGCGCCTCTCTAACACCTTGCTTCTGATGGGAACATCCGAGATCTTAGCAATGGTGTTAGGCATACTACTCGGCGTAATAGCCGCGAAAAAGAGAGGAGGACTCTTCGACAACGCCTCCGTAGTCATGTCTCTAACAACATACTCCCTACCATCCTTCTGGATGGGTATGATTTTCCTATTAATCTTCTACAAAACTCTAGGTTGGTTCCCAGGAGCAGGAGCCTACCCAAGAGATTGGGTAACAACATACGCGGCCAGCGGAGGATTCCCCCCACGCCTAATCCTAGGCACTCTCCCAGGCGGCATGACCCTTGCTCTTCCAAGTCTCACAGAAATAGCAGGCCGACTCTGGCACCTAACCCTACCGACGCTAACCCTCACACTCTTCACTTACGGTGGATACCTTCTTCTGACCAGGGCAACAATGCTGGAAGCACTGACAGAAGACTATATAGTCACAGCCAGAGCAAAGGGCTTAAGTGAAAGAACAGTGCTCTACAAACACGCATTGAAGAATGCGTCTCTCCCTTTGATAACAAGCATAGCTCTGACCTTCGGCTTCATTCTAAGCGGCGCCATAATAACAGAACAAGTCTTCACTTACCCTGGACTAGGACAATGGACATGGAACGCCATACAAATGAGAGACTACCCTGCCCTTCAAGCAATATTCTACATCACCGCCATATCAGTTATCGTGGCTAATTTTATAGCTGACATCCTATACGGCTTAGTAGACCCAAGAATAAAATACCGGTGAAAAAAATGCCAGAGACCCCAAAAGAGTCTAAGCTATCTTTCACACTCAAAAGAACTGCGGGCTTTCTGTCCGCTCTGATCCACAACAAACGAGCCTTGCTCGGACTAGGAATATTGGTATTCTACTCAGCAATAGCCTTAGGCGCACCCCTCCTAACCAAGAACGATCCAGTGTTCGGCCGATACGTGTCCGGTGACTACGCAGTGCCCATGTGGTTCAAGCTACTGCCCGGAGGCGAAAATGTAATACCAGACACAAACCCCGTCAATGACCCAGGCTTTAACTCTCCAGATTCACTACTGGGCGACCAACGCGAATGGAACTTTACAGCGCCTACTCAAGGCGCCACGGTTTCCTTGCAGTACTCTCCAGATATTGGACGACCCGCCAGCCAAAGCGGCTCTGGCCCAGGCTCCGCAAGCATCGTGTTCAATCGAAATGATAAAACGAAGCCAGCAGGTGAAGTCACGGCCATCTTAACCAAAGATTTCTACTACCCCAACGAGATCTCGCCAAGGAGGTTCTCAGCCAACATTTCGGCAGACATAATCGGAGCAGACAAAATTCCTGTGACCATAAAACTCTTTGTAGCCAACGCAACTGGTTTCAAAACCTTCTTGTGGGTGTCCCAAACTATAAGCGTGAACGAGACGATCACGTGGATTGTTCCAGAAACGCCAGTTGACTCCTACAACTCCGCGGTGAAAGAAAAACTCGAAACGCAATTCGGCAGAGTTGGAATTGATCCCGCGAAAGTTCTTTTCCCAACGAAATCTGATTATACCCTTGGCGTTGAAATCGTATTCAGCGACGCTACGACCGGAATCATTGGACCCCAAGCGAGAGTATACATTGATGACATGAACCTAAGACTTTTTGGAAACGGCTATGGTCTGCTAGGAACAGATCACATGGGTAGAGACATATTTTCCCAACTAATTTATGGAGCCAGAATATCTCTTTTCGTAGGGTTACTATCTGCCGTACTGTCCGTAGGTCTGGGATTATTAATTGGATTGATCGCTGGATATTCTGCCGGAGCCTTAGACGAAGTTATTATGAGACTCACAGACGCGCTGTTAGTCTTGCCAGGCTTGCCCCTACTACTAGTCTTAATCGCCCTCCTAGGTCCGTCGATCTGGAACTTAATAATGGTCATCGGCGTTCTCGGGTGGATGGGGTTCGCTAGAACAGTTCGATCACAAACACTAAGCATCAAAGAGAGACCGTTTGTTGAAGCAGCAAAAGCAATTGGCGCAGGCAGATGGCACATTATATTAAGACACATACTTCCCAACGTGATGACTCTAGTATACGTGTCTCTTGCACTAGCGGTTCCTTCAGCAATTTTATCAGAAGCAGCTCTTAGCTTCTTAGGACTGTTCGACCCAACTGTGGTGTCTTGGGGAAGAATGCTTAATGAAGCCGAGTTCAACCAAGGCATAGAGAAATGGTGGTGGATTGTCCCACCGGGCGTGTCAATAGCATTGGTCTCGCTGTCATTCATCTTAATTGGATACGCACTCGACGAACTGCTTAATCCAAAACTAAGACAAAGACGCTAGCGTAAAGTAAGAAGGACCTTCTGTGATTAGACTCCGGGAGACAATAATAGACCTCGCGATAACACTAGGATGGGCCATATTATTCGCATCCATCATGCTACAATACCTGTACCTGCCAAAATACAGTCTAGTAGCAACCATCTTACTCGCTCCACCACTCGAAAATGTAATCTTACTCTTTTCGACCAGCCTATTAGCCGGAATGCTCCTGATTGACCCACTTAAAGTCGTCTCAGCCTTCATAATAGCTTTCGCCACCGCCCTGCTAATAATGTTCACAGCCTTACTGTCTCCTGTCTTACTGGGCACTGCAACAGGCTCTTACGCTGGAAACGCAATTTCCACAGGAGCCATCGGCTTTATATTTGGAAGCGTCTTTCCTACAGCGACATTTACAACTTTACTGGGCGGGTTTGCAGGAGGCATCTTAGGAGAGATGCTTCACTTCGATGTGAAAGGACAAAAAATAGAGGCGACTAAATGAGAACCAGAAAGTGGAAAACACTTGCCATAATATTCACAGCTGCAACACTCGTGGCAGTTGTTTCACTGGTTCAAGCCACATTGAACTACACGAAATTCTACGAAACTAAACTCGTTTTGAGTTATAAAGACTTCAAAATCTTCATAAAACCCGACGTCATCGAAGTGGAAGGAAACTTCACCCTGTCAAATCCATCAGGCTACAGTGGTCTCGAGTTGCTATCGTTGGGACTTGAAGTAAACTTTGTCGACAATAGTACAATGATTATGCTAGCAGAAGGAGGCCACACGTTTGAACGCCAACTCATCGAACCATACTCAAGTATTACCTTCAAGATTTCAAGTACAGCCGGGACGGGAACAGAAGAAGGAAAACTTTTCATAGAGCTTGCAAGCAGAGGCAATATTGAATTCGTAATTACAGCCCATACATTTTTAGCCACATTCCTAGGACCAACGGTAACCGAACTGGATCCAATAAAATTCACATACCCAAAACAGCCGCAGACGAATTTGCCATGATTGCGAAAACGAAATCCCAAGAAAATTACTCGCGAAAACTCTTATATTCCCCATTCATCTTTATCTTACTATTCCAAAAACAGATAACGATCAACAACAAATAGAGAGGGAGTGAGCCCAAAAAATGCTGACGCTAGATGTCCAAGAACTAACAACATATTATACTACCCTTAGAGGCCCAGTCAAAGCGGTTGAAGGAGTAAGCTTCAACATTAACAAGGGAGAAGCTCTGGGTCTTGCAGGCGAATCAGGATGCGGCAAAACCACCGTGGCTCTGTCAGTGCTTCGAATTCTCCCTTCCGCTGGCAAAATTATTAAGGGAAAAATCATCTTCAATGGCAGAGACATTGTTCCTCTCTCAGAAAACGAAATCAGAAAGGACTTACGGTGGAAAGGAATATCAATAGTTTTTCAAGGCGCCATGAACGCGTTTAACCCGGTATACAGAATCGGGGATCAAATAGTAGAAGCCATCGTGACCCACGAATCCGAAGTCAGCAAAAGTGAAGCAGAAGAAAGAACAAGTAAACTGTTAGAAATGGTTGGAATCGACCCTGCGAGAGCAAGCAATTATCCTTACGAGTTTAGCGGTGGAATGAGACAAAGAGCATTAATAGCCATGGCCCTTGCGTGCAACCCCGCACTCTTAATAGCCGACGAGCCTGGAACAGCCCTAGATGTAATAGTACAAGCCCAAGTGTTGAAGCTGCTCCGTGAACTGAAATTAAAACTAAACCTCGCGATGATACTGATAACCCATGACTTGTCAATTATCGCCGAGACATGCGAAAAAACCGCAATCATGTACGCTGGAAAAATCGTAGAATATGGAAGCGTTGTCTCCATATTCAAAGAACCCCTACATCCATACACTCAAGGATTGCTAGGCGCCTTTCCAAGCATAAGGGCGGCTCGAACACGGATGACATCCATACCAGGATCTCCCCCAGACCTGTTAGATCCACCGCTAGGTTGCAGATTTCACCCCAGATGCCCTTACGCTATGGATATATGCAAAAAGAAAGAACCCGAATTACTACAAGTGGGCGGAAAGGACGGTCACCTCGTGGCTTGCTATCTCGTTCAATAAAGATTGGAGGAAAAAACAGATTGGCAAAAGAACAAGTTATAAACGTTACAAATCTGGTGAAATGGTTCCCTGTTAGATTAGGCTTTTTCTCAACACTTTTTTCCAGAAAACAGCTTTTCGTTCGAGCTGTAGACAACATTAGCTTCGACATTAAAAAAGGTGAGATCTTCGGCTTAGCTGGAGAGAGCGGTAGCGGAAAAACAACCACCGGCAGGCTAGTGCTCAGACTCATCGAACCCACAAGTGGAAAAATAAACTATAAAGGAAAAGACATAAGCACCCTTTCAGATTCAGAGCTGAAGCCCCTGCGGCGCAAAATGCAAATAGTCTTTCAAGACCCCTACGAATCTTTGAACCCCAGAATGACCGTCAGCGACATTTTATCCGAACCACTTAGAGTGCAAGGAATCGGCAACGAATCAGAAATAACCGAAAGAGTCCATAAAACCCTTGAAGACATAGAATTGGTGCCGCCTGAAGAATTCCTTTTCAGGTTTCCACACGAACTGAGCGGTGGACAGCGACAAAGAGTTGCAACAGGAAGAGCCTTCGTATTAGAACCAGAATTCATTGTTGCTGACGAGCCTGTTTCAATGCTGGACGTATCCATAAGAGCTGAGATTTTGAACCTCATGACCACGCTGGTAGAAAAGACTGGAACTTCATTCTTATACATAACGCACGATTTAGCCCTAGCTCGACACATGTGCGACAGAATAGCCGTCATGTACTTAGGCAAGATAATGGAGAAAGGCCCCACAGAAAAAATAGTCTACGAACCCATGCATCCATACACAAGAGCACTAATTTCCGCGGTACCTGTGCCAGATCCCACAACCAAACGCAGCGATATTGTCATCAAAGGCGAAATACCAAGCCCGATCAATCCGCCGAGTGGCTGTAGATTCCACACGAGATGCCCCATCGCCGAGTTCCCAATCTGCAAAGAAAAGGAACCCCCTCTAAAAGAATTTGGAGACGCACACACCGCCGCATGCCACTTAATCGGGACACCGAAATGGAAAGAATTCATTCCATTGTCCTAGAGAACCACTGCAAATATTGATAAAATAGATTATAGCAAGTGCACATGAAACATGGCGAAAAAGCTACTGCATGATTTATAGGAAGCATAAGACATGAGGCCATGGTTCTTAGCCTTAGGAATTGTGCTCATATTCATAGGACTTACCCTGATTTCCAGCGCTAGACCTATCACTATAGGCTATGAAGACACCCAGACCGTCAAAGAAGGAAATTGGAATTCGAGGGAAGTAACGGATGTCTCCCTCAACACTGGCGATAGGTTTTCGGTGAAGTATTCCGGAGGAGGGACTCAAGTAGATCCAGCAGAGGTAATTGTGACCATCCAAGACCCTGCTGGTAATCAAACAGTAGTCCCATACGAGACTTCAATAAATGGAATGGTAGCGAACCTTACCGGGTCATATAACATGTCAGTGGGCGCACCGGGGCTTGTTAACCCGTCCTACCCTCTATTCGTTAGAGTGGAGAAAATCACTAACAAAATACGCACTGAGTACCCCAATTCAAATTGGCTCCCTCCAGGACTAGCATTGGTTATAATTGGAGGAGGCATGTCTATTTGGGGTGCCATAAGCCCGAAGCGCAAAGCACGAACCAAAATAAAAAGGCATACAAAGTAGTAAATACACTGTAATTTGAGACACTTTTAACAACAATGCGTGCAAGGGCAGACGCCAATGAGCTAAAGAAACATAAAAATAAGAGCTTGCACAAATTGCTAATTAGTGCCTGGTGAAAAACGGATTGAAATGTGAAAGTTTCATGCAACACTGCGTTGCTCTTGTAGTTGTGTTTCTTGCGTTAACCACGGTAATTATGCCCATCGCCCATGTATCTGGCACCTCATATTCAGTTGGGGTTAAGGTTGGCAATTGGGCTAACTACACAATGGTCGGTGGATGGGATTCTAACGCCACTGTGGATGAACCACAATTCGTGAAAGATGCACGCAACACCGCATGGATTAAAATTGATGTCACAAAAATCAGTGACACAACAGTGACCTTAGTTGTGACAACGCAATTCATCAACTCCAGTGAGAAGATGAACCAAAACACAGGCGATGTCAGAACTGGTTCAGGCAACCTCAGCTTGCAGGTGATAGCAGCTAATTTAGCCTATGAAGACCAAATTTCCGAGTCGCAAAAGCTGTTTGTCAGCAACACTACAACCAAAACATACGCTGGTGTAATGCGCGAAGTAAACTATGCATCGACAGAAGAGGGAGACCCAAACGGGGGAAGCACAGCAGTTGAATTCTACTGGGACAGAATGACAGGAATAATAACTGGGATGTCGCTAGTAAAGACGTACGAGTCAAACTTTACTGCCATAGCCTCAATAATAATGAAAATGACAGAAACCAACATTTGGCAACCTGACGCCGGCGTCGGAGGTATGGAGTGGGTTGTGGCCGCAGGCATAATTATCATACCAATTATCTTGGTTGCCTTCATGGTAGTCAGAAAACCTAGAAAAAGAATGAGGACCCGACATAAAAGAATGCCGAAGGAGCGTTCCTCACTGCCCCGTTCCTTCCAGAATCGAAACATCCTGAATTAACGTAACGATTTCTCCTTATTCTTCTTCTGTTGCTTTTCGAGAAGAATAAGAATTCCTTAACGTTAGAGATGTCCCAATCTTTGGATTGACTTCGGAGACTTCCAAAAAGGGATAATCCTCTTAGATTAGATATGAAGAAAGAAACTGAAGATTATAGCAGGTATTGACAACACAGAATGACATTGAGAGGAAAACTCACCAGCATAGAAATGACGACATATAACCAAAAAGTGAGAGTGCAGCCTCTTTCTTAGAAGGATCAATTCAACAAGTTTTCGTGTGTCCACTCAGTCATTCACCTTTGATTGGAAACATAGAGTTAGCCACCAATTGCCTTTAAGGACTGCCTTAACAGAATTGGCTTCTACTGATTGGCTCGCGCATGTGAGAAAATAACTTTGTTCACAAATGCACGTATTCTCGCAATTGCCTTTAGCACGCGATAGAATGGTCTTTCCGACATAAATAACGCTCTAATCAACTTCTGCGTTCCCAACCCAAAAATCAAGAGCCCAATAGCCACAAAAAACGCGAAGGGAAATTCCTGCGGCAACGATTTCTCTACAATATGGCCATAAAAATATGTTCTGCAAAAGTTGTTGCTGACTTTAAACTCTCCCCTTAGAATGCTAGCTTGGGCATCTACTGTGTGACGGCTAAAGTTACCCCATATGTATCTGAACGAGTCATCTGGGGAGAAAGTCACAGTCTTGTTCCCATTAGGCGCCAACGTCAACTGGGTGTAATGCATTAGATTAAAATCAAAAAAGACAGTAACGTTAAAGGACTCTGTGAAATCACCTTTGTTTTGCGCAGTGAATGTGACAACCAATCTTTCTGAACCCGAAACATTCTTTGAAGAAACTGACAATTCCGTAAGCGCTACCTCATGATTCTCGAAATATGGCCAAAGCGACGGATCACCAATCATTACGGCATCGTTAAGCATAATATCGTAGTTGACTTTTCGAAGCTCACTCATTTCAGGCTGTAATGATTCTTTGACCGCGTTTTTACGCCAATCTAAGAAAGCGTCGCCTATGGTTTTACCAGTAGACAAAGCCTTATAGAAATCGTTAAAAGGATATGTATAGGCGTTGTCTGTTGAGGCTAGGGCCAAGAGGCTATAATTGCCCGTAAGCACAGCAGAGCCTGCGAGGTAATTTTGTTCAGTATATCTTCCCGCAGAGCAAACGAAAAAGTGGTAAAAGAAAACTTTGGGGTCAATTTCCCGATAGTCTGTAAAGGAAACCGTGCCATCTAAGTCAAACATTGTAAAAGGCTTCTTTGAGGGCACTACGAAAGTGTGGTTAACGGCAGTTCCATGCGACATAAGGTATAGCCAATGGTATCCGACGTCATCCTCAAGTCTCTGTTTGTAGTCTGTGGCATTGGTAGTAGATCCATCTGTTACAGCCGTTATGTCAGTTGCTATGTAGCGCAGAGGCGTTAAACCATCATGCTTTTGAAAAACAGCTTCATCGTCCATGTATAGCAAAGCACGCCACCAAGGAATTGAAATTGACCGGTTTCGATAACGGTGATTCTTTTCAAAATAGTTGTTCACGAGAAAAACTTCGTCGCCGCTGACTGTTGACGCTTTTAGTCTTCCCACCCATATTTCATGTGTCAGTGTCTCGTTGTGTTTATCATAGATTCCATTGCCATTAGTGTCAACCCATGTTCCATTCAAGTCCATATAGTAAACGTCCGTTGGAAACCTCGTTGATCCTACTTCATACCATGCTTCAGGAATATCGCCGACCAAGAGGGCCCCCACAAGACTCTGATTTAGAAGACGTCGCAAGTATTCTCTAACCCCTTCCTTTGTTAAATTGGGCATCTCGTTGGTCTGAGCGATTCTTACTGAAAAACCAGATTTCTCCACATCATCTTTGTATTGTTGCAAAGAGAATTTTGTACCGACATAGATTTTCGAGTCCACAATTACGGCAACCAATGGTTTATTCAAATCGCTTGCCTGTGCGACTTGGGCACCAGCACTAGGGTTCCAAAAACGTACATTGAAGAAAATAGCCAAAAATACCACAGCAATTGACAAAGCAGACAAAAAAGTTCTTGTTGACATTTTAAACACGAAAAACTCATTTGTACTAGGTATAAAAATGTTCTCGCCACATTTTTTGAATGCCTAAGGCTGTTTGGCTACAGCGAAACTTCGTTTAGAGATGACTAAATTATTTCATAGCATGCTGATCCACGGCTATTCCCGCCAAAATAGTAAGTTCGAAGTCGCTTTAGACTGGCTAAGATGCGTGCGCTATTTGGTTTATTTTGCAATTCTCCAAGTTGGAGATTTTACACCCTTAATTTTAGCAATGAGGAGACCTTTGAATGTGGACATATCGTAAACAACAATTTCTGCATCAAGTTCTTTTGCTTTTACGTTTGCTTCTTCTAATATTCTTTTATTATCTTCAGACAATATTTTTTCAGTTTTAAAAGTGTCATGTGCAGTGCAGTAATGATCTCCTATGGGTCTCCCTAGCTGAGTTGGTTGAAGAACTACTTCCTCATTCTTAATGAAGACTTCAATTTTCATTTTGGACTTCCAAATGAAACATGGAGATGGAATAGGTCTATAATGATTTCGCTTCAAGTTGCATAACGATTTAAGAAAGAAGCCTCTAATAATAATTGAAGTGAAAGAAATGCTTGACAAATTATTGCTCTCTCGTCTACTAAGAGGAGTCGGGAAAGCAATTCTTAGGATATTCATTGTTGTAGGGTGTATTCTCGTCCTCGATCTGATTGGATTGGGCGTCTATGGTTTCTTGACGGGAAATAATGCTTTTGCAGTACTTTCGCTCATTTTGTTATCTGAAAGTTTGATCTTGCTGTTTTTTGCAGTGGCAGGGACTACAGTAATTCCGCAGTCGAGAGTAATAGGAGTGCCATGGTCTATATCTGTTCGCGCAGCAAGTGAAGAGATAAGAAATGATCGTCAACGACAGATATCCTTTTGGGTACTAATCGGGATTGCTGGTTTCATACTATTCACCCTCGCTTTAGCGTTAACCAGTATGTGAATTTTCTCGCATTCAATAATTTTAACGGTTGTCAAATTGAAGTTTCGAGTAGCGCACAATTTTTTTATAAATATGAATTTAATAGAATGAATGCGTTCTAATCATATAGAATTTAACAACACAAGTCTTAAATGGCTAGAATCGGACTTGATAGTGCTGAAATAAGAGAGGAGAGTAGAAAATTGAAGAGAGTCGATAGTTCACATGCTATTCCATTGTTCTTAATCTCTTTGATGCTTATCGGCCTATTGATGTCGTCAAGAAGTGTAGCGCCAGAAGTATACGCGCAAGGACCTCAACAATGGTATGTTAAACCCTCGTACCCCGACTATGCATTGAGTGGAATGCCAGACTTTGATGAGAGGCAGAGCAATTGGTGGTGGCGTTCATGGGCATATCCCGACGCAGTTGCAGTGTGGCAGCACTTTGATGACTATTATAATGACTGGGACATCTACTACTCAATATACACCGACCCCAACATATGGTGGACAATAGGAACAAACTATACACGTCCAATAATTTCCGACAGCCCTGTCAAGATGAATTTCCTTCCAGGCGACGACAAGCAACCGGCCATTTCATGGTATTCAAGCAATTACGCAATTGCTGTGTGGCAACACTGGATGGGAAGCGACTGGGACATTTGGTATTCGGTGTTCACTCCAAATATTGGGTGGAGCCCTCCAGGCCCAATAGCGACTAACCAAGGCTACAACGATTATGACCCAGCAATAGCCTTTGACACGAATGGATGGGCAGCATGCGTATGGGTACATGGAAACCAGCCTGCAGCCACAAACATCTACTATTCAATATGGAACCCAGGCACAATGAGTTGGGTTGGTCCAAACACTTTTCTCAACGCAGGTAATCATGGACCAGGAAAAGCAGCCATGCCAGAGATCGATGTAGATTCAAACCACAAGTTAGTCACGATATGGACTGATACTGCCGGAGTTGCTGGCACTGAGGGAGTATACTTCTCTTGGGCAGCCTTCAACCCACCGGCTCTTCCTGCTTGGAACGCTCCTGCAATTGTTCCAGGCTGTCCAGCTGGCATGAATTGGCAGAAAGGGATTTCCCCAGACACTTTGGGCAACAACCTCATGGATTGGGGACTCCCAGCACCTTCAGCTGGTCAAGAACCACTCTACTACGCGAAATTTAACCCAGGTGGCGTCGGTTGGAACCCTGGAGCAACCCAACTTGCTCCACCAACAAATGGTGAACACCCCGACTTGGCATATGACTCCAACAATAACGCAATTGCAGTCTATACACAATGGCCAAACGGACAAATATACTTCTCATACTGGAACGGCATAAACTGGCAACCAGTCGGCGGAGCATTTGCAGCCACTGCCGGTGTCGGTCCAGGACCGGATCAATGGCCCGCGCTAGCATTCATAAAGAACAACAAGGGAGTCTTGGTTTGGAACGCATACCCTGAACCTTATGGTCAAGGTTGGAGAAGCGAGATCTACTACTCAGTTTATACGGGCCCCTATCCAACAGGAAGCTGGACACCAGCAAAGAAAATCTACGAGCCTAACAATGCTGGACTTTTCCTAACAGGAGACGATTACTACGTTGATATTGCGTCACCCACAGGAAGCGCAACGACGCCTATGTCAAACCCGCCTTCACTCGAGCCGCCAGCTAATCCAGATTGGACTTACTGCGCACCAGTAGCTGTTGCAAACTCCATATGGTGGTTCGACTCCAAATTTGAGACGAACACTCTTCCGCCGCCAAAATACATAATCGATGGCTTCTCACTTGTAAAATCCTATAACCCCGGTGGCTGGGATGATCACGACCCTCAAAACGTGCAACCTTTTATCGAACATTTAGCATGGCTAATGGACACAGACGGTCAAAGAACAAAGCTCTGCCACTACGGCACAACTGTCTGGGATATGGAAGTTGCAATCACACAATATCTTTCTTGGAGTGGAGTCAATCCGCTTGGAGACGTAAACGGAGACGGAATTGTCGACCAAACAGATGTGTCTATAGTCCAAAACGCTATGGGTAGCACACCAGGGTCACCGGGTTGGAATCTGGCAGCCGATATCTACCCCGAAACTGTAACTGGACCTAAAACTGCAGACAACATTATTAACAGCAACGACTTGAATCTGGTACAGCAAAACCTTGGCAAGAGCGGGAGATCGTTCTACGAGTACACTACTGGCTTGTATCCAAGTTTCTACCTTATAGAAGAAGAGGTGGAGAAATGCGAAGACGTTGTCATATGTCTTGGTTTCTACCAAAATGGATACCGAGACGGAGGACATTTCGTAACTATCGCGGGTGTGAACTCAACCTCACAACCACAGCAATTGCTAATAAGCAACCCCATAAGAGACGATTTTGAAGCAGGTTTAACACCAGGGCGCTCACCAATTCCACATGTACATATGCTCCCTGAACCTCCATACATAACACACAACAACGCCAGCTTGGTTTCACAAGATGCTTATCCAGCGTTATACAATCCTACAGGTGGCTACTGGTTCCTACCAGGATACTTCACTGATCCGTCGTGGGAAGTGAGGATAGAATACGCGGTTATAACTTCGCCCGTTCATGATGTCGCAGTCACTGCAGTTAAACCCTGCAAAAGAGTAGTCGGCCAAAGCTACAACTGCTGCATCAGCGTCAACATAACAAACCAAGCCGCCTTCACAGAAACCTTCAACGTCGTCGTATATGGCAACCGTACCCTGCCATCACAGGTAATCATCGGAACACAACCAGTTGTTAACTTAATCAGCAACGAAAACCGAACCATCAAATTCACTTGGACCACAAACGTGCCCAAAGGCAACTACACTATAACAGCCTTTGCCGACCTTCTAGACGACTCAGACCCAGGAGACAACACGCTGACGGGCGGCTGGATAGTCGTGACAATTCCAGGCGACTTAAACGGCGACTATAGAGTCAACTACAAAGACTTGGGCATACTAGCCGTCGCTTACGGTTCTGATCCAACCAAACCCACCACATGGAACCCGTACGCCGACATTAATCACGATGACAGAGTCAACTACAAAGACTTGGGCATACTAGCCGTAAACTACGGAAAATACCAACCACCATAACACGCTTAGACCCATCAACCTCTTTTTTTATATTTAGCGCTCTTTCATGAAACTCAAAGGACCACTTTACAATACTTTAGCCTGTGGCTTAACCATCAAAACCCAACTGAAACTTACATAGAGCGCTATAGAAAACTGAAGCAGCAAAAAAATAAGACTAGTGAGCCTGCGATATTCTGAACAGCTATCGCCTAGCGCGTGTGTGCTTCTGGTGTCACAGGAAAACCTATGAAACAACACCCGTGTCAAATTCTGTCACTTTGTCAACGCACTTTTTCTTGGATTTTTCCTGGAGCACTGAGAATATGAGTTAGACTCGAACGAAAGTCTAGAGCGCTCTCACTTTTAACGCGCGCGCGACTAGTGCTTGCAATTGCAATACTTCTTGCTTTTCCTCTTGGTTCGCCTGAGTGCGCCGTAGATAGACATTTGAAGACTTCAAACTACGGTTGAAAATAGGGATCAAAATGCCAAAGTATAGAGTACATCGTTACGTCGACAAGCTGTTCTATCCTAAAAGTTTTCCAGAAGTGCACAGAGCTATAGACCGGCCTTGTCTTTTTCTGGGCAGACAAACGCTTCAAGAAACTGCTCGAATTTGCAGCCCATCAGGACCACATGATGGAAAAGGCAATGCGCAAATTCGTAAAACGAATGAAAAAACGAAAACGAAGGCATTAGTGTTCTCGCGTGTGCAACAAGAACAGGCTAGCGCGCTCAGGTTTGGCAATTGGTATCGTTTAAGTGAGAGCACTAAAAAAAGGAATTAGGGCGTGGGTTTTCTACGTGATCTCCTCTTTAGGCAGACAATTGTAACTGCAAGCATAGTTATTGCTGCGAGTAGTGGCAAGACTTCGAAGTTTGGAAACTCTGGCACTGCTTCCAATCCTATGATTTGAATGGTCACTGGGCTGCTGAAAGTGAACGTGAAGTAAAGGAAGGTATGAGTGGCTGTTTCGGTGACCTGATACTCCGGGTAGACGATTGCTCTTCAAGGCTACTCACCATTAGAATTTTCCATAAATTCATGTGGAACGTGCACCTTGTTAGAATCGAGCACGAATTGCGCGCAATTAATACGGATTGTATTATCGACGCTATTTCGTCCTTGACATCAACATGAGAAGTTGGCGTCATGGGAACGAGGTAGATCTCACAGTTCTTTGCCGTCAATTGCCTGATCTGCTCGCATCAAAAAGAAACTAGACGAAAATAAAAGCAGACCATTTCAGTATGGATGAAGAGCATCGGCGAACATTGACACAAGAGAGCCGCGCGCATTATGGAGGTTGGTATTTTCCGTAGTTTACGGCTAGTATGCCGAGATCCTTGTAGTTGACCTTTCCATCATCGTTAATGTCTGCTTGTGGGTTCCAGCTGCTTTTTGTTGGGTCTGAACCGTAGGCAACTGCTAGTATGCCCAAGTCTTTGTAGTTGACTCTATAATCGCCTGTTAGGTCGCCTGAAACGGTCACAACCAGCCAGCCGTCAACAAACGTGTTGTCTGCTGTGTCCGTTTCACTTTGGACTGGCGTGGCGTAAGCGCTTATAGTGTAATTGCCCCTAGCCCTGCTAGTTGTATTCCAAAGATATATGAGGGCTCGGGTCTCTCCAACCAGTAGGTTGACGACCGTTTGTTTTCCGATAGTGATCTCATTTCCAATAGGCAGCGAGAGATCAGCGTATGCGGTAACATTAAAAGTTTCGGTTGATTGGCCTTGGTTCTGAACGGTCACGTTGATCTTGCATGAGAATGTTTGTCCTACAACTGTTTTCAAAGGTTTGACGTTGGTTATGGCTATGTCGTGGCTTACGGATAGTGCATAGAGTATTACTGTGCCGTGTTGTGTGCTGTGAGGTATTGATCCACCGCCCTTGTCCGCTAGGTCTGTTGAGTAGAGTTCAAGTGTTATGTGAGCGTCTGGTTGAGGCTGCACGGGCTGTTGTTTTATTCTCAACGTCATGTTGAATACCGTGCCGGAGCCATTGAAAGAGGGAGCAGGATACCTTGATGAGTAAGCGACCCAGTAGGTTCCAGTAGTGGCGTTAACCTGTACGAAGCTAAAGATAAGTGGGCTATAAAGCACGCCGTCGGGAGTGATGTTCTTAGGCACGTGGACAGAGTCGCTTACATAGTCGAGGAATGTTGTGTTCCACCTGAATTTTATGTCGAAGCCGTAGAGGTTCGTTACGTCGACGATTTTTATGGCCACAGTGAACTGTTGACCAGTGGCGTCTTCGTAATACTCTATCAAGGGTGGGTCTACCTTAACAACTGTTGCACCGCCGGCTACTGGTTTAATAACAACAGCTAGACTTAAGAATAACATGGAAATGAGAGCAATACCTATTTTAGTCATTTTCCATTTCAGCTTCTTCTTCTCTTCGGCAATAGCGGGCGCCAGTTGTCACTTTATGTCATAGGCTAGCAAAAATATAAAGTCAATGTACTGTGAGTGAGTAATATTCATCCACAAAATAAGCTGCTTCTCGGCTGGTTTGTGTGCCTGGTTATTTGAGGGTTTAGTTGGAACGAACCTCTATTCTTCGCGGATAAGGGTGTGTGTATGATTCTAGGAAGTGGGATGGGAGCTTTTGAGATCCTTTGACTTTCTGATTTTCGTGAAGTATATTGCTATTATGGCTATTGCGACTACTCCTACTGCGGCATAGGGAACTATGTATGTTGGCGGGGCTTCAGCTGGACTTTGAAGGATTTGATAGAGAGTTACCATGCCTTGTTCTCTTGTGTGAGGTATTGGATTGGCGGAGTTATCGGCAAGTTCGGTTGCATAGAGTTCCAGCGTTACGTTGATGGTTGGCTCTGGTTGCTTAGGGTGATATTTTACTTTAAACGTCATGGTGAACACTGTGCCAGTACCATTAAAAGACCAGGCTGGGTGCATTGATGCGTAACTGATCCAATATGTTCCAGTTGTTTGGTTAACGGAGTTTGCAATTGGTAGGGTTGGGTCATAGAGTACGCCGTCGGTGTAAGTGTTTCTGGGTATGTGAACGGAATGTCCAACATATTCGAGGACTGTGGTGTTCCATCTAAACCTCAGATCGAAGCCATAGAGGTTTGTAACGTTAATGATCTTAACAGCAACGGTGAACTGTTTGTCAACAGCATTTTCATGATACTCTATGAGGGAGGGTTCCACTTTAATGACTGGTGAAGATAAGCTTTCTATTACAACTTGTCCGTGTATTGGCGGTTCAGTAGGTATTTCTCCCATGGGGCCCGTGAGTTCGATGTCGCTTAAGATTAGAGAACACATGTCAACTGCAGGATAGATTCCCCGATACTTAACCGTAAATCTGATGGTTGCTACTGATACGGTTCCGTTTGGAGGTGCCCCCCGTGTGCGCGTTAAGGTAATGGTTACCTTACCTAGTGCACTTGGTTGGCGAACAACTATCACATTATTTGGTCCAGACCAACGGTCCTGCATTATGGTTACATTGGCTAGGTCGCCTATGATGTCGATAAGTGTGGTGTTATAGCTTAGGGAGAATTTGACGTTGGTTAGGTTCCAGGCTGCGTCTAGGTTTTTGATGTAGATGCTGATGTTAAACTGTTGTCCGACTACTTGCGGAGAATATGGCCCGAACTTTATGTATGTTGGGTCAACGGTAAGGTATGGTTTTGGTGGAGGCTCGACTATGTAGAGCTTGGCGCTGGTGTAGTCCCAGAAGCCTCCATAGTCTGTTATATTTAGAACAACCGAAAAGTTTCCAGTTTTTGTGTACATATGCATGATTATTGGGTCCGTTGCGTTTTTCTTCGTATTGTCGCCGAAGTCCCAAGAATAGAGCGTTATTTTCCCGCCCAGCGGGTGATAACTTTCTGAAGCGTTGAAAGTTATGGTTTCACCTCGTGGCAAAATGTTGCCGCTCGGAGACCATGTGAATTTTGCTATAGGTGGAGGCCTATAGGCTATGTATGTGCCGTTTTCGGTTATGGGCGAAATCGACCCTATATTTCGGTCGAAGATTTCGGCTGGGCCCAAGGTGAGCTCGCAGGAAGGTGGCGGGTATTGCAATGATTCGTAGATGACTTGAAATGTAACTGTGAACAAGATGCCCGTTGTTGGCGCATTAGGTTTCTTGGGGGGAACAAGTTCGAGGGCATACGTTGCGGTTCCTGTAGCGTTGTTGATTTGTTTCAGGATGTCTATTGAGTCTTCAGCGTAGCTTTTTGGCCATGATCCTTCACTGATGTCATTTGCTTCTATAAGTGTGGAGTTGAAGTTTAAGGTAATGCTAAAGTTTGCCACATCATAGGATTGATTTACTCCTAGTAACCAAATGTCGATGTTAAAAGTATTATACATGGGCATGTTCTCAACTTTTGTCGGCATGACCTTCAAGATTGGGTAAGGGGGCAATTCGGAGAGTTTTTCCCATATTCTAACAGTGGCGGGCTCAACCATGTGGGCAATTGGTACGATTGGATTCTCTGAAACTCTTGGAGCCAAGTCTGTTGAGGAAAAGCCCAAAATAATGCCAATAGGGTCTACCCCGGGTCCGCCTGTTTCATAATCGTAAGGCTGCTTTATGACTTCGAATGTCATGGTGAATACTGTGCCTGTGCCGTTAAAGGATGGTGCAGGGGCCATTGAAGTGTAGGCGGCCCAGTAGGTTCCGGCAGTGGTGTTAACTTCATTCATTAATGGCATTATTGGGTTCCAGAGAACGCCGTCGGGATAGCTGTCTCTGGGAACGCTGACAGAGTGGGTAACATATTGCAGAAACGTTGTGTTCCATCTAAACTTTAAGTCAAAACCATAAAGATCGGTTACGTTGTATATTTTTACGGTTACGTTGAATCGGGTTCCAGGTATTAAAATTGGGTCACCAGCGGGATTGCCGAACTCGATGAGTTTAGGTTCCACTTTGACAACTGTTTCGGTTGAAGTGGCAGAGTTATACGCGAAAGGAGCACCTACCATTGTGGATGCAAGTATGGTTGCCAGCATAGCGGTCCATATTTTTCGCTTGATAATCGCAAACGTGCGACCCTCTTTTGTTATTTGGTTGCAGATGACAATATTTAGTTTTTAGTCCTCCGCGCGGTTTTTTAAGCGACGCTCTCTTTGGGATTGGGTTTAAAAAAGGGGATGTTATTGGGTTTTATGGCGTCCATGTTTTGCCGTAGATTCTTGTGACCATGACGACATCGTATATGTCGATTTTGTTCCATGGCGCTGCGAGGTTGGCTAAGGGATTCCAGCGGGCATCGGTTGGGGTGGCGTCGTAGGCTACGGCTACAATGACGACGTCGTATATGTCTACTTTTCGGTCGCCGTTCAAGTCGCCAATGAGTGTACGCTTAATCTCAATTTTGTGAGTGCTGTGGGAGTATGTGAAGTATAGGAAGTAATGAGTTGCATTTGCCGTCCTAGTGTGGTATATTGCTTTGCCGTCATATAAGACGATGAAAGTATCGCTTGCTGGTAGGGCTAGCAACGCTTTTGGTATTGTAATGTTTGTGAAACCAAGGATATCCACGGGACCCGTTGCATCGAAGCTGATGAGCTTTTGGGTATCGTTGTATACGAAGCTTGTTATGGCTGAGCTGCTGGCTGTGACGAAGTAGTATTCGACTCCGCCTACTACTACAGTGTGAGTGAGTATTTCTACCAGCAGTATAGTGACGGAGCCATCTATGATAGCGTGGTTGATCGGCTCAGCATTATAATTTGAAAGCTCAGTATTTTGAAGACTGAGATTCGACGGACCTGTTGCAACAGTAGAAGATTTAAACGGTATTGCGAATAGTGTTCCGCTTCCATTACGGCCAGTTGGCGTGCCCATAAGCGAAAGGGCAAATCGTACTCGTCCCAGTGTCTCGTTTATTTCGCTTACGATTGTGATTGTGGATCCGAAGGATTTGAGGAATGGACCTTCAGCCAGGCTTAGGGCATCAAGCAGGGTTGTGTTGTAGTAGAGGCTGATATCGAATGCGTATAGGTCTACAACATCTTCGACTGAGACGTTAATTGTGAAAGAGGCTCCTTGCGATTTGCGAAATACGGTTGGCTCTACATACAACGTTGTTGCTATGGGTGGAAGCGCATGTAGCATTACTGTGCCGTGTTCTGTGGTGTGGGATATTGGGGTTCCACCCTTTGCTGCTAGATCCGTTGAGTAGAGTTCAAGTGTTATGTTAGCGTCTGGTTCAGGTTGCACAGGGTGATATTTTACTCTAAACGTCATAGTGAAGACTGTGCCAGTACCATTGAATACAGGTGCCGGATCGATTGAGGAGTAGGCGATACAATAGGTTCCAGCTGTCTGGTTGACATCGTCAGCTAACCAAAGAACTGGGTTCCAAAGCACGCCGTCAAGATAAGTGTTTCTAGGCACACGAACAGAGCGACCTACATATTCCAAGAATGTTGTATTCCACCTTAACTTTATGTCAAAACCATAAAGATTGGTCACGTCTACTATCTTTACAGATACTGTAAACTCTTTTCCGGTTGCTTTTGTGTAATACTCGGTGAGCGGCGGGTCTACTTTGACTGTTGTTGTCTGACCAGCTACAAGGTTGAAGAGGGCACCTAAACTTAACAGTAGCATTGAAACTATAAGTAATACTATGATTTTACTATTCTTCATTTTCGTAGATTCTCCTTTCTTCGATAGTGAAATAGTTGCAATACGTTGATATAAAGTGAATGAACTTCAAGTGAGTAAATCTTTTCTATCGTTTTCACGGTACGTGTGCCGCTTTAAGCGCGGTTTACGTTTCTTTGTATCCGTAGCGTGATGTGGCTATTACCATGTCGTATATGTTTATGTCATTGTTGCTGTCTATGTCGCAGTTTGGGTTGAAGGGGGCTTCGCCTTTTGTACCTAAAAACCCTAAGGGAGATGACAACTCAAATAGGCTTAAAAGCTTTGGAGCATTCATTAACTTGTGGTGTTAAAGGTGGAAAGGAAGGTCCTATCTTTACTTGAGGAATATGAAGAGAACGCCGAATGGTTCAGGGAGAAATACAAGGAGCTTGTGGAGACTTATGACGGCATGTTTGTGGCTATACACAAAAAGCGCATTGTGGATTATGATAAAGACTTGGACCCGCTAGTTGACAGAGTTTCAGGAAAATATCCACTTAATCGCACCTTCATAGACTTCGTCACCAAGGAGAAGTTGGTACTCATCCTATGAGGATCGACGGCTACTTTGACGAGAGATATGCACGCGCGCCTTTTTAGCAATAATCTTTATCGGATGGGAAAACTTCGTTGTGTCTATCGGTGTTGGACCAAGCACTTCTATCCCGAGTATTTTTCCCTTCTTGCTCAAGTCTACGATAACGTTGTCCGAGATCGGCTCGCTTTCTGCTACCTTTCCCCTTTTCAGCTGAATGTATAATGCATTGCAGCTGGAGTCATACTCCAGTGAAGCCAAGTCTTTTTAACCTCCTTTCATCCTTCAATCCTGCGCGCCAAAATATTTATTCTTTGCCAACAAAACTGAATAGTCATTCCAAGTTAAAACGAGGGCGTAATATATGTCAACGCTTTACAAGGTGACTACTCCCAACGGAAAAGTATTAAAATTAACAAACGAGGGATGGAGTCACATCTGCACAGTTCATCCGGAACTACAACGGGAACTAGAAAAGATGAATCAAACAATGAAGTCACCGGATTTCATCCGGCAAGGCAACAAAGCAGACACCTTTATCTTTTACAAATTCTTCCCCGAAACCATCGTTTCCCAAAAGTACTTAGCTCTAGTAATAAAGTATTTTAACACCGAAGGAGTTGTAATAACAGGATATTTCACTGAAAGGATTCGAAAGGGTGAGATTTTATGGAAAAGACAATAATGTTCTTCTACGATAAAGACAACGACATCATGGACATCTCCTTCGGAAAACCAAAGGCAGCAATTTCCGAGGAAGTTAATGATGACATAGTAGTTAGAATAGATCCACACTCGAAGGAAATCTTGGGGTTCACAATAATAAATTTCCTCAACGTCTTTCTTAAACGATTCGTCACCAAAGAGAAACCAATAAAGTTAACGCTCTCCAGTGTCACATAGTCTCATTTTTTAATTTCCTCAAAACCAAGCCCTCTCAATCTCCTTTCATAGATTTCACTAGGACAACGCTGATATCAGGAACGCTTAAGCTCGAACATGCCATAGAGTTTCACGTAGACACAGGGGCATCCGCAAGTATTTTATTGGACAAGGATGTCAAGCGCCTCAAAATTGACATAAGTAAGTTAAAGAAAGCAGAAAGAGATTTAATAGGCATTGAGGGCATGCTTAAAACCCAAATCATTGAGGACGCAATCCTAATATTTAGATCGGCGGACGGGCCGCCCATAATCGAAAAGTTGCATCTACTTGTCGGAACGCATGATCCCGGTAGACTTTCCCAAAAGGAAAAGGAGGCAATATTGAAGCTCCCATCCCTCTTAGGCAGAGACATTATATATAGATTTAAACTAATGGTTGACAAGTTTAGAAACCAAATATACCTAGAGCGTTAAGGGTTCACAACAAACCCCAGTCTAACAATCTCTTCGCTATCAGGCGTTGGCTTCCTCCTTTTAGCAAAGGAATTAGATGTTATGGATTGCACAATTTTGGTTGTTTATAGTTTTTGTAAAGGGAGGGGATGGTTTTTGTTTTAGGTGTGTTAGGGTTCTTTGTGTCCGTAGCGGGATGTGGCGATTACAACGTCGTATATGTTTATTTCTTCGTTGCCGTCTATGTCGCAGCTTGGGTTGAAGGGGGCTTCGCCTTTTGTACCTAAAAACCCTAAGGGAGATGACAAGATGACAGCTCAAATAGGCTTAAAAACCACTCTGACTTATGAAGCTGCACAATAAAAACAAATCCGATTCACAATTCCACTAGGGCACGCTTTATTCCATCTACCACAAACTTGGCGTTGTCAATTACTCCTCTGGTTTTCTCCCGAGTATAGTATTCCATGGGAGTCACCCACTTGCCAGCCACTTTGAGAGGATAACGCGCGTACACAACTTCTCTTTGAATCTCTCTTCCTTTTTCAATTAACCGCTCATACTTTTCTTCTCTCAGCAATTCTGGTCGCACCCTCCTGAGAACCGCAGCCAAACCGCTGATTGCTCTATGATCTTTTGCCTCGTCGCCTCCAAGCCTAAGAATCATAGCATTCGCAGCACTTTCAACAGCCAAAGAAGCATGAAAAACGGCGGAATCATACTCTCCAGTGTCAAAACGTTTTTCAGCCCTAATAAGATTCACCTCAGAAAGCCTCAACAACACCTCTACTTTGCTCTCAACCATATCCTTACTTCCTCCAAGTAATCATGGCTACGCTTGATCTCCTCAACTCTATTGCACAGAATTTCAGCCAATTCACCTGTCTTGTCAACCAAAACCTCAAAGCCCTCAGCGACACCATAAACAATGCCACCTTCACGCGAGTAAATATTATCGAGAAAATCTTCCTCCGTCAAAATCAACGGCTCAATCGCTATATGGTACCTCCGTTCCAGCTTCGAAATCTCTGACATAACCTCTGTTTTCGCCCTATCGACCGACTCACCTACAACAATTATCATGTCTAAATCACTGAACTCATTAGCCTTTTTCTGAGCAACGCCGCCGAAAAGGACAACCATCCTAACAAAAGGCAACTTTGCAAGCTCATCCGCCATCCGTCTAGCTTGGAAACTCATATACAAACTCAATTCATAAGCAGAAACATCCAGCTTCCCACATAAACCATACCACCTTCCACTCCTTTCAACAACCCCTCCACTTTCCAATTCTTCAAGTTTGATCGTCAACCACCTATCGCTCAACCCAGTTTCAAACCTCAACTCACTATAAGTGTGCTTTCCATGCTTCAAGACTAACACAATTCTCCCCTTCGGGGTTAAAGAAACCAGCTCCAACTCTTTATCTCTCCTATAAATAGAACGTGGCAACGGCAAATAAAAACTTTACTAAGTAAAGCAATCCTCTACACACACATTAAATCCCATTTTTAACTCTATCGGCAGGAAGTCCCCATCGTTCACGGTGGGGATGAAAGCCGAAACATTTATCCTGTTTTATAGGTAAGTTGTTGTTATGTATTTGACGGCTAAAGCTAAAATTCCAGAACTTACCGAACTCAAAGAAGTCGGCAATATCTGCACCAAAATCTGGAATAAAGCGAATTACTTTTGCCGTCAACAATGGGAACAAAGAGGCAAAATTCCAAGCTATTATGAACTGCAAAGAGTGTTCAAGGACGATTTTTGGTGCCGGCAGGTACACAGCCACACAGCACAAGCCGTACTACACAAACTATCAGAATCATACCGTTCATGGTTCCAACTGCGTAAAGTAGACGCCACCGCAAACCCGCCTTCATTCAGAAAGAAAAGTAGCGTAAGCACCGTGACATTCACAAAATTCGCTATAACAATAAGGGATGCTCAAATGGAGTTGACCCTTAAGAAAGGAATGCATGTTTGCCTGAGTTATCAGCTTCAGCCTAAAGTGAAGATAACTGAGAAAAACGTTGTGCGAGTCGAAGTGAAGAATGGTTTTGCAAATATTGTGTATCGAGTAGAAGAGCCGCCGCTACAACAGAGTGGTCAGGTCATGGGCATCGACTTAGGCGTAATCAACACGGCAACAACCGTTAAGGAAAATGGCGAAGCACGAATCTATACTGGCAAAAGTTTGCTTTCCACCCAACGATACTTCAATAAGGAAATTTGTCGTGTTCAAAGCATAGTTATGGCGCAGAGCAAAGGAAAAAAGAAGTGGAGTAGACGATTATCAGAACTGTCGAGAAAACGAACCCGACAAATCAGGCACGTTCTTCATGCACAGACGAAAGCGATAGTTGATGACTGCATAAAATCCAACGTAAATGTTGTAGTTGCGGGAGATTTGCATAATATCCGAAAGTTAAGGTCGGATACTCGGAAGCCTGAGAAGCTCATGAAGGCTCGTAGTTGGGGTCGGGTGAATAATCAGAAGAATCATGCTTGGAGTTTTAGCTGGTTCACTGCAACCCTCACGTATAAGCTAAGGCGTGAAGGCATACTGTCAGTGCAGGTGAACGAGAGAGGCACGTCTAAGACGTGTTATAGGTGCGGTGAAGTGAGAAAGAGGAACAGAAAAACGAGAGGATTGTATATTTGCAACAACTGCGGTCTAGTTATGAACGCTGACGTGAACGGAGCAGTGAATATCCTCGAAACGTATCTCCGACCTTTGGGAAGGAGTAGTGCCAACGTGAACTTGGCGAAGGTCATCAAATGGGACAAAACTCATTTGAGCCTCGAAGCCCTGCATTTCAAGGTAGGGTAGTTCACTCATCATCATATGAACTTTGTAAAGCAAGGCACTTTGATATTCGAAACTGTCAAAAGTGCTCGGTGAAGCGCATGAGCAAACCATCCATGATTTCAGGATTTTACAAGCTAAGCCCCAAAGAATGCTTGCAGTTTGTCAAAGACTTCGCCGACCTAACAGATGAAGAGACTGCTTTGCTGCAGAACACCGGTTCTCTGCCCCTAGAGCGCGCGCGTGGGATTTCCCGCTCACAAGGATAAGTCTATGAGAGGAATCTTCGGGACATCATGGTTCTTTGTATCCGTAGCGGGATGTAGCGATTACAACGTCGTATATGTTTATTTCTCCGTTGCCGTCTATGTCGCAGTTGGGGACGAAGCGGGCTTCGCCTCTTTTAGTGCCGTAGACTGAGGCTAGTCTTACTATGTCGTATATGTCTATGTCTCTGTCGCCATCAGTGTCTCCGGGAACTGTAATTATGATTGAACTGTTATATGTGAAGGTGTTGTCTTTCGTATCTGCTTCATCTGGAACTGGCCAAGCGTAAGCGCTTATGGTATAGTTGCCTTTGGCAGAGTTCGTTGTGTTTATTGCGAAGGTGATTATGGTTGTTCCGATTGTGAGGTTGACTGTTTGTGTGATGATTGTGGTGTTGACGTAGACTGTGACGTTGGCGGTTTCTATGCGGTTGCCTTTGTTTGCTACTTGAATGTCTATGGAAAAGGAGAAGCCTTGACCTATGACTGTTTTTGAGGGGGTGATGTTTGTGATGGCAATATCATGGATTACGAAAGAATTCATGAGTGGATATCTGTCTGTGTTGTTGCCGTCGATGACGTATGGTGTGTCACCTATGCCGTCGCTTCCAGGCTGATTCTGGTTAGGACCGCTTTTTAGGTCTACGCCCGTGTAGTCGCTCCAGTAGTTACCGCCGCTTGGATAACCGTTATCCCACGTGTTTGTTGACCAGAGATTGAATACTTGATATGTGTTGTTGATTAGTTGATTGTTGTGTATCGTGTTGTTGTATGCTTCTTCGAGTTGTATGCCGACTTCGTTGTTTGTTATTATTATTTTTGATAAATTGTTGTTTAAGGAATCTTCTAGCCAAACTCCATATTTGGTATTGTTTGTAATTGTGGTGTTTTTTAGAGTGTTGTTGTGGGAGCGGACTAGCCATGATGCGTATCTGTTGTTCGTGATTGTAATGTTTGACATATTGTTATTGGAGGAGTCTTCTAGCCAAAGTCCAACCCAATTGTTTGTTGTGATTATGTTTGAAATGTTGCAGTCGGTGACGTTAGTTATGAGAAGGCCGCCTTCTGGCCATTCGTATTTGCTGTTTTTTATTGTGAATTTGCTGAGGGATACGTTGTTTGCTGTTATTTGAATTGTTGTTTCTAGCATGTTGCCGTCGATTATTGTGAGATATTCATCTTCTCCGATTAGTGTGATTGTTTTGTTTATGATTATGTTTTCGTAGTATGTTCCATTTTTTACGTAAATGGTGTCTCCTAGGTTTGCTGCATTTATGGCTTCTTGGATTGTTGGATAGTCGTCTGGAACAGTTATTGGCGTAGGCTCTGTTTTGGCTGGTTTTATGTTTAATTTTATTAAGAATAACCCTAGTAGGAGCTGGGTAAGCACTATTACGGTTGTTGCTTTCTTCTTCTTGAAGCTTTTATTTCTCATTCTGGATATCCTACTGAATTTGTTATTCTTTGTATCCGTATCGTGACGTAGCGATTACTACGTCGTATATGTTTATTTCATTGTTGCTGTCTATGTCGCAGTTGGGGTTAAAGCGTGCTTCGCCTCTTTTGGCGCCATAGGCAGAAGCTATGCGGACAATGTCGTATATGTCGATGCCTCGGTCACCGTCAATGTCCCCTGGAACAGTAATTTTGATGATGCCATAAACGAACGTGTTGTCTGCTTTATCTGTTTCAGCTGGAATTATTGTGACCGTAGCTTTAATAGTGTAAGCGCCTTTTGTCCAGCCTACAGTGCTCCATGTGATCGTGCGGGTGGCGGTCTTTCCGCTTAGTAAATAGAGTTTGAGTGTTTGAATGATGCTTGTATTGGCGTAAATAGTTAGGTCAAAGATTTGGGTTTGACTGCCTTGGTTTTGAACGGTGACGTTTATGGTTGCCGAGTATCCTTGGCCAATGACTGTTTTTGAGATTATTAAATTGGTGACTGCAAGGTCATGTGTCCAGCGAGGGTTCATGAGTGGGTATCTGTCTGTGTTGTTTGCGTCAATGACGTATGGCGTGTCACCAATGCCATCATGGTTGGAGTCAACGCCCGAATAGTCGTTCCAGTAATTGCCACCGCTTGGGTAGCCATTATCCCACGTGTTTGTGGAGTCGGAGCTTGCTGTTTGTGGTGTGTTGTTTATGATGTTGTTGTGGTAGATTTGGTTGTTGTTGGATCGGTCTAGGTATATGCCTCCTACGGTGTTGTTGGCGATGGTGTTGTCTTTGATTATGTTGTTGATTGAGACTATGAGCCATATGCCGAAGGGGTTGTTTCTTATTGTGTTGTTTGTGATGGTGTTGGTGTTGTTGGACCATGTTAGTAGGATTCCGCAGTAGTTGTTTGCTATGGCATTGTTGGCTATGGTGTTTCCGGTTGAGATCTCTAGCCATATGCCTCCTCTGTCGCTGTTTGCTAAGGCATTACTGTCTATGGTGTTGCTTGTTGAAGATTTTAGATATATGCCGTAGCGGAATCCTGTGATGAACACGTTTTTTATGGTCACGGCACTTCTGCTGATTAAGGTAAATCCGTAGCTTGGAGGAGTGCCTTGAAGGCTATAGCCGTTTCCATTTATTATTATGTTGTCTTTCTCTATCACGATTGATTCGTAAATGTTTGCTGTGAAGGTGTAAATGTTTCCAGAGCGGCTGATTGACGCTGTTGGAGGGTCAACTGACCCGTCTGAGCGTATATAAATTGTTTCTTGGGCGAGAACTGTTTCTATGTTAAGTGTTAAACTGATTAATGTGATTATTAGGAGCATTAACATTATTGGGGGCGCAATTTTTTCTTTCATGTCTTATGTGCTCCTTTCTCGACTTTCTCTATAAACTATATCTTGAAGCTGTGATTTATTTCTTATCGAAGAATTATCTATACGTGTGAACTTGTGATTGGGATTATGGGACATATGTATGTGCCTCTGTCAAGTTTTGGTTTGAAGATAAAAAAAGAGGGTAGGTTTGTTAGTTGTTTAGTCTTCTAAGCCTAGGACGACTATTGGGTCGTAGATTGTTGTTGACGTTGTACGGGTGATGTCGAATGGGAATGGCCCTGGAACTGTTACGGTGTAGCCGCAGTAGAAGGTGTTGGATGCGTGGTGTAATTTCCAATCTAGCATTGTTGCCTTGTCGAAGTATTCTCGTGCTGGCCCGTATTCCATGTGGATGGTTATGTAGACTGCCTGGCCTGGGGCTATGCCTGATATTGTTACCGTGCCGCTAGCGCCGTAAGTTACTGTTGCTGGGATGCGTGTCCCAGTGATTCCGTAGCCTGTCCACACTTGTATTGGGTCACCTAGTATTGGGTGAATTATAAAGTCTGGGTCTAGAGTGTAGCTTACCGTTATTGGGCCTGTGTTGACTGCCCATGTGTTGATGATTTCTATGTTAAGATAGAATTGGCCTGGATTGGTTGAAGCCAGCTTAAACATGGTCTTCTTCTGGTCTTTTGGAGTCCAAACTGTGTCGAATCTTTCGATTACGTTGAAGCTGCTGTCGGTTACAAACTGTGTGTATTCAAGTTCTGGCCAGTAGTAGGCTGTGGCAGCATGAGCTGCATCCATGTGAACAGTTATCGGGTTACCTTCAACCGCTGTTCCATCAACATCCCAGTAAACAAACAAGTAGCCCTCAGCAGGCGGCGCTGTTAAATCAACGTGAGTGCATTTGTCATACCAGCCTTCGCCTGCAATCTCTACTAAGCCTTCTGGGTCAGTCTTCACTGTCAAGTAGTACTGCTCAACATAGTGAGCGGTTGCAGTATGGGCAGCGTCCATGTGAACAGTTATTGGGTTACCTGAAACTGTTATTGTGTCAACGTCCCAGTAGTCAAATCTGTAGCGGAACCCATCTTCGCCTTCCTCGCTTGGAACAAACGCAGGCGCTGTCAAGTCAACATAAGTGCATTTTAGATAAGTGCCTGAGCCTGGAATCTCCACAATGCCAAGCGGGTCTGTCTGAACAACTAAGTCAAAGTATTCCTCCGGCGGAACACAAACTTCCTTCACGAACTGGAAGTATCCGTTTGTTCCAGAAACTGTAGGCGATTGCGCTGGACCTTGGCTTGTAACGGCAACTTTGATATTCGCAGCATAAGTTCCAGCGGGCAAACCTGCAACAGGAACAGTCACGACAACATCACAATAGTCTGGGCCGGTCACGAAGGATTGTTCGGGATTATATAACGTAGTTCCCAAAGGCACAAAAGTCATTCCATAAGACGATACCTCGGCCATTTGGACAGTTACCCAACTAACCCACTTAGTTGGATCATCCAGGTCTTTCTTAGGTGGCACTGGTGGACTATCCCACTTGATTCTAACTGTAATATCAAATGACTCTGTTGTGCATGGTCCAGTCCAAACGATTGGTCCTGGGCTTGTTGAAATTACGCTTCCACCTATTGCAGGATACCATACGTGTATTGGGTCTTCGCCTTCGCATCTCGTCATTGGAACTGCAATTAGCATTGTTGAAAATGTCAAAAGCATTACTAACAATAACGCTAATGGTAGCTTTTTCATTTTTTCTCTTTCTCCTACTCAGTACTGAGAAACAGTTATACCATTGGTGAAAAGCCTATTAAAGCTTGATGGACGTCTCGTGAGTAAAAGATTTCTATCAAGTTAAACCAAAAAACTGACAGTCTAGGCGAAACCACGCATTAAATCCTATGAAAATCGTCGAGTCAGTATTGGCGCAAGCTCCTGATGGTTAGGCCGGTTTAATCCATACCGATCTGGGAGCAGCTTAAACCCCCAAGACGACAGAGGAGTGGAGCATGCACCAACACCTTCAACACTTAGACAAAAACATGACCAGAATGTACGTGAAGTGAGTAAAACATTTCTATACAAATAATTCATATCAAATTGTCTAGGCGGAGCAAAAATTATACTTAAGGGAATTCTTCCCTCTCCTTTCTCCCCAAGCAATGAAAGCCTAGACAAACAAAGACCCTAAATATCATTTCCGCAATCCAATTATTGCCGCTCTATTTAGGACAAAAGTCCCATCCGCCTAAGAAAGTCAGTGATTTTCTTAAACTCCTCAACGTATTCCAAACCCTTTTCAGTCACAACAAGTTTCTCATCCTTACGAGAAACCATGCCAACGTGAATAAGATAGTCCAAACAATTTCGAAATCTATCATAGGGCAAATTAGCCTCATGCGCAACCCTTGTGAGGCTCGGCTTGTCGCCCGATTTCATTTCATTGTCCAAAAGCTGAAGGACATCAAAGTAAATCTTAAATTTACTACGTTTCTGTACTTTCACTGCTCGACCCTACCAGAATGGCAATAAATAAGGATGAAAAACGTTAGAGAAGCTAATCTAGCCACATGAGCAAAGACGAACGCAGTTTGACTGCCATCAATTCCCCAAATCAGTAAAGAATATTGAGCAAGCCACAGAAGAGAAAATGCTGAAGGCGCCCAAACCAAACCATGAATCGCTTCACGCGACGAGTCCAAACGTTTAACAAGATGATAAATAACATATCCTAAAAAGACAAGATTCCCTATCATAAAGCACTCGTCAACAACATTAACAGATGGAAATTCCAGAAAAGGAGGAGCAACAACCAAAGCTCCAAAAAACAAAAGAATAGAAATGACCGAAGCAAATGAAATAATGCCCAAAAAATATTTCGTCACTCTCTCAGTTTCTGAAGAAAAATAATAAGTAAAAGCAACAAAAGCAAACCCAAAGGTTTGCGTAATCAATCGCAACCAAAGAAACGATTCCGAAACTGCCGCTTCGCTTTGGTACAGTAAGGCCATTCCGAGAAAGATGTAAGAAAATGCCAAGAATGAGAAGCCGACAGGAAGCCCAAGTAAATAAATAGAACGCGTTAACCTATATGCTCGGACGAAAAAATAGGCAAGAATTAATGCCAACACAGCTGATATAAATTCACTCGAGATTAAGGCTTCTACACTTGCCAATCATAAACCTCCAGCTAAGTGTTCGTCACCCTCGCGGAAGAATATGAGCGCTCAAAGCCGTGATGCACGATTCCAAGAGCGAAGAGTGTCAGTGCGACAAGTTTTCTAATCATAATGAATCATTTAATATTCTTTCAATTTAATTCTTAACACTTTTGGAAGAACCTTCCACGGATGCGCGCATGCAGCAGTATCCAATCCATTAAGAAATTGCAACGAAAAAATAACCTTTGCGATAGTGTGCGCTGACACCGATGCTTTCCCGAGAATTGTGTCGGAGATGTTGTAAGCGAAAAGTGGTCATTGCGCCAAATGTTCAGAGACGAGGATTATGAAGTGCCAGAAACGATTTGATACATAATAGCGCACGCCGGTTTGGATTTCTCTCTATCCCTCTCGTTACTGTAACGCGTCTTCTCAGTGACAGTGGAGGCGACAGCGACAGACACAGAGAAAGTCTACAACGCTCTAATGGCTACCTACAAAGAGAAGGAAGAGCAGAAGAGGAAGCCTGCGAAGCACTCACTACTACCGCGCAACCGATTTTTTTCACCTATTTTTTGTAGTCTCTGCGGAATGTGCGAATGTATGCTGAAATGGAAAATCCTGCAAATTTGAGATGCGCGCGCAGTTTACCTTTTCTTCTTATGTTGTTTTTCAATAAGCAAGAGGAATTCTTCGGCAAACTTAGGAACGTCCCAATCTTTAGGCTGACTTCCGAGGCTTCTCCAAAAAGGTATAATCCTCTCAAATTGGATACGAAGAAATACAATGAAGAACACAGAAGGTATTGACAACCAAATAATTACATTAAGAGGAAAACCGACAAGCAAGGAAAGAGTAACATATAACCAAAAAGTGAAGAAAAAATAGACAACCAAAAAAATAGGTATAAGAAGAGCCCAAAAAATTCCCTCAACCCAAGGAAGCTTCTTCACAACGAAATAGGGAAAACGTAGATTCGGAAATTTCATAAACAATTTTAAGAACAAGCGGTAACGCCAAGGAAGCTGTTCAAGCTCTTCGCGGTTTAACATTACTTGAACCTTCATTCACTAAAAATGACAATAGGTAAATAAACCTTGATGTTTCAAAATCCAAAAGATTCCTGTACTCTCTAGTCTTATATGTGCAGTTGAAAATCAATTAAGATTCGGTGCTAACTTAGCACGAGACCCTTCATGCCGCAAGCTTGCATGCCTCATCGGAGTCTCGCTATATGATTGATCAAATTTTCTCGATCCTCGGACAACACGAACGGTGGCGTGGGCAAAGCTCGCTCAATCTCATTCCTTCAGAGAATGTCATGAGCCCTATGGTTCGCCAGATTTTGTCATCAGACTTTGGACAACGATACACTTCCAGAGATAAATTCTACATGGGCTCACGTTTTACGGATGAAATTGAACAACAAGGCGAAGAACGAGCAAAGCAGGTTTTTGGAGCAGAAACCGCCGACCTACGTCCACTCTCTGGTCACGTTGCCGACTTAATTGTGTTGGCTTCATTTACAAAACCAAAAGATACAATAATGTGCGTTTCTGCAACAGACGGCGGGTACCCAGGGATATGGAAACAAGGGATTCCAAGTTTTCTACAACTCAAAGTCTTTGGATTTCCCTTTTCGAAGCAAAACATGAAGATAGACCTGGACAAGGCTGGGGACTTGATAACAAAGAAGAGACCTCGCATTGTGATTTTTGGCGCAAGCCTATTCCTTTTTCCGCATCCAGTTAGAATATTGGCCAAAGTTGCACATGAAGTGGACGCTCACGTTGGCTATGATGGTTCTCACGTTCTAGGTCTAATCGCTGGAAAAGAATTTCAAGACCCTATCCATGAAGGAGCCGCAATGCTGTTTGGGTCAACGCACAAGAGTCTCTTTGGACCTCAAGGAGGAATAATTTTGGCTGATAGAGAACATGGCGAAGTCATAAAGCCGCGAATTCATCCTGCGTTCGTTGACAACGCCCATTAGAACCGTATTGCAGCTCTGACATTAGCATTGGCTGAGATGAGAAAGTT
>Ga0315280_10000367_pt1 | contig 83308 bp, 78 predicted proteins | sample YL17G06_40_MG_FD_203697 | JGI IMG/M metagenome (GOLD analysis project Ga0315280, IMG submission 203697) | Sediment microbial communities from Yellowstone Lake, YNP, Wyoming, USA - YL17G06_40 | ecosystem: Environmental > Aquatic > Freshwater > Lake > Sediment | place: USA: Wyoming | collected... | reverse complement strand
GCTTGGGCGGCGGGGGAACTGGTCCTGGCCTGAGCCTCAGCACCCCGCACCCTTTCGCTCATGCGCCATTTGACGCCGCGGCGAGTCGTCTTAGCGCACCCAGCGCGAAGTTCTGAGACAGCCTCTGTAGAGCAGGTCTGCGCTACACACTTGTTCATGACAACCGTGTCGGCCCGGTGAATCCCCCAAGTGGATCTGTCACCCAATGGCCTTGACAATCTTCTGGATGACAATGTCTAGCCCGTCGGCCGACGAAGCGGCCACCCGGTCAGCCAGAATTGATGAGTAACTTCGAACTTCTTCAACGCTTACATCGTGCCAGATCGGAAGGATAACCTTACGTCCCCCAATTTCCCTCGAGGTTAGGCCGTCGAGTTCCCTTTGGGGCCATTCCCTTGAAAAAAACGCAGGGCTAAGGACAACCAGCCCATACCGGGAGTGGTTTAGTCCCTTGTCTATTGATCTTCGCAAGCTATCTCCCATCTTGAGCGCCAATTCGTCATACCACACCTTCAGGCCTCTCTGTCGTAGCTTGTGAACCAGAGGCCTGACGAAAGCGTCTTTATCCTCGCTAGCGTGGCAGACAAACAGATCCCATTCGGGGCCTTCGCTCGCTGTATCTGTTTCGCCTGGGGTTCTGAGGAAATGGGCGGCGTCCTCGGGTGGCGTGGGGTTTATATAGAAGCCCGTCGCCCGTTCGAGGCCACTCCCATCGGCGAGTCTGGGCACTAGTTCAAAGTGCCAATGGTAGTAGGAGTTGTCGGCTCTCTGTACGGGTGAGGTATGCAGCCCTAAATCGTATCGGGGTTGTCCAAGTACCTCATCTATGCGCATCAGGATATTCTTCAGAGTCCCAGCCAGTCCCTCGTAGATTTCCTTCGACCCAAGCTCGAACGCAGAGAGGTGCTGGTTGGGGAGAATCCAGGTCTCGAAGGGGAAGCGCGCTGCGTAGGGAGAAAGCACTACAAACTCTGCGCTTTTGGAAACAATGCGCACGCCTGTGGAGACCTCCTGATCGATCATGTCACAATAAACACAGCGCTCTCTTTGTGAGAAATAGCTCTCCGAACCTTCTAGTTCCTCGCGAATGAGGCTAGGCACAACGGGGAAGGCGTAGATCTGAGAGTGAGAGTGCCAGGCGCCCGACCCGTGGTTCTTAGAGACTAGGATGGAGCGAAAGCGCCTGTCCTTGCTCAAGTCCAGGATTCGGTCCCGGTAGGCGTAGATTACATCCTGAAGGCTCTCTTCCGAAAGATTGGCCAATGTGGCCTGATGCTCCGCAGTCTCGATGATCACTTCGTGGGCACCGATGCCATTCATTGTGTCGAACATGCCCACACCCCTGCGATTGAGGGCGCCCTCGATATGAAGCACCGCGAACTTGTTGGGCACCACGCGGAGGCTCCACCCAGGAGAGTGAGGCATGCTACCGTCTCTCCTGACGGAATAGATTTCCGGCGGCGTCTTGCGCTCATTGCCAGGACAGAATGGGCAGAACCCTTCGGTTGGTTTCAGCTCCGCCCGGGGGAAATCGATGGGCCTACGAGCAATGTGCGTTGTGACGACCACCCAGCGTCTCGTAATGGGGTCTTTGCGTAGTTCGCTCAAGGTTCTGGCCTCCGCTGGCGCTTTCTCAAGCGCGGGTCGCGCATACATTGTCGTTCATGTATGCGCCCCACGAACACGCGCGCCAACTCTGTCACCGCGTCCTATCCATTGAGCTTGAGTACTTGATGAAATTCATCATAGTATGTGTTCAGGACAGCTAGTTCCGGTTCACGTTGCTTAGCCCACTCGCGAATCAATTTCCGGTGAACATCCGACATGTTCTTCCCGAGAATCAACCGTGTCAACCAACGTGGATCAATCTTGACAATAGGGTTGCTCCCACGCATAAGAAGAATTCGAACCTCTTCTTCGTTACTCCAATCTTGATGTTTGCAGAAGAAATACGGGCCTCTCTGCTCCGGATCGGTGATATCCATCACAAAGTTCTCTCCATACGTCACTTCACACGCGGATGCGAACGGGCCCTCGTTCGTGAACTCTAGGCAATAACCGGAATGGCTAGCTGCGTATTTGGCCCAGAGACTCAGATTGTCAGAACGCTTCGACAAAGAATAGATGCGGTATTCATCCAGATGCGCATAGAGACCTTGCGCCATCACTCGTTGAGCTTCCTCAGACCCGAAGCTTTGAACCATGGACCGGATCTTTATTGCTTCCTTTTCCTGACAATCACGCGTCAACCCTGGATTACGCGCAATGAAATCGCTGTATAGGAAGGAAACAAACCGATCGGGCGACAACGGTAAGAGTTTGGGCTTTCCGTCGGCTGGATCGTTTAATTGACTCAGGTTCGGAAAATACAGTTCGTGTTTCAGGATGATGACCTTGAGCCGCTCAAGGTGCTCGGGGCCTGAGTACTTGTAGAACTTGGAAGCGGTCGCCCTAGTTGGTGTAGGGATCGTCATGAATCTAGCTTGGTCTAGGCCTCGAAGCATGCTGTGCGTTGATACACCTAACTCTTGTTTAGGCCGACCGGCCTAAAGCGCCATGGCGGGCGGCCAGGGAAGAATCCCAACGGTGACCGACTGTCACGGGAGGACTTGTTCATAACGCCAGGCCTGGACTCTTGCCAGAGAGCCAATTTTCCCACACCATAGACCACATCTCAACCGCCGCAATCTGGCCACTGCCCCGGCAACGACCCAACCCAACGCCACCGGACGCCTAACTGCAGAACTGCTAGGACTAGGGCCCCGCAGAAGCCGAACACTGGCTCCGCCCGAGTGACGGTAGTGAACGAACCGCGGACCTACAAATCAGGTCCGCGCTACACACTTTCTGAGCAGCGGGGCGCCACTGGGCCGGATAACGCCCTACTCGTAGAAGTGTAACCCCTGACTCCCCCGACGTCCGAATCTGGGAAACTGGCGACGATCTTCAAACTGACCCACTACCGGAAGGTTCGTAGGTAGAGTTCAAATTGGAAATCTGTGATAATGATGATTTGCTTTCGTTGACTTTAGGAATTCCGGAGTGAAACCCCATCTCCTGGGCTAGCGGCAAGAAAACAAGGCAGTGCAATTTCAATCTTCCCGCCCGGTCTCTGATCCGGGCTCCAGGTCGCCCCAGCGCCCCGGCGAGTTGGTGGGGACTCGTGCGCCTCGGCGCCAGACTTATTCTGATCAATCTGGTTTTTGTGAGCGGGACCCACGCGGCGGAACCCCCGTGGGGCCGGCGGGTCACTCACCTCCGGCTCGAATCGGATGCCAATCTATCTATCGAGGAGTTCACCCCACAAATCGCCCAGAAGGTCGGCGAACCCCTGGACGCCTCCAGGGTCAGCGAAACTCTCAAGAATCTTTACGCCACCGGGCGCTTCAGCGAATTGCGCGCCGACTGGGAAGCGACAGCGGAGGGGGTGGAACTGGTTTTTGTGGGGCGAGCGCAATTCTTCGTGGGCCGGATGGAAGTAGAGGGGGCGCCCGGCGCGGTTGAGCCGCGAGCCCTGATTAACGCCTCACGCTTGCGACTCGGCCTGCCCATCTCCGAGGAAGAACTGGCTGCCGCGCGCCCACGCTTGCTAAGAATCCTCGCCGATAACGGCTACTTCCAGGCGCAGGTGGAACACGGGCTGCACCGGCGCCCCGAAAGTCAGGAAGCAGACATCGTCTTTTCGATTACGCCCGGCCGTGCGGCGGTCCTGAGCAAGGTGGAGTTCCAGGGGAATCCCGCCGCGCCGCCGGAGAAGCTCGCGGCGGTGGCCGGCTGGCGTCCTGGAAAGCATCTGACGGCGCCCCGCATCGAGCGTGGCCTGTTCAAAATCCACCAGTTTTATGTGGCCAAAGGGCGGCTCCAGGCAACTACCAGCATCCAGCAGCGGGTCTACGACCCCCAGGCCCATGCGGAGAAGCTCCTGGTGCGGACCGATGCCGGCCCCTTGGTCCACGTGCGCGTGAGGGGCGCAAGCATCTCCCGCTCCCGGATGCAAGACCTGCTGCCGGTCTTTCGCGAAGGCGTTGTGGACGACCCGGTTCTGAAAAGGGGCCAGCAAGCTCTGGAAGATTACTTTCAACGCCAGGGTTATTTCTCGGTGACGACCCGGGTCCAGAAAGCGGTTCAGCGGGACACGCAGGAGTTGGACATCACCTATACCGTCACGCTGGGCACTCAGGGCGAGTTCCGGGGTTATGGCTTTAAGGGCAACCACTCCCTGCCCACCGCGGCTCTCGTGGCGGCCATCGCGACGGGGCCGCAGGATATCTCCCACCCGCGGGGAGCCTTCAGCCGCTCGCTCCTTGAGGAAGATTTGAAAACCCTGCGGGAGCTTTACCAATCACGAGGATTCCTCGAGCCGCGCATCCAGGCCGGCTTGAATGACCACTACGCCGACCAGCCAGGCCAACTGTTCGTCACCTTCAATATCGAGGAAGGGCCGAAGACCACCGTGCGAAACCTCGTCCTACGGGGCGTGGACGCGGCGATGCAAAGGGAAATCTGGCCCTTGCTGGCTACCAAAAGTGGCCAACCCTATTCGCCGGAACTGGCGCAGCTCGACCACGATGCGATTCTCGGCTTTCTCGCTGACCGAGGATTCAGTGAGGCGGCGGTACGCTGGCAAGCCTCCGCGCTGACTTCCGACCACCGGGTTGACCTGGAATTCCGCATCCAACCCGGAGTGCAGCAAAGGGTTCGGCGAATCCTGGTGCTGGGAAACCGGCACACGCGTGACGGCCTCATTCAGCGCGCGCTGACGGTCCGCAAGGGAAGACCCCTGAGCCAAAGCGACCTCCTCGAGTCGCAGCGGCGGCTCTACGACCTGGGAATCTTCAATCAGGTTCAGATCGCGACGCAAGCTCCCCAGTCGTCGGAGACGGCCAAAACCGTGCTGGTGGATGTCGAGGAAACCCGGCGGTGGACGGTAGGCTACGGCGGAGGCCTGGAACTCCAGCGCTTGGGAAGTGACAAGCCGCAGGGGACCTTCAAGGCCAGCCCGCGCCTTTCTCTCGACGTCACACGTCTGAACGTCGGCGGCCGAGGCCAGACTTTCGCCCTGCGCGGGCGGCTCTCCAACCTGGAGAAAGGCGGAGCTCTCAGCTACCTGCTTCCCCACCTCTTCACCCGGCGCGACCTCAGCCTGCGCGTCAACGGATTAGTCGATCGCAGTCGCGACGTGCTGACCTTCACCGCCGACCGCAAAGAAGCTTCCGTGAGCATCGAGAAGCGCTTCAGCCCGGCAACGTTGCTCCTGGGACGTTACAGCTTCCGCCGCGTGCTGGCTCTGGATATTTCCAAACGCATTAGCGACGAGCAAATCCCCCTGTTCAGCCGTCCGGCGCGAGTGGGCATGCTGGGAGCGAGCTACGTGAACGATCACCGGGACAACCTCGCCGACGCTACGCAAGGTTCCTACAGCCTGGCGGACGCCGGCGTCGCCTGGGCGAAGTTCGGTTCGGAGTCGAACTTCCTCCGCCTTACCGGCCAGAACGCTACGTACCACCGGCTCGGCACCCACCTGATCTTGGCGCGCAACACGCGCTTCGGCGTGGAATCACCCTACGGCGCTCTGCGCCTGGTGCGCATTTCCGGAGAGGATCAGCCCCCTCAATTCATCCGCACACATGAGATTCCTCTGCCCGAACGCTTCTTCATGGGCGGCAGCGAGTCGCATCGCGGCTTCTCCATCAACCAGGCCGGTCCGCGCGACCTCTCGACGGGGTTTCCCATCGGAGGCAACGCGCTGTTTTTCAACTCCCTGGAACTCCGCATGCCCTTCGCCGACAACCGTTACGGCTTTGTCCTCTTCCACGATGCCGGCAATGTGTTTTCCACCATCCGCAAGATGCGCCTGTTGAAGTTCACCCAGAGTTCGCCGACCGACTTTGATTTTGCCTCGCACGCCGTGGGCTCGGGCTTCCGTTATAAGACACCCATCGGGCCGGTGCGCTTCGACGTGGGATACAATCCCAATCCGCCCCGCTTCCAGGCAAAGCAGGGGGAAACCATGGAGGTTCGCCGATTATCACACTTGCAGTTCTTTTTCAGCATCGGCCAAAGCTTCTGATGGGGCTGAGCGCGGCGCTCTGCCTGGCGCTGGGCCCGGGAAACCCTCCGTCTTGGGCGCGCCAGACCCTGGACCGCGTGGTGGCATCCATGGCGAACCACGCCATCACGGAGAGCGATGTCGAGAGGGAGTACGGATTCCAACTCTTCCTCGAGGGCCGCATCCCAACTTCCTCTCCTGATCCTGCGACCCTGGAACGAGTCCGTAATCAGCTTATTGACCAGCACCTGCTATTGCAGGAAGCGGCGGCGGAGGCCGCGGGAGCCGCCGACCTCATGACAGGTGCCGCGGAACGCCTGGCCGAGGTTGGCAAGAGATTCCAGAGCCAGGATGCTTATGAGTCAGCCTTGCGCGCCATGGGCATGGACGAGTCGCAGGCGCTCCAGCGGCTCGAGCAACAGGAGCAAACCCTGCGCATGATCGACCAGCGCCTTCGCCCTGCCGCCTGGGTGGACCCCGCAGAAGTCGAAACGTACTACCGGGAAACCTTGGCGCCCGAGTACGCGGAGCGCAGCGGAACTGCGGCGCCGGCCCTGCCGGAAGTCGAGGGGCAGATTCGGGAAATTCTTGTCCAGAAGAAGATCGATCAGCTCCTGACCACCTGGCTGGAAGAACTCAAGTCCAGCCGCGAGATCAGGTTTCACAGTTTCTGATCTCTCCCTGGCCACGCGGCCGTTCGGAGAAGACATGGGAATGGGCAAACGCGCTCGCCAATTCGCATACGCGTTCGGGATCTTTACGGCCCTCCTACTTGCCGCCCTGGGCGTGATGAGCACGCCCTGGTTTCGCCACCTCCTGCAACGCCGCGCCATTCGAGGCCTGGAACAGCTCAGCGGCGGCCACGTGGAGATCGGCGAGTTCCACTTCAAGCCCGCCCTGTTGGAAATTACTTTTCGGCGGCTGGTTCTCCACGGGGAGGAAGCTCCGGGGGACCTTCCGCTGTTTTCTGCCCAAACCGTCGTGGTGCGCCTGAATCCCGCCACTTTCCTCCAGCGGCGACTGCTCCTGCGCAGTCTCGCCTGGGACGAGGCAGAGTTGCACATACGCGTGGGCCCTGACGGATCCAGCAACCTGCCGGGACCCCAGATTCCATTCCGCCCGGGTGAAGTACTAAACGAATTTATGGATTTGGATATCCACCGGTTGAATCTCACCCGCACCCGAGTTTTCTGGAACAATCAGGTTCTCCCCCTGGAGCTGGCGGCGGGCCAGGTCGGCATTCTGCTGCGCGCCAGTCTCCGGCACCGTTATTCGGGAAGCATCGTGTCCGCCGGCACGCGCTTCCAGGTGAAAGGCTGGTTCTTACCGCCGGTCGACCTCAAAACGCAGTTCGAGTTTACGCGCAAGGAATTGCTCGTACCCCTCCTGACGTTGGAAGCCCCAGGGTTCCAAGGGAAGGGCTCACTGAACTTGCGGGACTTCTTTTCACCCCGAGGCTATCTCTCGTATCAGGCCAGCGGTGAAATCTCCGAACTCGCCCAGGCCCTGCGGCTTTCGGAGCTGCGCGGGGGGAACGCCCATACCGAGGGACAAGCAATCTACCAACAAGGGAAGTTCACGGTCGAAGGTCGGCTGCAAGCCCGCCGGCTGCTGTTCGAACCTTCCGCGATCAGTCCCGGCCGGGTAGATCTTTCGCTGGATTACCAGGCCGACCGCCGCCATGTCGAAGTCAACAACCTCAAAGCTTCCACGCTGGGCGGGACTATCCTTGGGCGCGGGGAAGTCTTGTTGACGGAACCCCTCCCAGTGTTCAATCTGCGCGCCCAACTTCTCGCGCCGGATGTGGCCACGGTCCTCCGCTCGCTGGCAGGCCCCAGGACGGCTTGGGCCCAACTGCGCGTTGCCACGAGTCTCGAGGGGACGGCGGAGGCGACCTGGCGCGGACGGCTCGAGAACTTCAAGTCGCAATTCCATCTGCGATTGCATCCGGCGAGGGCGGGCTCGAGCGGGGCGCTGCCCTTGCAGGGATCCATCAATGGAAGCGCCTCGAACGCCCAGGGATTTCGCGTCGAAGTCCAGAAGGCTGACCTTCGCACCCCCCATTCTGCTCTCACCTTTCAAGGTACGGCGTTGGGACCGCCCGCCAGACTTGCCATTGGTCTTTCCACCACCGACTTTGAGGAATGGCGCCCTGCGGTCGAATTTCTCTGCGAGAGGACTGAACCTATTCCCCTGGTGCTGAGGTCGCCCGCCACCTTCTCAGGCACGGCCTCCGGCTCCATGAGCCACCCGGCGATGCGCGGGCAATTCAAGCTCGGCACCTTTGAATATTCCGGCTGGACCTGGGACGGATTTGAGGCGGAGGTGGCGGCCAGCCCCACCCATGTCGAACTCTCCTCCGGCCGCCTTTGGCACGAGTCGAGCGCCCTGACCCTGGAGGCCGCGGCGACGCTGGCCGACTGGAAGCTCTTGAGTAGTGCACCCGTCCGTTTCTCCGCGCAAGCTCAGCAAACCTCCCTGGGGGGCCTGGAAGCAGCCTTGGGCATCCATGTTCCCTTCCGTGGCCTGACCAGCGGCCGTTTGGACCTCGCCGGAACCGCGTCGCAACTGGCCGGCGCCGGCGCGCTCCAGGTAGAACGTGGCGCGCTTTTCCAGGAACCCTTTGACACGTTCTCCGCGAAGATTCGGGTCGCTGATTCCATCTGGAACCTGAGTGAGATTCAAGTTGCCAAAGGGGCTGGCAGGCTCACAGGACAAGCGCGTATCGATCCGCCCCACCGGGTGTTTTCCACGGAGTTGCAGGGCACGGGCTTTCTGCTCTCTCAATTCGAACGCCTGGGCCTCTGCAAGTCCAGACCGTGCCCCCTGGAGGGGCAGGCGAGCTTCAACCTTCGCGGCCAGGGGACACCTGAAAATCCGCAACTGCATTCCACATGGAGCGTTGGCGAAATCAGGGTGAACGGCAATCCCGCCGGCAGCCTGGGCGGGCAACTGGACTGGCAGGGTCACGAGATGCGGCTGCAGGGGGAAGGCCAGGGCCCGGCGCTCGGCGCGCTACGCTTCAGCGGCTCGGCTCAGACTGAGGCCGACTGGCCCCTGGAACTCCACGGCCAATTCTCGAAGCTTCGCGCCGACCCTTGGATTCACGCGCTGATGGGCACCAAGTTCGACGCCCTCGTCTCGAGCAGCGGCACTTTCGAGGTTGCGGGTCCGCTTGCGGCACCGGCACAGGCCGAGGTGCGCGCCCAGATTTCCGACCTGGAGGTTCGCTCCCCCAGCCTGGTATGGAAGAATGACCAGCCCGTCAACTGCCACCTGGAGAACAGCGTGCTGACCGCCCAACGTTTCCGCATGCGTGGCCCCTCGACGGACCTCGAGGTGGAAGGATCGATGCACTTTGCAGAGCCCCCCTCCGTCTCTTTCCTCGCCACCGGGCAAGCCGAGGCCACGCTCCTCAGCCTGCTCGATCCGGATATCCACGCCGTGGGGAGCTCCCAGGTGGAACTGCGCGGGAGTGGCAATCCCGCCCACCCCTTGCTCAACGGCACGCTAACGGTCAAGGACGTTAGCCTGACCTTCGGCGACCTGCCCTTCCGCCTGGCCAGCCTGAATGGCGAAATCCGCTTGGAAGGAGAAAGGGCCACGTTGAGCTCCCTGCGCGGAGTTAGCGGCGGGGGCGCCGTGAACCTGGCCGGCTTCGTTACCCTCAGCGAAACACCTCGCTTCGACGTGCGCCTGGACCTCGACCAGGTACGCGTCCCCTACCCCGCCGACTTCACCTCGGTCCTTTCGGGACGCCTGCGGCTCGAAGGTAGCTCCGAGCGTGGGCAACTGGGCGGCGAGCTGAACCTGCGGCAGATGTATGTGAGCGAGAACCTCAACCTGCTGGCGCGGCTGATGCAGCCAGCCGGCTCCTTCGCAGCGCCGCCGGGTGGAGTCAGTTCCCCGCTCGCCTCCAGGATTCGACTGAAGGTTCAGGTGACCTCCACCCCGGCGGTTCGGATCGAAACCCGTGACCTGCGCTTCGCCGCCGACGTCGACCAGCACCTTCAAGGAACACTGGCGAACCCCGTCCAGGTGGGAACCATCCACCTGCTGAGTGGTGAAGCGGTGTTTCGCGGCAACCGCTACCGGCTCAGCCGCGGCGAAGTCAGCATGAGCAATCCCTTCCGCACCCAGCCCGTCCTCGATATGGAAGTCCAGACGCGGGTGCAACGCTACGACCTGACGCTGGACATCTCCGGCCCCTTCGACCGGCTGAGATTCGCCTATCGATCGGACCCCCCTCTCCCCACCGAGGACGTCCTCTCCCTGCTGGCGCTGGGCTATTCGCGCCAGCAGAGTGAGATGTCAACTGCCGTGGGTCACGCCACGCCCACCTTCGGAGCCAGCACGCTTCTTTCGGAGGCCCTGGCTAGCCAGGTGACAGGACGCATCCAGCGATTGTTCGGGGTCAGCCGCATCAAGATTGACCCCAACGTCGGCGGGCCCGGAAACCTTTCCGGCGCCAGAGTCACGGTCGAGCAGCAGGTCACGCGTGACCTCACCCTGACCTACGTCACCAACACCGCCGCTTCGCAATATCGCATCATCCAGTTTGATTATGCCGTGAACGAAAACGTTTCTCTGATCGGGGTGCGCGACCAGAACGGCATCTTCGGTTTGGAACTGAAGTTCCGCACCAGGTTCAGGTGAGCCCGCGCCATCCCTCCACCGGGTTCCCGATCGGAGGCAACGCGCTGTTTCTCAATTCTGTCGAACCGGAAAAAGCCCACGGCACAAAGACCGTGCCGTGATTACCTTCTGGGGTTCAAACCCGCCCTCGGGCCGTCACGCGATCGGGGGACTGCGGCCAGAGCCTCCCTTCGGCAGATCGCAGACCGTCAAAACCCACGCTCTGCGCCAAGTTGCGGGAGATCGCCCAGCTTCCCATCCAGGTCATCGACGTTGATATGAAATTGGCCAAGCTCGCAGCCAGCCTCAAAGCTGAGCACAACCTGCCTTACGCAGACTGCTTCGCCGCCGCCCTCGCGCAGGCCCGGAAAGCCGCTTTGGTTACGAGTGACAAGGATTTTGAGTGTGCGGGCGCTGTCCTCATAACCCTCTGGGTCTGAGGCTGCGCGGACCTGGCGCAGACTTGTAATGTAAGTCGGCGGCTTTTCGATTTGGAACAACGCAGAACCGCAGACGTGGAGACCAACTCTGCGCTAGCTTGCTGCACAAATCAGCGGTCTGCGCCAGCCAGCCATTGGCCTGGGCTATGGTAGACCGCCCCTTCGGGACTGACTAGGTCGCGCAGCGAGCACGGACCCCGTCTCCAGGTCCACGGTCCCGTCCCTCCCCCCCCCGCGAAAATGCGCAGAGCCAACATCCGGGTCTGCGCTACAATCTCCCTCGCACATATTGGTGCCGTCTCCCATGCGCCGCGTAAGCAGCCTGTCGCTCCTGTTTGCTCTCGCCGCCGGCGCGGTTTGCGCAATGCGGCCCCTCAAGGCGGTGGATCTGCACGTTTATCACGCGGCCGCCAGAAGCTTCTTTCTCCAGTCCGGCGTCATGTACGGTCCGAACCAAGACTTCGGGTGGCCGATGCTCTACCGTTACCCGCCTTTGTTTCTCTGCCTCTTCCGGCCGTTAGCCTCTCTTCCGCTCGCGGCTGTCGCGGGAATTTGGGCTGTGTCAAAGGTCCTGCTGCTAGGGCTCCTGGCGTCGACCTGGTACCGACGATATCCTCCGTCACGTCTTGGTCCTGCTCTTTGGATTTCAGCCTTTCTGCTCTTGCCTTACCTGGTCTATGACCTACAGGTCGGGAACGTACAGCTCTTCCTCGTCGAAATGGTGTGCCTTGCCCTCTTGCTATGCGACGAGGCTCCCTTCGTCAGTAGTCTGTTGCTCGGCCTCGCGGCAGCGGTCAAAGTGTGGCCGGCGTTTATCCTTCCCTTCCTTGCGGTGCGTGGGCGTGGACGCTGGCGCATCGGAGTGCAGACTTTGATCGCAATGGGCGTCTTTACAGTTATGCCGGGTTTCTGGCTCGGCTGGAGGAGCCTGTTTCACCTGCTGAAGCAGTGGTTCCTCCAGGAACAGCGGATCAACGCCCTGCTCGGCGACCGGTGGTACCCGAGCCAGTCCCTGCGCGGCGTCATGCTCAGGTATCTCACGCGGATGGACTACTCCGGGCTTCTCGATCAGAATTATCGGCATGTAAATTTCGTTTCGTTACCCTCCTGGGAGGTGCGGCAGTTTTGGCTGTTGCTGGCTATTGTATTGGGCCTGTTGGCGCTGGTCTGGGTCTACCGGTGCGCTCATGACGGCGCCGCGCACTCCATCTTCTTCTGTTTTCTGTTGATCATCGAACCAAATGTCCAGCGACTCGCGTATGCGACCTTGCTGTGGCCGATCCTCTATGCGGGAATTGTGATGACGGACCAGAAGGCTCCACGGTTCACACGGTGGCTGCTCATGGGGGCGGCTGCCGTGGCCGTCCTTGAGCCGCTGGTTCCGGGAGCGACGTCGCAACGGCTGGCCCAGGTCCTGGGAGTGGACTTCTTTGGAGTCCTAGTCCCGCTTACGGTTGTCCTCCTCGCCTATTCTTCGTGGGGGATGTCTTCTCCGCTGTCGGCGCCGCTCGCTGAATGATGTCGCCGAAAGCACCTTGCGCAACACTCCTTGTCCAGCGTTGCGGCACTTTGACGCCGTTGAATTGCCGTCCCGCCCTGCGGGATCACACCACGGACCACGCGCCACCAAAACCTTCGCAATGTAGCGCAACGTTCGTATTCCAAACGTTGCGGCTCTTCAATTCCTTGGATTACCCAACCTCGAAATGCCGCAAGGTCAGAGTACGGACCTTGCGCTACAAGGGCGCCTTTTCATCGGCGGGAAGGGCGAGAAGGTCAACCGACAGGCGAATCGGCCCCGATCCGCCATAAGAATGGATGCTCGACCACGGCCAGTCTTCCGGGTTGCGCACCAAACACTTTCGCACTGGATTGAGATGCATGTATTGGACGCAGTCGCGGTATTCCCTCACGGTACGAATCACGTGGTCGTAATAGCAGGTAGCGCGCGTAGCGCAACTCCCGCTTTCTGGAGTTGCGGCATTTCCATGTCTTTTCCTCCGAATGCAGACCAAGCCGGACCCGAACCGCATCGCTGGGGCTGATTCGCTGGCTGGCGCAGACCCTTACTCTGGGGGGTCTGCGATTTCCCGAAGGGACTCGCGGGAGCCGACGCGGCTGGCGCAGACATCGTTTTGTAGTGTCGGCGGTGTACTGATCCCGCAGGGCGGGACTAGAATCTCGCCGCGCCGCCGAGGGTCGGAGGCCGTCTTTTATGTTTTGCGATAGGACTTTCGGGCGTCAGGGGATAAAATAAAAGCATGCAGCCGGTCTTCGCCAAGTTCCGAACTTTCCGTGAGGCTGAAGCGGCCACGCGCGACTATTACCGCCGACTTTCGCCGGCGGAACGGTTGGAGATTCTGTTCCAGCTTCGGGCTATGGCGCACAAGGAGAGCGATGCCACTTCCGGAGGACTGGCGCGCGTTTATCGAATCGCTCAACTCCAACGGGGTTGAGTACGTGGTGGTAGGCGCGGTGGCGCTCGCCCACCACGGATTCCCGCGCTATACCGGCCACCTTAGCGTCCTGGTCCGCAACTCCACAGATAACTGCAAGCGGTTGGAATCGGCGTTGGCGGAATTTGGACTCGCCGCTCTCGGTCTAAAAGCCGCCGATTTTGCGGATTCCTACCGTGTGATTCAGTTAGGTGTTCCGCCGAACCGGATCGACCTTCTCACCTCCCTCACGGGGGTGACCTTTGACGAGGCGTGGGCCAGCCGAGTCGAGGCCGTCGTAGGAGAAACCCGAGTGAACTTTATCGGTCGTGAGGCGCTGATTCTAAACAAGAGGCTAACCGGGCGGGCACAAGACCGAGCAGACCTCGAAGCCCTGGGCGCCAGCGAAGAGCGATAGCGCCCCGCTGACGACTGCCCATCCAGCGTATTGTGCCGCGCGCCCGCCGCGTGCATCTCCAGCGGCTAGTCCCCAGCACCTAGCACCTGCACTTCCGCCCCCAGCCCCTGTTCTTTGCTCATCACTCGTCACATGGCACTCGTCACGGTTCTCTGGACTTGAGCATTGCATTCGGCGCGCGTAGCGCAACTCCCGCTCTGCGGAGTTGCGGCATTTCCATGTCTTTTCCTGCGAATGCTGACCAAGCCGGACCCGAACCGCATCGCTGGGGCTGATTCGCGACGAAAATGCATTGAAGAGCCGCAGGTCCGGACGGCGGGACCTGCGCTACCAGCGCGTGGCGCGTACATTCCGCTTTGTGGGATGTATGGGGCTAAAGAAGGGGATGCACCAAGGTAACGCCCGCCGCGGGGGGGGGTTCCGTAACTCTGCGGCTCGAATCTTGGGAAAACAAAAGCACGTAGCGCAACTCCCGCTTTGCGGAGTTGCGGCATTTCCAGGTCCTTTGAAAGGGCTTTGAAGGGCCGCAGGTCCGGAGAGCGGGACCTGCGCTACGCTTGATTGACGAACTTGCAGGCGCTGGACGGATTCCCCCACTCCGTCGTGAGGTGCGGCATCATCGCCTCCAGCTCCTCCGTTGTATGGCCGGTTAGGGGGCGCGATGTTATACTGGTTTGGTTGCTGCGGGTCCGGAAGCGCAACAAGCCGGGCTCTTAATTGATTTGCAACTGGTCGGCCGGGGAGAGGTGTCCGAGTGGCTGAAGGAGCACGCTTGGAAAGCGTGTAGCCGAGCAATTGGCTCGTGGGTTCGAATCCCACCCTCTCCGCCATGTCCCATACGGTACAGGGCTCCGCCAGGTCCCCTGCGAGACTTGGCGTCCCTCGTGTCCTCGCTGTGTAAGGGATGGCGCGTGGCTCTCTCACTTTACGCCAGGCAGAGCCACGAAGAATGGGATTCCTGAGAAAACTCAAGCAAGCGCGCGTGGGGCACGGGCTCCCGCCAGGCAACAACCGGCAGCGCCGTCTGGGGCGAAGCGAAGGGCCACGAGGCTGTCCGGCGGCAGGCAGCGCCCGGAGAGGCGGTCCGTGGGTGGGCGAACGGCAGGCATGGTTTTCTCCTGGGGGATTGCTTCGCCAAGGAGGACATGACCTGCGGGCAGTCTTCTCAGAACGGGTGCGGCAGGCCGCGAACTGCGCGGAAAGTGTCGCGCGCGATCAACAACTCTTCGTTGGTGGGAATCACCATCACCGTAACACGGCTGGAGTCTGCGGAGATTTCGCCTTCCTTTCCCGCCAGGGCGTTGTTGCGGGCGAGATCGATCTCGATCCCCAATTCCGACAGCCCTTCGCAGGCCTTCTCACGAACCAGGGGAGCATTCTCCCCGATGCCCCCGGTAAAGATCAGGCCATCGACGTGACCCAGCACCGCCGCATAAGCGCCGATGTATTTCTTCAGGCGGTAGCAGAAGACGTCGATGGCGAGCTGAGCTTGTACGTCTCCCTTGGCGGCCGCCGCCAGCAGGTCGCGCTTGTCGCTGGACGAACCGGAGATCCCATAGAGGCCGCTGAATTTGTTCAACAGGGTGGACATGTCGTGCAGCGTCAACTCGTCCTTGGACATGATGTAGAGAAGCACGGCGGGATCAATATCCCCGCAGCGCGTTCCCATCACGAGTCCTTCTAGCGGCGTAAACCCCATGGAAGTATCCACCGATTTCCCCTGCTTGATGGCTGTAATCGAGCATCCGTTTCCAAGATGAGCGGTGATCAGGTTCACCTCTTCCCGGCTCTTGTTAAAGATCTGCCGGAAGCGAAAGGCCACGTAGCGGTGCGAGGTGCCGTGGAATCCGTAGCGCCGGATCTGGTAGCGGCGGTAATAAGTGTAGGGGAGTCCGTAAATGTAAGCTTTGGGAGGTATGGTCTGGTGAAACGCCGTGTCAAACACCGCCACCTGGGGCACCTGCGGCATCACTTTTCGGGCCACGTAATAGCCCCGCAGGTTGTGCGGGTTGTGGAGCGGGGCGAGTTCCACGCACTGCTGGATTTCCTTCTCTACTTCATCGTCGATCATGACGGAGGCGCTTAAACTCTCTCCTCCATGTACTATGCGGTGCCCAACGGCCTGAATCTGCGAGACGTCGGCAATCACTTTTGCTTCCTTCAAGCCTCCAACCACCTTGGTGAGGGCTGTCTGGTGATCGAGGATCTCCTCTGTGGTGCTCCTGAGCGGATTGGGTGGCGCCTGAATTTTCAACTGCGCCTCATCGGTTCCGATACGGTCCACACTCCCCTTGGCAAGGCACCGGTCAGTATTGGACTCGATCATTTCCGCGTCCGTGTCGATTAGTTGGAACTTGATCGAGGAACTACCGCAGTTTAAGACCAGGATCTTCATGGCTCACTCCGAGGGCACTTTCGCGCCTGAAGGGGCGCGAAAAAACGCGCAGGGTCACGCTGTCTGCAAAGCGGCGCGGCTACCGATAGCGCGTTATAATACTCCATCTTACCTCTAACAAATTAGGTGCCAAACGCCGTCCTAAGAACTCCCTCCGGCGGTCATGTTGCCAGCCGTACCAGTGTCCGCTATCATTCTACTCTTTGTCCATGCCTATCAACGGCAACAATTCGCTCGTGGTACAAGTCGAAAACCTGCGCAAACATTACGGGACTGTCGAGGTACTGCGCGGCATCACTTTTCAAATCAAGAAAGGTGAAGTCTTTGGCCTGCTCGGCCCCAACGGCGCCGGCAAGACCACCACCATCGAGATTCTCGAAGGGTTGCGCCAACCGGATGAAGGCACGGTTACCGTCTGCGGTCTGGACCCCACCCGGGAACTCTTCGAGCTCAAGCAACGCATCGGCGCGCAATTACAAGCCACGGTGTTGCCGGATAAGATCCGCGTGGAGGAAGCACTCAGGCTGTTCGCGAGCTTCTATGCGCGCACGGCGTCCATCGAGATGCTTCTTGAACGTTTCGGCCTGGCGGAGAAGCGCCGCGCTTTTTTCGAGCACCTGTCAGGAGGACAGAAACAACGCCTGGCGCTGGCCCTGGCCCTGGTGAACAACCCCGAGATGGTGCTGCTCGACGAGCCCACCGTCGGCTTGGACGCCATGCTGCGCCGCGACATCTACAGCTTGTTCGAGCGCTTCCGCGAGGAGGAACGCACCGTCCTGCTGACCACTCACTACATCGAGGAAGCGGAACGGCTCTGCGACCGCGTGGCGATTATCGACCACGGCCAACTGATCGCGCTGGGCACTCCCCGCGAGCTGGTGCAGCGCTCCGGCAAGGGAACGCGCCTGGAAGTTCGCCTGGCGAAACCCGTCCCCACGGAGCGCTTGAAGCAACTCGAGGCCGTGCTGGATTGCCACGTGACCAACGGGACCTATTTCCTCCACGCCCAGCCACCCGCCCAGGCCGTCGCCTCCCTCATCCGCTTCCTCGAATCGGAGGGCAACGCCCTGCTCGACTTGCACATCGCTCAGCCCAGCCTCGAGGACGTTTTCGTGGACTTGACCGGCAGGAGGATGGAGGACTGATGGACGCCGTACGGATTGCGCTGCTCACCATCCGCCTGGTCATGAGGACCAAGGTCGCCCTCTTCTTCACCTTTCTGTTTCCGGTAGTCTTCCTGTTTATCTATGCGGGGCTCTTCGCCCACGGCAATCCGGAAGCGGTCGTTTACATGTTCGGGCCGGTGGTCACGCTGAACATCATGGGCAGCGGCTTCTGGGGATTGGGGATGCAGTCGGTGGTGCAGCGCGAGCGCGGCAGCCTCCGCCGGTACCGCCTGGCGCCCATCGGCCCCGGCACCATTGTCTTGAGCAACCTGCTGGCGAATTACCTCCTCGGCCTTCCCACCATCGGCTTACTTGTGTTCTGCGCCATGACCTTCTTCCACATGCCGCTGAAGATTAGTCTGTTCACCCTGCTGGTTCTCGTGACCGTGGGGACGTTTGCTTTCGCGGGGTTCGGCCTGACCATCGCCAGCGTCGCCAATACCATGCAGGAGGCCCAGATCTACAACAACGTCCTCTGGCTCACCCTGCTGTTCCTTTCGGGGGTGACCGTCCCGCTCCCCCTGCTTCCCCACTGGATTCAACGCCTCGCCGCCTTCCTGCCGGCCACTTACCTGGTGGTGGCGTTCCAGGCGGTCATGGTGCAGGGGCAGCCCCTCGTTGACCACTGGCCGGAAATGCTCGTGCTCCTGGTCTCCGGAACCTTTGGCTTGCTTTTTGCCTGGAAGCTATTCCGCTGGGAAAAGGAAGAGAAAATCTCCCGGCGCGGCAAGTTATTGTCGCTCGTCTTCATCATCCCCTTCCTGGTGATGGGCGTTTGGATGAACGCCCGCGGCGATCTCACCGTTTCCTGGGCCATGTCCTACTCCATGATGGGACGTGGAGCGGCCCGTTCCGATCAAGCGGCAGACACCGAAAACCTCATCCTGAGCTTTGAGAACCCGCAGGCGCAGGAAATGCTCCTGAAGGACTGGCAGGTCGCAACCGACGCTTCTTCCTCCGGTCACTCTATGGCAGAACTCTCGTTGGTTTCACCGGGGGCGGTAGACACTCAACACGCCATGCAGATCAAGGGGCGTCTGGCTCCCGGCCCCGGCACAGAAAAGGGCTTCGTGGCGGCGCGTTACCGCCTGTCAGTTCCCGCCGGCAGGAAGAAACTGCACGGGATCGAGTTCTGGGTGCGGGGAGATTCGCGCCTCTACCAAATCAACTTCCAGCCCCCGGCGAGTCCTTCCGGACCCTCACCTTCCTCCAGCCCCTTACCGCCTCTCCTTCCCTCCGTCAGCCTTGTCCCCACCAGCGACTGGCAATCCGTACGCATCCCTGTCGGTTGGCTGGAAAATCCTTCCACCGCCAAATCGGCAGCCGGCACGTGGCTGCTGGAAATCATCGTTTCCGGCCCACCAGGCCAGTTCTCCATCGAAGTGGATCAAATCGGGTTTTACTGAAGTAGGGGCGCGTGGCCTGCGCCCCAGGGGGAGGCCGTTCGCCCTTACTTGCGGATAACCGCCAACACCGGGCAGGGCGCGTAGCGGATCACCAGCTCGGTGGTCGAGCCAAACAGGATCGTGCCCAGAAAACTTCGGGGGTGCGCGCCCACCACTACCAGGTCGGCGTGACAATCTTTCACCTCCTCCACGATCTGTTCCGCGGCGTTTCCTCTTCGGATGGCCTCTTTCACCGCGCAACGCCTGCGAACCTCCGGCGAGACCCAAGCACACAGCTTCTTCAGGCCTTCTTCCGGTGAGACTTCTCCTTCCGGCCTGTTTTCGAGGACGTGCGTCACCAAAAGTTCCGCTCTGGCTTTTTCCGCGAGCGCGCTGGCGTGCTCAAGAGCCGCCACGGACAGTTCTCCATACTTCACCGGACAAAGCACTCGCCGGATCGTTCCAAGGGTTGGGGTCGGTTTGATGCGCGGGCCCACGGTCAGCACCGGCGCCGAGACTTGTCGCAACACGCTTTCCATCACCGAACCCATGCGCACGCGCGCCAGCCCCGTCCGTCCGTGCGTCCCCATCACCACCAATCCCGCCCGCGCGTCTCGCAAAACACTCAGGACGGCCTGCACCGGGTCGTCCTCCATGAGCAAGACGGAGTACTGCGCCTCCTTCGGCAAATGCTCCGCTGCAAAGTTATTGACGAAATTCCAGGCCGCCCGCGCGCTCCTGCGAAGCTGCGCCTTGAGCGCCTGCGTCTGCGCCGTGGTGAAATAGACCGGGGCCTCCAGCCGTTGCGCGTGCAGGACAATCACCTTCGCGCCAAAAGCCTTGGCGACGCCTCCTGCCACCCGCAGCGCGGCGGCGGAGTGCTCGCTGAAATCGGTCGGGCACAGAATATGTTTGGGTTGGAATGAGGACATGGAGCCTGCCTTTCACCTGGGTTTGCGAGGACCTTTGGGCATGAGGGCCGCGCGCGGCGCAAGAAACTCTCGTGTGCCTGGTGATAATCGCACAATGAAATGACGAATTACAACGGCGTAGCAGCGACCGGAACCTGTCCCGACGCCAGTGGTCGGGAGGTCGGCGCACCCCGAGTTTCGATTTTCGAGTTTCGAGTTTCGGAGTGGAAGATGCGTCGATACTCGCCAGGACTCGGATGCCGCGGGCTGGCGCAGACCTTTCTTTTCAGGTCTGCGAACAAGTAGCGCAAAGTTGTTCCGTAACTCTGCAACAGTTTGTTGTCGCCCAGCGGACAAGCCGCGGACATACCTGACAAGTGCGCGCTTGTATCTAATTGGGCATCGTTCAGGTCTTCGTAACCCGCCAAGCGACTATAGACGGATTGCCGCAGCAGGTCGGCGAAGGGAAACTGCGCATTCCTCCCACGGCGGGAGTCCGTCAGATGTTGTTCGATCAATTCTCCGAACCCGAGTCGCTCGTCGAGTTCGCGCACCAGGATCAGGCCGCCGTCGGAAGTGACGCAGGAACCTTGGATGCCGCTTCCGCCAGAAATTATCTTAAGGAGGCGGCATTGAAAATCGACCTTGAGAGAGGGGTTGAAGGAGAGCTGAAAGGGCTGACTTTGTATCTCACCCATTGGGTGCCGACTTCCGGAGCGTCTTCATCGCGTTCACACCCGCATGAATATTGATGATTACAACGGTGAGAAGATTCGAAGGTAGGGCTCATAATGGAAATATGGGTTCAGAATCCTGCTGAAGTTGCTGAGAGGGTTTTCACATCGCCAACACGCCCGAGAAAACCGCGCCTTCTTTCTCATCGGAAATGAAGGACGTTTCACTCCGCCATCGCGCGGCGCGGCTTCCTCACACCCTCGGTGAGGCGGCAAGCGAGGGAAGGGGAAATTCGGATCGCGCTTCGCCGGTTTCCCGCCCTTCGGTCGAGCGGACTTCACGGAAAAATTGAAGGTTGGACTGCAAGACAATCTATGGGCTCAGATAGCTGAATGCGGGAAAAGGCCGTCCTTTGAAGAGATGGTCCACCCCCAAGCGTTGGAGAATCCGCTTTCGGGTCTCTTTGCTGATGCCTTTTTTCCCGTGCAGAGCTCGACCGACGGTCCCGATGGAAACATCCTTTGCCCAACAGCGGCATCATGGTGCGGTGGATTTGCCGGACCGCAGCAACTTCACCGTGACCAATCCCATGGCGCTGTCGCCCGGCTCGACGAGGCCGGGGAATCTGCTCTTAACGTGTTCATTGCCGGTATAAAAGAGGGTATACGTTTCTTTTCCATCCGGAATCAGGCAGAGGGGTGTTCGTACGCCATCTGCCCAATAGCCCCTCCCCTTGGGTTGCACCATCAGGCGATTTCCGTGCGACCAATGGACGCCGTCTGAAGAAGAGGTGTAGCCGATGGAACCCAGGTCCTCGGAATCATAAACGGCCAGATACGTCCCGTCGGAGAGCCTGGTGACGACGGGAACTTCGATAAAGGGTTTTTGAATCTCCACGGGATTCAGATTGGAGAGTCTTTTCCAGGGGCCTGCCAGTTCCGGCGCGGAGGCCAGCCCTACTCTCCATGGTCCCGTAGGCCAAGCCTCAGTATTACAGCTTCCGTAGAAACCGTACCACTTGTCGCCGACTTGATACGGGAAGAATGAATCGACGCCTTGCAGTCCTTCCCATTTATCCGAATCCGGTCCCGGTTCCAGGATGACACCTGCGTCATCGTAGGGACCGTCGATGCCGTCTATTCCTTTCGCGCGGGAGATTGCCCTCCAAATTCGCGCCTCATAGAGAAGACGCCACTTTTTGAGCAGATTGGGTTGAGCGCGATAGGCAACGTAGAACAAGTTCCAGCGGCCTTCTTTTTCGTCGTACGCCAGCGCGGGAGCCCACAAGGCCGCGCGAGGATCTTTCCCCTCAAACTCTCCGCTGGAGGCAAACAGCGTGGAAACCCTTTCCCAACGGATGCCATCTTCGCTGGCCCAATGCCCCAGTTTCGTCTTGACCCAGTAGGGATCGCCGAACAACTCGGTGATGACCAGATGGTACGTCTTGTCCAGCTTAATCACTTGCCCCGCTTCGAACCCGTACTTGTTCCCCTCCGCTCCCAGCGAATGGATCGAGAGCACGGGCCTGGGAAGTTGTTTCAGGAGAGCCAATCGCGGCCCCCCCGCTTGCGCCCAGGAGGGGCAGGGACTGTAAAGAAAGCACTGGATAACCAGTATCGCGAGGACACCGCTCTTTTTGGGCATGGCAGTCGGCATCTGGATCGGGGTCAGGCCGCCGACGATTTTGTCCAATTCCTCCGGCTTTATTTCCAAATCTCTCAACTCCGCACTGCTTAACTCGTACCCTTCGGCCTTCACCAGAGCGGCCCGGGCTTGCGCGTCTTTGCAAGCGTTGACGCGCCGGGCAAACACCCCGTCGGTCTTCATCCGTTGCACAAACGCCTTGGCTGATTCTGTGCTCATGTGCTTTTTCCTTTGGTTTGGACTCGATGTTCATGGACCCACAATGGGTATCCGCACTTACCCGAGATTTCCTTTTTCGATTTCCGGCCAACCGATAACATACAACTGACCGTCTCTGAATCCAACGGTCCGGTCGGCAGCGATTCCGCATCGAGGGCGAGAAGTGGTTGAGTAAGGACCTTATCCGGGATTCCCGTTTTCGGCTCCCGGTTCCAAGCCAGTATACACCCAGTTGCCTCCTTTCGATCCCTCGGGGTGCAATTCTTCCTCCCGGGGCGCCTGAGTCGCCCTCGGAAGCTGCGTGTTCTTGCCCCGGCGGGAGTCGGTCAAGTGTTGTGCGATGAGTTCGCGCAAGCCCAGACGTTCATCCAATTCGCGCACGACAATCAGGCCGCCGTCGGAAGTGACCCGCGATCCCTGGAAATCGATCTTCAGAGAGGCGTTGAAGGAGAGCTGAAAGGGCTGATTTTGTTTCTCACCCATTGGGTTTCGGTCTCCGGAGCATCTTGACTGCGTTCAAACCCGCGTGAATAAAGGCGTCGAAGCATCTTACAAAGTTACCGGGAAATGTTCAAATCGGGAATGCGGGCTAATTGCTTTGGAGGCTGATTCAAACCAGAACTGCAAGACGGGACCAGCATCGGCCGGCGACCCAAAACACGCCTATCCACCTACCCATCCCACCAGGCGCTGCCATGAAACGGCGGCCGACGAACGCCGCTTTCGCCAACTCCTCGCCGACCTCCCGATCACTGGCGTCGGGACAGGTTCCGGCCGCCGCTACAGTTTTTGACACGCTCCCGCGCTTGTGTGAAGATAGCGGCGGAGAATCCCCATGCCGCGTAAAGACCGTCTTCCTCGCTTGCTTCTGGCCATCGTGCTTCTGCTTCTGGTGGTCATGCCGCTCCTCGCCAGTGGCCTTGACCTGCTCATCGACTGGCTTTGGTTTGGGCAAGAAGGATTCCGAGTGATTTACCTCACCATCCTGAAGGCCCAAATCGAGCTAAGCGGCATTGCCGGAATGGGTTTCATGGTCGTCGCGGGGCTAAACCTTTTGGTCGTCCGCACTCTGGGGCGTCGATACGCCTTCCGGGTGCACCGAGAAGCCATCGAACTCCCCGCCCTCGACCGCTTCGGCGCCGTATTTCGCTGGATGATCTGGGTGGGCGTCCTTCTGGTGGGCTATGTTGCCAGCCAGTGGGGGATGAGCCACTGGACGGATTATCTGCTCGCCCAGCGCGCCCTCACCCTGGGCCAGGCCGACCCGCTTTTCGGCATCGACCTGGGCTTCTACCTCTTCCGCCTGCCCTTCTACTGGTTTCTCTACCACCTGGCCTTGCTGACTTTAGTTGGCAGCCTGCTGAGCGCCGTTTTCCTATACCTTGTGGAGGGTGGTATCTGGGTGACGCCGCGCGGCCCTTCCATGCCCAATCCGGTGCGCGCGCACTTGATGGTGCTGGGGGGGTTGCTCTTCCTGCTGATTGCCTATCGGGTGCGGCTGGCGATGTACGACCTGCTTTATTCGCCCCGCGGGATTATCTATGGCGCAGGCTACACGGACGTGCACGCCAGCCTGCCGGTTCTGCGCATCGTGCTCTTCCTCTCGCTCCTGGTGGCCTTGGCGTTTCTGGTGGGAGCATTCCTTGGCCGGCTGCGACCGGCGGTGCTGGGTATCCTGCTGCTGGCGGCGGTCTGGGTGCTGGGGGGAATCATCTATCCGGAAATCATTCAGCGGCTCATCGTGGCGCCCAACGAGATCGATAAGGAGCGGCCCTACATCGCCCGCGCCATTGGATTCACACGCCAGGCTTACGCACTTGACCGCTTTGAGGAACGCGAATTCTCCGCCGTGGCAGATCTGACGCTGAACGAGCTGCGCGCCAATGAAGCGACCATGCGCAACGTCCGCATGTGGGACCACAAGCCCTTGCTCACCACCTTCGCGCAGCTCCAGGAAATCCGCACCTATTATGACTTTGCGCACGTCGATAACGACCGCTACTGGATCAACGGGACTTATCGCCAGGTCTCCCTTTCGCCGCGGGAACTCGCCGCCTCCAGCCTCCCCAGCCGCAACTGGATCAACGAGCACCTGACCTATACGCACGGCTATGGACTGTGCCTGGGTCCTGTGAACGAGTTCTCCAGCGAGGGCCTGCCGGAGCTTCTCATCAAGGATATCCCACCCGTTTCCAAAACCCCCGTCCGCGTCAGCCGCCCGGAGATCTATTACGGCGAACTGCCCAATGACTACTGCTTTGTGAAGACACGCGCGCAAGAGTTCGATTACCCTGCGGGAGACCGGAACGTTTACACCAATTACCAGGGCAGCGGCGGCCTGCCTGTGCAAAGCTTCTGGCGGCGGCTGCTGTTTGCGCTCAAGTTCGGCGAAATCAAGATCCTGCTCTCCTCCGACATCCAGCCGGAGAGCCGGCTGATGATCTACCGGCGAATCCTGGAGCGCGCTCGGCGCCTCACACCTTTCCTGGATTACGACCAGGATCCTTACATGGTCATCGCCGAGGACGGGGCGCTTTACTGGATGTTGGATGGCTACACCACCTCCTCACAGTACCCTTACTCGGAACCAACCGCGGATTTGGGGAATTACATCCGGAATGCCGTCAAGGCCACGATCAACGCCTATACAGGTGAGGTGCATTTTTATATCAGCGACCCGACGGACCCCTTGATCCAGGTTTACGCGCAGCTCTTCCCGAAAGTGTTCGAGCCGCTCTCCGCCATGCCCAAAGACCTTCGGGCGCACATTCGCTATCCCGAGGAGTTCTTTTCCATCCAGGCGAGCAAGTACGCCCTGTATCACATGACCGACCCCCACGTTTTCTACAACCGGGAAGACTTGTGGCGGGTCGCCCAGAGCGCCGCCGCCGGGCCCGCCGCCCCCATGACGCCCTACTACACCATCATGAAACTGGCGGAAGTCGGAAAGCAGGAAGAGTTCATCCTCATGGTGCCCTTCACCCCGGCACGGAAAGACAACATGATCGCCTGGATGGCCGCGCGCTGCGATGACCCGAACTATGGCAAGGTGCAGGTGTTTGCTTTCCCCAAACAGAAACTGGTGTACGGCCCGCAGCAAATCGAATCGCGCATCGACCAGGACCCCGGCATCTCCCAGCAACTCACCCTCTGGGGCCAGGGCGGCTCGAAGGTGATCCGGGGAACGCTGCTGGTGATCCCGGTGCTGAATTCCGTCCTGTACGTCGAGCCGCTTTATCTCGCTGCCGAAGCGGGGGGAGGCTTGCCGCAGTTGAAACGGGTAATTGTGTCTTACGGCGACCAGGTAATCATGGAACAGACCCTCGACGCCGCACTCAGCAAGATCTTTGGCGGCGTCGTTTCCACCACCATGGCGCAACCCACCTTGCCCTCTGCCCCGGCCGTGCAGGCTCCAGGTAAGCCGCCGGTCGCCGCCGCGGCTGACCTTCAGGCGATGATCCGCGAGGCCAACCAACACTTCGAGCGCGCTCAACAACTCCAGCGCCAGGGTGATTGGGCGGGGTACGGAGAGGAAATCAAGATGCTCGGGGAGGTCCTGAAGCGGTTGGCGGCGGCACATGCAGCGGCGCCAGGTTCGAAGTAGGCAGTAGGCAGTAAGCAGTAGGCAGCGAGCGTCTTACGCGAGTCCCGGCCCAGCCGGGATAGGCACCATGAGGCGAGGTCCGAGAACGCTGAATCAGAGAATGCTGGGATTACTCCGAGGCGGACCATGAGTTGGCAGGAACGGATAAGCGTCGACCCAGCGATATGCCATGGCAAAGCCTGTATCAAGGGCACGCGTGTAATGGTTTCGCTCGTGCTGGATAACCTAATCGCGGGGGAAACGCCCGCACAGCTTGCGGCAGCGTATAACCTGACGGTGGAGGACGTGCGGGCGGCTCTCTTGTACACGGCGGAACTCGCTAAGAAGCGTGTGGTCCCGCTCGGAGCCGCCTACCGTTGAGCCAAGCGGCACCTCTCTTCTCCGCGGGCTTTTGCACTTTTGCTCTTTGCCTTTTGCGTTTTGATTTGCTTTTGGCGTTCTTAGGACTGCCTACTGCCTTCTGCCGACTGCCTACTGCTTTCTGTGCTCCAGCAGGCTGCATGCCTGGTGGGCGCTCGTGGGGTCGAGGGCAGCGGAGCCTTCGTCGATGTGGCGAATGATGCCGTCCTTATCGATGACGAAGGTGGCGCGGCTCGCCATGCGAAGGATCATCATCAGAACACCATATTGCTTCGTCACGGTCTTTTCAGTGTCACTGAGCAGCGGAAAGGTCGCGCCGATCTCCTGAGCGAACTTGCGGTTTCTTTCCGGGCTGTCCACGCTGACGCCCAGGACCTGCGCGTCGGTTTGCTCGAACTTGGCGATATCACCCTGATACGCCTTCAACTCCTTCCTTCAGCCGGGCGTCGAAGCGCGAATGTAGAAGGCCAGGACGACGTTTTTCTTTCCCCGGAAATCACTCAGCTTCACCGTCTTGCCGTTCTGGTCGGACAGGGCGAAGTCCGGCGCGGGGTCGCCAACTTTCGGGCTAACCGCAGGAGTCAGGGGAAAAAGCAAAATCAACACCGCAAGCGCCATGGAAATCTGGTGCCCTGCTTCCATAGGGCTAAACCGTACGAGAGACATTACCCCGAAGAACTCATCCAGCGTAGAAACAGGCTGGAGGGTCGGCCTTCCAACAGGTCGCACGGGATAGGTATTCAGGCTTCTGACTTCAGACTTCTGACTTCGGCGTTCCGCTTACTGCTTACTGCCTTCTGCCTTCTTGTGCTCGAGCAGGCTACAGGCAGCGTGGGCGCCACTCGGGTCAATGGCCGCATCCTCCTTGTCGATGTGCCGGATGATGCCTTGCTTATCCACCACGAAGGTGGTGCGATTGGCAAAGCCGTACTGCTCGTTCAGAATCCCGTATTGCTTGGAGACGGTTCTTTGGAAATCGCTGAGGAGAGGGAATTTCACGCCAATGTGGTCAGCAAACACCTTGTTGGCAGGTACGCTATCCACGCTAATTCCCAGGACCTCGGTGCCGGCTTGCTCGAACTTGGCGATATCAGCCTGATACGCCTTCAGTTCCTTGGTTCAACCGCCGGTGAAGGCCAGAACGTAAAACGCCAGCACCACATTCTTCTTGCCCAGGACGTCACTCAGCCTGACCTTGTCCCCATTCTGGTCCGGCAAGGTGAAGTCCGGCGCCTTGTCCCCAACCTTCAAAGGAGCTGCCTGTGAAAGCGCGCTGAACCCCAAAGTTAAAGCCATAACCAGCGCTGCCATGCGAAGTCGAGTCGCCACGCCCGTGCCTCCCAAATTGCTTTTGTGACCTGCCCTGATCACTGTCATTATACCGCTTCGCGGCTGCCGCTCATATAGATTTATCTGCCGAGACACATTGTCAGCGCAACTTTTCTTCTCCCCACGCATTCATATAAAGTGAGTCTGTAAGGCAAGTGGGAAACAAACTGCGGGAGGTCAAGATGAATCGCACCCGGTTATTATCATGGGCAATGACTTTCGCTGCCGTTCTCATTCTGGCAAGTTGGGCGGGAGCGAGCACCCAGGCAGAGTCACAAAAACTCACGACTGCGCCGCAAGTTACCCCTGAGCAGCAGAAACAGCTCGACCAACTCGCGCAGCTCGAGCAGCAACTCGCAAAGGATCGCGCGGCCGTGCGCGAGGCCATCGCCCAGTACGGCGTGGATAGCGACCAAGCAGACGCGGCACAGGAGCAGCTTTTCCGCGACCGCACCGAGGACCGGAAGCTCCGGAGATCGCTCCGAGCCGCCGGAGTGCCGGTGCCGGCTCCGCAGAGCATAGGTCCTGGGCCGATGAGGCAAGCGGGACGCGGGGGGCGCGGAATGCGCGGCAGCCGCGGGATGTGCCAATGCCCCTGCCCTTGCGCCCAGATGTAGGCCGCCTTCGAAACACTAGGAGACAGGGAGGAGAGGCGCGCACGCAGCGAGCTCGCTGCGCCCGGCCCCATCACCTGCGCGCCGATCGAAAGGCCGCGGCGGCGTATCTCAAGCCCGCGTCGCAAATCTGGAGATGCCGGACGACCTCACCTAGCCGGCGCACGCCCGGCGTCCTCGTACTCACAGGAGCTTGCGGATATCGGGATGGAAACTGACGTGGGTGACCTCGTAATCGTTGACCAGGTAGACGCGCGCCTCGGCAGGAAACGCTTCGAGCGCTTCATCTCGCTCGCGAGAAAGCAGCATGTAGCGGCTGATCTGGTAGTCCGCATCGAAGGCAGAGAGGAGCTTTTCGATCTCGGCTTTGGGGAGGCCAAACTGCGAGAGGTGCACGGGCTTTTCGAACCCGCCCGCGATCTCTACGTACTTCTTCACCGTGGCGGCCAAATCCATCTTGCGGCTTCCTCCGGTGGAACGCCCGGCCCACCCCACTCGAAACCGGCTACTGGTAACTTCTCTCTATGATGCTACCTGGCATGTGAAGTTCTTTCAAGAAGCTGAGGGCGTCTTTCAACACGCGGCGCTGGAACTCCGGCTGATGGGGTGGGCCCAGGCTGTGGCCGAGGGTAAAGCCCCGGGGACAAATCGCGCGGGGGGGCCGCATGACGCGCGACTCTTCCGGGCGCACGGTGATGAGCACCGTGGGCACCCCGCGCATCTCGATCTCTCGCTGGACCGCGACGACGACGCGGTGGCACAGCGGTCAACCCCCCGTCAGGACCACCGCCTCCGCTTGCGACCGCTCGACTTCTCGGGCGATGGCGGGCGCCGTTTGCTCGTACATCACCGCGAGCTTCGACGAGAAACCCATGAAGCCAACGTGCTTGTTGGAGACACCTTTGATAAAGCCTTCTGCGGCCAACTCGCGCAGGCGGTCGAGGGGGAAGACGCAGTTGATATCCTGATCGGCGTCGGAATGGTCGTAGTGGCTGTGAGTGACCATCAGGTCGCGGGTGGGAGTATCGCCGGGAAAAACGTAAAAGCGCTCGTCGCCTTCCAGGTTGAAAGGGTCGTCGCTCCTGCGGTGAATGCCGGCGCTCGAGACCAGGGCGACCGTCAATTGGTTGAGAGGCTTTTCCACCGGCGTGTAGGGAATGGCTTTACGGGATAGTTCAAACATGGCAACGAGGATGAAACCGAGCGCCCACGACGCATGGCCTCCGCCACTCGTCGTGGGCGGCACAATCAGCTTGTGAAATGCTTACAGCCAGCGAACGCCGGCCTAGGCCAGCTTCCGCAACTCGTCCAGGATTTCGGCGTTATCGGGCGCCTGGCCCAAATCGTAAACCTTCGCCCAGGCAATCTTGCCCTGCTTATCCACCACGAAGACGGCGCGCTCGTTAATCCCCAGATGGGGAGCCTTGCTGGCGGGAAAGATTCCGTAAGCCTTTGCCACTTCCCCGTGCGGCCACTTGTCTGCCGCGAGCGGATAGGTTAGTCCGCCCAGAGATTTCTGAAATGCCACATGGCAAGGAACTGAATCCGTTGAGATGCCCACGACCTGGGCATTGTAGCCGGCAAACTTGGCGAGGTCCGCCTGGAATGCCGGCATCTCGCCCGTTCAAACCGGGGTGAAATCGAGCGGATAGAACACCAGGACGACGTTCTTGCCCCGGTGGCTTGCCAGGTGAAATTCCCCCTGGGTCTCACCGGTGGTGCACGGCAACTTGAAATCCGGTGCTGAGTCGCCTACTTTGAGAGCCATTCACAACCTCCCTGTTTGAGTTCAATTCCAGCACACTCCGAGCCCGCCACGGCGGCGCCGTTCGAGAGAAGGTCAGCTCGATTCTGGTGTTTCCGTCTGAGCGAGCCCAAAGCTCAGTATAAAACGGGAGGGCGGATTCTGTAAAGCTTACCGTGCCCTGAGTCGTGACTCATTTTGCCGATCTTTTTAATCCTATGCCTCTAGTCAAAGCTTACATCCACCTTGTTTTCCCCGAAGCACATCGTGTTTGCGAAAAGCCCTTCGGTTTCAGAAATCACTACTTCGTGGGCCGGATGGTTAAAAATCCCAAGAAATCGAATAGCCCTAGGATTGAGAAACCGTACGTCCAAGACCTTTCTTCCTTCTTGATCGAAAACCCGCAAAGAGTGAGTATCTGGTCGCTCTCTTCGGAAGTAGTTATTGGGATTGACGAAGAATTCGTTTCTCCTTATTTCTGCAACTATCCTTCGATCCCTGCTGAAGACTCTAGCACTTATCGCAATTTCCTGGCCTACACGCTCGAACGAAAGCACACGCTCACCTTTAATCATTATGACGGTATGTGTGGAAGAAGAAGAATAGGCGGCGCTCCTCCCAAGAAAAACAGCAAGGGCACTCTGGGGGATTTCTCCGCATGGATTGTTTGGCATTGGTTCATCGGCAGGTTGCAGCAATCCATGGTGCTCAGTTTCCTCCGTGGTCGCACGACTGAAATAGATCACCACCCCAACGAGCAACCATACGAATGCGGTCGCCGCTATGCCGAATGTGATCGCGGCAGCCTTAATTCCATTCACTCGAAACACCCCCACAATGAAAGCCACACCTACCAAGAATACAGCTATTCCGCCATTTTGAATCCACCCGCTGGAGGCAGCATGGGCAAGCGCTCTTCTCAGTTCGTCTCTCAAATTGTTTGCTTTGGGGCTGGAGCTATCTTTTGCCTTGATATCCTTATTGGTATGCTTATTTCGCTCTTGCTTGCCCATAAATAGCCCGCCTTAAGCGGCTCTCCTAGCGGCATCGCAATCGAGCAAGCTTACCACTTCTTCCAACGTCCAAACATGGTCTGCAATGCCAGCAAGCGTAGCGCGGACCTGTCTTGTAGGTCCGCGGCTTTCAGCTTCAAATCCTCGCGTTCTCATCGGCTGGCAAACGCACGCGGTCAATGGTCAGCCCGCACCGGCTCTGCTGTTCGGCGGCGTCCACGCCCGCGTACTCAGGAAAGCTGGACCACTTCCACTGCTCGGGCTGCTTCACCAGACCTCGCCTCACCGGATTCAGGTGGATATACTCAACGGTCTCCCCGTAGTCTTTCACCGTGCGGAGCGCGTGGTCGAAAAAACGCTCTTGCCAAAGTTCTCCCTTCTCCTGCCGGCCGTGGTTGATGGCGATCATCGAACTCACCTTGACCGCACTCATCGCTTGCGCGATGCTGAGCGGATGGGGCGGATAAATGATGGCATGCCAGTGATCGGGCAGAAGAACCCAGGCCGTCAGTGCAAATCGCTGCTCTTGCCGCATCCGCACCAGTGCGATCGCCAACCGCCCGAAATCGCGTTCCTCTAGCTTGCCCCTCCCTCTCAGCAAATCCACGGTCACGAAGATGTAGCGGTCACAAAGGAACGGGCGCCGCAACCGGGACATGCGATTAATCTACGCGCGATGCCGTGCGGAGGCAACAGTGAACCGACCCGACGAGCGCTGGCGGGCGCGAAAAGCCGCGGACCTACAAGACAGGTCCGCGCTACGCTTGCTTAACCGTTGCACCGCCGCCGATGGTTGTCGGGAACAGCCGCTTTTGGCGGTGATCCTCCAGGAGGGTAACGGACTTCCGATAAGCTGCGGGCGCCGAAGGTGACCGTCAGCTTCAACGGCTTGTTAGGCAGCATGACTCTCATAAGTGGTACGTAGCACTCACCCTTTTTGACTTGTTGAGATACGAATACCAGATCGCGAAAAATATGACGCCTCTGAACGTGTCCCTGGCAACCTGTGCGAACATGGCCTCATGAACTGAGGAGGGAAGGCCCGCCATGAACGGAAGAATCGCGGAAATTGCAAGGTAACCCAGGAAAAAGAAGAGATATCGCCTGGCCATCTGAACTGCGCCGGGACGTATGGTCCAAAGTCCGATGCCTGCGTAGACGCTGAACGCCACGAGGCCCACACTGAGGAACGTGTCGATGACGGTGATGACCAGTAGGCCGGGAAACTGGTGGAAGTATTTTGAAGACTCACCGTATCCCGCTGCAAGTGAGCCTAACGTGATGAGGGGACTGAACACTGTGAGCACAAGGCAAAAGAGCAACAACCAGCCGCCGACGCCCTTGTATCGCGACTCTGCCGGGGCGGCGGTCAAAGGAGGAGTTGCGGGTTGCTGATTGGCTGCGTCTGGTATGTCGTTCATGGATGTCCTTTCTGGCTGCGAGATGCGCGGTGCTGCTTAACGTTTGCGCCTCAGCTGCGGCGCTCATGATCGCGCCGAGCGCGGTCGGCTGCAAGCGCTTGTTAGGCAGCTGGGGCGAGTTGACGCGCATCAACGAACAGGTCCACCACGAACGGCGAAAGCCGGTTGTGGCCGACACCGATGTATGAATGAAGGAGGCGAAGAGCCCCGCGCCATTCCTCTTCCGACGGTGCATCAGGAACGTCCGGTGCGTGCGTAAAGTAGATGAACACCAGAAATGCTGGCTGTCGATTCAGCTCGCGAAGGAAGTACAAGTGGGCCAATCGATTTGTGTATTGATAAAAGGCTGTAGCCCAGTCGCAGGGTGCGGTGGACCCGAGGAAGGTCTTCGTGTCGTCGAGACTCTTTCGAATGATCGACGCGGCCGGCTCGGTGGCCCCCGTCGGCGACGATACGGCTTCCGGGATGTGAGCCTTTGCTTCGACCAGCACTAAACGCCCATCTGACGTTTTCGCCAACCCGTCCCACTCAGGGCCGCCTTTCGGCCAGAAGCACTCTAATGGGTACGCCAGCGTGGGGCAACCGAGTCGCCGTAGGAAGTCGGCATCAGAATATTCAGCGTACCCGTCTGCCTGAAGCGGCGACAGCCACTGAACCGACGAGACCGGCGGAGCGCCGACCGACCGCAGCAGGAGCGGATCAACCGCATCCGGCCTTTGATTCACGAGAACCTGAAGCCAGTGGCGGCTCCGGCGCTCAGCTGCCCCTTTTTGTTTTCGCGCCACTGCTTCGCCCCCAGTGCGATATCCAATCAGCTGCCTAACGATGGCCATGAGGCGCGCGTGTACGGCGTCGCCTCCATGGCCTTGTTAGAGATCCGAATTGCCAGCATGTCGGGTTTCGCCTCCTGCTCGTGGATGAACCGTCAGGAGACAATATCTACGGAATAACTGGTGCTCGATACCGTGTCGTGTCTTTCACCCCAGCCGTGGAGAAAGCCTTGACTCGCCGCAAACATTGTGCGCAGACGCCGCAATGATCGAGCGGTCCCATTAAGCAGCTCCAAGTAGAGGCCAGAGGAACATCGAGTTCAAGCCCGCGTTTCACCACATCGCACTTACTGAGTTGTCGCAGCGGCGCAACGTACTTGATGTGTTTCTCTGAGGGAACACCCACATTGAGGTAATTTTCGCACGCAGCAAGGTAGTCATCAAGGGCTGGGTAGTTCTCGGCATCCGACTTGTTGACTCCGATCAGGATGGTGTTGACTCCCGCATAGCGGAAGGCCCGCGCGAAGAAGGCGCATGCTCCGCAGGCTTCGCTATACTCACCGACCGCGAACTCGGGATAAGCAGCCAGATACCTTGGTACTCGGACGCCGAAGACCGTTGGGGGAAACTCCGGGATAGCGAGCACTTCGCATGAGAGGCCCAATGTCTTGACTATGGCATCAACCGCGCTTAGTTCGTGAAAGGCCACATTAGTCCTCTGATCGAAGTACACCGGGAGCACCTCATAGGACTTCTTGGACTCGTACAGTAGAACCGACGAGTCAATCCCTCCTGTAAAGAGAACTACTGCCTTCTCTTTTGTGTATTGCATCGCACTTTCTCCTTTCGACCTTTGTTTCTCCAACAATAATTAGATTGATCCGCATAAGATGCGGGATGTCGCTGTCCTAGCCTCATAACACGCCGCTGGATCATCTGACAGAGGCGTGCTAACCCGTGAATCTTCAACTACTGGCGTTGCATTGAACATTTTATCACGGCGTGTTATGCGGATCAGCATATCATCCTCCGTAATGGCCTCAAAGTCCGTCGACCGGGCTGCGAACGCCCGCCGGTCCCCGATTGAGGACATGCGTGTAGACCATCGTCGTCTTGATGTCTTGTGCCCCAGCAGCTCTTGCACCGTCCGGATGTCGTAACCTTCCTGCAAACGGCCGTGAAAGCGGATGAAGCGGCGACTCCGGTGGATGTAGGCCGGCTCGGTCGGGCGGCTGTAATGCGAGTGCGCAGGACTTCTACCACGCGGTCGTAGAGCCTCGGAGTCGGCTTGCCAGGGAACAGCCCCAACGGTGATCGACGATCCGTGGGTTTACCACCCCCTGGCCCCCTCCTGAAACAGGAGGGGAAATTGTTCATGACGCCTAGCCTCCCAGGGATCCTCGGGCTGGCGAAAGGGTGACTTAATTAGACAATTACTTTATCTGCGATGCAAGTCCGAAATCTCGCGCGCCGGGGCCACTTATTTCCTCATCCTTGGACATTGCGAGGCCCCACTTTGTCACCAGCAATGCCACAATAGCAAGATAGCGCAGACCTCCGTCATTGAGGTCTGCGGCTTTTCCTAAAGAAGGACTACCCGCTTTGGTCGACCTATCCGCCTGGACGGCAAGTGGGCAAACCTGACAAATGTAACTCAAGCTGAGATCCCCCGAAACGGCGAGAGCGGAAAGTGGTCTCGCCTCGGTTTGAGTCAAACTGACCCACTACCGTGCCCTGACGCTGTGGTTATGATTTACGATCATCAGTAGATGCCAGCTTAACTCTTCGCCGCGGGCGGCCTGCCCTGCTCCGCCCAGGCGAGGAACCCGCCCTTGAGCACACGCGTCTTGCGGAAGTTGGCGCTCAGGAGCGTCGCGGCGGCTTCCCGGCTTCGCCCCTCTCGCCCGCTATAGACCACGAGGTCGTCCGCCCAACTGAATTCATGCAGGTGGAAGAGGAGTTCGCCCAGAGGGATGGAGCGGGCGCCGGGGATGTGCCCGGCCTCATATTCCTGCCGCTCACCCAAATCAATCAAGATGCACGGCTTCCCTTCCTCGACAATCTTCTTCACCTCGGGCGCGGTGACCTCCGAAACTCCCCCCGGGGCGGGATGGGCCGGCCCCCGGATGCCACAGAACTCTTCGTAGTTCATCAGCTCCCGGGTGATGGTCGGATGGGCGCCGCAGGACGGGCAGGCCGGATTCCTGCGCAGCTTGACCTCCCGGAACTTCAAGTTCAATCCGTCAAACACCAGCAGCCGCCCAATGAGTGGCTTGCCCTTCCCCAGGATGAGCTTGATCGTCTCCAGCGCCTGGATGCATCCGATGATGCCGGGCTGGACGCCGAGGATTCCGCCCACGGCGATTCTCTGCACGAGCTCGGGCGGGGGAGGGTCGGGATAAACGCAGCGGTAGCACGGCCCGTGCTGCGCGTTGAAAACTGTGGCCTGGCCTTCGAAGCGGTACACGCTGCCATGAACCAGTGGCTTGCCCAACAGGACGCAGGCGTCACTCAACAGGTAGCGCGAGGGGAGGTTGTCGGTGCCATCGACGACGACGTCATAATCCGCCAGGATCCGCAGCGCGTTCTCCCGCTTGAGTCGCGCCTCGTAAGTCTCCAGCTCCACGTGCGGATTGATTTCCAGGATGGTGTCGCGCGCCGAATCGAGCTTCGACCGCCCCACGTCGCTCGTGCCGTGCAGCACCTGCCGCTGCAGGTTGGAGACCTCCACAACATCCGAGTCCACCAGACCCAGCTTCCCTACCCCCGCCGCGCCCAAATAAATGGCGATCGCGGATCCCAGGCCTCCCGTGCCGATACAAAGCACCCTCGCCTGCTTCAGCTTGAGCTGGCCGGCCATACCGACCTCGGGTGTAATCAAATGCCGGCTATAGCGGATGATTTCTTCTTTGCTGAGACCGACGCGGGGATAAAGGGTTGGCGTAGCCATGTTTCTCATCCTGATATGGAATTCCCAAGAGGCTCCTGCGCCACCGCTCAGGCGTGAGGGCAGACGAACAGCGGAACGCTAATCTCCTGGGTGAATCTGCGAGGTTCGGGTCTCAGGATGAAATGCGCCGGGGCCTCTGCCTGGCCTGAGTTCCGGAGCAAGGTCAGTTGCCACCCATGACCATGCCGGAGCCTCCGGCAATGGAGGGCACAATGGTGAGGATATCATTTTCCTTAAGGGGGGTCGCGTCTCTGGCGAGGAAGCGCACGTCTTCGTCGTTCAGATAAACGTTCACAAAGCTGCGCAGTTTGCCAGCGTCGCTGAACAAATGCTTGCGCAGGCCCTCATAGCGCGCCGCCAGCGCCGTCAAGGCTTCGGCCACCGTGCGGGCCTCGATCTCCACCGTTTCCTTCGCCTCCGTGTATTGTTGGAGGGGAGAAGGTATTGCCACTTTTACCGCCATAGTCACTCCTTAATTGGGTTATTTGCCTCTGCTCACGCTTCCGCTCTTGCGGGCGGTTGCCCAGCGCGGCTACGCGCTTTCCTCATTCCAGAACTCTTCACTCAGGTAGCGGTTGCCGCTGTCCGGGAAGACCGTGACGATCACGCCCCGGCGCGCCTTTTTCGCCACCCGCAACGACGCCACCGCCGCGGCGGCGGCAGAGATCCCGACCAGCAGCCCTTCCTCGCGCGCCAGTCTCCGGGCCATGGCATGAGCGTCTTCTGTTCCGATCTCCAGATTCTCGTCGGCGACCGTCGGGTCATAGATCTTGGGCACGATGGCCGTGGGCATGTGCTTCAAGCCTTCCAGGCCGTTAAAAGGCGCGTCGGGTTGAAAAGAGATGCAGCGGATACGCGGGTCCAGTTCTTTCAAGCGTCGCGCGCAGCCGATGAAGGTCCCACTGGTCCCCAGCCCCGCCACGAAGTGCGTAACGCGGCCCTGCGTCTGCTCGAAGATCTCGGGCCCCGTCGAATTGTAGTGCGCCTGCCAGTTGGCCGGATTGCCGTATTGGTCGGCGTAGAAATACAGTTCCGGGTTCTGCGCATAGAGTTCCCGCGCCTTGCGCAGGGCGCCGTCGGAGCCGTATAAGGGGTCGGTGTACACGACCTCCGCGCCGTAGGCCTTCAGCAGGTGCTTGCGCTCCGCGCTCACGTTCGAGGGCATGCAAAGCTTCAGACGGTAGCCTCGCGCCGCGCAAATCAGCGCGTAGGCGATCCCGGTGTTGCCGGAGGTGGAATCCAGCAGGATCTTGCTCGGATTCATCAGGCCGGCGCGCTCCGCCTCCAGAATGATATTGAGCGCGGGGCGGTCCTTGATCGAGCCGCCGGGATTGGCCCATTCCGCCTTGGCATAGAACTCGATGTGGGGGAATTCGCGGCTGCAATGCTTCAGTCGCAGCAGCGGCGTCCTGCCGATCAGCGACAGCACATCTACCGGGCCCCCCAGGCCCTCCTGGGTCTGAACCTGCTTGGCCACCCCCATGCTTGGTGGCGCCGTGACTGTAACCATTGGTTTCATCCTCAAACTCAATTGAGTGCCCACAGACTGTGCCGGGTTGCCGTGACCACTCTTTATGATGGTTTTGGATTATCTCTGCGGAATGAGCCTTGGAACTCCTCTCCCCACCTCGGGGGACGAGGATCCCAGGCTAGCTACAGATACAGCGCATGACAGATGTGCCGCCCAAGCATTGGGCAGCACCGGGGGCGTGGCGGGGTTGGCCGCTTAGGAGCACGGGGATTGCTTTGTCTCTCACCTGGATGTTCACCCTGCTTCTTCTTCGGCTCCTCAGGCCTGGCCAGCAGCCGCGAAGCAACCGGCGCAGGAATTACCCGCAAGAACCGAATCAACTTTCATTATAACCACTCTACCCGCCAAATTTCAAGCCCCCTGGCTATTTTACCTTCCCCAGCGCCGCTCCCCAGGACAGCCCGGCGCCCCCTCGCCGGCGGGAGGCAGCACTGGCGTCGTCCTCAATACTTCGGCATAGTCGGGTCCACCTGGTCTGCCCAGGCCAGAACGCCACCCTTGAGGTTGTGAATCTTCCGGAACCCGGCCTTCATGAGCAGCTCGACGGCCTTCGCGCTGCGCTGCCCCGATCGGCAGTGGACCACAATTTCATCCGCCGAGTTGAGTTCATTCATGCGCTTTGGGACCTCCCCGAGGGGGATCAACTTCGAGCCCGGAATGCGGCAAATCTGAAACTCGTGCGGCTCGCGCACGTCGATCAGCACGAACGGCTGGCGCTCATCCATCATCTTCTTGACTTCGACGGGCGCGATCTCAGGAACGCGCCTTGGCTCCACATGTTCTTCCCCCCGGAGCCCGCAGAACTGCTCGTAGTCGATGAGCTTGGTGATGCTCCGGTGCGCTCCGCAGATCGGGCACTCCGGATTCTTCCGGAGCTTCAGTTCGCGGAACCTCAGCCCCAGCGCGTCAAACAGCAACAACCGGCCGATGAGCGGCTCGCCTTTACCCAAAATGAGCTTGATGGTCTCCATCGCCTGAAGGCACCCGATGATCCCCGGCAGCACGCCCAGCACGCCGCCCTCGGCGCAACTGGGCACCAGGCCCGGTGGTGGCGGCTCCGGATACAGGCAGCGGTAGCACGGCCCTTCCGGCGCGTGGAAGACGGAGACTTGCCCTTCAAAGCGGAAGATGCTGCCGTAAACGTTCGGCTTCCCCAACAGCACACAAGCATCGTTCACCAGGTAGCGGGTGGGGAAGTTGTCCGTGCCGTCGGCAACGATGTCATAGTCCTTGAAGATGTCGAGGGCGTTTTGGGAGGTCAGGCGGCTCTCATAACCCACCACCTCGACGTTGGGGTTGATCTCACGAAGAGTTTCCTGCGCCGAAGTCAGCTTGGGTTTGCCCACGTCGCTGGTGCCGTGCAGCACCTGCCGCTGCAAGTTCGTGTAATCGACCACGTCAAAGTCCACCATGCCGAGCTTCCCTACACCCGCCGCCGCGAGATACAACCCCAATGGCGAACCCAGGCCTCCCGCGCCGATACACAGCACCTTGGCCTGCTTCAGCTTGAGCTGCCCTTCCATGCCGACCTCCGGCATGATGAGGTGGCGGCTGTAACGAAGGATTTCATCGTTACTTAACTGCGCGGGCGGATTTAACGTAAGTGAAGCCATGTCTTTTCACCCTGGAACTTGGATTACTGATCGCAGCGCCAGCGGCTCCCCCCATCACGCGCCGGGGATAGGAGCGCGCCACTTGTCTTCCGGCTGAGCTTGCTAGGGAGTTAGGGTCTCGGGTGATGGTCGCGCCCGGGATCTGCCGTCCCGCCTGGGCGGGAGGGAACCCAGGCTAGCTACAGATGCATCGCAGGACCGATCCGCCGGCAATGGAGGGAACAATGCTGATAACGTCGTTCTCGCTGAGGGGCGTCTCGCTCTTTTGCAGGTAGCGAATGTCTTCGTCGTTCAAGTAGATGTTCACGAAACTTCGCAGCTTCCCTTCCTCGTTGAAGAGGTGTTTCCGCAAGTCAGCGTATTGCGCCGTGAGGCTCGCGAGCGCCTCGCCAACCGTCCCGGCTTGAATCTCTACCGAATCCTTCTTCCCCATGTATTGCCGAAGAGGAGTCGGAATGACAACTTTCACCGGCATCCTGTCTCCTTGATCAATCTGAGCTGAATCGGCATTGAGCCCCAAAACCCTCAAATGCTTAGATGATCCCCGTCAGCTAAAGGTTCGCACCTTCGACCTTTTCCGGATGGAATTGCGTTCTGTCTTCCGACAAAACCCAGCAGGTCAAGCCCTTTGGTCCGCCCCCGTCAACCGAAATTATAACATAAGAATACCAAGGCCAGGCGTGCTCGCGGTCATAGATTGACGGCTGGGCGGGGTGATCGGGATGAGAATGATAGTAGCCCAGGACCTCCAGGCCGCGCGCCCGAGCGCCTTTCTCAACCCGTAACTGCTCCCGGGGATCAATCAGGAAGCGGTTCCGCTCCGTCTCCGTAACTATGTCTTCCAGGGGCAAGATCTCCTGGGCAAGCTTTGGGTCTTGCCGCAGGTTCTTGAGCGGCACAACCTCAGAGACTTCCTTGTGATCGCCCTGCGCCTTGCCCAGCAAAACCCCACAGCATTCGTTGGGATATTCCCGCGCGCCATGCTGCCGGATTTCGTCGAGTAGCTTCTGGTTGAGTTTCAGCGCCATGATCAACAATCCAGAACTTACAGTCTACCGTCCACTGTCAACTAGCAACGGATAGCTCCCTGCGGCGACGGCCTCTGACCGCTGTCTGAGTTCGGCACCCAGAGAGCGCCACCGCAATGGAGCAACGAAGGGCTTCGTTCAATGAATCAATGACTCAATCGCAGTTGCCCTTGCGCTTCGTGCCATCTCTAGATTAGATTCACATTCTAGGTTTTGGATTTTAAACTTGTCAACCAAACGAGGTTGAAGTGCTATGGGCAGAGCGCAGGCGGTAGCAACTGACATTCGAAGGCAATTCCTGGAAGCCGGCTTCGAGATCGTGGAGCCCGGCGAGCGGCCCGGGACCATCGGCGTGAAAAAGTACAATTGTATCCGCTACCTGGAACCTGGCCCGCAAGGGGGATGGTCCCCTTTCGGCCCGCCCTATTTCATTGTCCGGGGATTAAACTGCGAACTTGAGGACCGCGGTTACCAAAAATTCTGGTATTCCGACGGCAAGCGGTTTCCCATCCACCTTCCCGACCTGAAAGCTCTCCACCGCTTTGACGAGGAAGTTCGACAAATCCTGCACCTGAAATCCCTTTACAACGAATCCCTGGGCTCGACCTGCGCCCGCACGGTCTACGACCGCCTGACCGGCCGCCCTGAGCAGTGATCTAAGGCAACCTCAGCGTGCCGCTTTGCGGGATGGGGACACCGGCGCTACAGGAGCGGTCGTCACTATGTTTTGCAATCCTCAGTACCCGCAGCCGGGGCTGGCGAAGCCGACGATGACGCTGGTGCGGGAGGCTGAGCTTGGGTTGGGGGCGCGGCGGCCGCGGGCTGCGCCTCCTGTTGGGCCGGTGTCGCGGGCGAGGCAGCAGGCGCGGCTTCGTTCGGGGCCGCGGGAGGGGCCGCGGCAGCGGGCTTAGCCGGCGCTGGGGCAATACTGGCTTTGGCGCCTGTGGCAGCGGCCGCTGCCGCCGGGCTCGCCTCGCCCGGGCGCAGGCCGACTGGGGGCGCCGGACCACGCTGCACAGCGACCGGCCGGGCGTTGCGAGATGCGCCCGGGCCACCAGCCACGGCCTGGGCAGGGCGGGGCGCCAACGGTCGTGACTCGGGACGCCGCAAGTCCACCGCCGGGCGTTGTACGGGGCGGAAGCGGATTTCGATTTCGACTTTCTCCAGCTCTTCCTCGCGCAGCTCGAGGACCTCGTCAAAGCCTTCTTGCTTGATTGCAGCGGCGGCTTGCTCGAAGAACTGATACTGCCGCTCAATGACCGGCCGGCCAACGGTGCGTTCTCGCTTGGCATCACGCTCCAGGCATTTCTCCAAAGGCACATTGAAAACAAGAGCCACGCAGGGCACACGATGTTTCCGCGCCAGCTCCAGCAAGTTTCTGCGCGCCTGCGTGGTGAGCGCTGTGGAATCGACCACGCACAGGCGCTGGACATCCAGGCGCTGCTCGATCAGGAAGTGCAGGAGCGCGAAGGCTTGCATCTGAAAACGCTGGTCGCGCTCATCATCACACACCAGCGCGCGCGCCTGGTCAGAAGAGATGATTTGAGTTGGCCGGAAGTGGCGCGCTGCGAAGGTGGATTTTCCGCAAACCGCCGGGCCGCACAGCACCACGACGGAGGGACGTGTCAGGCGAATAACTCTCGGGCTGCTGGCTGCTGGTCCTTGATTTTGGGTCATGGTTCATGCCCTCATTCGAGACGCGCCGGTATCACCCTATCTTGAATCGCTGAAATTAAACGACCGGCGCGTCTTCGATCCTGTCCCGATGATTTGAGCTCCCGAAACCGGGTTCACCCTGCAAAGAGGCCGTATTCCTCAAAATGGTTGTCCTGAAGGCAGTTCGCAACCGCCCGCGACACGGACAGAAAGCCGCATCTTCAGCGACTTCGGGAAGTAGTGATTCCCGCGGACTACCTAAGGGAGGCTCTCTCCCAGGAAGAAATGCAAAAAACGCCGCCGGGTCACTTCCCCAGTCCGATCATGCACGCGTGGCGCTCGCGGGCCAGGCGTTCCTGTTCGACGTAGGCGCGCGTGCGGCGGGTTAATTCCTCAAAGTCCACCTCGTGGGCATCGAACTCCGGACCCTCGACGCAGGCGAAGCGCACCTTGCCCCCGACCGTGACGCGGCAGCCGCCGCACATGCCGGTGCCATCCACCATAATGGGGTTCAGGCTGGCAAAGGTCTTCACACCCCACTCGCGGGTCACCTCGGCGGCAGCGCGCATCATCGGAATCGGACCAATCACGTGCGCGGCCCCCAGCGGGGACGACTGCTGAGCTTTCCAGGAGCGCATGAGGTCCACCACCGTGCCGTGAAACCCTGCGGAGCCGTCGTCGGTGGCCCACAGGACCTCTTCGGCGGCGGAACGGAGTTCCTCGTCCAGGATGATCTGCGCTTGCGAGCGCGCCCCGCATAAGGCCGTAACGCGGTTGCCGGCCTGGCGGAAGGCGCGGGCCACCGGCAGCAACTCGGCGACCCCGACACCTCCGGCCACACACAGGACATGCCCAAGGTTCTCGATGGAGGCCGGCTGGCCCAGGGGCCCCAGCAAGTCGGCGAAGGCCTCACCGGCTTCGAGTGCGACCGTGGTGCTGCTCGTCTTCCCAATCGCCTGGACGACCAGGTTGATGGCGCCGCGCTCCCGGTCGCCGTCCACGATGGTGAGAGGAATGCGCTCGCTTTCCTTGCTGGGCCGCACAATCACGAACTGGCCCGGCTTCCAGTGCCGCGCGATGTTCGGGGCTTCCACCTCGAACCAGGCAATCTCCGGGGTGAGGACCCGCTTGGCAAGAATTCGACTCCCCCTTTCTGAGCTTGCTTCCTGCGGGGCAGCGACCGGACTCGCAAGGGGCAGTGGTTCGGGTTGTTGTTCCTGCCACACGCGCTCAATCGCCGCCGCCGCTGCGCGCCCGTCGCGCATGGCCAGAATCACGGTCGAGCCGCCGCGCACCACATCTCCGCCCGCAAAGACTCTGGGCATACTCGTTTGGCCGGCGGTGTCAATCACAATCTTGCCGCGGCTGGTGAGCAATTGCGGCGTGGCGCGTTGCACCGTCGGGTTGGGGCTCTGGCCGATGGCCATCACCACCGTGTCCACCGGCACGCGATACTCCGAGCCGGGCAGGGGAACGGGCGAAGGCCGGCCGGATTCATCCGGCTCACCCAGCTTCATGCGGATGCACTCCATCTCCCGCACTGTTCCCTTCTCGTCGCCGAACAGGCGGACGGGAGCAGCCAGGAACTCGAAGCGCACCCCTTCCTCTTCCGCGTGTTCGATCTCCTCCAGGCGGGCGCGCAACTCGGCTCGACCGCGCCGGAACATGATGGTCGTTTCACTACCCAGCCGCCGCGCCCAGCGGGCCGCGTCCATGGCGGAGTTGCCGCCGCCCACCACCACGGTTCGCGCCCCCACCCGCACCGGCGTGTCGGCCTCCGGGAAGCGGTAAGCCTGCATCAGGTTCAGCCGCGTGAGGAACTCGTTGGCGGTATAAACACCGATCAGATTCTCTCCCGGAATGTTCATCAGGTGAGGCAGGCCCGCCCCGGTGCCCAAGAAGACGGCCTGGTATCCTTCCGCAAACAATTCCTCGAGCGAGCACGTCCTGCCCACGATGAAGTCCGCGCGGAATTGCACCCCCATGGCGCGCAAGCGGTCAATCTCTTCGCGGATGATTTCCCGCGGCAACCGGAAGTTGGGGATACCGTAAGCCAATACGCCGCCCAACTCGTGTAAGGCCTCGAAGATGGTCACCCGGCAGCCCTTGCGCACCAGGTCGTAGGCCGCAATGAGTGAGGCCGGGCCGCTGCCTACCAGGGCCACGCGGATGCCACCGGACTTGGGCGCCTCTTGCCGGGTTCCGCCACCCATTTGGCGGTGGTAGTCGGCCGCGAATCGCTCCAGTGAACCGATCGCCACGGGCTGAAGCTTCTTCCCCAACAAACAAGCCTTTTCGCAATACAGCTCGTGCTGGCAAACCCGGCCGCAAACACCCGGGAAGGGGTTTTCTTCGCTGATTTTCTCGAAGGCTGCGGCAAATTCACCTTCCGCCATCAAGCCGATGAAGCTCTTTACATCGATGCGCAGCGGGCACGCTTCGACGCAGACGGGATCTTTGCACTGCAGGCAGCGGAGAGCCTCAATCTTCACATGCTCGAGCGAGAATCCCAGGGCTACCTCCCCGCAACCCTGGAGCCGGGCTTCTGGCGCCTGCAAAGGTAAAGCTTGCCGGGGTGCTTTGGGGTTGGGCTTTCGCTTGGGCTTGGTTTGGACCGGTGGCGCGTCAACTTGCGTTGGATTCTGCGGCTTCAGGATCTCGCCCCCTTTGATTCGGCCTGCTGCTGGCAGCTTAAGCTTAGCACACACGAGGCAAACTGACACATCACAGCTTGGGACTGCCTGAAACTACAACAGTCCGGCAGTGATCTGGCCCAGCTTTGTGTGGCAAGCAATTCATTTGCCAGCGGACGCACTGAAGCAGCCATATCCCAGAATTTGATGCAAGTCCGGAAAGGGACATGAGGTCAGCAAAGCCTGAGAGATGCAACAACCCTTTTTATGCCAACAACTTTTCAAGCCTCTCGGACAAGATTTACAGCCTCTCCAATCTGCCGCACCATCAAACTTTCCCTTGCCCCCGTCCCTTGCCCCGCCTTTCGGGTTGGGGACGAACCTGAAATTGGGGTATATTTCAAGAGGGCACAGAACTTCATGCAGGGGCGAGACATCCCGACTCATCGGGATAGCTTGCTGCACCAGTTTCCACGGTTTCCGAGCTTCGGAATTCGAGTTTCGGCCTTCGGATTTCAAGTTTCGGTTTTCGAATTCCGTTTCTGCCCTTTCAACTTTCGACTTTTAACTTTTGACTTCTTCAGTCAGGTCTCGCCGTGGCAGGAATTATTCTGACAGTCGTGGAAGATTTGATCTTCCTGTCAAAGATCCAGCAAGCCGCGCAACTTCTGGGTGTGCGCGTGAAACCTGTAGCTCCCTCGCAACTGGCGGAAGAGATCAGACAGAGTCCAACCCAGGCGGTGATTGTGGACCTGAACCACCGCTCGGGCGCCGCCCTGGAGGTGGTCCGAGCCCTCAAGGCCGACCCCGCCACGAGGCCTATCCCGATCGTGGGCTTCGTCTCCCATGTGCAGACGGATGTGGCTACCGCCGCACAGGAAGCCCAATGCGATATCGTCCTGGCGCGCTCCGCCTTCAGCCAACAACTCCCCCAGTTACTCCAAAAGCTCTCGGCTGTACCGCCGCGGTAGCAGCAGTCTCTGACTGCCGACTTACTCCGGTTACCTTGCGCCCGGCGTCTGTCTCTCTCCACGCCTTTAGCGGGCGGCGGGCTTTCTTCCGAGTTTCGAATTTCGCTTTTCGCTGTTGCGTCGGCCCAGCGCTCGCTGCAACCCGTCACCTGTTCGGAAAGCAGCCTACTCGTCCCACCATTTCTCCTGAGCCCATTCATCAATGTTCCGGCGCCAGGTGGATGATGGCCTTCACGACGCCGTCCCGCCGGTCCGCGACTAGGTCGAAGGCGCGCTGTGTTTCTGCCAAGCGAAAATAGTGGGTGACGAGGGGATCGAGAGCGACCGTGCCGCGGGCGACCATCTCAATGGCAGGGGCTACACATTGATTCTGTCGGCGGACGTTGTGCAGCCGCAGTTCCTTATGCCGCATCGAGTTGATATCAAAGCTGACGCGACCGCCTTGCGGGATGCCGACCAGGAGCAGCGTGCCGGCGGGTTTGAGCAGTTCAACACCCTGGTCAAGAGTCTCTTGCTCGCCGGCGCATTCAAAGACCGCATCCAACCCCAAGGGCTCAAGCTTGCTGATCGCGGCAACCACGTCCTCGCGCCTGGGATTTCCGACCCAGTCCGCCCCGCACCGTCGGGCCACGGCCAGCCGTTCATCGAGCAAGTCAGTGACATAAATCGGGCAGTCCACCGCCGCGCGCGCAGCCAGCAAGACGCACAAGCCGATTGGTCCCGAACCGAGGATGCCAATCTTCGCGGCAGGCGCGAGGTTCGCCAACCGCGCGGCGTAAAGGCCAATCGAGAACGGTTCGATCAGCGCCGCCTGAACAAGCGTCATGGAAGCCGGGATCGGAAAGCAGCACTCTGCCGGCATCACCAGGTATTCCGCCAGCGCGCCGGGCAATTGGCCAGGACAACCCAGGAAATTCTGGTTTCGACAGGTATGCTTTCGCCCCATGCAGCACTGGTCGCACTGGCCGCAGGGTACCAGCGGGTCAATCGCCAGGCGCTCGCCTGCTCGCAATCCTGCCACTTGGGCGCCGGTTTCCAGGACCGTTGCCGCGCACTCATGGCCGACAACAAACGGATAACTCACCGCCTGGGAGCCAATACGGCCCTGCGTGTAGTAATGCATGTCCGACCCGCACACCCCGACCGTGTTTATCTTCAGAAGCACCTCGCGGGGTCCGAGACGCCTGGGCTCCGCCGTCTCGCGAATCTCCACCTGCCTGATGCCCGTTAAGAACGCAGCTTTCATCGAAGTTCCCTTCTTCATGTATGGTACCATCAAAGCAATCCTTGGAAACGCGGATGATATCAATCTCATGTCGCCCCACGGTTCAATGTGCCTGGTGAAAGCTGGGGCGGGAGGCGCCGCCAACGTCAAGTTGGTGGTTTCGGGAGTCACCTTGGGCGAGGGCGCGAACTCTCTCTTTCACCCCCAGGGCACAGCCCTCGTCATCCATGCCGACCCTGACGATGGAAAGACCGACCCGGCAGGGAACGCCGGAGCACGTATCGCCTGCGGAGTGATTACCAGCTAATACAAACGCACAAACTGAAGTGACAGCCTCCTTCGTAGCGCTGGCTTCTAGCCGGCCTTGGCCGCCATGATGGCGGCGCTACAAGAACCCTGTGGTAACATAACTTAGTGCGTTTGTATTAGATGTTCGTAGCCCGGGGAAGATCGGGTGGGCAGAGCCCGCCCCTACCAGAACGCTTACCCATCGGTTATAATCCCCTGGATTTCACAGGGTGTCGCATCCGCGCGAAGAGGCGATGAACGACTCAAGGAGCCGCATGACTCGTGCCAGCTCAAATGTTCTGATCGATCAGCTTTGGCAAGATCGCAGCCTCGCCAGGGAGGTGCTTGGGGTTGTTGGGTTCAGTCTGCTCACGGCGGTGCTGGCACAGATCCGCGTGCCGCTCCCCTTCACCCCCGTGCCCCTCACGGGTCAGACCTTCGCCGTGCTCCTGAGCGGGGCAGTGCTGGGCTGGCGGCGAGGCTTCCTGAGTCAGGCGCTCTACCTTGCGGAAGGCATCGGCGGACTGCCTGTCTTCGTCGGTGGCACGGCTTCAATGGCGCATTTGCTCGGACCTACCGGCGGGTATCTGTGGAGCTTCCCACTCGCCGCCGCGCTGCTGGGGTGGTTGGTCGAGCGCGGCGCCAGCCGTAGTTGCTGGCGGCTGGCACTCAGCCTGCTCCTGGCCGATGCCTTGATCCTGATTGCCGGGGCGTCCTGGCTGCGCCTGGGATTTGCCGTGCCCTATTCCCAGGCGTGGCTTTTGGGCTTTTATCCGTTTCTGATCGGCGATATCCTGAAAGTCGTGCTGGTAGGCTTGACGCTGCCGCGAGCCCTGAAACGGTTTGGGCAGGCAGCCTAGAGGCGGTTGGGAGTTTTTGGGGGCGGGGCTGGCTGCAACCCGCACCTTCGCAGAATCCTCGGCCAACGCGAAGCCGCCCAGCCACCACACTCCCCCGAGCCAGACTCCCACTGCGAGGCCACGTTATGTCCCTACCGGGCTCTCCCGAAGCCGTCGAGCAGGAAGTACTGGACGCCAACCACGATTTCTACCGGGCCTTGCAGGCGCTGGACTTGGGTCAGATGGAAGCCGTCTGGCTGCATGAGGACTGGGTGAAATGCCTGCACCCGGGATGGGACTTGATGATCGGCTGGGAGGAAGTCCGCGAAAGCTGGGAAAATATCTTTCGCTCCACTTCTCAGATGCGAGTGACCATCAGCCGCCCTCTCACCGATGTGGTGGGCGAGGCAGCCTGGGTGTCCTGCCTGGAAAACGTGACCTCTTTGTTCGAGGGAGGATTCTCCATCGCTCACGTCGAGGCTACCAATATCTTTGTGCGCCGCGACGGGCGATGGAAAATGGTTTACCGCCACGCCGCGCCGCTTCCCGAAGCTCCCTCGGGCGCCGGCACTACCGTGCAGTAAACTCGCTCTCGCCCACTGTCGCGGCGGTCTCTCGCCGCCGGGGCGGGAAACTCATATCACCTGGTCGTCCCTCACCAGCTCGGGAAGTTGCTTTTCTCTTTGAAGCTGCTCCTGAATTCTCAGCCGCTGCTCTTCCACCTGTCGTCGCCATTCGCCTTGCAACTGTTGCTGCTGCTCCCGCAAGTCCCGCTGCAGCTTCTGGATCGCCTCTTGCTCCTGGCCGACCTGGGCCTTGAGGTCGGCCTTCATGCGGCTTAATTCCTCCGGGTCGATTCCGAAAACCTCAACCTCGGCAAGCCGCCGGCGCGGACCGAAACCTGTTCGCTCCAATTCCACGGCGAGGGTCTGTTCGCGACGATCCCGGACGATGGTGAGGTTGACCTTCCGCTTCTCCTCCGAGGAGTCGCTCGCCAGGACGCGGCGAAGTTCACTCACAGAATCCACGGGTTTACCTTCGACCTGAACAATCACATCGCCGGCCTTCAGCCCCGCCTTTTCGGCCGCGCTGCCGACCATGACTTCACGCACCAATACTCCTTTGCCCTGTTTTACGCCGAAGTAGTTGGCGAGTTGCCCGGTCAGCTCATCACCGGAGATTCCCAGGCTGGCTCCCCCGGGGGCGAGGTGGAAGTTGAACTCCGGAATCTCAGGAATGTGCACTTCCGGAGCGTGGAAGTTGAAGTAGAAGTAGTCCTTGGCGGGTTCCAGTTTGACACTCAGGCTGCGCGTCTGGCCGGCGCGGTTGACTTGCAGAGTCACCGCGCGACCCGCCGGTGTCTCGCGCACCAGGCGGCGCAGTTGGGAGACGCTCCGCACTCGCTCCCCGGCAAACTCGACGATCACATCGTTTTTGGCCAGACCGGCTTTGGACGCCGGGCTGTTCTCTTCCACTTCGGTGACCAGGGCGCCAGCCTCGGCGGGCAGCTTCAGCTCACGGGCTTTCTCAGGCGAAACGTCCTTGAGCACGACTCCCAAGCGGGCACGGCCTTCGCTGAAAAAATCCTCCGGTGGCGCTGGCGGCTCCGGCAGATCCGGAGGCTCCGGCAACTCCTGGCTGCGAAATACCCCCGCGCCGACTAGTAACAGGACCAATACAGCGGCTAACCCAAAAGCGAGTTGGCGTTTCATAAACTCCTCCCTTCCTGGCAAGTCGTTGAGCGCGGCAGCCCAGCAGACTACGAGCGCTGAACCTCCGCATGAACCCATCGTTCTCTGTCGTCATCCTTCGTCCGCAGCGCCGAACCTTACGGGCGGTCGGAGAACGCCGCTACAGCACATCTTCCCGCTCCCCGACCCGAACGTTCCCGCGAACGGTTCGCAAGCGGAGGCGCGGGCCGCCCCGACCGAGGCGCGCGCGTCGCGTGTTGTCGCCGGGCGCGGCGCTCGTCTGGAAGACGTAGTCGCTTTCGATCTTTCCAGCCACCGTACTCACCTCGAGGTCAGCGTTGGCGCGGGCGGGCAGAAGAAGATAGAGGTTGCCGCTGAGGGTCTCGAGGTCCAGCGGGGTGGCGGAATCGGGCAAGGCGCGCAGCGAAGCCACGACGTTGCCGTTCACCGCGCGGGCCGCCAGCCGGCCCGTAAATTCCTCCGCCTCGATGCTTCCGTTCAGGCTGCGGAGGTCCGCCGCGCCCTCGATGTCCCGGACCTTGATGTTGCCGTACACCGTCCGCAGCCGTTCCAGCCGCAGCTGGCGGGGAACGCGCAGCCGGTAGTCCACTTTCACCGGTTCATCGGAATCCTGCGGGCAGAGAGTGTGGAAAGCCAGGGCGCGGTCGGACGACTCCACCACAATGCGGACATCGTCCAGCAGGTCAAGCGCGCTGGAGGCCGTCTTGGTGATGGTGACTTCCACTTCCGCGCGGTCCCATCCCTCCACCTCGATCCCGCCCTGGACGTTTTCAACGCTCAGGGCTCCGCCGGGCGCCAGGCGATACCGTGAAGTGATCACCCGCTGTTCCAGGGCCGAGACGGATGTCACCGCCAGCAGACTCAGGGCCATACCAAGCAACATGCCAGATCTCACGAGTGCTACCCCCGCTTTGGGTTGAGGATCAGTCCGGCTCCTGCTGGCGCGCCCGCTGGCGCTCTTCCCTTTCGCGGTGCTTCTGTTCCCGCGCTTCCCGGCGCTCTTGCCAAGCTTTCAATTCGGCGTCCTGGCGGGCCTTAAGTTGCTCGAGGGTTCGCGAATCGAGTTTGTGAATCTCGATATTACCGGCGACGGTGCGGATGCGCAGCGTCTCGCCTCCGCCATTCAAAGCGCCTCGCCCGCTGATGGAGCGCGCCATAAATTCTTCCTTGTCTCCCAGGATGGTGAGAGGGAAGTCGGAGACGATCTGGTGCCCGCCGGCGTCGTCGATCGCCGCGTCGATGTTCAGAGGCAGGTCCACGGGGAGATAGACGTAAACATCACCCATCGAGGTCTCGAGCGCGGAAGACCCAAACGTCTTCTTGTTGGCCACAATTTGAGCCAGGATGCGGCCGGCAGCGGTGCTCGCCCGGACCGCTCCCAGGAGCTGGAAAAGGTCGATGCTGCCGCCTGCCGTCTCCGCCACCACCCGTCCCCGCGCGCCCTGCAGGCGAATGCTGCCGCCCGCGGTTTGGGCGCGAACGTTCCCGCCGGTTTCACCGATTTGGATCTGGCCGCCCGCCGTCTCGGCATCGATCTGGCCGGTGGCGCCGGCGATGACCACATCCCCGCCGGCGGTTTCAGCGCGCAGGTTGCCGTCAATCTGCCCCACGATTACTTCCCCGCCGCTGGTCTCCAGGGTCGTCTCGCCTTTCACGCTCCCGATGCGGATGCTACCGCCCGCGGTGCGGGCGTCCACGCGCTGGCCGATATCTCCCAGCGTGATGTTGCCGCCCGCGGTCTCCGCCCGCAGCGGGCCGCTCAGGTCCGCGGTGCGGATGTCGCCCCCGGCCGTGGTGGCGCGAAGCTCACCTTGCAGCGCGTTCTCGACGCTGATGTCTCCGCCCTGCGTCTCGAGGTCCAGGTTAAACCGCTGGGGCACCTTAATCTCAAATTCCGCTCCCAGCGAAACGGAGCGTTGTCGCTCGCCCCCCAGCTTCCCGTTGATGTACACGGCCCCGTTTTCGAGGGCGCGCACGCCCAGGTCGTAATTCGCGAAGTAGCGCCGCGCTTCCGCTTCGTTGGCGGTGTAAGCGCGCAGAAGCAGGCGGCACTCCATCCGGTCGCTGGCCCCCGTTTTGATAACCACCGACCCGAAGTCAGCCCGCAAGAGCAAGCGCCCGCCTTCCCGCACGGGAGCGGCGGCTTCGACCCTCTGCACCCAGGCGCGCCCCTGGCGTTCAGGGTTGCTCCGCGTGATGGAGGACTGCTCGGCGGCCTGAGCAAGCAGGCTCGCGAGGAATACCGGCGCGATAAGTGATAGGAACTTTACTTTCCCCATGGCTCGACTAATACCCACCTTTCTCCAATTCTCTTACGGCGCGTGCGCATTTCAAACGCACGGAGCGATTCGAATCCGAGGCCGCCAGGCGTTCGAGCGCCGGCAGCACCTCTTCATCGGCGTGCCTCATCAAGAGATCGATGGCGGCAACCCTCACTCCCGGATTGGTGTCATGCTCCAGCGTCCCCAGGAGGACTTGCCGCAGACCCGGAGACCCGGCCAGCCCCTGCAAGGCGTCCAAGGCTTCCAGGCGCACGCCGGCGTTGGAGTCGTGACGCAGAGCGTACAGAAGGGCTTGCTGCACCTTGGGGTTGTCGGGGCGAGTTCGCAGGACATCCAGGGTGTCGCGGCGAATGCCCGGGTTGTCGTAGCTGCGTAGCGCATAAACCAGGACCTGTTGGATGCGCGGGTCGTCCAGCGAGCCCTCCAGGGTCAGCCGGCGCTCCGCGTCCAGGGTGATGCGAACGTCGCCCGTCTTGGGGTCCGGCGCCACGCGGCTGATGCCGCTGATGCGCATGTTCTGGAAGTCTGCGGGCAGCAGCGAGGCGGTGCTCAAACCGGGCGGCCCGGACGAAACGTTGATGGCACGCGAACGCATTGCCCAGCCTAAACTGAAACCCAGGGCCAACAGTGTCACCACGGCAACTGCCCCGGAGGCGGGGGCCAAGCGCACCACGGAGAGCCATCCCCGCAGCAGCCCCTGCCATCCCAGTTCTTCGCGGTCCAGGGCATCCTGGAGCGATTGCCGGCATTCAAAGAGGAATTCCGGGGAAGGTTCGGGGGCGGGGCGCTCGTCGAGCAACTGGCGCAGTCGCCGGGTCTGCTCGAGCGTGGCCCGACACCCTTCACACAACGCCAGGTGCGCCTCCAGCGCGGTGCGTGGCTCAACTGGAAGCTCGTCGTAAAGGTAAATCGTGAGGTTCTCTTCCCATTCCTTGCAACTCATAGCTTTCTCCTGCCCTTCCTCCGCTAAACCAAATCACTCAGCTCGCCGCGCAGCTTCTGCGTGGCGCGGAACAGGCAATTCTTGGCGGTCTCCTCGGTCGTCCCGCAGAGTTCCCCAATGGCCCGCAGTTTCATCCCCTGGTAGTGCCGCAGCTCGAAGACCATACGCTCACGAGGCGTCAAGCGGTGGAGGGCACTCTGGATGCGCTGCCCGATCTCGCGCGCGCGTAAGGCACGTTCGGGGTTAAGGACCGGCCGGTCATCGGCAAGCGTATGGAAGAATTCCGGCTGGCCCTCCTCGGCCGCCGGGGGTGGCACCTCTTCGCGGGTGCTCTGCCGGCGCAAGTGGTCCAGGCAAACATTCGTAACCACGCGATGGAGCCAGGTGGAAAAGCTCGATTGGAAGCGGAAACGCGTGAGCGAGCGATAGACTTTCAGGAAGGCATCCTGGTAGAGGTCCCTGGCCAAATCCGGCGAGCGCACGATCCGCATGGCGAGCCTCAAGACCTTCTGGTCGTACATCCGCACGAGCGTGTCGAAGGCAACCCGCTCACCGCGCTGGGCGCGGCGGATCAGGGCCTCCTCATTCCCTCCAACCACCCGCGTCTCCGGGGTGGGCAATTTGCCGGCTAGTTCCAAGCAGCCGCCATCCATCACCGGAATTGCTCGTCTCATCCTCTTTCCGCTTAGACGGACGAGCATGCAAAGGGTAAGCAGGAGTACGGGAAATCGCAAGCCAGAGTTTCAGCCCGGCACGGAGGGGAGAGGGTCACGAGGCAGACTCGGGCCGTCGAGGACGGGGAACCACCGGCCCGTCTCGACTCGCTGTGGGAAAAATGGTATTCTCACTTTGCCTTTCAACCCAGCACTGATCCTGTGCGGCGGGACCTGAACACATCGCCGGCAAGGGGCCAGGCTCTGTCGAGCGCGCGGGTTCCTCGAAAGGTTAAATCTCCTATATTAAGTAAGGAGGTCGCATGCCCAAGTTCTGCACCAAGTGTGGTTCCCCCCTTACCGAAAACATGCAGTTCTGCACAAGCTGCGGGGCCCAGGCGGCAGCGCAGCCTGCCGCTGCCCCGGCCCAGACTGCCCCGCCGGTTGCCGCCGCAGCCGGTGGCGCGGTAGCGGCCGCCCCGGCTGCAAAGAAGGGCAGCCCGCTGCTCAAGATCATCCTCATCGTGGTGGCTTTCTTTGTGGTGATCGGTCTCCTGGGCGCAGCAGCAGGGGTCTATGTCATCTACAAGGCCAAGCAGAAAGTTAGCGGCATAGTCGAGACCGCCAAGACGATGTCGCATAACATGGGCACACCCGAGGTGCACCTGCAAAAGGGCGGTGCCGGGTCGGAAGCGGCAGCCGCTGCCACGCGGGACGTTCCTCCTTATCCGGGCGCCGAGCCCACCGAGGGCGGCGGGGATCTATCGTTCGGCGGCATGGGTGGAATCAGCGGGCAGGAGTTTGTGACGGAGGACCCCCTGGACAAGGTTTTAGCGTTTTACAAGGGGAAGTTCGGCTCCAAGATCAATATCCAGCAGTCCGAAGGGAACGCGCACTTCCAGCTCACCACGAGTAAGGGGATGACCACCGTCACCATCACGCGCGATGAGGAAGCCGGAAAGACCAAGATCAATATCGCGCGCATTGGAAAGTAGCCCCCCCGTGCCAGCAGGCACGCGGCAGATTCGAGTGGCAGGGTCCCCCGCGGTCCGGGGGGCCGCTGCCGCGTTATGCCTCACGGCGTGACGGCTTCCCGTTGCCGCTCTTGATTGCAGTGTGTGCGGTCCTTTCGGATGAAGTCATTCCTCCCTTGGTCCTGCGCCAGCGGGAGGGAAGCGTCAGCAGGCGGGTGAGCTCCCCTTCGGCGCGAACTTCCGGCGGAGCGACGCTGTCCGGAGACTTGAAGCTATGAGGTAAAAGCAATATGAAACGTTTCTGGATTTCCGCCCTCTTCCTGTTTCTGTTAACGAGCTTCGTCTCAACCTCACGTCTCTTCGCTCAAGCCCCTGCGCCATCTGCCACTCCCACTAATCCGTGGCTCGACCAGCTCAAGAGTCCTGACGAAAAGACCCGCGGCAAGGCAGCGCGGGAGCTTGGCAAGAGCAACGACGCCGCGGTGATCCCCGCGCTGGCTGCCGCTCTCACCGACCCCAGTGACAAGGTGCGCCGGGAAGTGGTGATTGCGCTGGCCCAAATCCACCAGCCCGAGTCGCTGGATGGGCTGATCACCGCCGCCAAGGACTCCGACCCCGACGTCCGCGTCGCCGCCGCTCAGAGCCTGGTCGGGTACTACACCGGGGTGGTCCCCAGCCCGGGATTCACCGGCTATGTGAAAAAGCAGTGGCGCCGCGCCAAGAGCCACTTTGTGCAGGATAACAGCCGCATCGACCCGGGGCTCAAGGTGGAGCCCAAGGTGATCGCCGCTCTCGACAACGCCATGCTGGACACGGGATCGATTCAGGCGGCGCGCGAGGCCGCCAAAGGCCTCGGCATCCTGGTGGCGCCGACGGTAGTGCCCGACCTGGTGAAATCCGCGCACTCCTCCGACGAGGACCTGGCACGCGAATCCCTGAATGCTCTGGCGAAAATCAAGGAGAAGTCGGCGGGAACCCAGTTGATCGACCTGCTCGATTCTCCCGACAAGGACGTGAGAAGGGACGCCTGCGTCACCCTCGGGGTCCTGCGCACCAAGGACGCCCTCCCCAAGCTCCAATCAATGTTTGAAAACGATCCGGACCTGAAGACCAAAGAAAAGGCGCTGGAGGGGCTGGCCTACCTGGGCGAACCGGCCTCGGTCCCCGTGTTTACAAAATCGCTCTGGAGTGATAACAAGCAGATGCGTATCTCCGCTGCGGACGGCCTGGCCCGCGCCGGCGATCCAAAGAACGTGGCGGAGATCGAGAAGCGATTGGCCGTGGAAAACGACGCGAGCACGAAGCTTGCCTTGCAGTTTGCGATTACGGCGCTGGGTAAGGACGACCATCTGGCGGCGATCGCCGCCGAGCTCAGCTCAAAATTCCGCGGCGAGGATGCGCAAACTTACCTCATTGAACTCTCACGGGATAAGAAGTTCCTCCCTAAACTCTACCCCTACCTGAGCAGCCAGGATGCCGGGGTGCGGAGAAGGCTTTGCACGGTCCTGATGTTCACCGGCGACCAGAGCAGCATGGAGCATTTGGAGCGGGTGTCCCACGACCCAAACGGCGAGGTGGCGAGCGAAGCGCTGCGCGCTATGCGCGCAATTCGCGTACGCGCGCCGGCCTCGGCGCCTGTCCCCGCGCCGGCGAGCAATCCCACTCCCTAGCAGCTCGTCCACAGGCGGGTTCACACGAAGGCGAAATCGCACAATCTCAAGCAGCCGTCTGCGCGCGCTTGGGGGACTAAGAAGAAGTCCGTATCGCGCGTTGCGCTGCGACATGCCCGCGCGCCGATTGTGGCTCTCAGGGTTGTATGCTAAAATTCCTCCTTTCGATCAATCGGGGAAAAGTCTACTGAAGGATCAAAGCGACCGATGTTTGCCCAAAAGGCAGAGAGCGCGAAGCCGCGCCCCGTGGAGCTGAAGCTGGCGCACAGCCCGGATTCGGATGACGCCTTCATGTTTTATGCCCTGGCGACGAAGAAGCTTCGGACGGGGAACCTGAAGTTCACCCACGTGCTGGAAGATATCGAGACCTTGAACCAAAAAGCTCTCGCCAGCACTTATGACATCACGGCCATTTCCTTTCACGCTTATGCGTACCTGACGGACCGCTACATTTTGTTGCCCAGCGGGGGGAGCTTCGGCGAGCGCTACGGGCCCATCGTGGTGGCGCGCGGCCCACTGGCCGCGGAGGGCCTGAAAGGCAAACGCGTCGCGGTGCCCGGAAAGATGACCAGCGCCTATCTTGCCCTGCGGCTCTACGAGCCCTCCGTCGAGCCGCTCGAAACGCCCTTCGATAAGGTCCTGGAGCGGGTGGCCCAGGGCGAAGCGGACGCGGGCGTGGTGATCCACGAGGGCCAGCTCACTTACGCCCACGCCGGTCTGACAAAAATCGTGGACCTGGGCGAGTGGTGGTTCCAGCAGACGGGGCTGCCTCTGCCCCTGGGCGCGAACGCCATCCGACGGTCTATGGACCGGCGGGTCCAACAGCAGGTTTCCAAGCTGCTCAAGGAAAGTATCCAGTATGCCCTCGACCACCGCGAGGAAGCACTGGCTTACGCTCTGCAATTCGCTCACGGCCTCGATGCCCCGACCGCCGACCGCTTCGTCGCCATGTACGTGAACGACTGGACGCTGGATTACGGCGAGCGCGGACGCCAAGCCGTCCAAACCTTTCTCGACCAGGGACACGACAGGGGCCTGCTTCCCCACGCCGTGCGCGCCGAGTTCGCCGCCTGAGGAGTCCCCGCAACTTAAAGCGCGACGGCCGGAAGACTCTGTGCGAGAATTCCTCTCCTGTGCGGCGGCTGGCGCCGGGTCGCCGGGCTAGCGCCACGGGCGGCCTTCGACCACGGCGGGCACATATCAACACACCCGGGTTTCTGAGCATGTTCGAAGATCCCAATACTTCCTGATGGCCACGCTGACCAAGACCCCACGCCTCCCGTTTACCACGGTCCAGAAAAAGATTCTCGCCGCTCTGGCCAGCACGGTGGGACTGCGGATGCTCGGCCTCTTTCTGGTCCTCCCAGTCTTCACCCTTTATGGATTGCAGTTCACGCCTTCGCGGTTCCTGGTGGGCTTCGCCTTCGGCTGTTACGGCCTGACGATGGCCATCCTTCAGATCCCTTTCGGTCGCCTCTCTGATCGCATCGGGCGCCGGAAGGTTTTAATCCTCGGCATGGCGCTGTTCAGCGGAGGTTCGTTCCTCTGCGCCATGCCCCACTGGTTCCCGCAGTCCTGGCAGATTGGCGTGCTGATTCTCGGCAGGCTCGTGCAAGGAGGCGGCGCCATCATCTCCACGGCCTTCGCCGCCGTCGCCGACCACATCGAGCCGGAACGCCGGTCCACCGCCATGGCCGTCCTGGGAATCCCCATCGGCGCCGCCTTCGTCGTGGGCATTATCGGTGGCCCCATTCTCGCGGGCATTTTTGGCACGGCATTTCTGTTTTGGCTTACTGGCTTTCTGGGCCTCGGAACAGACTTCCTGCTCGTACGCTACCTTCCCGAAATCCCTCCGCAAGCGGAATCTCCTGCTCCCCTCCGCCAGGTGCTTCGGAGCAGGCCGCTGCTCGCTTACAGTGCCGGCGGCTTCCTTATGAACTTCTTCATGTCCACCTTCTTTTTCTACTTCCCGCTGATTGTCACCGGCCAGCACCACCTGAAGATGAATCATTACTACGCGGTCTTGCTGCCCATGATGGTGATCAGTGGCATCACCATGTTTGGGTTTTCGGTCGGGGCGGACCGCGGATGGGGCAGGCCGCTCGCCGCCATCGCTTTTCTCTTGTTCCTGCCGAGTTCCCTGCTGCTTTTCCGGCCCGCGGCGGCGGGCTTCGACCCCAGCCACCTCCTGCCGGTGCTGCTTGCCGGGACGCTGTTCTATATCGGCTTCACGGGTCTCGAACCCATTCTGCCCAGCCTGGTGAGCAAGGCCTCGCCCGAAAGCGCCTACGGCACCGCTCTGGGTGCTTACAACACCCTTCAGTTCCTGGGCAGCTTCGCCGGCGGGTCGGCGGCCGGCGCGCTCGCGCACTTTTCCCCTGGCCACATGATGGCCACCTTGATGGTGGCCTCGGTGGCGGGATTCCTCTTAATGCTCGCCGTCCGCTCCCCGCGGCAATAGTGTAGTAGGGGCGATTCATGAATCGCCCACAGCGCCCAACCTCACGCCAAGGCAGGGATAAATGGAATTCCTGTTGACAATGGTCGTCATCCAATGTAATCTGACATTCTGTTTATGGGCAAGCGCCTCCATGTCGGCAAGGCCATGTGTTGTTGCCTGACGCCCGCGCCGACGTGTGGAGGAGTTCTGACCTCGTAAGCAAGATTAAGTAACCAGCTCTCATCCTAACCCACCGTCGGACACCAGTTCGGCGGTGGGTTTTTTGTTTTTGGAGCAAATCCATGTTGATCGCAGAAGTGGAAACTCGACACACTCGGGAAGTCATCGAGGAAGAGATTCGCAGCTTCGAGCAGCGGGCCAATCAACTTCGCCGAGGCGAGATTACGGAAGACCAGTTCCGGCCTTTCCGCCTGAAGCACGGCATTTACGGCCAGCGGCAACCGGGGTTTCAGATGGTGCGCGTCAAGATTCCCTCGGGCGTGCTGAACGCGCAGCAGCTTCGCGTATTAGCTCGTATCGCCGACGACTACTCGACGGGCCGCGGACACGTGACTACGCGCGAGAACTGCCAGTTCCACTTCGTGAAGCTCGAGAATGTCCCCACCATCCTGCGCTGGCTTGCCGAGGCAGGCCTGACCACGCGCGAAGCCTGCGGGAACACGGTGCGCAACGTCACTTCCTGCCCGCTGGCGGGCATTTGCCCCACGGAGGAGTTTGACGTCACGCCCTACGCGCTGGCCACCACGCGCTTCTTCCTGCGCCATCCGGAGTTCCACGACCTGCCGCGTAAATTCAAGATCGCCTTTTCCGGCTGTGCGGATGACGGCAACTGCGCCGTGGCGGGAATCCACGACGTGGGGCTCATCGCGCGCCGTCGCGGCTCGAACGGCACGTATCAGCGAGGCTTCAAGGTCCTGGTGGGCGGCGGGCTGGGCAGCCTGCCGACAGAGGCGGCGACGCTCACCGAGTTCCTCCCGGAAGCAGAGCTGATTCCAACCCTCGAGGCCATCCTGCGGGTCTTCAACGAGCGCGGGAATCGCAGGAACAAACTCAAGGCGCGCCTGAAGTTTGTGCTGCGGGCGAAGGGCATTGAGGAATTCCGCCGGCTGGTGGCCGAAAAGCGCAGGCAGGTGACAACCCCCGCCGAGACCTTCACGGTGCCCTCGCCGGTGCGCGCGCCGCTGGTGACGATTGCGCCCGTGGGCAATCCCGGAGACGGGAACCTGCGCGACGCCTGGGGAGGGCACGATCCTGAGTCACAACGCCGGTCAGAGACCGGCGCTACAGCCTCGGCGGAATACGAGCGCTGGGCCCAGCACAACCTCCAGCCGCAAGGCCAGCCGGGCTACGGGGTGGTTTGGATCAAGCTGCCGGCAGGCACGGTGCTGAGCGCGCAGTTTCGCGGGCTAGCCGAGCTGCTCGAAAATCACCATCTGAGCGTGGTCCGCATCGCCATTTCGCAGGATCTCGTCATTCCCTGGACGCCCCTGACGAAAGCCCAGGAAATTCACAAGGACCTCCAGGGGCTCGAACTCGCCACCCCGGGCGCGCGCACCGTCGCCGATGTCACCGGCTGCCCGGGCGCGACCACCTGCAACCTGGGCATCACGCGCTCGCTCACGCTGGCGGACGTGCTAGCCAAGGAATTCGCCGGGGAGACGGACCCCGAAGTCCTTAAGGTGCGCATCAAGATCAGCGGCTGCCCGAATTCCTGCGGACATCACCACATTGCGGACATCGGGCTTTACGGCAACGCTCGCAAAGTGGGCAAGCGGCAGGCGCCGTACTACCAACTGATGCTGGGTGGGCAAGTCTCTGCCGAAGGTGTGCGCTTCGCGCGCCAAGTGGTTCCGCTGCCCGCCAAGCACCTCCCGCACGCCCTGAGCGCTTTGTTGGAGTTCTACAAGCAGGACCGCCGGCCGCACGAAGCGTTCTGCAGTTGGGCGGCGCGGACTCCCGACGAGGCCGTCACCCAGCGCCTCCAGAAGTTCATCGCCGCGGACGCCGACGAAGAAGACCTGTTCATCGACTGGGGTGACCAGGAAACTTATTCACTCAAGCTTGGCCGCGGCGAGTGCGCGGCGTAGCTGTGGCCGTGTTATGATGAAGGTCTTCCCCCGTCTCTCGCGCACCAAGGAAAAGATGCCATCGCTCCGTTCCGGGCACACCCGGTGGGTGACACTTGCCTTGCTGCTTGCGTGCCCCGCGAGCCTTGTGCCCAGGTCTGCCCGGGCAGCCGATCCCTCTCCCGACAGAGCCCGAGACCTGTTTCCCTCACGTCATATCAATCGCAAACTGCCTGATTGGATCCGGCTGAGCGGGGAATTCCGCACGCGGGCGGAGGACCATACCGGAGTGGATTTCCAGAGAGGCGCGGATCAGGCCTACGTGCTGACCCGGTTTCGTGTGAACCTGGACTTCCAGCCGCGCGCCTGGTTCCACGCTTTTGTACAAGGGCAGGATGCGCGCGTGGCGGGTGTGGATGTCCCTTTAGGAAACACCGGCCTGAAGGATATCTTCGATCTGCGCTAAGCCTACCTCGAGCTGCGGCCGGCTGGGCACAGTTGGATCAGCTTGCAAGCCGGGCGGCAGGAGTTGAACCTGGGCTCCACGCGCCTGATTGGCACGGGCGATTGGAGCAACATTTCACGTACTTTCGACGCCCTTCGGCTGGGCCTGGGGAGAGACGGGACGCGCTTCAGCATCTTTTCGGCGGCAGTGGTGCATGTCGATCCAACCCGCTTCAACACCTGGCAAGCCGGCCAGAAAGTCAGCGGCGTCCACGGCTCATTGACCAAGCTGGTCCCGCGCGCCAGCGTGGAACCCTATGTACTGTGGAAAACTCTCCCCCAGGCCCGAGGTGAAAGCGGAAAGAGCGGCGGCGCGGATATTTACACGATCGGCGCCCGCTGGGCGGGGCTTCTGCCCCATGGCTTCGACTACGCCGTAGAAATGGCCCGGCAGGCGGGGCACTACTCCAGTGACCGGGTGGGAGCCTGGGCGGGCTACTGGATCGGCGGTTACACACCCCCCAGGATGACCCTGAAGCCGCATTTCACCATAAAGTACGGCTACGCCAGCGGTGACTCGAACCCCCGAGACGGAAGAGCTGGAACCTTTGACCAGCTCTACTCGACTGTCCGCGACCTCAACGGAATCTCGGACTAGGTCGGATGGCGGAACATCCGGCAGATTCGAGGCGGGGTGGAGCTCAAACCCCAGGCCAGTCTCAACCTGACCTTCAACTACCATTTCTTTCGCCTCGCCAGCGCCTTCGATGGGTTGTACAACTCGCGCGGGATTCTGGTCGTCCGAGCGCCCACCAGCAGGGCGCGGCACAGCGATGTGGGCCAGGAATCTGACATTTTCCTGACCTATGCGCTCACTCGCCAGGTCTCGCTGGGCGCCGGGTATGCCCACTTCTTCCCCGGAAGGTTTTTGAAAGAGTACTCGCCGGGCCATGCCACGTCGTTCCCTTACGCCTCTTGCACCTATCGGTTCTAAAGGGCAGCCCTGCCGGGTGGACGAGGAGGGGAAAATGAAAGAAAGAAGAATCCCCTTTCTTGCAACTCATCCCATTGTTGCTGTCGTCATCGCGCTGAGTGAGCGCGGCGGAGGACCCCCGGCTGGCACTCCACTTGACACCATGCCGGGGTGGGAGTAGAAACGATCTCAGTGGCGTGACTCCGCCATACTTTGCTGCCAGCAGCGATACGCTCTGCTCCCTTCTCCGGTTCTCGGCCCTGGTGAGATGGCGAGTTACACCTGACACCTCGCCGCCTTTTGGCAACTTCTCCTCGCGGCGTCGTGGAACGACTCCGGGCGAGAATTTTAAGGTACGGAGGTAACCGCCTATGAAGCTTTCAGCAACGGGGTTATTTATCTTTTTGTCCCTTGCAGCGCAAGGGATGGCACAAGACCTTCCCACCATCCTGGGGGACTACCTCGAGGTGCGTTCCGGCCACGTCTATACGTGCGGGTGCCTCTATTCCGGAGAAATGGTGACCGCCGGAAGGGAGGCCATCCTGGTGTGGCGGATCAACCGCGGCAACTACCAGGGAACGCCGCTCGCCGGCATCAAGGCGGCAGCGGTGGTGGTGAGCGAAACCAATCTGGGCGCAGAGGGAACGCCACGCCATGCCGCACTCTACCTCGATGAGGCGGCCTCGGAAGCCCAGCGGCGAGCCCTCCTGGCCTTGTGGCAGCGCGAGTATTCCGGTGTCCTGGGTGAAATCAAATCCGTGCACAGCGTCCCCATCAGCTTCGAGCAGCAACACGAAACGGTGAGCGTCAGCATCCCTGGTGTAGCTCAGTTGCTGGTGCGGAAAGCGCGATTGCCCGAGGACGCTCATCCTGGCTCCTCGCTTTGGTACAGCCCGTTCACTCCGCTGCGCGACTCGTTTCTGGCCACCGCGCTCCACTATGAGTACTCAGGCGTTGACTTTCAGCATCAGTGGAACGAACTACTACCGGGTATCCGCGGATACGTGGGCAAATTTGCTCTGCCCGGCAGCATGTAGCATGGCGTTCGCGACCGGAGCGCGCTCGGGGCCGCAAGTTGTTGAAGAGCCCAGTTTTCGCAGGCGGAAGGGCAAGGGTTGAGCCCCGCCGAGATGGGAAAAACGAAGAATATCTCTTTCATTTTCTTTTCGGCGCAACTACGGCGGGGTCTCCGATCAAGAGCATCCCGATGGAGAGCACCGGGACAGGTCGGGACAGGTTCCACCCCGCCCTTCCGGCAGGGGTGGCGAAGCGTACCCCACCCCCTCAAGGTCGGTGAGCGCATAGGCGGAAGCGGGCCAGCACGCAAAAAGGCGGGAACTGATAAAAGCCGCAGCGCGACTCGTCCGTTGCGGCAGCAAGAGTAAACCGCGGAAAAAGCCCGGAGGCTCTTCCATGCAACGGCGCGATTTTCTCAAGCTCGCCACTTCGAGCGCGGGAATCCTCCTTTCCGCACCCTCGGCGTCAGGCAGCCCAATTCCCCCACGCATCATGACGGTCCTCGGACCCGTTCCGGCCGGCAGCCTGGGCCGAACCCTGATGCACGAGCACGTCCTGGTGGATTTCGTGGGGGCTGATAAGATCGCGCCGGGACGATACGACCCGGAAGAGGTCTTTCAAAAAGCGCTTCCGCATTTGCAGAAGCTGAAGTCAGTGGGGTGCGGAACCCTGGTCGAATGCACGCCGGCCTATCTGGGTCGGGACCCGGAGCTGCTTCGCCGATTGTCCCGGGCCAGCGGCCTCCACATCATCACCAATACGGGTTTTTATGGCGCGGGACACAACAAATTCCTGCCGGAATTCGCCTTCTCGGAAACGGCTGAGCAATTGGCCGCGCGCTGGACGCGCGAGTTTGAAGAGGGAATCGCGCCCACGGGAATCCGTCCCGGGCTTATCAAAACCGGTGTCGAGCACGGCCCGCTCTCGGAAACCCATGCCAAGCTGCTCTCTGCCGCCGCCCTCACCCACCTGCGAACCGGACTGGTCATCGCCTCGCATACCGGCAACGGCACCGCGGCGCTGGCGCAGCTTGCACTGCTCAAGGAACGGGGCGTTCGCCCTTCTGCCTTCATCTGGGTGCACGCCCAGAACGAGTTGGCAACCGCCACTCACCTGGAAGCGGCTAAACAGGGCGCCTGGGTGGAGTTCGATGGGATCCCGGATAAGAAATTTGATCGGCACATTGACTTGCTACTCCAGATGAAGGAAGCGGGATTCTTGAACCGCGTTCTGATTTCTCGAGATGCGGGTTGGTACCACGTGGGCGAACCGGGCGGGGGCGAATACCGTGGTTACCATTCGCTGTTTACGGAATTCCTCCCCGCTGCGCGCAAGGAGGGCTTAAGCGAAGACGATTCCCAAACGCTCCTGGTTCGGAATCCCCGGCGAGCGCTGTCACCCTCACGCCAAGGCAAGAAGTCTGACCTGCAAACGTAGAATACCGGAACAGACTCTGACGAAATGTCAGCGTGGTCGTTCTGATCGACTGCCTTTGGCTGCCGGGGTGCTATAATTTGTCATCTTAAGGCTCTGGCATAGAGGTTGTTATGCATCAGGCGCTTCTGTGGATAGCGCTGGGTCTTTATGGCCTGGGGATCGCTCTCACGCTCCCTGGGCTGATTCGTCGGCGCCCCTCACTTTCCCCTGCGGCGCTGGGGGCGCTGGGCCTCGGGTTGTTGGCGCACGCCGTGGCCATCGCGGCGGAAGCAACTCGCATCCATCGCCTGCCGATTACGGATGTCCGGAGCGCGCTTTCCTTCTATGCCTTCCTGGTGACATTGGCTTTCTTCCTCGTTTATTTGCGCTACCGGATCGTCGCGCTGGGGACTTTCATGTTTCCGCTGGTGTTTGTTCTGACACTGATCGCGGCGCTCCATCCCGGACACTCCTTTGACTCGTCAGCCTTCCGCGGCGGGTGGTTGCTGGTCCACATCTCCTCCACGATTCTGGGTTACACGGGTTTTTTCCTGACGTTTGTCGCCGCCGTCATGTTTCTGATTCAGGAGAGGGAGCTGAAGTCGAAGAAGCCGCGGGGCTTCTATTACCGGCTGCCCTCTCTGGAAGTTTGCGACGAGATCCACTACCGCTCACTGGTCTTCGGCCTGCCCTTTCTGAGCCTGGGGATCCTGACCGGTTTCGTCTGGGCCAGCCGGACGTGGAAAGGCCCCTGGGAACTCGACCCCAAGATTGTGGCGTCGCTGGTCACCTGGTTCATTTATCTCGTCTTGTTTTCGACGCGCATCAGCGGAAGCTGGCGCGGACGCCGCGCCGCCTATGTGGCCATCTTCGCCTTCGTCGCCGTGATGGTGACTTTCCTGGGGGTCAGCCTGCTGAGCGGCCAGCACGGGTATGTTCCCAAGCTAAGGGAGCTCCCCTGAGGCGTGGGGACTCAGCGAGAGGATGGCGGCATCGGAAAGCACGGTGCTAGGGGTTGGGGATTTCTTATTTGGGCAAGTCCCGGATCCCGGGTCCCGGCTCTTCCGCCCCGAGCCGTGATTTCGACTATGAATCTGGTTCTATTAGGCGTTAACCATCGCACGGCGCCCGTCGAGGTGCGGGAGCGGATGAATATTCCCGAAGCTCGCTTGGCGGACGCCGTTTCCGACCTGGTGCATCGCGACGGACTCCTGGAGGGCATGATCCTGTCAACCTGCAATCGCGTGGAATTGGTCACCAACGCGCAGGACAGTGTGGAAGCCGAGCCACTCATCCGCCAGTTCCTTTCCGAATGTCACCGCTGCGACATCAACGCTTACGCCAGGTTCTTCTACCGCTACCGGCAAGAGGAAGTTGTGAAGCACCTGTTCCGCGTCGCCTCCAGCCTCGACTCCATGATCCTGGGTGAGCCCCAAATCCTCGGGCAAGTAAAGCAGGCGTACGCGGTGGCCCGGCAGGTGGGGGCGTTGAACGGCCCGCTTAACGAGGTGGTGAACCAGGCGCTGGCCGTGGCGCGCAGGGTGCGCCGGGAAACCGCCCTGGGAAGCTCCGCCGTCTCCGTCTCCTACGCGGCGGTCGAACTGGCCAAGAAAATCTTCGGCAGCCTGCACGGTAAGACAATCTTTGTGATTGGCGCAGGCAAGATGAGCGAACTGGCCGCCAAACATCTCCTGCGCAGCGGCGCGAGCGGCATTTTCGTCGCCAACCGCACTTACGAGCGCGCCGTGGAGCTGGCGGCAGCGTTCCACGGCACCGCCATCCGCTTTGAGCAACTGTTCGAATGCATCAACAAGTCGGACATCGTCATCAGTTCCACCGGAGCGCCGCACATCATCGTGACCCGTGAGCAGGCTGAGAAACTTCTGGAGGCGCGCCGCAATCGCCCCATCTTCTTTGTGGACATCGCCGTGCCGCGGGACATTGACCCCGCTATCAACCAGCTCGATAACGCCTTCGTCTATGACATTGACGACCTCGGGCAGGTGGTGGAGGCCAACAAAAAGCAACGCGAGCGCCAAGCGGTGTGGGCGGAAGAGATCGTGCAGGAGGAATTCCAGAAGCTGATGCGGCGCCTGGCCTCGCGCGAAGTCGTACCCACCATTGTGGCCCTGGAAGAGCGCTTGGACCACATCCGCGAGCACGAAATGGATCGATACCGCAGCCGCTTGAACGGCCTGACGCCCGAACAGCGTGAGGCGGTGGATCAGCTCACTCGCGGCATCCTGAACAAAATCCTCCACGGGCCCATCACCGAACTCAAGAGCGGCGCTGGACGCCCCGAGCATGGCCACCTGGTGGAGTTGATTCGAAAGATCTTCGGCCTGGCGGATTGAAAGCAGTGACCAGTGACCAGGGAAGAGTAACCAGTAATCAGAGGCTGGCATCTCCTCACTTGTCTCGCCTCGGCGAGTCGCCGAGCTTAATGGCGACACTCGTCACTTGTTCTCTTGGCTCTGGACGCGTACCTCATGAAGATCATCATCGGCTCACGCGGCAGTAAACTGGCGCTCTGGCAGGCCAACTGGGTGAAAGACCGATTGGCGGCCGCCAGCTACCAGCTCGAAATCAAAATCATCAAAACGACCGGCGACAAGATGCAAAATGTGCCGCTCGCCACTTCCGGCACCAAGGGCCTCTTTATCAAGGAAATCGAGGAAGCTCTGGCGGACAATAGCGCGGACCTGGCCGTCCACAGCTTGAAAGACTTGCCGACCGTCCAGCTCGAGGGGCTTTACGTGGCCGCCGTGCCGGAGCGCGAGGACCCCCGCGACGTTTTCATCTCGAAGAACGGGCAGCTCCTTTCCGAGCTCCCGCCGGGATCACGAGTCGGAACCAGCAGCCTGCGTCGTCAGGCGCAGTTGCGCGGCTTGCGGAACAACCTGGAAATCGTTCCCCTGCGCGGCAACCTGGACACCCGGCTGCGCAAGCTCGAGCGCGGGGACTGTGACGCCCTGGTCCTCGCCGCCGCAGGTGTTCACCGATTGGGACTCAAAGAGCGCATCACCGCCTACTTCGCCCCGGATGAGATGTGCCCAGCCGTTGGTCAGGGGGCTCTGGCCATCGAAATCCGCCGCGGCGATGAGCGTATCGGACGCGCGGTGGCGCCGCTTGACCACCCTGTCACTCACCTCGCGGTGCGCGCGGAACGGGCAACGTTGCGCAGCCTGGGCGGCGGCTGCCAGGTCCCTATCGCCGCGCACGCGACCCTGGAAGGCACAGAATTGCGTCTGCTGGCAGTGGTGGCCAGCACCGACGGCGTGCGGATTATCCGGGCCTCGGCCGTGGGTCCAAGCAGCGATCCTGAAAGCCTCGGCGCGAGGGTGGCGGAGCATCTCCTGAAGCAGGGCGCCAGCGCCATCCTCGCTTCGATTTAAGGTAAGCTCTTGTAGCGCCGGCGTCCTCGCCGGCTCTCGAGTGGGCATCTTGCCCACGCTGTTCATTTAGCGGCGCAGCGTGACCGCCGTCCTACGGCCAGTTCTTTTGTAGCGGCGCTCGGCGCCTGCCCGCCTGGATTTCTTTTTAGCCCGCCCTCCGCGGGCGGGAGCGCCGAAAACATATGGCGGTCCTGGACCGCCGCTGCAAGGGGGAAACACCAACCCTGAACATGAATTCCAAAACCGCCAAGGTTTACCTCATCGGCGCAGGGCCCGGTGACCCGGGATTGCTGACACTCAAAGGCAAAGCGATCCTCGAGCGCGCCGACTGCATCGTCCACGACTTCCTTGCCAACGAGGAGCTGTTGCAGATTGCCCGCCCTGACGCCGAGAAGATCTTCGTGGGTAAGCGCGGCGGCGAGCACACGATTTCCCAGGAGGAAATCAACCAGCTCCTGGTCTCGAAGGCGCGGGAAGGCCGCATGGTGGCGCGCTTGAAAGGTGGTGACCCGTACATCTTTGGGCGGGGTGGCGAGGAAGCTTTGGGACTGGTGAAAGCCGGCATTCCGTTTGAAGTCGTGCCGGGGATCACCTCCGGTTACGCGGCGCCTGCCTACGCCGGCATTCCCGTGACGCACCGCGACTTCACCTCGACGGTATGTTTCATCACCGGGCACGAGGACCCCACAAAAGATGAATCCTCGATCGACTGGGCGAAGCTTGCCGCTGGACAAGGGACGTTGGTGCTCTTTATGGGTGTCAAAAGGCTGCCGGAAATCACTCGCGTGCTCATTGCTCACGGCCGCGATCCTCGGACGCCGGTGGCGGTGATCCGCTGGGGCACCCGCCCCGACCAGGAAGTCGTGACCGGAACGCTCGCGGATATCGCAGCACGGGCCGCGGAAATTCAGCCACCGGCGGTCACCGTCATCGGCGAAGTCGTGAAATTGCGCGAACAGCTCAACTGGTTCGAAAACCTGCCGCTGTTCGGAAGACGGTTCGTGATTACCCGCACGCGCGAGCAGGCTAGCGTCCTCCGCGAAGGACTGGCGGCGTTGGGCGCGGAAGTTATCGAAATCCCCACCATTGAAATCCGCGACCCATCCTCCTGGGAGCCCCTGGACAGCGCCATCCGGCGGCTGGAGGAATTCCATTTCCTGCTGGTCACTTCTGCGAATGGTGTCCGCAATTTTCTCGCGCGCCTGAAAGCCTGTGGCCGCGACGTGCGCGCCTTGAAAGGTTTGGAGATCGGCGCCATCGGCCCCGCCACCGCCGCCGAGTTTGCCAAGACCGGTGTGAAGGTTGACTTCGTTCCTCGCGAGTACCGCGCCGAGGGTTTACTCGATGCGCTGGGCGCTCGGGACTTGCATGGGAAAGTCTTCTTGGTTCCTCGCGCCAAGGTCGCTCGCGATGTTGTTCCCAAAGTCCTGGCAGAGCGCGGCGCGCGCGTGGAGGTTGTGGAAGCTTACAAAACTGCCATCCCCGTTTTCCCCGAGGGCGAAATCGAGCGCCTTCTCACTCCCCTGCCCGATGCCATCACCTTCACCAGCTCCTCCACAGCCTCGAATTTCGCCAAGCTGGTCGGTGAAAGCAAAGTTGCCGACACCCTGCGCGGAGTCGCCGTGGCCTCGATCGGGCCTGTCACCTCAGACACCGTTCGAAAGCTGGGACTCGAAGTGACCATCGAAGCGTCCGAATCCACCGTCCCCGGGCTGCTGCGAGCCATCGAGAAGTACTTCAGGGGCTAGGGTCTGGGGACTGGGAGCTCTAGAAGCAGTGACGGGTGACGAGTGTCGCCATTAAGCTCGGCGGCTCGCCGAGGCGAGACAAGTAGCCGGCTGGCGCAGTCGAAGATCCGCCATGGCGGAACCCTTTGGGTCTGTGAATTACGCCAAGACCGCCGGCGGGTTATTTATCTTTTGGAGCGGCGGTCTATGACCGCCGCCTTTGGTTTTTCAAGCCTTTCGGCGCGCATAGAGCGCCGCCACAAAAAAAGCCGCGGCGTTCAAGAACAACTCCGCGCTACCACGGCGAGTTTCGAGCCGGATGCCTATCGCGGGGAGACTTTCAGGCCTTCGCGGGGACGGACTTCGAGGTCGTTGAGGACGACCTCGTTGGCCTGCAAGCCGCTACGGATGACAATCGAATCCGCGTTGCTCGGCCCTACCTGAACTTCCCGCAGGTGAAGTTTGCCATCCTCCACCAGGTACACGTAATTGCGGTTCTCGATCTGGAACACGGAATCGACCGGGGCCAGCAGGACACCACTGATTTCGCGGCTGGTGAAGGTGAGGTCGACGTTGGAGTTGACGGGCAGGCGGTAGCGTCCCTCCTGGATGGAGCAAAGCGCCTCACCCACCACGCGCTTGCCGATGGTGGTGAGTTCAGCGGAAAGAGAACTGACTTCCCCTTTCCACGTCTCACCCGGGAAACCATTTGAGGTGATTTGCACGGGCGAGCCCACGTGGATGGCGGAAAAATCCGGCTGGTCAACGAAGGCCCGCACCAGGAGATGATCCGTGTCGCCAACTTTCGCCAGAAGGTCGCCCACGTTGGCCATCGTTCCCGGTCGTGGCGGTTTGGTGAGAACTGTACCGTCCATGGGCGCGGGGACTTCCGCCGACTTGAGCCGGCCTTCCGCGTTCTGAAGCATGACGCGCGCCTGCTCGAGGCGCGCTCGGGCTTCATCCTCGGCAAGAGGGCTCAGGCGCTGGGCCTGCGTGTCGCGTTGTTTCTGGAGCGCCGCAAGGTTTTCGCGCGCCTTCTGGTAGGCAGCCGCGGATTCATCGAACTCCAGTTGGCTGATGGCTTTCTGCTTCAACAGGGTATCGTTCCGCTTCTGAGTTGCTGCGGTGAGTTCTGCGTCCGCCCGAGCCTGGGCAATTTGCGCGTCGAGCTGCGCCAGGGTCGCGCCAGCGCGAACTTTCGCCAGGGCCTGCTCCGCCTCGAAAAGCTGGGAGCGGGCCTGGGCGACGGCGGCGCGGAGGTCGCGGTCGTCGAGCCGGGCGAGCGGCTGCCCCGCCCGGACGGCTTCCCCGTCCTTCACCAGAACTTCCAGCACGCGGGTGGGGACTTCCGCGTGGATTTCCCGAAACTCCGCAGGCTCCACCACGCCATTGGTTCGGAAAGTCTGAGTCAGATTACCAACACGCGCCTTGGCTGCCTTCACGGAGACAACGGGGTTGTCAAAGCGGCGCCAGAAGTAAAGCCCGAAGACCAACGCCACCAGGGCAAGGAATAGAATCAAGTTCCGACGGTTAAAGAGCTTCATCTCAGGGCTGCGCTGCGCGTTCCAGTTCCGCCAGCAATCCGCCCTGCAACCGCAAGGCAGTCCAGCGGAGCTCGAGGCTCGACCGCGCCAGTTCCAGGCACCGCTCCCGGGTATTCAACAACAGTTCCGCCGCTTCCAGCAAGTCCGCCGGCGAACCGGCGCCCTGATCATACTTCAACCGCGACACCCGGTAGAGCTCCTCCGCCTGGGCAAGCTGGCTGCGCGCGGCTTCCAGTTGCCGGCCGAGCTTGCGGTTGTCCGCCAGCAAACGCGCGTATTCTTCACGCAGCGTGGATTTGACTTTCTCTTCTTTCAAACTCGCGGCGTCCAGTTTCCGGAGGTTCGACTGAATATTGCGTTCCGTCTCATGGCTGGTGAAAAGCGGGAAATTGGCGCGCACCCCGACGTTGTAGCCGGGCCGGAAGGTGAACAGGAGGCTCGAGAAGCTGAACCCGTATTCAGCCACGAAGCGAAGCTCGGGGAGCCTGGCAGCTTTGCTCGAGCGCACTTGTTGTTCCTGCATGCGGGCGTCAAGTTCGGCGTTTAGCAAGTCGGAGTTTTTCTCGAGGTCCCCGTCCCCCGGAATCAGCGCCAGGCGGAAGTCGGAAAGTTGAGCCTCGAGCGGCGGCGTGTCAAAGGCGGTCTGGGCGGGGAACCCCGCGCGCTGCCGCAGCAGGTCGCTGGTCAGGCGCAGGTCGTCGCGGTTATTCTCGAGTGCCGCCTGGGCGGATTGAAACCTGGCCTGCCCGGCCAGCGCGCGGGCTTCGGTAATGCGGCCGGCTTTCGCCTGCGCGGAGAGCGCCTGGGCGGCCAGTTCGGCCACCCGCGCGTACTCCTCCAGGTAGCGGCTGGAAATCCGCCGCTCGGCCAGGTTCAGAAAATCGGAGGCGGTCGCGTAGGCCTCATCTTCGCGGGCGCGATCCCGCGCGACGCCTGCTTTGCTCTCCCCCAGCCAGGCGGAGCGGATGGTGGCGCCGGCGCGCCCGCCATCGAAGAGGTTGCTTTCCAGGCGCGCCCCGGGCACGAGATAAGGACGGTTGGCCGAAAGGCCCGCCAGACGAGACCGCGTCTTGGGGTCGGTGACCGACACGGGCGTGAGGCCGGTGAGCAGGACATTGGCCACATCGTTCACCAGCTTGCCTCCCCCCGCGTCCATGCTGAGAAACATCTTGGGGAGCCGGAGCGTTTCCGCGCGCCGCGCCTCGGATTGCGCGGCTTGCCTTTCCGCTTCCCGCGCGCGGATGCCGGGGTCGCGCTCGGCAACCCGGCGGACCGCCTCCGCCAGCGATACCAGATTCTCCTGGGCCAGGAGCGTGGCCGCTCCCAGAAACATCAACACCACAAACCTCGCCAGCCATTTGCACATCGTCGCCCTCTCCGTTCCCGTCGCAGTAGCAGCCGCCGCGGCATTACGACACCCCAGATTCATGGGGTATCCGGCGCATTAGACTGTTCCATTCTATGCAAGAATGGATTGCAGGTGTGAGAGCTTAAGCAGCCGGCGGTAGGAGCGCGCCGCGATGCGCCCTGACAGAGTGGAGTCGCGGAATCAAAAGGCAACTCTGCGGAACCTGCTACGAGTTTCGACTTTCGATTTTCGGATTTCGAGTTTCGAAAGAAGGATTGCCAGAAGACTCTCCAGCCACCCGCGGACCGGCGAAGGTCGTTACAGGTTCAGCAACTCCCGCAGTTTGCGGGTCTGTGCCCGGCTCACGGGGATTTCCGTCTGCTTGCGGTCATCCATCTTCAGTTGGTAGGAACTCTTGAACCAGGGCACCACTTCCTTGATGCGGTTCACGTTGACCAGATAGGAGCGATGCACGCGCCAAAAGGTTTTAGGGTCAAGGTTCGTCTGAAGTTCTTCGACCGTGCGGAAATTCGACTGGCCCTCCAGCTCGCGCGTCACGATGCTGATCACGCCGTCCTCGATGCTGGCGTAGATGATGTCCTCGGCATCCACCAGGATCAGGCGGCCACCACTTTTCACCACCAGCTTGTTCTTTTGCGTGGCCGGACGTTCTTCAAACATCTGCACCAGACGGTCGAGCTTCCCGTGGGCCGATTCCGCCGTCTCGGTCATGCGCCGGACTTTGGCGATGGCCCTCTCCAGCCGCGCCTTGGCGATGGGCTTCAAAAGGTAATCCAGGGCGTTGACCTCGAACGCCTGCACGGCATACTGGTCGTAAGCGGTGGCAAAAACAAAGAAGGGCAGGCGCGCTTTCTTATCCAGCAACTTCTTGATGACTCCAAAACCATCGAGTCCGGGCATTTGCACATCAAGGAAAACCAGATCCGGATTCAACTCGCGAATCAGGCTCACCGCCTCCAGGCCGTTCTTGCCCTGCCCCACCACTTCCACATCCGAGAAATCCTTGAGCAAGAACACCAGTTCATCGCGCGCCGGCTGTTCGTCATCGATGATCAAGGCCGTCATCTTCATGCAGAACGATTTCCCTCCTTCCGTCGCCGCAGCTTCGCCTGGAGATGATGCACCCTAGTATAGCAGCCAAACGGCTCGGCGAGGATAGGGAAGGGTGGAAATGAGAACTTCGCCTTACGATCTGGAGTGGCGCTCGGAGTTTACCCGCCAGGGCTTCACTTTAGCCCGCCTTGCGCGGGCGGGAGCGCCGACTTTTTCGGCGGTCATCCCGACAGGCCGGGACAGGTACACGGCCGCTACCGTAGCCCTGGGTGGCGCCGGGAGGGGGCAAGTGGCCGGGCACCCGCCGGGGCGGGGGGGGCGCCTCAACATTGTGTTATGCTCCTGCCCGGAGTAGTTCCGGCTTTCATTCAAACGGCGAAAGGATTTCCGGCATGCGCAGGCAAGCGCGCGTCCTCAGCAGCAAGACGATCTACAAGGGGAAGGTTGTCGATTTAAAGCTCGACCAAGTGGTGGAGCCGGGCGGCGTGCAAGCCACGCGCGAAGTGGTTTGCCACCGCGGTTCCGTGGTGGTGTTGCCACATCTTCCTGACGGGCGCCTGGTGCTGGTGCGGCAATTCCGCTATGCGGCGGGCGAGACCCTTTGGGAGCTGGTGGCGGGAGGGCTGGAGCCGGGTGAGACTCCTCAAGCCGCCGCCCGCCGCGAGCTTATCGAGGAGACTGGTTATCAAGCCCGCCGCCTCAAACTCCTGTTCGATTTCTATCCCAGCCCCGGCATCTTGAGCGAGCGGATGTTCGTGGTGGAAGCCCGTGGCCTCACGCGCGCGAAGGCGCAGCCCGAAGCCGACGAACGTATTCGGGTGGGTCGGTTGACCCTGGCGGAGGCCCGAAGGCTCCTGCGCGCCGGAAAGATCCGGGACGGCAAAACTCTGGTGGGCCTTCTGTGGCTTTACTATTTTGGAATTACTCGGATTTGATTTAAGACAAAGTTTCCCTGGGGTCTCGAGTCAGTATTCTCTTGACAAGAAAGGGTCGCTCCGTATATTTATTGCGCAGGGTGTTGGCACGGTGTACGCATCGGAAACGAGTTCGTAGAAAGATGGCCGAGGGTCCGCGGGATTCTCGGCTGTTTCTTTTTTGGCCCGACCGATGAACCGGCAACCCCCAAGTCGCTCAAGGAGGCAAGCAAGTGGCAAGACTTCAAGGAAAGGTCAAGTGGTTCAACAACAGCAAGGGTTACGGCTTCATCGGCCAGGAGGGCGGAGCTGACGTCTTCGTTCACTACTCGGCCATTCAAGGTGAAGGCTTCAAAACCCTTCAGGAAGGCGACTCTGTCGAGTTTGAGGTCGTGCAGGGGCAGAAGGGACCGCAAGCCGACAAGGTCATCAAACTTGGGTAGTCAGATCCGCTGCGTCAGGTGTCCTGGCCCAACCCCCGTGGTTGGGCCTTTTCTTTTGCTCTGACGGACTCGCCCAGGGAGGATTGCAAGGCCGCGGCTAATCGCGAGGTCTTCACTTCCGGCTTGATTTCCACCGCCTCACGCGCGAAAATCTAGAGGACCAGGCTACAGGGAAAGAAATTTGGCGCTTTGCTGTTGCGCATCGTTCGGCTAGCCATCGAGGGAACTCTTCGCAAAACGAGGTTGATGAATATGGGAAAAGCGGTTCTGGCCACTCTGGCGGCCTTGGCATTTCTGGCGCTCGCGCCCGCAGCTCGGGGTCAGGACTCCAGCCCGCCCCTGGTTCTTCCCCATCGCAGCAGCCTGTTCACGCCACCCTCGACGAGGCCAACGTTACAGTCCACCTTGACGATCCCCGCCGAGACCGAAGTCTCTGTGCAATTACTCTCGGGAATCCATACCAGGGTCAGCCACGTGGATGACTTTGTCCAAGCCCTTCTGTTGAAGCCTGTGTACGTCGGAGGTCGGGTGGCGTTGCCGCTCGGGACCTTGATTGACGGACGCATCACTCGAATTCAGCCCGCGCGCCGCCTGCACCGCCCCGCCGAACTGGCTTTCCGATTCGACCGCGTCATGTTACCCGACGGTCAGGCCGAGCCGATCTCCGCCATCATCACCGGACTGGATAACCCCAAAGGGTTGAACCTTCGGCTCGATACGGAAGGGCACCTGAAGGGGACGCGAGGCTTATCCTGGAAAGATTTTCTCGGAGGGGTCGCCGGTTTTGGTTTTCTGGGCGGAGTGAAAGCTGCCGCCGCCAGCTCGACCGCCGTCAATGCCATGCTTCCTGCCGGGGCAGTTGCCCTGGTCGGTTACGAGATCTTCTGGCCGCGGGGCAACGACGTCAACCTTCCCCCTGATACCCCTTGCCTCATCCGCCTCAACTCTCCCGTCACCGTGCAAGTCATCGGGTAGCGAGGGGAGAGCCCGCTACGGCAGGTCACCCGCGAATCGACCCATCGTCTAGGATTCACAGGCTGAGCTGGAGTACCATAAGAGGCGGTTGAAAGCTCGCGCGCGGCTAGCAGCTCCGAGAGTGAGTGCGACCGGCGCGACCGAAGCTGCACGTCTATACCGAGAATCAGGGATTCAAACCCATGGACCGACTGATCTATCACAACGACCGCATGGTTCCTCTGGAAGAAGCCCGGCTTTCGCCCGGCCAGATGGGACTGCTGATGGGCTGGGGGATGTTCACGACCCTGCGCATCTATCAAGGTGTGCCTTTTGCCTTCGAACGTCACTGGGCGCGCCTGGCGCACGACGCGGCACGCCTACACGTCAATCTCAGTTACGAACAAGAGGGGGTAAGGCAAGCCATCATGGAACTGGCACGCGCCAACAACCGGCCGGAAGGCACGGCGCGCGTCTCGTTCGTGAAGAACAAGGGAGGGCTGTGGGCGCAAGCCGACAGCCGGCCGGACACCGACCTGATTGTCTTCACGCGCGAACTCGTCCCCTGGCCCACCGCTCACCGTTTGAAGCTTCATCCCATGGGGGTGTTTTCCTCCGGGGATTATGCCGGAGCCAAGGTTCTGTCCTGGGTTCGCAATGCCGACCTGCTGGAAAAGGCGCACAGCGAAGGCTACGACGACGCTTTGCTCTTGAACGAAAAAGGCCGGCTCGCGGAGTGTACGTCGGCGAATTTCTATCTGGTGCGGGAGGGGAAGGTCCTGACCCCGCCGCTCACTTCGGGCTGCTTGCCGGGCATCACCCGCGAGGTACTGCTGGAGATTGCCCCGCGGGCGGGCCTCGAGCTGCGGGAGCAGGAGCTGGTCACCGCCGACCTCTCGCCAGCCGACGAGGTCTTCATCAGCTCCACAACCCGCGAGGTGGCTGCCGTGGGCGCCATCCATCCGAACTGGAACTATCCCGCGCCGGGGAAAGTGACCCTGGCGCTGGAACAGGCTTTTCAGGATTACGTCCAGTCCTACCTGCGTCGCGTCTCATGGGCGCGAGCATAGTTGAAACAACGGAGGAGCGCCCCAGCGGCCGCGCGGTTGAAGGCCATTATTTGAAGGCCAGCACTTCGCGCCGCCCGGAGCGGGTGAGGAAGGTTTTGATGGCGCCCGAAGGGACGAGCCGCTCCATCTCGCGGTTCGTGAGCGCCGCGTAATGGAAGGCTCCGCGGTTCTCCCCCGCCACACCCAGAGTCGTCAGGCTTTCCAGCCACCAGGTGGCCGCGGCGCCGGCGGCGAGGTAGGGCTCGCGCAGCAGGCAGAACAGCACCCCGCCGGGTTGCAGATAAGAACACAAGCGGTTAACCAGCAGGGATAGCGACTCGCGGGGGAGCAAATCGAGGAGGTGCCAGCACAACACCGCGGAGAGCGTCGTCAAGGGGATGTCAGGAACTTGCGCCAGAAAAGGCTCCAGGAGAAAGCGGGGCTGCTTTCCCCGGCGGTCCCAAAAGGCCGGGTCGGAGCGCTGGAGTGGAGAAAGCAAGTCCGTTACGTAGAGCTTTGCCCCGCGGCGCAACAGGACATTCACGGTGGACTGCCGGACGCTGCCACAGTCGAGAATGTGGGGGTGGCGAACGTCGGAGAAACGCTGCCACAACCATTCGAGGCCGGGACTGACGGTGGCTGTTGCGCCGGGAGTGGGTGGAGGCAGTTTCTCGGGGTTGGCAGTCAACAACATCAGAAGCAACTTACTTCGGTTGAATTCGCCCGCTTCATGGTGGTCGGAGTTGGCTGGATGGGGCAACCGGCTGCCGCCCCACGAGGGAGATCCCAGGCCCCCCCGCCGGCGCGGCAACTCGAAACTCCGGCCTCACTAGGCGCTGGCCTTGAGGGCGCGCGGAGCGGAAAGGTTGGGTAGTTCTTGCTGGGCGCCCTCGCGCAGGATGTCAATGCTCCCCTTGAAATATGCGCCTTCCTCGATGGCAATCCCGGCCGAAACCAAGTCACCCACCACGTGACCGGTCTTGCGAATCTCGATCTTCTCGCGGGCGGTGATGTTTCCATCCACGGAACCGAGAATGACCACCTGGCGGGCGCGGATTTCCGCCTTTACGTGGCCGTTCGGGCCCACCGTCAGGCAATGCTCGGGAAGAGTGATGGTCCCATCGAACTGTCCTTCTATCAGCAAGTCCTCATCCCCGGATAGTTCCCCGCGCAGAACCACGGAACGTCCCAGGAAGGTCCCACTTGGTTGGGGTGTGCTCGCAAGCGAGTCTTTCCGCGTCATCTCAGTCATAGGTGTTTCCAACTTGGAAGTTGCGGGTGGAACCAAAACGGGCGACAGCGCCGATGTCGCCGGCGCCACGAGTCGCGTCTTTTTTTCCCACCACATGGCAGGCTCCGTCCTATTGGAACCGGCAAGGGGCGCCCCGCCCCTCACGGCTCCCTGCAAGCCCTGCATCTTAGCGCGCCAGAAGCCAGAGTGCAATCGCCTGTTGCTTGAGACCGCGGGAGCGGGTTGCAACCTTGAGAAGTTTGAAAGTGGAGTAAAGCCCTTCCCGGCCGTCATGATCTGGTCGATCCCCTACTCCCGCATCAGGGCAGCGCGCGTGGCGCAAACATCGTTTCTCTTGACTTTGACCCAGCCCCCAGCCCCTGTACTTCCCGTACCCAGACCGCTTTAAGATAAGATCTTCCGCTGCCCCGAGCCGTACGGTACGGGGCGCTGCCGCGGCAGCAGCATTTCTAGGGTCTCAATCACCTTCATTACCTGACGACGGACGCCCGCTTCTTTTTCCGCTAATCCCTAATCCCTGACCGCGAATGCCGAGCCCCGAGGCACCGATTGGCCACTATTGCAATGGTTCTATCTTGGTTAATGGCTCTAACTGCCGCGCCTTGTTCCACAGCGCGCCAAGTTCCGCCTGGTGGAGCAGAGCCCATTCCTTGACCAGACTGAAGGCTCTTGCTGGCAAATCACCGGCGATTACTCTCGGCTCCTCAACGGTGAACAAGGCTTCGTGTTCGCCGTACTCCGCGTGGAAATGGGGTGGGGAATGATCCGCAAACTACATTCTGATGACAATGCCATAGAAGCGGCTAACCTCGGGCATGGCTATTCTCGTGTTTGAGTTGCGGGAAAAGCTCTTCGGGGGTCTTCCCAGTCAATCTCATATAAACGGCATCAGGACACAATTCTATCTCCTCACTCCACTGAATCTGTCTGCCCGGCCCGAGATGGACCCCCGCAAAGAATCTCTCATCCTTCCAAGCCTTGAAGACGCCCTGCCCTACCAAGTCGGACAAGTCCACCGCGCCCTCAGTGCCGTCGGAAAACACTACGTTGATACGGTAGTTTGGCAATGCGCTAACCGAAATCGGCCTAATCATAAGTTTGCCCCTTCGTCTGTATCCGTTCCCATTGTGCCAAAATACAGAAACAAGCGCGGCTGGCGGCCTGTCCCGGCCTTGCCGGGAAGACCCGCCCGCGCGCGGCGGGCCAAAAAAGGCCGTGGCGGGTCTGCGAATGTTCGTGTGTCCAAGAGTGGTCCCGCAGGACGGGACCCCGATGGATCGGGGCAGGTTGTCGGCGGTCCCGCCGAGCGGGATCCGCTCGGGTGATCCTGCCTCGCGGGACATCCCACCCCCCGCCACGTCTGATGCCATGAAGGGGGCGCCACCCACCGTGAATCTTTCGCCTGAGGCGCTGAAGGCTGCTTTTCATCTTTGACTGTGTCGCACTCAGCTTGGGAGCTATACACTCCCCTTTGGCGCCTCGCACAAGAAGTTGCTTGCACCCGAGGGTGCGCGGGCAGGGCAGCTCTGGTACGACGCCCCCTCAATGTAGCCGCTGAACCAAATACTCCTTTAAGGTCCCCAGGTTGGTCGAGACAAGCTGTGGAGCGAGTTGCCATAACCACTCGCAGCGGGTCAAGGATGTATCAGGCTTCCCGGGCACAGAGAGGTTAGCGCTGCGCGATCTGCCCACGACACGCCCCCAGGCTTCATAACGCAAAGACTCTCCGGGCTGTTGGAGTGGGGTGGCGCGGGCCAGCCATTCGTCCATGATGGCGAGGGTTCTCGCGTTCGCGCAGCCGCCAGCAGCAGCGCTACCGCTGCTCTTTCCGCCTGGTGCGGCACTTGCGCACGCCAGCCCGCGTTGGAGCGAATCGACGACAGCTTGACAATCCGCAGGGCGGAGTGAGGGAACGTAGAAGTTATACGTTTGGTTGGAGTTTAGGATCACGTGAAACCCGGCAGTTTTTATGCCAAGAATCGTGTTCACTCCGACCTCTCGGATGTCGCGGGCATAAACACCAAGCAGCGTCCTCCCCTGTTCCTCGAATCGAAGTGCACCACCAGCGAGAGTCAGGACCCCGCGAGGTTTGTGGGGATTGAGGGCCTTGATGCCGCCTTCAAGTTGGATCACTTCGAAACGTAAGCTCCCACAGCCGGCCCCCTCACCGACGGCGGGTGCTACCTCCGGGGTGGCGACCTGCGAGGGCTTGATTTCCGGCGTGGCGATCTGGGAGGGCTTGATTTCGGGGGTAGCCACTTGGGAAGGGGTGATTTCGGCTGTAGGTATGGCAGGTGTCGGGCCTTGCTCGCTCCTCGCCGGGCCCGCTTGCCCGTAACATGGCCCCGTCAACGCGGTAGAGCGCGGCTGCGCGCGGAACTGGGTGTCCGAGATTTCAATCCCGGTTTCTGAGTTCTCGTTGCCGATCTCCACGCGGCTGACTCCCGGCGGGATATCCAGCTCCACGGTTCGTCCGCCGGCAGGGCCCCACTCATTGGGGCTTTCCACAAAAAATTCTCCCACGTCTGAGTTGGACGTCTTGAGTACGTAGGCTTCGCGGACATTGGCAAAAGCGTAGCGGATGAAATTCCGAATCGAAGGCCGTGCGCGATGCTGGTCGTTCCAAATTGTGAAGCGCAATCGCCCGCCCTTGCGATGGGGTAAGATAATGGAGCCGCCGGAGTAACCGTAAAACTGTTTCCGCGAGTTCTGCCCTGTCTGGATGCGGCCGAAAGTATTGTAGGTGCGCTCGGTCCAGTTCACGTACTCTTCGTACACGAACTCCCCGCCCAACCTGGCTCCTGTCGAGAATTGCGCGGCCGAAATCTCAATTCCGGTCTCGGAGCCGGGGTTGGAAAGCGCGAGGCGCGCCACTCCCGCCAGGACCTGCAAGCGAACGACGGAGCCGCCGGCCGGCCCCCATTCATTGGGGGTCTCCGAAAAGTAGTCTTTCAAATCGAGCGGGGTAGTGTACTGCTCGAAGCGGTACCACCGTTCCCCCACCTGCACGGCCAGCAGGTTGGAGACGGAGGGACGGGTGCGATGCTGGTCACTCCAGAGGCGGAAGGTCAGTACTCCACCGCGCCGATTGGGCAAAGCAATCTCTCCCCCGCTATACCCATAGAAGATCGTCCCACTTTGCGATCCGTGCTGGGTGCGCCCGAAGGACATGTAGCATTCGGGTTTGGTGTTGGCCGCCTGCGCGTACTCCACGGGGCGCCCCAAGGAGCGGCCCGCGGAAAAGCTCACATTGGAAATCTCGATCCCCGTTTCCGAGCCCTCATTATTCACGGCGAGACTCTGCAAGCCGGGCGGGATGTCAAGACGTACCTGTGATCCTCCCCCCGGACCCCATTCGCCCGGGTTCTCGACGAAAAACTCCTGGAGGTCGAGCGGCGTCGAGTAAGATTGCAAGTAGGCTTTCTGGTCCCCGAGAATGCAGGTGAGATAGTTGGTGGTGGAGGGACGGGTGCGATGCTGGTCGTTCCATAACATAAAACTTAGCGTCCCCCCGTTGGCGCGCGGGAAGACAAACTCCACTCCGCTGTATCCGTAAAACCGCCGGCCGCTCTTCTCCCCGTTGAGGATCCGCCCTGCACGGATTGTCACTCCTCCTTCGCTGACCTCCTGGGCGAACTGGAGGGTAACCGGGACGCACATCACGACCAGGACGAGCGACGCAAAAAGTTTGCACTTCATGGTTGCCTCCTCACTAAGCCGAGATTCCCATTTTGGAACGCCGCGTAGCTGTGAGTGTACAGCCCACAGCCTCCTACAAGAATAGGCCGCTATCTCATTGAAAAATATAGCAACCCCTCCCGCGACCCATTTTCATCCTTCGTTGTGGCGCCAAGCGCCATGACTTACTCGTTTTGGAACGTTCCAGCTCAGCTTCCCGTCCCGGTGGCCCCCAGCCGCCTCCGAAGGGCCCAGGCTGCCCTCACCCTAAGCCTCGACCCTACAACTACCGCGCAGAAAACTGAACTCGTGGAAGGTCGTTGATCGGGGACACGCCACACTACCTCGTGTATGCGTCGCCCGCGTGAGTCGCAGATCCGTAGTCTGCGCCATGTGGGGAGGGTCACTTACCTGGAAAAATCCCTTGCCGGGAAAAAGTAACGGTTTCAGTTCCTAGATCAACTCCATTGACCTCCACTTGCCAGCCTGCATCCATCCAGGAGCCACATTGCCTATGGCGACCCTTAATCTCGTTTCCCCACCACGGTCGGTACCTCCTGTGGGATTTTGGGAAGTCGTCACTGATTATCGACTTAATCTCGCAAAACCTTAAACTCACGCGCTGGGTCCTCTGTGTCGAGAGCCACTTACTGAGAAGGTCATACTCGCCCACTTTCCCACCCTCCTTCGCTGACTGCTTATATAGAGTGCCATCCCTAAGACCGCCACCGCGGTGGTGCCGGCGAAGGTCAGGCCCCAGGTCACTAGCGCCCACTTCGCCAGCAGACCTCGGCCGAGATAAAGAAGCATCCCCGCCGCGAGTAGAAACCCAACCAGGTAGAGCTTGTCGCGCATCGCCAGGCACAGTTTGAATGCGAACTATTGCGCAAGCAAGCGCTCTGATCTGTAGCGCCGGTGTCTCACCGGCGTTTTGAGGGGTCGGCTTGGTAGCGCATCCCGCGCTGCGGAATTGCGCCGCCAGGCTTTCGGCCCGAAGTTGTAGCGGGTAGCCACCGCGAGGGATTTCCTCGCCGTGGGATTTTCCGAATATCAAGAACCCACGACGAATTGATCAAGCCAATTCGTCGTGGCTACCCTTCCGCCCCGGTGGCCCCCAGCGGGTGGATCACTGTGACGAAGTCGGTAGTGCGGAGCTGATTTGTAGGTCCGCGGTTCGTTGAAGAATGCCCAGTAAAAGCCGCGGACTTGAAGAACACGTCCGCGCCACTAGGCTCCTACGCAACGGACGTTGGGGTGCCGAGAGACCGATAAGCGACCCGAACCAGCATCCAGAGAAAATAGTAGAACGCCACGATCACGACAACACCCACTCCGCGCAAAATGACCGGCACGGTTAC
>Ga0315280_10000366_pt1 | contig 83309 bp, 91 predicted proteins | sample YL17G06_40_MG_FD_203697 | JGI IMG/M metagenome (GOLD analysis project Ga0315280, IMG submission 203697) | Sediment microbial communities from Yellowstone Lake, YNP, Wyoming, USA - YL17G06_40 | ecosystem: Environmental > Aquatic > Freshwater > Lake > Sediment | place: USA: Wyoming | collected... | reverse complement strand
GACGCTTTTCATAGGAGTATATTTCCTGTCAAAGAAAGAAAACTAGGAAACCCTCACTATGCAAAGGAGCTGGCTGAAAACAACGCACATCATTGACCTCTTCCTCCCGCACTAGGGTCAATTCTTCTATGTTTCTTAGGCAGTCTAGTTTTCACGGTGCTCATGATGGTATAGCGCGCGCGGAGCAACATCACTCCCATCATTGGGTCAATTAGTCTTTTCTTCAAACGGTCATGTGAATCGCCTAATGTTTAGTTGAAAAGTTGGGTGGCTAGCAATGAGAATGAGAGTTCCACAAGCGCACTAGCGCCTTGCCCACGTAAACATTGTAGTGGACAGGACAAGAAGCGACCGTGCCCCCAAATCAAAACGAGTAGGGTTCTGTGTAGTCTTCGTCGGATTAGGGGTTCATGTGAACTTTCGTCGGATGCCTGATCTCAAATCAGTGTTAATTCCACTTTCTTTTTATCAACGTAAACTTGGAACTTTCCAAGAACTTCCATCCCTAGCACACACGGATTGTATCTGAGCATTTGTTCTCTATAGTCAGGTGTCGCATCTGGTGGGATACAGATTATTTGAAAGCCGCTACCGTATGTAATGTTGTGTTCTTCTTTTTGAGATCTAAACGTCAAAATTACTGGGCGATTTATTATCTTGTTCCTGAATGTCCCGCCGAATCCTATTGCTCCCTTTTTAGCTTCTGGTAGAATTGCACACTCAAGTCCAAGAAGACCAGCTTCTTTTTCTGTTATTGCAGAATATGTAGAACCCGTATCAACAATGAAATTGATGATTTTGCCACAATGAAAAGCAGGTACCTCAAATAAAACAGGGATTAGCGGACGATTGTTAATAGTCAGGCCAGTAAACTTGAAAGATTGTCCCTCGCACTGAAATCTAGAAGAACATAGCCAATTCCTTTGAATCTATGAACTCTACTATTGCAGCTTTTTTGTCTGGTTGCTTGAGTATGGTCGCTATATTTTCGTACATGCTACCCTTTGCAACTATTTTCTTGTTTTGTATTACGACCCATTGATTGTTACAATCTTTCCTTATATTCTTGTAATTCTCTTTAAACCATTCCAAATTTTCTCTTGAAAGCTTGAATAATTCATCCTTTTCTATTGGCATGTCTTTTCCCTTTAGTCAATATCAACGTGGAACAGTTATTTAATTATTACTCCCCTAACGACAATTCCAAACATTATATAGTTTATGAATCTTTCATACACTTTGCAATGCGTAACATATTCTATCACGTCAATTATCGTGACGACTAGCATTCTGAATGAGAGTTAGCCACTTGTCCTTTCCTTCAACTTTGATTCGATCGATCGCTTCGATGGACTAACCCAAAGAATATGCTAGCATGTTAGCCTGATCCCACCAGAAGACATGTTTCACGAAATTTGGTCCTAAAGAGGCTTGAATCTTCAGTTATCGAAAGAATAGCGTAATAGAAGAAAGTATAAATTGAAGTTATACCAAAGTATAACTCGTGGTAAGAATGCTGAAAGAAGAAATGAAAATAGGCCCCAAGGGCCAGGTCGTCATCCCAAAAGCCTTTAGGAAATCCTTGGGCTTACACCCAGGAAACAAAGTCATATTCACGTTAACAGAAGAAGGGCTACTACTAGAAAAGCCAAGGGGAGATGCCGCTGCCATTTTCAAAGAGATAGCAAAGTCTGGAAAATCCGTCAAGGTTAAACCCCATGAGCACGTTGAACAGTTAGAAGAGAGATACGGATGATATACTTAGACGCGAACGTCTTCCTCAACGCAACACTGAACCAGGAAGACGAAGGAGAAAAAGCCAGAAACCTCATCCAAAAACTACAGAAAGCCATGATAGCAGCGGCCACTTCCGCTCTGAGCTTTGACGAAGTATTCTGGATAGTCAAAAAACACCGAAACTTCACCAGCGGATTAAGAGCGGCCAGAGCGCTTCTTGAAATTCCCAACTTGACATTCCTAGAAGTCAACGACGGAACACTCTGGTCCGCCTACAACCTGGCCGAAAAATACAAACTCGACCCCAGAGACGCCATCCACATCGCCTGCGCGCTGGACCACGCAATCTTCACAATAATCTCCGAAGACGAACACTTCGACAAAGTCAAAGAGATCAAAAGAATAAGCATACTAAACTTCAACCCCAACTACAAAAACCATAAACAAACACAAACAGGCCACAAACACCAAAAACCTCAACCCCCAGCGCGGGCGCTAATTGATTAACGGCGCAGATTTGAACATGAAAAACTTGTCCCAAAGAGGCTTGAATCTGAAATGAAGTTTCCAAACGTTTACAGACTAGTCCCATACGCGATCGATCGATCAGTGGAACCTTTTAAAGCCAGATGTTCAAAATTGTTTTGAGGTGCAAAAATTTGGTTCTGCCAGCTAAAGTTTTCGAGATAAAAGAGAAAGTTGACCTTGGACTGATAGTTTGGAAGCTTAAGGATTTCCATGAAGAAGAACTCTACAAAACGCAGAATGGAGAAACCATAAACCTTGTGACGGAAATCCTGGATCTCACATCAAAGGAGAATTCAGTGTCCGGCGTCTTCAGCAAGGACTTCGTGCGGCAACGTTTTTTCAGACGCAAGTTGGCTGAGGCTCCCGTCACAGAGGAATCTCCCTTCTGGATCACACTTTCTAAGAACAGGGATTTCCTCATCGTGCTCGCACCATCCGTGGCCCGCGGAGTCAAGAAACTGTTAACAAACTACGTGGCCAACAAGCTCAGCAAGGTTCTTTTCATCAATCCCCAAGCGATTCTTGAAGTCAAGATTTCTAACGAAACTCTCAAAGAGCTTCATGAATCAAACCCGCAGGCGACCAAGCTCATATGGTTTGACGAAATTGACATACCGGGCATAGAAAAACTCTGCTTAGCCGGGCCGAATCTGGTTGACACCGAACTCTATCATAATTATATTGAGCATGGAAAAATATGGTACGTAGTCTTTGAAGCCCAGAAACGCGGAATCGTAGTCGGAATTGCAAGAAACTGCGTGGTAACATTGTTCAGCAAAAGCAGTGTAGAAGAGTTCATAAACTACATTCTGGAAGATCTTTTACTGCTCATTGAATGATAGTAGCTGGCGGAAGAATGCACTGGCGGCGTGTTACGGGCCAAAGTTCGGAAGGTTCTATGCAGGGGTCGCGCGAATCCACGATTCCCATTCCCATGTTCCAGCGCTGACGTATGCTGGCACAATTAGAGTTATTGTGACCGTTCTAAGCTCAAGTTTAGCTAACGTCACCAGCGCGAAACTGCTGAATAGCATCTTGGAGCTCAATGTTTTTCGTGATCATGTTATGGAATGCGCACTGAAAGCTCATCTAATTTGCTGTCGATTTGCGCAAGCGCCCTATGCAGGTGTCGCTGTGATCCACGAGTCACATTCGTATACTCCAGCACTAACATATGTTGGTAACACTAAGGTTACTGTAACTTTTCTAAGTTCATTATGAGCGAGTGAGATACCATTGTAATCCCAGTATTCCGCCCAACCCCCAGGTAATTGGTCTCCACGATAATTGAATCTCAAAATGACGGGAACATTTCCAGTATTATTGACGTACAACGGCAATGTCCACACTCCTGAGCCGATTTTTCCCCAAGAAATTGTGTCTCCCTGCTTAAGTTCCTGCGTTTGTGCTGCATCGAAGAATACTCTGATCGTGGTTACGGCTTCAATTCCGGCTTTCTGCTTAAATCCCAAATTATGAACTACGATGGCTCCGACCAATCCTAAGACAAGTATAGTTGTTGCTAAACCGCCATGCAATGCTCATCGTGTCAGAGTATCCTTTTTGACAGTAAAGGATTATGAATCACAGATAAACATGGGCACTAAACTTTGAAATAACAAGCCGTAAAGACTCCTTCAGTTGTCCCGTAAAGTCTTTTGAGGTATGTTATCGCCTCTTCTAAACTCTGAGCAGAAGGAATGATGTTTCTGTAATTGTCCAGTCTGAGAACATCAGTTAAACTACCTTCTTTTCGTTTGAAAATATTCCCTCTGAGAATGTTCCCTCCACATTGGAAGACGGCATCATCATGTTTAGCCTTCCCTCCTCCAAGCTCAACGGTTTTCTGTCCAGTGCTTATCCATTCAAACACTTCTTTCTTGACTATGAATAAAGTTGGAGCGCGCGCGAAATTCAGCATGCTGGAAAAAGGGGTCAAAACATACAGAACCTAGAAAAGTGAATTAAACCCTTTAGTCGCCAGAAGCTTTCTTCGAAGCGATATTTATGCAACCCAACAAGTAAACCTACTGTAACGAACTGAAGAAAAGATGGAATGATTAAGCTTGGACTTCAACTAGACATCCAATTGTCACATGGCCACCGTATCGTACTATGGTACAGGCGTTGCTGAAATCCCCGAGTCACATTCGTATGTTCCTTCACCAATAGTTGAGGGTAACGTCAAGGTTATTGTAGCTGTTACATTTTCGCCTGTGAGCACTTTGATGTTTTCAGAATCCCAAGATAGCGACCAATCTTGAGGTATCTGCCCTGGATTATAATTGAATTGCAAAGTGACATTAACCGTTCCAGTATTTTTGATGTATAACGTCTTAAGCTGCGGATCTGTGTTCCCGATTGGTCCCCAAGTAAGTGTTTGTCCCCGCATAAGTTCCTGCGTTCCTTCTACGTTAAGGAACACTCTGATCTTGGCTGCGGATACAACTTCAAATCTCTGACGAAAACCGAATTGGTACAATATGACGGCTCCGACCAATCCTACGAGTACAGCTGCTACTACGATGCCAAGCAATATCTTCTTCTTCATCATATTTCACCCCCTTTCTCCCTTTTGGTATTCTAAATCATGGGATCTTGACTGTGACTTTTATTGCCAGATGAAATTTTACAGCTAGATGTTAATTTCTATGAACTCCATGGGTAAATCGCACTTAAAAATGCACATGTATGAGTCTTCTATACTATGCTTCTAATTCTTAGTGCATGCGGTCAATGAGTCTAAGTGCTTTTATAACAAGCCACCAAATCTTTCCCCTTCTTCTAGGCTTCACCCAAACTTATCAAACCTCTTTGCAGGACGAAGACTTTCAAAAGAGAAAACAACTTATGTCCAATAAATCAATAATATCTCATTATCAAGTACGCGAGAAATTCGACTTTCGTAATATGGAGGTTAACGAGAAAAATGCCCTATTGTAGAAATTGTGGAGCAAAAGTGCCTGAAGACGCAAGGTTCTGCCCTTCTTGCGGCGCCCCGATAACTGTTCTTGAGACGAAGCCAGTTCAAACACGTCAGACCTTGAAGGTGACTGGCAAGCCTAAGGTTGTGGTCACCAACAACGCTCCGGGAATCGTTGAAGTGAAGTCAGGTTCTGACGGTGAAGTGGTTGTTGACTTTGACATCAGAGAGCCTGAGGATTTAGACTGGAAGATTTCACAAGAAGGCAACGTTGTAACTGTCACGTGCCGCGCGAAGTTCCTTCCCTTTCACTGGCCGAGATACGTGTTTTCAGGCGGTCCGAGAGCCAACATCCTCGTCACTGCGCCTGCGGAAGCGGATCTTGACGTTGAAGCGAGGCTAGACCGGGTTGCAGTAAGCGGGATAAGAGGAAACATTGAGGCAAACTCTTCAGTGGCCAAAGTAAAAATACAAAACTGTGAAGGCACAGTTAAAGCCACAGCCAAAACTGGTCCGGTTGAGCTGGAAAATGTGAAGGGCACGATTTCCGTTCAGAACACTACGGGTCCGATCGATTTGGAAAACGTCAACGGCACCGTATCCGTACAGAATACTACGGGTCCAATTAGATTTTCTGGCGCTTTATCGAAGGGTGAAAACTGGTTCAAAACAACCACTGGAAGCATCCAAATCACGCTGCGCGGCGAACCAGACCTGACGGTTGAAGCTTTCACAAGACTAGGACGGGTTACGTGCAGCCCGGAGTTGGCTGATGCACGTTGCGTGCGCGGTCAATGTACAGGTCGAATCGGTGCTGGAACAGGAAAACTGATTGCAGAAACAGAAACTGGAAGCATAACAATTCGCAGATGAGTTGTGCGCCCAACGGTTCCTCTCAGAGAGCTTAGAAAAACGGGCAGAACAAGGTTTCATTCCCTCGAACTTCATCACGTGACTTTTGTTTAGAGAAAAATAGAAGCGCGCGCATCATCAGATATAATGTAAAGGCATGGAAAAGCCTAACAAAAAGCCTAACAAAACGCTAACTTTCCCCAAAAACTGGAGAATCGTAGAATTTCTTTATTCAGCAATGTAAAAAAGGCTGAACCAACCTTAGACACTGTAGTGGCCTCTGCAAATACGATTAGACATATTCAACAAGCTATAAAATACGCGTTAAGGTAAGACGAGCGCAAGTATCTTCGTGCGCTTCTGTCATTCAGGACATGATGAGCTTTCCCTTTTGGAATGGTATGTCCAAACAAAGATCACTATTGCCACTAAGATCACGTAGCCAGTGGCGGTTACTAAAGGGTTATACTGTTTAGATCCACGTTCTACAGCGATGTATATGTACTCTACCTGCACATTTTCATCTAACGCTTGCAAAAGGACATCAACTTCAGAATCGTGGAACCTATACCCTCCATAACCCTCCACAACTATTCTCTGCGAACCCACGACCAGATCTGTTCTAAGGACGTTGCCATTTCGAGTGAAATTGATTCTGAGCACGCCTCCAGAGGCGTTGTGTACATTGACTTCAAACTCAAACCACTCAAAAACAAATAGAGGCGGAGGAAACACGTAAGATGTGGGTTTTTCCACTTTCATGCTCTGCGCACTGATGACTTGCCCATGTTCCACATTCAGGTCGTTTCGCCCTAATGAGAGTTCTGGACCATACGAGGATCCACCGGGAAACATGCTTCCCCAAATAAAACCAAAAACCGCAGCTAACACAAAGCTAATGATTATCTCTTGCCTTCTGCTTAACTCAATCTTCATCTTATTCCGTCGCTGTTTTATAGCGTCAAATGAAGATTTAATCTTTCCCAACCAAACGTGAAGCGTGCGAGCTTGACTAGGCCAACCTCTCTCAAGCCTCTTTGTTAACGAATCACTTTTCAACACTATAGCGACTTCTCCGATGCTCTAACAAAAGCGAAAGAGAAGAACAAAGGAGAAAAAATCAAAGTTTTGAAATGTCGTAGACCATTTATCAAGGTTGACGAAAAAGGAACGGTTAGCTCCACTTGTGAATTAATCAAGCTATGTCCCAAAACGATAAATTACCGATATTTCGATGTTCATTGTTTTAAAGGATACTAAACCACTGCTACTCATACGCTGACACGATTTTTCTTCACACGTTCTGCTAGGATTAGAGACAATATTAGAATGTATGGAAAATGTTGCTATCCTAACAAACGATAATGCGCGCTTAATCAAAATGCACGCAGGGCGTTGTTTTTTAATTTTTTTTGTTTCTGCCCGCATTGAGTGCAGAAGCGAGCTACTATCGGGATTCTGTTCTTGCAGTTGGGGCATATCTTTAACACAAGTTCAGGACGCAACAAGGCTCCGCAAAAATTACAGTAGCTAGAGACTGAGGAGACTTGCCTCCCACACCTTGGGCAAATTAGGTATGATCTAGGCAAAGGAAGGGAAACTAGAACCCAGGCTCCGATGTTCAATCAGTTCACTCCGTTTGAATGGAAAGTATCGTTTCTTCTATTCCAATATTACTTACAGCTTCAATATCTCTCTTAGGGTAGCGGAGTCCCAGTAGGTTCCATATAGAGGTAGAGATCATAGTGTTCAATGTCTTGCCCTTCATACTTAAAGTGCAGCTCAAAGGTTCCAAAATCATGCACATAAGTTACTGTAAATTCACCTACAGGTAAGTCAAAAATATACTTTTCCCCTTCCAACTTTTCTCCCTTAGAATTGTAGAGGTCGCCTGTTATGGCAAAATAATAGTCACTATCATAATCATTCCTAATCTTCCCACTTATTATAACAGCAAGATCTCCCTTTTTGGCAGATCGACCTTTAATGGGAATACTTATGTCCTCTTCAAAAACTCCATGACTCAGGCGGGAATATACTAGATAGACCTTAGTTTCCGTTCCATTACGAAAAGTGAGATATCTTTGGACAGGGGTGAGGAGATAGCTCTTTGCCTCTTCAATCCAACTTTCATCCACTTCACCATCCTTCGCGCGCGCTCTCGAGGCAAGCTCTTTCGCCGGCTTCTACAAGGACTTGCGGAGCGAGGGGTCCAAGTGACGGAAACCGTCACGACAAACAAATCTTAAGGTGAGAAGCGCGCGCTGTACTTGTTTTGAGTATATTCAAGAGCGTCATCTTTTTTGCGCGGGCGACTTTACAAAAAAATGGGGATATGAAGAAACATGTGCTGTTTCGATAAAGGCAGCCATGACCGCAGGCATGGCCTACTTCTGCAATTTCTCAATACCATATTCCCCAAGAAAGCCAGTCTCCCTTGCTCCATGAGACCCATGCTTTCAGGTTCTTGAATCAATTCTTTCCTGCATGTGATCTGTCTTCCAGCAGCATCTCTAGAACGTCTATGGCTTCAGGTCTTTTGGTGATCAGTCTGGATTGCAGGCAGTTTTACGATTTGGAGAAGGGAGTAATACTGTATAGCGATTATCTAACTACCGTCTAGCGTGTGTATCATGGTGTAACAAGGCTTATTAATGTACTAAAAGATTTGTAATACGTTTTGTGCGAACCAACAACCCAGCAAACAATAACACAACCAACAACAAAACAAACAGCATACATACAACGCATAGAACAACAATAATAACTGCAAGACAACAAAACTTAATTATTGGTATCACTACGTATTATTAGTAGTTAGTAGTGGTTAGTACGTTACAACTGGTAGGAGAACAAATCAAATGAAGCCGGAGCCTATGCCTGTCCTGAAAGGCAAATGCGCCAAAGAATTCGTGAAACGGGTAGAGAAGCCTCTGAGTCCAGAAAAAGTGGAAATCTTCAAAGAGGCTGACGAGGTTTTCAAGGCAATAAAACCGGTAAAATGAAACGTTTTTAAAGATTTTTAGCATATTCTCCTGTAATGTCTTCCCAAAATGACATTAGCAGTAATAATCTTGAAGTTAAGATCCTAGAACGATCAGATGACTTATCCACGTTTGACTGTGGCAAGGATGACGTTATGGGTCTAAACGAGTTCATTCATTTTGAGGCCCATCAATTTCAAAAGGAGAATCTAGGTGTCACACATTTATTCTTGTACAATAAACAGATCGTCGGGTTTGCTACCTTGGCAATGAGTCAAATTGAAATAAAGTTAGCACAGTATATTCTACCTATTAAGGTGAAAATAAAATACTACCCAGCTTTGGAAATCGGCCGCCTTGCAATACATAACGACTATCGTGGACGGCATGTCGGCAGGTGTGTCTGTCTTTGGTGTCTTAGTTTGGCAAAGCGATTGTCGAAAGACGTAGGTTGCCGGTTGATTGTCGTTCTGACTGAAGGAAAGCCTGTAGAATTCTATAAGAAGTGCGGCTTCGAGGTTGTTCCAAAATACGAAAATAAGCAGAGAAAATGGTTGTTCTTGCAGGTGCCGCAAGAATAGGCAGAAATTAGAAACGCTGCCGATTTGGGTGCAAGAGATCTTAAAACAAATTGCATCCCTCGTATACAACTTTTCTAGCACGCACTACCTCTAGGACTCGATCGATCGATTCCACCAAATTCTCGAAGAGTCAATAAGGCCAGTTGGCGTGTGCTAGGGACATGCGAAACGGTGTTCTGCTTCTTTAGATATTGACCCCGTACATTTGATCAGGTGCAAGTATCTCAGGAAACTGTTTTCTCAGTTTTAGACGTGTGCAGTAGCAGAGATGGCATTCGTCTACATAGCTTTCTTCATGGTCGACGTGGTATTCTCTCACAAGTTCAGCTGGGCCTCCCTTTAAGATCGGTCCGCATATAGGGTGTGCAGTTGGTTGGAAGTTTTCGAACAACAGGTGCAGCGGAGTCTTCCTCATGTTTCCCATGGTTACGCCTTGGCAAACGTGAACGTATCCGAAGGGGTCAATGTGCACTCTCTTCTGATTTGAGAAATCCTCATCTGAACATTTATCAAACTGTTCCCAGGGCTTTCTGGGCAATCCTTCCACAAGTTTTTCAACAGGCCTTCCTTTGAACAAGACCGCGCCTTCTCTGACAGGTTCTCCCTTCCAGTCTTTTCCCGTCAGATATTTCTTCGGTTCTTCTATGCTAATGTTGCTGAAATGCAAACCGAATTCTTTAGCGGCTTGACAGGCGTACTTTGCAAGGTTCTCCTCTTCTTTACCATAATGGAACATGTCGTCGCTGATCACCACGTCTGAGATGCCTATCTGAGAAATCGGTTTCAACCACTCCTTTGCATCTTCAACAGAAGTCGCCCAATAAGCGTTCGTGATGAATCCTGTTTTAAAACCTGATCTTCTCGTTTCGCGCAGTCCCCAAAGCAGAATAGGATAGTAGAGAACTGGTTCACCGCCTTCAAAATATATCCATTCGATGCTACCGATTCTCTTTGCCTCTTCAAGGATTTCCCTTATGTCCGAAATTTTCATCACGCCCTTAGCGTCAGGACTGCTGAAAACAAAGCAGTGATCACACTCCAGATTGCATTTGTAAGTCAGAAGAAGGTCCAGTTCCTTTATAGGCATCACTTTCACAAATGAAATAGATAGTAAGCTAATTATTTTAATGATTTCATGAAATCATTCATTCTCAGACGCGTGAGCTTATTAGAGACATTGAAAGGTACGGAGAATTGTGACAGAAAAGTGTGAGAAAACTGTCATTTCTGCTTTTCTCTTGCCAAAAAAGTCCACAAACAAACCCGTAGCTCGCGAGATTCTAGATTTTGGCAAACGCGATTTTCCATGTTGCGGTCGAACGTGAGTACGGCTTGAGGTACAAAGTTTGGAAAAACTCTTTGACTTTGCCTTTTTTCTGAGCTTTTTGGAAGGTAGGCAGTACGTAGTCTCGTTTTCCGAAGAAATAGGTATAATCGTAGGGTTTGAAGAAGTTAGGCTTGCCATTTGGGGCTAAGGGTTTTTTGAATGCATTAGTTTTCTTGGCTTCTTCAATCGGCATGAAGGATTCGGAAGCTGCATATTCTGCCGCGGTTTCTTCATCGACATTTTCCACGTTTAGCATGTAAGCCACGTTAAGGCCTACGATTTTTTCAAGGTTGTTCATGGCTTCGACAAGTTCAGTGTTTCCGCCTTCAAACTGCAAGCCTAGAAACTCTCTGGCGCAGTCCGCCGTGCCCTCGTCGATAACGTTTCTTTTGGTATGCAACAAAACAGCGGCCAAGTCCAGTGCCTTGTTCTCGCGGCAGTATTTCTCTATACAGAGGTTTGCGACGTGATGCTCATATTCATGACATAAGTCCCGGGTCAATTTATACCTGTTAAATGTCCTATCAATGTTAATCGCGTTGATGCTTGCGTAATCTCCTTGATAATAGTTATAAGCGGCCCAAGGTTCACCCGTGACGATTTTATATATGATGCCCTTGTTTTCAACTCTTTCTGGAAAATAAGCGAAAACCCTTTTCTCAAAGAGCCCTCCTATCTCTTCAGTTAGAGCCACGACCTCTGTGCCTACCATTTTCTTCAGCGTCTCGCCGGCGATTTTGCTTTCCTCTCTCCATCTGAGAATCTTCTCAGAAACATCAGAGCCCGACAGCTCAGTGCTTGCGTCTTCCACTAACTGCTGTGCTTCGCCAATTTCCTTTTGTCCAAACTTGCGTGGAGTTATGCCAAATATCTCTTTCACCAAACGCACGTACGGAATGTCTTCTCCTGAAAGCCATCTCACAACTGCTCCTAGAGATTCAAGGTCGCTTGCTATGACAATCTTTCTCAGTTCATCGCCTATTTCTTCGGACTTGCCGATTAACGTGTCAAGATTCATCAAAAGCTTCTCAGGGGGCAGATGTCCTTTTGTTTTGTCTGGAGACAGATTTTTTGGACCGAAGTAGGCGTCTACGATGCCTACTCCTGTAGCTTCTTTTGTAAGGTGGTTGATTTGTCCCAGAAGTTTGAGATAGTTCTGCTCAAAGGTCATCGCAAATCCCATTCTACTTTTGCCTCGGTGAATATAAAACGATCTCATATAGCGCATGCATCTATGCATCTTAGTTCAGAAACAATTAAAGGGCGGAGTAGTTCTACAAAATTCTGTGAAAGTATGTGAAGCCGGTTTCGGTTGGATTCGCCGTTGTCAGGCCGGTGCCCGATTCGTACAGTCGCTGCGTAAGGACGAATGTTGAAGAAATAGACGTTGACCTTGCGAAGGTGCAGCACAGAGAATATTGTAAAACCTTGCAGAGACTTGGGCTTAAACTCGTCTGGGTAGAAGGCGACAATACGCTTCCGGACTGCTGCTTCGTTGAAGACACGGCCATAATACTCGAGGAGAAGGCGGTAATCTGCAACATGCGAGTCGAATCAAGAGCCCTCGAAGTAGTTGGAGTCGCCAAGGTTTTGGAAAAGCTGAAACAGACGTACTACATTGGAAAGCCAGCGACCATTGACGGCGGAGACGTTCTAAAAATTGAAGACAGAGTTTTCATAGCGCTTTCAGCTCGCACCAATCTAAAGGCCATAGATCAGATAAGGAAGATTTTGAAAGACAGCAATTTGACAGTGGTTCCAGTAAAGATCCGCAACGTGCTCCACCTAAAGTCGGCGTGCACTTACCTCGGAAATGACTATGTTATACTTTCAAGAGGAAATTTTGGCACAGACACTCTTTTAGGCTTAAGGAAAATCATAGTTCCGAAAGAGGAGGAATACGCGGCAGACTGCCTCGCTGTAAATGGGACGATCTTGATGGCGAAAGGTTATCCCAAAACAAAGGGGCTCATAGAAAATGAAGGTTTTCGTGTTGAAGAGCTAGAGATTTCGGAATTTCGAAAAGGCGAAGGCGCCCTAACCTGTCTGTCCATAATATGGTGAAAATCGACACGCTACATATATCAAGCTGTCAAGGCAAAGACAATGTCAATATTAGCGATCGTTAGCACTAGTTAGTCTGGCTTCTGACGGGAGTTCATTAAGCTTGCACGATATATAAAAAAAGGGGTTGGAGGCTAGGGTGACGTAGTTCAAGGATTAGTGTAGTATACTGTGACGTATTTTTTGGATATTCGAGAGATGTCGACGATTGTTACGTCTCCGCTCTTGTCAACATCTGCCTCTGGATCCCATTTTTCTTTTCCTGGCTTTGAACCGTATGCTTTTGCTGCCTTACAGACATCAAGTATGTTGACTTTTCCGTCATGGGTTATGTCGCCTTCAAAAAATATCGTGTTTAACAGAGCGTTCGGTTTCTTTTCTGCATTGTTTTGATAGTGAGCCTTGAGAACGTCCCCGTTTCGATAGCCTGCGTCTAGTTCTTTCGCTCTCTTGAAAGCCTTAACGTATAGTTCGCCTAGTGTTATTGTGCCCGCGCGAAATGCATCCTTCAATTCGCCTAGACCTTGTATCAGTCCGCTTGAGAATTCTCCTCCTTCGTCGTCTGGGTTGGTATCGTTCCAAGACCACTCCCAAGGTTTAATCCCGTTATAAAGTTCAGGAGGATCCAGCCCCTTGCTCGCCGTGTAACTTTGGCTTTTCCAATCAGTAGACGTGATCATCACCTTGACGTTTCTAAGCGTCCACAAATCGTCCGTGAAGCTACCGCTGTAGCATGACTCGCTGACTAATGTGATATTAACACCATCTGCTATTTGGCTAAGGCTTTGATTCAGTTCATAATCGTAGAGCCGTGTCCGTGTGTTAGCAAGATAGATGAATCCCGTAAGGTTGTTCCAATACTCTACATCTCCATGGGCAAAAATAAATGCCCAAAGACTATCGCCACTAGTCAATGTCTTGCTGACATTTTGTATGGCCTCGGAAACATTTTCCTTGGTGCAGATTTTGTCAGTGTGAACACGTTGTTCAGGAGTGAGATACAATATCTCATCGTGCGAGTAGCCGAAATTCACTAATAGGTTGTAGCAGAGTTCCGAAGCGTTCTTCAAAGTGCCAGTCGGGTCGTGTCCTTCTATGATCAATGCTCGCTTGAGGGACTGATGCTCATTTTCAGTAGAAGCTGTGCTTAAGTTCATCCAACTACCTGAATGAGTAGTTTCGTAGGTTGACGGGGGTTTAGGGGAAGGAGTAGACATGGTTGAATAGACCCAGTACGTTTCGTTCCAGTATTCTTTACGAGTGGGCCAGAGTTCTACACCGTTCAAAATGGGTGGCCACCTTTCCACTATCACCTGGGTCTCGTTTGTCTGAGCGTCTACGAAAACGTATCGAGTGTCGTGAGCGAACATCGCGTAGGGGCAGTCGTTTATCCAGTAGAACCATTTGTCACCATTAACTACGTACTCGTCAGATCCATATGGAGTGATGACATCGCCTGTATGCAAAAGTTCGGGCCACCTCCAAACTACAAGGTCGGCGGTAAGATTCTCGGGCACTATGACTTTTTCTATCACGATCTTGTCAGGCGGATAAGAAATTCTTGAGAATATCGCTTTCAACGTGTAGTTCTGATCCATTATTACCATAATGGTTTCACCGTAATAGATCGCTCCGTTCACCTCCCAATGGCTGAAATTGTAACTAGGCGACGGCAAGGCCACAACGACAACTGCAACAACCTCCTCGAAGATGTACGTGCCACTTGGAGGGTTTGTTGCACCTCCAACTGTAGAAGTGATGGTGAGCACGTATTGAAACTGTGCCTCCTCAATTCGAGAAACGAAAATATTCCAATTTCCGGTTTCATTAGACACGTATGCAACGTAAGCAGGACGGTGCATGGTTTCAGATGTTATGGAGGGGCTATCTTGATAGTACTTGTCACGTGTTATGTGAATCTTGTCATGCTGCCTAAAAACTTTGTCAAAATGCGATACAAAAATATCTCCGTTACTAGCCTCTCCAAGTTCCCAAGACTGACAAGCTAGGCTGAAGCCTTGGTATGTTTCGGTGATTATGGTATTTAGCGATGGAAGGTCATGGTCACAGGGTTCTGCGGTGAGTCGAAACTTCAACTCTGTCTCGAGATATAAGTCGTACTGCTTGACGAAAATATCTCCGTATCCTGTCTCGCTCGAAACATAGGCCACATAAATGCTCTGATTGGCATAGCATATGCTTGGGGAATCCTGATAGGAAGTCTCACTGGTGACTCTGACTTTTTTGAGGGAATTCCAGGCAAGATCGAAAACCTCAACAAAGATGTCTCCACCGTAAGCCTCTCCTGTCTCCCAAGACTGATAAGCCATGTAGAAATGTTCTCCAACCAAGAGTGCTGAAGGGCGGTCTTGAGGGTAGTACATCTCCGTTATCTGCTTTTTGTGTACGAAATGCAAACCGGCATCATACATTTGAACGAAAATGTTGTATGGCCCTGTTTCATCAGAAATATATACGACGTAAAGATAGGTACCGTCGTAAACTAGGCATGGACTGTCTTGATAGGAAGTCTCACTGGTGACTCTGACTTTTTTGAGGGAATTCCAGGCAAGATCGAAAACCTCAACAAAGATGTCTCCACCGTAAGCCTCTCCTGTCTCCCAAGACTGATAGGCTAGATAGTATCTATCTGGAAGGTCAAACGCCGCGGGCGCAAAGATGAGAGACGGACGGTCCTGAGAGGATACGTGGGATGTCAATTGAATCTTAGTCGGACAATACGATAGCTTTATCCAATCCGATGCAAACAGCAATATGAAAGACACTAAAACCAATAGAGCAATTCTTTTCAATCTATTTTTCCTCCTATATTTATTCACGCACCTGTGATGCGTCCTCTTCCAAGGATTCCGCTCACACTGGTCTATGCCAGCTTGCTTTATTTTGAAGCGAATGAATGATAGAGAAAAAGGGGAAAATTGACAGTTTTTCTAGTTTGTCATTTTTTCAAGTTCCTTTTCCATAGTTCTTAGCCGCCATAGAGATATCTACAATGCTGACTTTTCCATCTCCGTTAATGTCGCCTCTGATAGCAATTTCTCCCTTAATCTTCACATTGGAATTTTTGGCGGTCAGAGAGAAGTCTACGAAATGATGTGTTCCGTCCCAGTGTAAGACACAGGCTGTGAGAGCGTCGTTTGTCATAACCAAGAATGAGCCATCAAGGGCTTCCTTAGGAATGATTACCTTGCAAAACGTGCCGTTGTAGGCAGTGAAGCTCATTAGTCTTTCTGTCTTGTTAAATTTGAAACTGGCTATGGATGAGTTACTGAAAACAGCGACTTGACGGGTTTTTTCTTCTCCAGACACTATGCAGGTAAGATTGAAGTCCGTCAGCATTGAACCCCAAGGCTTCAGGATCGGGTATCTGTCTTGATCATCTTCGTCTATTCTGTAAGCTGTGTCGCCTATCCCATCACTTCCTGGGACATCCTGGTTCTTACCTGAAAAAATGTCGACACCCTCGTATTTGCTCCAGTAGTTTCCTCCGAAGCCAACATCCCCTATTGCTCCATAACCGATATCCCAGATGCCTTTGGATTTCACGCACTGCGTGTCCTGGGGTCCTGGGAGATTGTTGTGGTAGAAGATGTTCTGGTTGGCCATTTCCATGTAGATAGCACCAGGTTGGTTGTTCATCACTGTGTTGTTATAGATGGTATTATTGTTAGAATTATAGAGGTAAATTCCGTGGAAATTGTTTTTTGAAATTTCATTGCCGCCAATTACGTTGTGGTTTGAATCCATCATGTGGATGCCCTCTCTATCGTTGCTTGTTATTGTGTTATTGAGTATCGCTACGTTAGAGTTTTCATATATTCCAATACCAACGTCTCCTGATCCAGAAACATGGTTGTTGAGTACTGCTATTTCAGAGGAGTTTCCATCTATGTTAATACCATCTTCTCCTGATCCAGAAACGTTGTTGAATGCCAGGTCAACTTCTTTGGAATTGCGTATTGCGATTCCCTTCTTCGTCGATGCAAAAACATTGTTTAATGTCAAGTTAACTTCGCTGGAACGCTCTACCCAAATGCCGAACTGAAAGCCTATTATCGTACCGTTCCTGATTGTAACTTCACTCTTGTCTATGATCGTGATGCCAGTAGGGCCGGGGCTCAACACTGTTTGATTAAACATCACCCTGTGCCCGTTCAAATCTAGTTCTGTATTGTCTTCAGTTATGTTGAAGCCAGGACAATCCCAGAATCTCACCGTGTGCCACGCGTAAACCTTCCAATCGAGCCTTAAGACCCCACTGACGTTCCATGGCTCATACAAATCTAGGTATCCTTCTTCGCTCTGTGAGATGATCCGTCTTGGTCCTAACTGAGCTGCAAGCTGTGGCAGCATTGTTGCCGATAAGCAAGCCAAGAACAAGGCTGTCAATACTATTCCTTTTTTCAACCTTTCTACCTCCTTTTCTGTTTTAGAGCCTCAACGTGGGCTCAAATTCGTTCGTTTTCGCGGAAACAGACGATTGCCCTTTTCAAATCATCTTTTTTCAAAGCAAAGGACAATTACCAAGTCATTTCCCAAGAGGGATCCTCTTCAGTATCGTCTATAGATGGATACCCCTGATTGAATGAATTCTTCTTTTCTCCCTCCCCCCTCAGGTAATACAAACAAACCTAACTATTCATCGTCCAACTAAACTGTGACTAAGTTCTAGTTAAATATTATGGAACATTCTTACAGCTTCTCGAGCTGTCCAATCCGAAGTAGATCATAGCTGCTTATGCATCGGCCATGAACAAATGAATGAGTGCACACGCAGATGCGAGAAATGCGAGAATATTGATACATCGCCCAAGTTGAGCGGACTGGGGACTATTGGTTTTCATCAATCCTTGCCTAGCAGAAACTGTAACAGAATTGTAAGAGATATTAACCGTAATTTTATTGGAAACGCTGAACTGACCTTGTCAACGGAATGCCACAGGTGATCTAGACAAGAATGGAAAGATAAACACACTCGGCATCACAATGATATCAAAAGACTATGGAAAAAAAACTTAGTGTTTTACTCTGGAGTTTACAAGGGCGCGCTACGCAGTCTTGGGTTTCGGCTTAGTTGCTCTTGACGCGAAAGTGAATATTAGCCATGCGATAACTCCGTAGACGACTCCGTTGAAAACTGCTTCCACGAGCAATGTTGCGGAAATCCCAAGCACTGGATAGTCTGTTTCTGGTACTTCTAGAAGTTCATACAGTGCCTTTCCAGGCGGAATGTCTGGAAACGCCAGCGTAGCTGCCAATACCGCTATGAAGACTATCAGGAAGACTATTGCTCCTGCACCCTTCATCCTCTTACCTCTTGCCAGCAAATACATAGAACCAAAAATAAACAGTTTGGTTTGCCTGCGCACTTTTATTCGGGCACGCCGTATTCCTTCATAGCCTTGCTCACTGCAAAGGTTTGTTTGATTGATGAATCAAGTTCCTTGCAGAACCAGGGCGGCACATGCTTGGGTTTCCCTGTGGACTCAAGAACTATCCTTGTCTTGTTTGGATACACTAACCAAGCCTTTCTGCGCCACTTCTTTCTAGCTTTGCCCGATCTCTTAAACAGTTTCAAAGTTACCGTCTATTTTGTCGTCGTAAAGTGTAAAAAGGCATATTCCGTGAATACAATATATAGCCGAAAGGCAGAGATTTCTTCTAGAAGCTATTTTCAAAAAGCAGATCTTCGTTGAAGCGCGCGCTCCTCGATTTGTGACAAATCCATGAAGTTCTGATTCGATTTGCTGTGAAAAAAGGAAGGATATGGTTTAAGGCTGTGAAGTTCACTTCTATTGTAGTGCTGCAAGAGTTTTCAAGACCTCTCGTATGATTTCTTTGTGTTTCTCGTATGGTATTATCTCGTGTACATCAAAGAGAATGTAAGGTTGGAACATGCATACGTCTCTGTAGACATCTGCGGTTTCCCCTTTACCGATTACGTATCCAGAGGTTCCATCTGGGAAAACCCCGTACTCCTCAATCTCGCCCTTCTGCATGAGTGCATCTATGCCTGCCCACATCTTCTCTTCAAGTTCCAAGGTCTTAGAAGGGTCTGTAGGCCATGGTGCTACCGGATTCATACGCCACAATACCAAAAATCTAGCCACATAAATCACCTCCTTATCGTGATGCTTCAAATGTTTGGTATAACTTCTATTTAAATCATGGAACAATGAGAGGTACACCTATTTTCGGTAATTGCTTCCATTGAATGCGAACAATAGCGTGCGCACGCTTTATTATTTTGGTCGGACTGGTCCTTCTTGGGTCGCTCTGTTGTTCCTTGGTTTGAGCACCATGCGTCATAAGATGATGTCGGCTGGCTGAACTCTGTTGTCTTTCTGTTCAACGTGAATACACATGTGTTGAATTATTTGATAAAAGAATATTGTAACGGTAGGTGTAATTCGGTCCAAGCTCTCTAAACCGGCAATGTTGAACGTCGTGTTTCTTGAATTGTTTGCAAAAAATTTTCTAGCGTTTGAGTTGTCTTCTATAACAAATTGCTTAGTTAAATTTATTAGACTTAACATAGTAACATTATGTCGTAGAGGCGGATGGGGAAAGGAGGAGATCGATTTCTCACCTGTTCTTCTCTTCCGCTCCTGTCAAGGAGGGATAACATAGTGGAAACGACTCGTGATGAAAGCGACGAGTTTAGGCGGAGGCTTAAAGAGGAGTGGAGGCGTTTGTGGCGGGAACGTTTTGATGATAAGGTTAGGGCTGAAGGAGTTGCTTCTCATGATTATCCTCTTGTTTTTACAGATCGTGGTCACGTTATCTTTGCAACTAGAGGCACGAGGGCTCCAAGTTTTTCTGACATAATTGAATATTGGAAAGCCTATGGACGTGTATATTCGCCTGACCTTTCTGTTGGCGGGTGGGGCAAGTTCCTTCGGACAGAATTGAAAAAACTGGCTCATAATAGGGCTGGAATGTTTGAGGTTGACCACACGAAAGTTGAGCGTTCAAAGCAGCAGCTGAAGAAGGGTGGAAGAGACTGGCTTCACAAGTAATGGCCAAATGCAACGGCTGTACGCGGTAATTCGATGACAAAAGGAGATACCGGCCTCAAGGTAATTGGCAAAAAAATACCTGTAGCCAGGCTGACGCTGGGAATGACATATTTGAGAAGAAGATCAGAAGCCCAGGCATAAAAGCTTCCACGACCTCCATGACAACCTTCGAACATACGTGCACACCATACGCAACGACAAGAATGTTGCATTTTTGGAGGCTCCATCAAGAAGACTGCCAGAGCCATTTGATGGGAAGGAAAAATGTCAAGACCTATGATCTCAGTGATTATCCCAGCTTTCAATGAGGAGAAAAGCATAGGGGATGTTCTGACACGAGTGTTCAGGGCTGTAGAATTGCATTCGCTGCCCTGCGAGATAATTGTGGTTAATGATGGGTCCACTGATAGGACGAGAAAGCTAGCTTGTAATCATGGGGCAACCGTCCTATGTAACGAGAAAAATAGGGGCAAAGGTCATGCTCTCGCTCGGGGATTCAAGACCGCCAAGGGAGACATAATAGTTACCATGGACGCAGATGGTTCCCACAATCCAGAGGACATTAATAAACTGATATTGCCAATCTTGAACGGTGCGGACATAGTCTTGGGGTCGAGATTCGCAACAGGAGAAGGAAAAAATTCGACAAAGAGACTTCATGTTTTCGGGAATCTCCTGATCAACTTCCTAATTCTTATGATGACTGGGAAAAACGTCACGGACAGCCAAACCGGATTCCGGGCCTTTAGGAAGAAAGTCCTACAGGAAATTGAAATAACCTCGAAAGGCTATCAGGTTGAAACCGAACTCACGGTTAAGATGTTGAGGAGTGGTAGAACAGTCAAAGAAGTGGCTGTTATCAGCAGAAAGAGAATGAACGGCTATTCCCGAATTAACCCTTTTGGCGACGGACTCAGGATTCTCAGAGCAATACTCAAATGGAGTGTAACCAGATAAGCACAGCACCAGCCTATGTTGTTGGGCGCGCTTCTCGAGATGATCTCCCATTTTGTTACATCCTGAACGACGCAGAGGTTTTTGATAAATGAACAGAACAATTGCTGTGACAGTTGATGTAGAAGAATGGTATCATTCCATGTGGTTTAATATAAACGACATAACAAGTAACCCGCCGTCTTTATGCAGGAGAGATCTTGATTCAGTATTAGATTTTTTTAGAGAATTAGATATTACTGCGACTTTTTTTGTCCTAGGAGAAATCGCAGAGAAACTCCCTGAATTGGTAGAAAGAATTGCCTCTGATGGGCATGAGGTAGCGTGTCATGGGTATTTTCACGATTGTGCGAATAATTTCAAATCACAGAAATTCAGGGAACAGATTCGAAAAGCAAAGAACATCACCGAAAGGATTCTTGGACGAAATGTACTAGGCTACAGGGCGCCGAACTACGGAATCAGGACAGAGGCGGTCAACATCCTTGAGAGTTTAGGGTTTCGCTATGATTCATCTGTAGTTCCTTGTCTACAAATCCCCGGTTGGTATGGGCTTCCATTTGCTCCGCTGACTCCATACAGACCCAGCAGGAAAGACGTGTCAAAGGAAGATTTAGACCGAGACTTCTGGGAGTTCCCCGTGGCAGTTTTTCCCGGTTTGAGGCTGCCTGGGGGAGGAGGCTGGTTTTTGAGGAATTTTGGATCCGCTTGGACCAAAACTATCGTGAAGCTTCTTTCAAGTAAGGGAGTCGTCGTCATCTATGTACATCCTTGGGAAGTATCAGATTGTCATCCTCATCTCAAGGGAGTCCCTTTTCATGTTTTCAGACGGGCAGGCAAGTATGTTAGGACTGCCATCAGAAGACTTGTGAACGACTTCGAGATGGAATCTGTTGCCATAGAAGATCTCCTAGAATGTGTGGAGCGGGAAGGGAATGCACTTATCCGTCGTACGGCCTGAGCCTAGCGTGCCTGAGGGTTGATCATTAAGAGTTCTTGGAATCCATTGAGGAGAATCTCGGTTGAGTAAAGTCTCTGTAATAGTGTCTACATTCGCAAAAGAAAGAAGTGAACTTCTGCTTCGCTGTATTAGGTCTCTGGGCGCACAAGAAGACCCGCCCGACGAGATAATCCTAGTACTCGATCATGACAAAGAGTTAATAGGCTACTTTAAGTCTCGAATCCCCACGGACATCAAAATAGCAATCTCAGAGAAGACTGGGCTTTCAAGCGCACGAAACGCAGGATTGAAGATAGCAACTGGTGAAATTGTCGCCTTTATTGACGATGATGCAATGGCTGAAAAAGACTGGATCAGCAAACTTGTGAAGGGCTACGACGATCCTTACGTTCAATCTGTTGGAGGAGCCGCTATTCCTTTGTGGGAAAATCAGAAACCAGCCTGGTTTCCAGATGAACTCGATTGGATAATTGGGTGCTCACATAAGGGACGACCTCAAAGCAAGAGTTTGGTAAGGAACCTGATTGGATGTAACATGTCTTTTAGAAGGAATGTCTTTGAAAAAGTTGGGTATTTCGAAGCTGCTCTTGGCCGTGTAGGAAGAAAGCTTGCCGTTAGCGAAGAGACTGAGTTTTGTCTGAGAATTCTTGCAGAAATCCCAGATTCAAAAATAGTATATGATCCTCTTGCAAAGATCTATCATGTCGTTCCAAAAGAAAGAGCAAAAATAACCTACGTTATGAAAAGATCATACTATGAAGGCGTCGCAATTGCGATGTTGTCAAAGAAGCTGGGGCAAGTTCGAGCCCAGTCAGATGAACGCGAGTATTTGGATCGCCTTGTCAGATTTTCCATTCCCTCTAGACTTATTAAAATCAGGTTGACAAATATCGCTCAGCTGACCGCACTACTCTTGTCGATCATCTCTGTCGGAATAGGATTCCTTCGGGGCCGCCTTTCATTTGAATGGGAGGAGAGATAAAGCAAGAATTTTCATCGGTGAATCGATTTGAATGTTTCAATGACGTGTGGCAGATCACCTCTGGAATACAATGGCGGGATCGAAATTCATGTTATGGAAGTGTCGAAAAGACTAGCGAATGTAGGGATAAATGTCAAAATTCTCTCAACATCCACTACCTGCAAATTTCCTCAACGTTATTTGAAAGATCGGGTTACTTTTGATATATTCCCAGCTATAGCCCCTTTCAGCTATTATTTTTCGATCCCTCAATATGGAGCCATAAAAACCGAATCTGCCCAAATTCTACACGCTCATGGATATCAAGACTTCTCATTTCTAGCATCGGTACTTGGTAGAAAAAAGCGGCAGAAACTACTTATAACGATCCACAGTGGTTGGCCTGCAACGCAGTTGACCTTACTCGTCAATAGATGCTACAGAGTAGTCACTAGAAAGCTATTCGAGAGAGCAGACAAGATCATTGGCGTCTCAGCTGCTGATCTCGAAATATTCGGGTTCGGAGCGAAAACTAGCGATTCTAACAAGACAGCTATAATACCGAACGGAGTCAATTTTGGAGACTTTGCCAATAAGCAAGACCTGCCAAGTTCAATCCCTGAAAATTACAGGTTTGTGCTTTCGATAGGCCGCCTTGAAAGATACAAGGGGCATCATTATGTGATAGAGGGTTTCGCAAAGCTTAAAGCGTCCAAAGCTCTAAATGTCGATTTGAAGCTTGTCATTGTAGGATCTGGAAGTTATCGATGGAAACTAGAAGATCTTATTAGTCGATTCAAACTGCAGAAAGATGTCTTTATACTAAGCAATCTGGAGAGAAAGGAAATAATTGGACTCTACCAAAAATGCGCATTCTTCATTCTCCTCAGCCAATATGAATCACAGTGCATAGCCGTAAGCGAGGCAATCGCTGCTGGCAAACCTGTTCTTGTTTCAGCAACCTCAGCTCTCAAAGAATATGTCAAGAAAGGTTGGTGCACGAGTGTTCCATATCCGCCGCAAAAAGACATTGTAGCCGCAAAAATGCAAGAATTACTTGAAAGGCCAAACAGTTTCGTTGCGAGAAATGTAAAACTCGATAGCTGGGACGACGTGGCGAAAAAGCTAGTATCTCTGTACCACGAAGTACTTGGACACTAGAGTAGTCAAACGGAGTAAAGTCAAAAGATTCAGGAAGATTTCTGGAAATCTGATCGATAAACTGGAGATGCATTCATGAAAGTTCTGATGGTCTCAGACGTCTATCCGCCACTTATTGGGGGACAGGAGAGGGAAATCCAACTTTTGAGCGAAGGGATCTGCAAAAAGGGGCATCAGGCTAGTGTTTGCACCCTTAGCCACGGAGCCTCTCCATCGACTAAAAAGGAAAACGGAGTGAAAGTATTCAGAATTGAAAGTATTTATTCGCAAATTCCTTATCTGCATCTAGATCCTAATAGAAGGTTTCATCCTCCAATAGCTGATCCATTAGTAACGATGACTTTGAAGAAAATAATAGAAACCGAGACTCCGGATATAATACACGCGCATGGTTGGATGCTGTATTCAGTTTTGCCGTTAGAAAAAAAATACAGGATACCATTATGTGTCACGTTTCACGACTATGGGTTCGTGTGTCCGTGCAGATGCTCTCCATTACATCCAGGAGGAGTATGTGATGAGCCGCTTGCATCTCTTCAGCAATGTTTAAGCTGTGGCAAGAACGCGTACGGATCTGTAAAATGTCTATTGCCATATTATTTTCTCAGACTGAACAGGAAGTTTGCGTGCGATATCATGATATTCACAGACCCGAACATCTTGACGAAAATGAACTGTTTGGAACTGAAAAAGATGTATTTGGAGCACCCAATTGACAGTGATGAACATAGGCCTATCAGAACAGAAGTATATAAAAATAGGATACTTATTTGGGCTAAGCTAGAAAGAATAAAGGGAATAGATACAATCTTCGAAGTTGCTCAACTATTGCCTCAATATCAGTTTGACGCAATCGATGCTGGAGTAGATAAAGAATACTACAAGGCGAGAAAGCCCCATAACGTCGCATTGCTACCTAAACTCCGACCCAAGGAAACACCTGGGCTCATAAATAGGTACCCATTGATAATTGGGCAATTTAGTGCAGGAACCTTAGGTCATTCTGAGTTAGAAGCGATGTCATGTGGCAAACCTGTTGTGGCCTATTGGGACAGACAATATGACAGATTCTATGATGAAGAGTGCCCGATACTAGGCTCCAAGAACATCAAAGAAATAGTTGACGTAATGGAATCTAACATTGGCAATTACGCCTTGGGAAGGACTAATCGGTTGTGGATCTTGAAGTATCATGATTCTCTGAAAGTTGCAGAAAAGCTCTTGAAGGTCTACGAGACGCTGCTGCATAGATAGCATGTCATCTGAGATGTTGCGATGAAAAAAACGCAATTATTCAATATAAACGAACATAACTTCACAGCCTACAATGACCCTGGCCTTAATCTTGTTATTTCATCTCAAATCCGGCAAGTTTCAGAAATCGTATTAAGCCGGGTCAAAGATACAGTATCCTTGATATTACTTGGCGGATATGCCAGGGGAGAAGGAAGCGTCATTGAAACATCTAAAGGATTGATTCCTCTTGGGGACTATGACTTTCTTCTGGTAACCAAATGTCCGCACTTATCTTTGCATCTTCCAGAGCTCGAAGTTCTAGATAAAAAGTTTCGAGTGCAATACCACACTGAAGTAGGCTATACCTGGAAATTTGGTCTGCAATTCGTTGCTAGACAGATCTACTGGTATGAGGCCAAGTATGGCAGTCTATCAGTTTATGGAGATGCTGATGTTTTGAATGCAATTCCGATCAACAGTTCAATGGATATTGATCTTAAGGAAGGCTTTCGGCTCATGTTTAATAGACTTGTTGGAATGCTGAGAGTTTTCGATCCTCATTTCTTGGATAGAGACCCAACAAATGAGCAAAAGGAGCACCTTGTGTTTCAATCTGTAAAAGGGGTGTTATCTTGTGGTGAAAGTCTGCTGCTCTTGATCGGAAAGTATCATTACAGCTACAGGAAAAGGCTGCAGAATCTTGTAGATCGTTTTGAAGAAGAATTTCCAAACTTGGCAAGAGCGGATCCTAACCTGAAAGCAGACTTTGAAAAGGCCTCCCGCTTCAAACTTTACCCGTCATATGATATATGCCAGGATGGCGTAAAGTTGTGGTTCTCTGCGAAACAACATATTTTGCAGACATTACTCTTTTTCTTGGCAAAAACGCGCCGATTGGAGGATAACATTCTCGTAGACAATCCATTGGAAGAATTTCCTGTTAGCTTCTTGTCATCTAGCAAACCGGAACTTCTAGACTACATGATGTTTAATTGGCGTGCCTTTACTTCTATGAAATCTTTTAAGGGCTTTCTAAACATCAGCTGCGCTTTTTCAGATATTGTTCGGCTCGCAATTTTTTATTTGGCAACTTCAATTACAGAGGATGGCTCCATAGATCACCATCTTTTAGAAAAATCGCTGAGAACGATCAGGCCAATATTTCCGGTAGATGTAAAGGTGAATGACAATCTGCAAAAGAGCTGGAAAGATGTTGAGAAGGCGGTTTTTTCAGTTTGGAAATGTTCAAGACAGTGACCAAACTCGAAGTGGAAAAATGAAACGCACAATTAACCTTATTGTGTATTTGGACGCTTGCCGTTATGACTATATATCTAAGGAAGACACCAGTTTTCTATATCAATTGTCTCAGGATGGTTTCTTTGGCAGGGTAAAAACGGTGCCAGGATTCACTCAAGAAGCTGCAATGATGACTGGAAAATATCCTGATGAAACAGGCTATTTTACATGGTACCGTTATGCACCTGGCAGATCACCATTTTCATGGACACGTCCACTTAGGTTTATGGAGATACTCCGAAGATCGCGTCTTTACTACCCGATAAAAGTTGGAATAAGGACAACAACAAAGTTGATTACGGGCAGTAAATATCCTGATCCTTCGTTTATTCCGTTGAACATTCTTCCCTATTTTCAGAACCTAAGCGCAACTTTGCCCACCAATTTGCCTAATCTGTCATCACTCTGCTCTGCTTCAGGACTCAATTGTTTTGAACAAACCATGGTTTACGACTTTGTGGGATCAAAGCCATGTGGCAAGCTGTTCAATCCGATCTTGAATTCCATAAAAAAAGGAAAGTCCTATGATCTTTACATTATCCACATTGGAGAACTGGACGCTTTAGGTCACCGATATGGTCCTCACCCTGAACTTTTCCGAGAATGCTTAAGAGAAATAGACTCTTGGATAAGAACCACATACGAGACTGCGAAACAACAAAGTCTGGTCTGCAACTTCATAATCACTAGCGACCATGGAATGGTAGATGTCAAAGAAACCGTAGACATCGAAAATGAGTTCAGGCGAATGCCACTTAAAGCGCCAAAGGACTATCTATACTTTCTAGATTCTACAATGGCAAGATTCTGGTTTTTCAATGAAAAAGCTAGGACTCTAATTGAGGAAATGCTCGAGAAAATCCCAAAAGGTCACATTCTTTCACAAGAAGAGAAACAAAGATTGCACATAAATCTTGACAATGATGCATATGGCGAGCTCTTATTTTGGATTGACAAAGGGTACTTAATCTTTCCAAATTTCTTTCAATCAATAACCTCAGAAAGAACGAGAGGAATGCATGGATACGTAAATGATGAAGATGGAGCCTTGATTGTATATTCAGATGAAAAAAACATGAGAAAGATCATGACTAAAGATGTTGTTCCCCTGGTTGAAGTTTTCCAGATAACAAGGAATCTGGTTGGCTTCTAGAGGGTACTAAAGGCAGCGTACACTGAGCATATTGAAAATTGGAAGCTGTCAAATGGACACGTGTCGCGCTATGTTGTACACGTAATCAGTAATTGTTCACACTCCCGTTGATGGGCGGAGAAGTCCTCATGAGAATTTTACTCGCACATAATCGTAGTCTAGAACGCCCCACCGGCATAATCTCGCATATTCGGAATCTGGCAAGAGAACTTACGAAAAGAGGTCATGAAGTAGAAGTTGTTACGAAAGGAAAGTCAATGCATTTTGTACAAGATGAGGTAGAGTATTGTCAATATGCGCGGATTCCAATCAGTGTAAAGGGCTTTGACGTTGTACATGCACATGACATCAGAACCTCACTATTGCTTACACGAGACAAAATGCCTTCCATTTGCAGAATAATCACAAGTCACGGGGTTTATCCAGATCCGAGTTTCCATCCAAGACCTTGGCAAAGTGCATCAGTAACTGGAAATGCTAAAATCAATCTGCATCTGAACGCAGTCAGAATAATAGGGTTTGTAGCGTTTAGGACATGTGACAAAGTAATAGCCGTGTCCAAATTCATCAAAAACAAGTTAGAAGAAACATATAGTTTATGCGGCTCCAAGATCGTGATAATTCCTAATGGAATAAACATAGAAGAATTTTCTAGGCCAAGCTTTGATAACCTAGAAAAGAAATGGGATCTAGGCAAGAATGCAATACTATTTGTAAAGCCTTATGATCCGAGGAAAGGATTTCATTTAATGATAAAGGCCCTGCAAGAAGTTCGACAAGACTTTCCACATTTCACCCTTATTGCAGTCGGACCAAGACCAGATGGAAAGTACGGGGAATACATTGAGCGTCTAATTTATAATTCCGACATCAAGAAAAACATAATATTTACTGGGTGGGTCTATGGCGAAGACCTCATATCTCTTTATCATCAATCAGATTTTGTTGCAATGCCTTCTGTTTACGAAGCCTTTGGCATAACTGCCCTAGAAGCAGCGGCATGTTCGAAGCCAGTCGTCGGCTTCAGAATTGGGGGCTTAAAAGAAGTGGTTGAGGATAAGAAAACGGGAATATTGGTTGTCCCCAATGATATCAATGCTCTTGCACATTGGACAAGAGTATTACTGGAGGACAGAGAGCTGTGCAAAGCTTTGGGAAGTAATGCTCGAAGAAAGGCCAGAAAATATGAATGGACAAGAATTGCAGCCATTGTTGAAGAGATATACAAGTCTGTAGCATTGGAATAAAGAAACAAGATTCACGTAAGTATATGCTCCGCACTTGCATAAGTCTGCGAGATTAGTGATTGCAGGTTGCATTATATGGGACCCATAAGAGTCAAAGATTATTACGAACAAGAAGCCTCAAAGTTAGAACACCATCAGAGACGAATGTACCTAGGCGACCCGTGGAATAGATATTGGCATGGTGAAAGGTTACGCGAGATCCTAAGAGTTGCTGGCAAAATTGCTTTTAGTGACTTCTTGGACGTAGGATGCGCTGAAGGATATTACATCAAACTCTTCATGATCCAATATGGTTTTAGAATTGGAGCAGGAGCGGACATTGCAAAAGCTTACTTGCTTAAAGCAAAGAAAGAAGTTCCCAAGAGTTCATTAGTTCTCGCAGACGCTCATAACTTACCATTCCAAGAAAACAGCTTTGATCTTGTTCTATGCTCTGAGGTGCTGGAGCACGTTTCAAATCCAGAATTGGCGTTGAGGGAACTTGTAAGAGTAAGTAGAGAATACATCCTAGTAAGCGGCGATGGCGAGAATCTCTTCTATCATTTTGCCAAGAAGGTAGGTCTGGTAGCGTCGAAAGATCCCTACGCACACATCGGCTACGGCCACATTCATGAGATAAGAGTATCTGAAACCATTATTCCTTGGGCTTCGAAGATAGGATGCGAGTATATTTATGGGGTAGTCAGTTGTTACTTTCCAATTTCCTTCCTTAAGAAACACAGGATACCAATTTTATTCATTCCAGCAATTAAGGTCGCTGACAAATTGATAAGCAAATTACCAATAATGAATCAATTTGGTCATATACAAATTGCCTTGCTAAGAAAACTGCAGAACCAATGATTTGAAATTGAAAGGTTACACGAATATGCAAGCGATACACTGATCGTTAGCTAGCAATAATTCAAGAGTGAAAATAAGTCAACTTGTCTGCCACACATTCACTCAATGTAGTCTGCCACCCGCCTTCCAAGATGGTGCCACCATACGCGACATAGCACCAATATAGCCAGCCTTGCATAAGTGGATTCGTTTTATGAACGGTCACGGCGTTCCTGAGCCAAGTATCAAAGACGTTTCCCATCTCTGCTTTGTTACCGCCGCCGAAACCTTGTTCTTCCATCACGAAGGGAACATTGAAAATAGACATTGAAACATTGACGTCTTGCTCAAAGTCACTTTCGAGTTGTGCATAGTCATTGTATTCAACTGCTAAACTCTCCGTGTCTATACCTTGGTAGAAGTGTGGACAGTATACTACATTGGTGTCAACAAGTTTCCGACTCATAAATCCTGCATATCGCGCCCATGGTGCAAAATTGATGAAGATTACATGGTTATCTCCGTTTGCTCTCAGAGCATCAATAACATAATCCGCTATATCAAACCACAAGTCTGCAACCTGCTGATTACTTAGAGATCCGCTTCTATGATGAGGCTCGTTGCAGATGTCATACCCAGCGACTCCAGTGCAGTTTTTAAAGGACTCAGAGAGCTTAAGCCAGAGACGGTTAAGATGTTCTCTTGCACTTGTAGATGAAGAGTTTGAATAGAATTCGTCGGAAAAATTTGAATCATTGCCAAGGATTGGAATGAATTTGCCTAGGTCGCTGACAGAACCGTGTTCATGGAGATCAATGATAACGTAGATGCTATGTTGGTTATAAGCTTCAACTGTTTGCCTTATTTTTTCAATGTATGCATCATCATACGCGAAATCGTTTGGGCTTTGAGAAGTTTCGATGCATTCCCAATATGCTGTGAGTCTAATCGTGTTGAAGCCATAGGACTTAATGTTTTGAGCATCAGCGATTCAATAGGTCCACCAATCATCGTATTTCCCGTCAGTCTCTGGGTTATATGCTTGCCCGCGAACATTGCAACCGACCAAGAAAAAAGGTCTTGCTGTGTTGCGAATAACATTTCCTTCCACATAAAGCTTCGGAAGCCCGCCTGGATAGCTTATTGTTCCTTGTGAAGTTATTGTCCTCTGCTCTTCGAGGGGAGCGGCAACAGGCATAATAAGCAATAGTAAGAAACACAATATTGTTGCGCGTCGTACAAGCATTAAGACCAACGTTGGGCTAAATGGTATATTAATACTTAATATGTAATATTCACTTTAATCAACCTTTCGGTTCAAAGTCTTTATGTTCAAAACTGATTGAAAATGACTAGAAGAGTGAGGAGAAGAGACGACCTATGAACCATTCCGGAAGATTACTCGCCGGTTCTTTACTGATTCTTTCTTTTTTGAGTCTCACACTTTTGGCCATTTATGTTCATATGGTTTATCTATTCAACAAACAGACCTGGCCCGAGCTTTTTTTCTGGACATTTGCTTCAGCATTCTCTGTCAGTATCATGTTACTTTGGATTCTAGATGGAAGCAGGAAGATAACACTGCTGGCAGTCTTTGCTTCAGCGTTCATAATGATCAGTCTTCCCTTTCTTAGATTCCATTTTTACGGCACCGACTTGGTGGGAGAGTATTTTGTAGCTGATGTCACTCACGAACTTGGAAAGTGGACCCCAGAAAGAGCCGCAGGAGGTCGAATTCCACTAAATTGGTTTCTTTACCAACGTCCCAATGAACTTCTTCATAGATACTTTTCGACAACGAGCGTCACTATCCTTCCGGCGGTAGTCTCCGAAGTTGCTGGATTATCAACAAGACAAGTATTGTGGGTTTTGTTGTCTCTTGTCTCAATGTCAGTTGTTATTATTGGCTACTTGATAGTTCGAATCTGCCTTGGTCACAGAATTGCAGCTTTGTCAAGTATCGTGTTTATTTTTTCTTCTTTTTATACTGCCAAGTTTCCAATGGTTCTTCGTGAAGATGTCGCTCTGCTTTTCTTGCTTTTGTCAGTCTTCTGCATTTTAAGGGGAGGTGGAAAGTTTCTATTGATTTCATTGGTATCGTTGATGCTATTGCCGATGTCTCATTATGCTTTAGTATATTTCGCGTTTTTGTTTTTGCTCTTCTTGTTCGTCTCCAAGAAGGCATACGAAAATGGTATTTTCGCTAATATTTTGAGAAAAGTGGGTCTTCGTATTTCAAACGATTCCACTGAAAGCATGGCCATGTCCAAAGATTTGCTTCTATATTCAATCGTTGTTGGGCTTTGCTGGTTGCTATTTGTGGCTTATTCAATATTTGTCGCCAATCTAGGAGGTATTGGCGAGTCTTTCAAAGTTTTGCTAGGCCTCGAACCAAGTAGCCCAAGCTATTTCCAAAAATACGTGGTCTTCTCCTCTTTAGGTCCCTTTCACACGATAATTCAATGGCTCGAAAGAGTTATGGCGATCTTTGGCCTTTTCTTAGCCCTGAAAGTTTGCAAGAATGTCAAGACTTTTTCATTCGTAGTTGCGGAAGGAGGTTTGCTGGCTGTAACATTAGCGTTGGCGTTTTTCCCAACTATGAGCTTGCTTTATGATTTAGATCGAACCATGCATGTAGCTTTACTTGGATTTTCTGCTTTCATAGCAACTACAATCTTTTCGATTTCTAAGAATATTGGAAAACTTCTTGCAATAATCTTTGTAACATTGTTTCTCTTAGAAACTCTTCAATCGCCTATACAGTATTCCTCAGTGGCAAACCTTACTCGCGAGGAGTACATTTTCTCCTTCACACATGCTACTGCCTTCTATGAACCATCAGACTTTTATTTTGCCAAATGGGTCGAAAGTTTCACTAATGAGTCTGCTGTCTTTGCGTCCGATAGTAATGGCTACAGTTTGTGTCTAATTGCCAAACGAATATGTTTGGAGCCGCTAGGCGCAAACGTCTCAGACACTATTTCGCTTCTAGAAAGCGGCAAAACAGACTACTTCTTAGTGCTCTCTTATCTCGAAGATTACATGGAGTTCACGTCCAAAAATGGCACAGAATTGCAATTCAATTTAACAGACATTGCCAAGCTATTAGGTAGCAACGATTTAAATCGCATTTACGACAATTCAAGAGTGAGGAATTTCGCCCACGCCACACCGACTCCATGAGTACTCCACTTTGCTATAACAGCTAGGCCAAAAATGCCAAAGAGTATAATCGAGTAGTACTTGTGCGCTGGAAAATAGAAGGTGTCTCGTTATGGTCGCAAACAGAATTTGATTGTTTGGTGGTAGGAGATGTAATGTTCGATATTCTCTTTGGTAACTTGACAACTTTTCCTTTTTTGAAAGGAGGCACGTCTTATTGCGATTTTGCGAAGATTGACTTGGGTGGCGCTGGAAACGTGGCAGTGGCGTTATCTCATCTCGGCGGGAAAACATGTTTCATAGGAAAGGCTGGCGACGATTGTTGGGGGAAGCTCTACAAAGAGGATTTGATCGTCAAAGGCGTGACCACCCGAATGTTTTTTGAACAAGGTTGTTCGACTGGGCTTACTCTAGTAGCTTTGGGAAAAAAGGCTCAAAGATCGTTTCATGTGTCCAGAGGGGCAAACAATAAACTTTCGATTGATGAGATAAACAGATCCCTCAAATTGCTCAAGAATTCAGAATGTCTGTACTTTTCCGGATATTCTCTTGTTGCTAGCCCTCAAAAGGATGCGGTCCTTCATGCTGTCAATTTTGCAAAGAAAAATCACTTGCACGTGATTTTCGATCCAGGCGCTCCCAACTTAATAAGATCCAACTTTCGCCTATTCAATGACCTTCTAGACATCTGCGATGTTTTTCTTCCGAACCTAGATGAAGCGAAAGCAATGACCAAAACAGATAATCTAAAAACAGCCATTCTCGAATTGCAACAAAGAGGAAAGTTCACGGCACTCAAATGTGGAGCAAGCGGCTGCTTTCTGATTGGCCGAAAGAATAATACAAAAACTCCTGCATTCAAAGTATGTTGCCAAGACACAACTGGAGCTGGAGACTCATTCGCAGCAGCTTTAGTCTTTGGTCTGATAAATCATTTTCCCATTAAATCTATCGGACAACTGGCCAACTGGCTTGCAGCACAATTAGTCACACATATAGGTGCGAGAAGCTTTCCCCCAAAGAAAGAAATCAGCAATTTCCTTGCACGTACTGGACTGACTGTTGGAACTAAGGAAGAGAAAAACGCTTGCTGAGATCGATCGATCGCTTTCCTTGCGGGTCAGGCACGGAGCAATCAACGCGGGCTTCTAAGAAGATCAAACAACAAGTTTAATATAACAAAAGGAACAAAAATGTTGGTTTAAAGGTGAAAAAATTTGACAACAAAGAGTGTTGCAGCAACTAAAGCGTCAAAGGAACTGTTGGACATGCTTAACAAGGCGATTGCAAGAGAGATCCAAGTTTCTATACAGTACATGTGGCAGCACGTTCAATGGATAGGAGTCAAAGGCTTCGCTGTGCATGATGAGCTTAAGAGCATAGCGGTGACTGAGATGAAACATGCTGAAGCAATTGCTGAAAGACTCTTCTATCTGGGCGGAATACCCACAACCAAGCCGGAGCCGATTAACGTTGGAAAAACGTTGAAAGAGATGATACAGCAAGACGTAAAAGATGAGCTGACCGCGATTAAAATGTACAAGGGCATAATTGAGCAAGCTCGGAAAGAAAAGGATGAAACCACCAAATTTCTGTTCCTCAGCATTCTAAAGGACGAAGAAGGACATCACGACACCTTCTCAACCTTGCTAGAGCAGTTATAAATGCAAAATTGAGACCCATCTTTCTCCTTAGCCTTCTCTCCTTTTCCCCCATTTTTTGCATTTCGACACAGTTTCACAAAATTTAATTGCCTGAGAAGATCAATAGGATAAACGGGATTGAGAAGCATGGAATCAAAAGAAACGGAACCCATCTGCGAAAGATGCGGTTGCCCTATTGACGACTGCAAATGCGTATGCCCATACTGCGGTGAATCTTCCGGTTGCGAATGCTGCATAGGCTCCAATGCAGTAACAGGCGGATAAGAACCACTATTCTATTCCATAAATTCGTTTGGCGAGTTGAACAGAAATGAAGGACATTAATTGGATGGCAGGCGGCCCGCAAGGAGCCGGCGTGGATTCAGCCGCAAACATTTTTGGAAGAGCATGTGGCTATGGCGGGCTCTGCGTCTTCGGGAAAAGAGAATACCACTCAAACATCAAAGGATTACACAGCTACTTCCACCTGCGAGTCTCAGATCACGAGGTTTCAGCCAACGTGAACGATGTGGATCTGCTGGCTGCTTTTGACGCTGAAACCGTGATCAGACACATAGGCGAAGTAGTGCCCAGCGGCGGAATAATAGTTGACAAAGAGCAGGTCGGCACAAAAGTCTTCAACATACCCACCTTGCCATACGAGTTCAAAAATGAACTTCGCAAATACATGGAACAAAAAGGATTAGGAGACACGTTAAGCGGCTTTCTTAACAGTGCCCAAAAAGCCGGCGTCCACGTTTTCCAAGTTCCCTACATGGATCTACTCAAACAAACCGCAGCAAAGCTTGGAATAGACAAGATAAGCACGGTCACACGGATGATAAACATACTAACAATAGGTGTCTCCTTCAGCCTCCTCGACTACGATCAAAGTCTGGTTGAGAAGGCTATACGGACGATCTTTTCAGACAAACCAAGAATTGCTGACATGAACATTGTGGCTCTCAGAGAAGCCTACAACTACACGGAGCGGACGTTCAAAGATGATTTCCCGCATAAGCTGGAAAAAATGGGTACGAGCGAGGAAAGGATTTTTCTTTCAGGAAACCAGGCCGTGGCGTTGGGCAAGGTTTTAGGCGGTTGCCGAGTTCAAACGTACTATCCTATAACGCCTGCTGCGGATGAAAGTGAGTATTTGGAAGCGCATGAGATTCTCAGAACAAAGGCAGGCGAAGGGGCAATAATTGTGGTTCAGACTGAGGATGAGATTGCGGCCATAAACGCGGCTTCAGGTGCCGCTCTCACCGGTGCTAGAGCAGCAACTTCAACTTCAGGACCTGGGTTTTCGCTCATGGTTGAGGGCTTAAGCTGGGCTGGAAATGATGAGGTGCCAGTGGTGATTACATACTATCAGCGGGGAGCCCCAGCCACCGGTCTGCCTACGAGGTTTGGGCAAGCTGACCTGAGGTTTGCCATGCATGCTGGTCACGGAGAGTTCCCACGCATAGTTCTGGCATCTGGCGACATCAAAGAATGCTTCTACGACGCTGCTGTCGCGTTTAACTATGCAGAAAGATATCAGCTGCCAGTCATCCATCTGATCGACAAGGCCATGGCCAACAGCAGCCAGACCTACCCCCTTTTTGATATTGGCCAATTTAAGATTGAGCGCGGCAACATTCTTGGCGAGACTGAGCTTCAGGGCCAAGCATATAGAAGGTTCAGTTTCACAGACACTGGTGTTTCTCCGAGAGTTTTCCTCGGCACAAGAAACGGGGTTCACTGGTACACCGGGGACGAGCATAACGAGGTTGGACACATCAGCGAAGAGCCTGTGAACAGGGATATGATGGTTGAGAAAAGAATGAAAAAACTCGAGCTAGTTGACAAGGAGATACCTGTTGAAGAGAAAATCAATTTCTTCGGAGACAAAGACTCTAAAAACGTTATCGTAAGCTGGGGTTCGCCGAAGGGAGCTATCCTTGAAGCACTTGAAGCATTAAGATCAGAGGGGTCCAGTTTGGGGTTCATGCAAGTACGCATGCTGCATCCGCTTCCCAAGGAGCATGTTGCCGATGTGCTTAGAACCGCGGAGAAGATAATCGATGTTGAAAACAACTACTTGGGGCAGCTTGGAGGAATAATAAGAGAGGAAACAGGGTTTTCAGCGAATTCTTATGTTTTGAAGTATAATGGGCGGCCTATGACTACGACTGAAGTTTATGATGCTCTTAGGAATATTTTGCGTGGTCAAGCCGCAAGGAGGCATGTGTTAACATATGGCTCTTAAAATGTCGGATTTCAAAACCGACGTCTTCGCCGACTGGTGTTCAGGCTGCGGAAACTTCGGCATATTAACTGCTTTACAGATGGCCCTTGCAGAACTGGGACTGGAGCCGCATCAAGTTGTGATAGTCTCAGGCATAGGTTGCTCAGGCAAGGTGCCGCACAACGTTAAGGCATACGGCGTCCACACGCTTCACGGGCGAACATTACCGTTTGCTACGGGCATCAAAATTGCAAACCCTGAATTGGTGGTGATAGCGGTTGGAGGGGACGGCGACGGCCTTGGAATAGGCGCTGGACATTTTGTAAACACTGGGAGAAGAAACTTGGACATTACGTACATAGTGCACAACAACGGCGTTTACGGGTTAACGAAGGGTCAGGCTTCGCCGACGTTGAAGCTTGGGTTGAAGACGAAGGCAATTCCGAAACCGAACATTAATGAGGCTGTGAATCCGATTGCGTTGGCGCTTGTGGCTGGTTACACGTTTGTCGCGCGGTCTTATGCCTATGACGTTAAGCATCTGAAGGAAACGATTAAGCAGGGAATTCGGCACAAGGGCTTGGCGTTTATAGACGCGTTGCAGCCGTGTCCTACTTATAATGACATAAACACTAAAGATTGGTATGCAGGCGAGGACAGGAAGGATCCGGCGACTGGAAAACCGCAGCCTAGGATTTACAAGCTGGAAGAAACCGGTTATGATCCTGTTGTCCACGATTTAGCTGAGGGCTTCGAGAAAAAGATGGCAGCCATGCACAAGGCTCAGGAATGGGGTGACAGAATTCCTATCGGCGTCTTCTACAAGAACGAGCTTGAACCAACCTTCCTTGAACGCATAGTCGGCAGAATACCTTTCTACCGAAGTAACCCGCCGGCAAAACAGAAAATCAGCGACGAAAACGGCTTTTCCACAGCTGATTTGAAAGAGTTTTTCGATGAATTAAGAACAAGCTGAATGCAACCAACACTGCTGAGACATTTTCCCTCTCTTTTTTCTCTGTGATTGATAAAAATGGGGAAGACATGCTACAAGGCTGTCCATCCGCCGTCAACGAAGATTGTTTGGCCGGTTACGTAGTTTGAGGCTGGAGAAGAAAGGTAGATGAGCGCTGCTTTAAGATCCAACGGGTCGCCGGTTCTGCCTAGTGGTGTTCTGGAGAGGATGTGCTGCATTGCTTTTTCGTCTTGGAAGACTGAGGCTGTCATTTCGCTTGGGAAGAAGCCTGGTGCGATGGAGTTGACGTTTATCTTGTAGGGTGCCCATTCTATGGCTAGGGCCCTTGTCAAGTTTATGACTGCGCCTTTAGACGCGTAGTAAGCTGCTGTTGGGAAAATGTCGCCTACAGCTCCGTAAATAGAGGCGATGTTCACTATTTTTCCGTATTTTTTCTTTATCATTTCACGCGCCGCGGTTCTTGCGCAGAGGAAAACGCCTGTCAAGTTGACGTCTAATACTTTTTTCCATTCTTCAAGAGGCATCTCCACAGAAGGGCTTAGGGCTCCTGTTCCGGCGTTGTTGACCACGATTTCGAGTGAGCCGAATTGTTCCACGGCAGTTTTGACCATGTTGATTACCTGATCTTCTTGGTTTACGTCTGTTTGGACCGGGATCACCTTAACATTGTATTCGTTGGCCAGGTTTTCCGCTACTTGAGCGAGTTTTTCGTATCTTCTTGCAGCGATTACGAGATTAACTCCGCGCTCTGCAAGCGTCTTGGCGAAGCATACACCTAATCCGCTGGAGGCGCCGGTAACGATTGCCGTCTGCCCTTTGATGCTAAAGCATAGGTCCATAACGTTTTGACTCAAATCAAATCACTATCTGCAAGTATCTTTCCGATGAAATTTAAGACTTTATCACCTGGTTAAAACCTTGAAAGCATGGTTGGATTGGGTGTGGAAAAACTATTTGAGGATTTGGAAGCATAATAGTCAATGCAGATCTTTGGGGATGGTTTGAGGTTTGAGTCTAAAGGAATATGGTAGCAAGAGGAATTTTGAGAAAACAACTGAGCCGAAACTTGAAACTGCGTCGGCTGGGGGAAGTATCTATGTTGTCCATAGGCATGCTGCTACTCATTTGCATTATGACCTGCGGTTGGAAATGGAAGGTGTGCTGAAAAGTTGGGCAGTTCCGAAGGAGCCGCCTGTTGAGTTTGGTGTTAGAAGGTTGGCGGTGCAGGTGGAGGACCATCCTGTGTCATATGCTTCTTTTGAAGGCACAATTCCGGAAGGCGAGTACGGCGCCGGCACCGTGGAGATCTGGGATAGAGGCACGTACAGGCTGATTGACAGAAAGGAAGATAAGCTTGTTGTAGAAATCAACGGCGAAAAGCTGAAAGGTCCATACGTCCTTGTCAGACTTAAGGACAAGAAGAACTGGCTTTTCTTCAAGAAAAAATAGGAACAAGTCTAACAGTTGCATTCATGAGTCACACGTCTTGGCTTGCTTATGTCAAGCATAGCAGTCACTGGTGCGCTCGGTGCGTGAGCTGTGGCAAAAGGCGTGGGTAGCCAAGGAGCAAATGTTCTACAGCTTTGAGGGCAGTGAAGTGGCTTTTCGAGAGCGATGTGATGTTTAGGATGCTTGAAGCCCTCTGTACTATAGCCAAAAGTTCCCGTGCAGCAATTGTCAAGACAATTTGACTGCTGAAGATGCGTCAACGCTGGAAGGAAGTTGATATGCTTCTTGGTTAGTGCTGTAACATCATGTTTTGAGTATGCTTAAAAATTGAGGTTTTCTTAGTGGTTCAGCTTCTCCATTTACTCTTCTTTTTCCTCTTCGCCTACGAATTCTCCTTTTCCAACAATTTCGGCCTCTGCAAATCTTCTGCTTATTCTTGTTATCTTAATTTTGATGTGGTCGCCTTGCTTTGCGTTCGGTACGAATATGACTAGGCCCTGTATCCTAGCTATGCCTTCTCCTCTGCGGCTTATTTCTTGAATATCCACGTCGTATTCTTTTCCAACTTCAACTGGTTTCGGAGCGAATCTGCTCTCTCCTCGCCCTCTGAATGTTCCTCTTCTTGGACCGAATCCTCTTCTTTCTTCCATTCGTTTCACCTTTCATATTTTGCTGATAGAAACTCCTTGCCTAGCTACCTGCGGGTTTATTCAACTGTTAATGTGCCGTATCTGCCGATGTTTAGCTGGATTTCACCTTTGAAGCTTGTGACGTAGCCGTTTTCCACTTTGATTGTGTCGTTGACGTTTACTTGGTTGATTTGGTCGTTCCAAAGTGTCAGTTTTATTGTGCCTGTTTCGTCAGTGATCATGGCTGTTGCAACTCTGTACGTTTCGTCTTTGAATCTGGATAGGACTTCGCGGGGTTCTGATTTTTCAGTGACTTTAGCCTCTACACTGACGCGTTTCATTCCATTTTTAAGTTCTTTTATCTTCAATTTTATCTTCTCGGTTTAAGCTATTCTTTCCGCGACAGCAAATTTTTCGCCTACAGATCGAATTCTTACTTTGACGCGTTCTCCTATTTTGCCGCGTGGAACAAAAATCATGTAGGCTTGTATTTTGGCTATGCCGTCGCCCTTGCTTCCGATGTCATCGATGACAACTTCTATCTCTTGGTTTTCCTTCACAGGTTTTGATTCAAAAAACGGTCGGCTCGGACGGAACCTGCTTTGACTTCCATACCTTCTCGGTTTTCTTGGTGCATTTTTCGTCTTTTCTGGTAGCCTTCTTGGCATGTTATGTTTTCGTCCTTATCGCGGGACCAGCCTTCTACCATAGAAACCCTTGTGCCGAATCTTTGACACGTGAGCCTTGGTTAAGACTAGTCACATGCAGAAAAGTCCTTCAACCATATAAATTTTGCTAAGTTGCTATTCGTAACGCAATGCTTCGACTGGGTTCAGTTTTGAAGCCTTTCTGGCCGGGTATAGACCAAAGATTACGCAGACGATTATTGCGAACGCAAAGGCTGCTATTGTCCATTCAGGTGAAAATACAGGAGTGATAGCCAATCCCTGAGGTTGTGTAGGGTTTTGGAATGTCGTGTTTTGCTGTTGTGGTTGAATAAACCTTGACAGTGCATAGGCTAATGCATAGGAAACCCCGTATCCCGTGAAGACGCCGATCACGCCGCCTATCAAGCCTATTAGCATCGCCTCAGCAAGGAACATGGTAAGAACAGTTCGGCTTTTGGCCCCAATCGCTTTCAGTATTCCGATTTCTCGTGTTCGCTCCATAACGGATACTGTCATGATGTTCATTATCCCTATGCCGGCGACTAGGAGAGAGATGGAGGCGATGGCCATCAAGAACAGTTGGACAATGCTTAAAATGTTATCTACTTGCTTGATGAATGTTAAGGGAACAAGGATTGTGATTCTGAATGGAGGAAAGAGCTTTTCAATGTCTTTGGCAATATCCTCTGATTTTTCTCGGTCGTAAACTTTGACGAAAATCAGATCAGACTCTACCGTTTTGTAAACCTCTCTGGCTGTGTCTAGTGGGATAAAAATCCAGTAGTCAAAATTTGTTATCCCCGGTGTTCCTTTCTGTTGCAAGGTTCCACGAACAGTGAATGTGTAGTTTTGCATTTCAACGTGAGGTATTGGTTCGAGACGAGGCACTCCTAGGGTTGAAACTATGCTGTCATTCGCAACTGCAAAGGGTCTTGTATCATTCTCTGTTGGATGGTTGACTTTGTATCCGATGACTATCGTGTCGTTTTTGTATTTTGTTAAGGGTATACTACTTTCGAAGACGAACCTATCTGAGAAAATCCTGATAAACTCTGTGAAATTAACTGCTGTGGCAACAAAAGCCTGAACTGACTTATTTCCGTTATACAAGGTCACGTTGCCAATTTGCATAACCTGCGTTACTGTTTCGACTCCGGAAATTTTTGAGATGTTTTGAACATCGTCATCTGTAAACCGTTGTCTAGATAAACCTGCAAAGAGACTTCCCGGTATGATCGTTAAATTGTTAAGCTCAAAGCCTTGCTGCATTCGGTCCCTTATCTCTATTCTAAATCCTTCACCTAAGGATGCCAAGCCGATTATAGCTGTAATGCCTATTACCACACCTAGCGTTGTAAGCGAGGTCCGAAGTTTTCGCTGCTTCAGGTTTTCTAACGCCATGCCCAAGATCTTACTAACTCTCATCGTCTGGTCCCCCGTGCGGTCTCAGCTTCCTTTATGTCCTCAATCAAACCGTCCTTCAGGTAAATTGTCCGATCAGCCTGCTCCGCAATGCGCGGATCATGAGTAACGACTATGAATGTTTGTCCTTTTTCCTCGTTCAATTTCTTCATCAATTGAACTATTTCCCATCCGGTCTTGGTGTCAAGGTTTCCTGTAGGTTCGTCAGCTAGGATGATTTTTGGAATGGTTATCAAAGCTCTTGCTATGGCTACACGTTGTTGTTCTCCGCCGCTTAATTCATAGGGTCTGTGGTTCTCGCGCGTTTCCAGTCCGACAAACTTTAGCATTTCTCTTGCTCTGTCCAGCGTTTCCTTATCAGGAACACCAGCAATCGTCAATGGCAATTCTACATTCCTCAAAGCCGTCAATCTAGGCAACAGATTGAAAAATTGGAAAACGAAACCTATCTTGTTCAAGCGAAGCTCAGCAAGTTTGCCGTCACTTAACTTAAGGATGTTAGTTCCATCGATCAAGATCTCTCCTTCATCTGGACGATCTAGACCTCCTAACAGGTGAAGTAAGGTTGATTTTCCGCTTCCAGAAGGGCCAAAAATTGTTAGGAATTCGCCGTCTTCAACATCAAAACTTACCCCACATAATGCTGGGACTAGAACTTTGCCCATGCGGTAGCTCTTATTCACGTCTCGAGCTTCAAGAATTGAGGTCATGTCTAGCACCGGCTTTTGGAAACAGAACAAGCATGTTTTCTTTTCTTATAAACTTGTTTGCTGCAGACTTGCTATCCGAGCAGGAAACCTTCAGCCAGTATAGTAACTACGTAAGCTACTGCTCCTACGAGAAGACTCTTAGTCCAAGAGAACGCGGCCAACAAACGAACAGCGATTGAACATAGCGCTATAATCCAGATATGTACGGCTATTTGAGTGAACCTACCAATCTCGGACACAAGCCATGTTTGTTCCAGAATCGTGTTATAGGCATTTTGGCCTTCTCCGCTGACGCCCCCAATCAATTGAAGCGGATAACTAATTGTTGGCAACGTTGAGTACGCAACAGCGTTTACTACTGCTTGCACGAACAAGGTTACAAGAATGAATCCGACTAAGATTAACAGAGGTTTCCAGACGAGTTTCCCCCCGAGACCTTTCACCATTATGTAGATCAACCCGCTTAGGAAAACCCATGTGATGACAAACTGCATGGCGGATGATATTGCAAAATTGGTCAAGTATGAGGTACCTGCATTTTCCAGTAGGGATTTGAAGGTGCCGTGGAAAAACAGGCCATCAACAAGTAGAGTTATATTTGAATTTTCAAGCCATGCGAACTGCAACTTTAAGCCAGTGATGTTCACCCAATTTGCATTAGGACTGTTATTGGACCATCCTCCAGACACAAGTTGAACCGTTATGTTGTTCCAGATGTTGTATGTAGAAAAGTTTTCCGTTAGACTATGGGTAAAGTAATCTGAAGAGTTTGTTGAAAGAAGATAGATGGTTACATTTTCAGGTTTTGCCGATGGGCTTGTCCATTTTATTCTGAAAGATAATTCTTTGAAACCATCAGGACTGGAGCAGTCTATTGACCCTATATCCTTCAGCTGCGTCCATACTTGTGAGTTGTTTGTTATTGAGAATGCGATGCTTCTGTTTCCGTAGTAGCTTCCATTTATGTGGTCACTGCTTTCGCTAACTCCAGCGTTTGATGTCCAGAGAGTGCTGTTTTCTGTCCATTCATCAAGTTTTGACCCGTTGGGCAAAGTTTGTTCAACGTAAGTTTTGGATATGGCTGCGTACGTGAATCCCAAATTTGCCACGATGAGGAGGATTATTATGAGAAGTGGTCCAAAGTATTTTGGGTTTTGAACTATTTCCTTGAACGCTTTCTGCGGTGAATACAGGACTTTCAATATTTCAGATGCAGACAACGGCTTGCGCTCCGTTCTTAAGTTGTTGATGGCTTATTAATGGTTTTCTACATTCCCAGTTTTAGTCGCCTGTAAGTTGTGTAGTCCACATATTGTAAGAAGGGGTTCTCAGCTTGATACTTGACTGTAAGTTTTTGATTTTGCCGTTTGTCTACTATCTGCTGTGTTGTAACAAGGGAGTAAGCGTCGCTTCCAGCTCCTGAACCGTAACTTGTTACTAGAATCCGGTCATTAGGTTTGGCTATGTCCAACACGGCTGCTAGACCAACTAGTGAAGCAGCTGAATATGTATTGCCAAATTTAGCCACTTGAAGCATAGGCAAATACTGCTCTTCTTTAAATCCAAGCTCCTTTGCAATTCTCACTGGAAACTGGACATTTGGCTGATGAGCTACAAAATAGTTTATGTCGCTGACCTTCAAGTTGAGTCGTTCCATCAGCTTTTTGGATGACATTCTAACGTGTTTGAAATAGGCTGGGTCTCCGGTGAATCTTCCTCCATGCATTGGGTGTGATTCACCATCTCTTCGCCAGAAGTCAGGCGTGTCGGAAGTGCATGAGTACCATCCTTCGATTTCAGCGATTACGTCGTGTTTTCCGAAGATGAAGGCTGCTGCGCCGTATCCGACGAATAGGTCCAGTTCTCCTCCTGGACAGTCTCTTGGAGCTGCTTGTGAATTGTCAGCCCCTATCACCATGGCGTATTCCATGTTTGATTTTGGATAGTTGACTAGTGAGGCTGCGTCTTTGAACATGCTTGTTGCGGCCTTGCATGCGAATTCTGTGTCTACAGCGTCAACTCCTTGTACGTCTTCTTCTTCTTCACCGAGTTTTAGAACCTGCGCGACCTTTGAAGCTATTGGCTTAACAGCATAGGGATTTGACTCTGAGCCTACGTAAATCTTGCCGATGCATGAACTGTCAACTCCAGAATGGATTAGGGCAAGTTTTCCAGCTTCAACCGCAGCGGTTATCGAGTCCTCATCGATGAATGGAACTGAACGGTCAACGTTTCCTTCTTTTATCCTGAACCTTGAAGTATAAACTCCGTAGCCAACAATACCTGGCGAATCATATTCTTTCTTTGGTTTGACAACCTTGTATTCTTGGTGCGGGTAATATTCGTCAGCAAAAGTGAAGGCTAACGAAATTGTGGGAATTATATCGGTTTTGCTCACCGAGTAGCGTCTTCGAAATCTTGGGACAACGTTTCTCCCTTCAAGATCTGCAAAATCAACTTGTTCGTTGCAAAATGCCGTTCGATCTGTGAGTCTTCCTGGGACACGGATTTTTCCATCGTGGAAAGAAACTATTCCATAAATGTAGCTGCCAAGTTTCGTGAACTTGTTTGTTGGTTCATTGATGAGTGTGCATACTTCTAGTTTCCCTTTTTCATAGAAAAGGTCCGCGACCACCATTTTTCCGAAGCTCTTTCTTCCACATTTTCCACAGTAATCTCTGATTTCAAAATATTCTTTCCCGCATATCAGACAACGGTTGCTCCTCAGCCTGTCACCGAGATAGGAGACTCTTCTCTCTATCGGCTCACTACTCATCTCTAATCTCTCCCCAAAATGTAAACATAGCCTTTGGTTCCGAAACCTTCAAGCTCAAGCACGCATCCATATTTCAGTTCTTTGTCGCATCTAGCTTGGCGTTCGCCAGCTTCGCTCCTCAATTGTTTGACAACTTCGAAAATCTGAGCTCCGCCCGTGGCTCCAAGGGGGTTTCCATCTGCTTTTAGTCCGCCGCTCATGTTTACGAAAAGTTTGTTTCCATTTATCTCATAATAGCCCTTGTAATTCTGGCAACTTTCGTAGACGCTTCTCCATGCTGTTCCGCGTTCACAGAAGCCTAAATCCTCAAGGGAAATCATTTCCATTACGGTAGATTGATCGTAAAGTTCAACAAGCCCTATGTCCCATAGAGTTTTGCCAGCAATTTTCAGAGCGTTTTTCATTGAAATCTCGCTTACCAGAAAGTGTGTCATGTCCTCTCTTGCTGGAAAGGTTAGATAGTCTGTCGCGGAAGAGGAGCCTAGAACGTAGACGGGTTTATCTGTACATTTCTCAGCAACCTCTCCGCTAGCGAGGATCAGGATTGCTGCGCCGTCAGAAATCGGTGCATAATCATAAAGTCCCAGCGGCCTGTGTGCTTCTTTTCTGGCGTTCAGAACCTGTTCAAGAGTTATTTTTCTCTGGTACTGTGCATATTCATTTCTTGCTCCGTGTAAATGGTTCTTAACGGAAATTTGTGCTAGAGCAATGTTCAGTTTTTCAAGATTTTCTCCTGTTAAACCGTGTTTCTTAATGTAGGCTCGAAGCATCAGTTCATGGTTTGCTTCTGGTGTGCATCCTGCATAATAGCTCCATGGGTCTTCTAGAAGCATCAGGTCGTCACGGATCTTGTCCCATCTGTCTGTCATTTTTTCTATTCCGCCAACCAAGACTACATTGTATTTTCCTGCTTGGATGGCGTTGCATGCGTTTGAAAGGGCTGAACTGAATGAGCGTGTAACTTCCATTGGAACATGAAGCTCTGTAAGTTCAGAGAGGAATCCTTCTTCCAGTCCGAGTTTGTTTGTGATTGGGAGGAAGTAATCTGAAAGGTAGCATGCTTCTAGGTCCCTGCGTTCCAGGTTTGCCTCTATTGAAGCCTTGAGCCAAGCCTCTTCGATCAGCTTTTCCGGTTCTTTCTCATAATGCTCTCCGAACTTGGTTCTTCCAACTGCAACTATGGCTGGGCGAATTGGCATTCAATTACACCTAATTCATCAAATCAGCAAATATCCCCTTTCACTAATGGCTTTTAAGTGTTTGGCATAGTTAGGTTAATGCTTATCATTACTTCTGCTTTCAGAAAAGACAATGCATCTAAAAAATTAGCGCGCCTCAATTTGTGACGAATCCGTGTTTGAAGTGTCTCAGGGTTTCTGCTCTTTGTTACATTTCTGTCAGATCATGAAGAAAGCCGCGCAGGGGCTGTCAGAACTTTAAGGGTCGTTCGACCTGTCAAAGTTCTCTACCCTCGTCTATTTTTTTTCACCGCATGAAGAGCGTATGCCTGTGAGCGTGTTGTTTCAAGGAGCTGCCGTTTTGGTTCTGACACATTCAATGCTGGACACTTCTCCCGCAAATGTCTTCTTTTTCTGTTGGAATGCTGAGGAGGATTTGAGCTTTCAAACTTTGCGGGATGTGATTTGCAACGCTTTTGCATGCGCGAACTATGTAATGGAGATCATGAATCTAAAAGGGAGTCATGATTGGTCAGCGCATGTATATTACATGGAAAGCCAATATTAGAACCCAAACGATGTCGAGAGCAAAAGCAAACAAGCGTATCAACACAAGGACATCTATTTTCTGATAGAACTTGAGTTTTACGTGGTGGGCTTACCTGCGAGCGAAGAGAATAGTATTGTAACTTGCTTGGTGTCCTCAAGTCCCATGAAATGCAATTCAGGATTCTTCCACAAGGCACAAAACAGTTAATAACCTAGTTCTGGAAGCATAATTAATGACATGGCATGAGTGTCAAATTTTTCTTGGTAATGATTTTGATTGTAATCTTGAATCTGGTATCCGGCGTAAGACCGATTTTCTCTTCTTCTGTTGTAAAGACCGAACCGTATATACAGATTAGACCAGATGGGTCAGTTGTCATGTTCCTCCATGGAAATGCGACGTTTATCCAATGTAATGGGAGCACATACACCTTTACAGCCAACATTTATTCAAGTGAGCACCAACTGGCGATTGTTGTGGAGAAGGACAACATAATACTTGATGGGGCAGGTTACACCCTTCAGGGAACAGGAGTTTATCGTTCCATAGGAATAGATCTGACTGGAAGAAGTAGCGTAACGATTAAAAATATGAAAATTGAAGGATTCGGCTATGGCATCTATCTCGAGAATTCTTCAAACAACACCATAAATGAAAACAGCATATCAAACAACACTGATAATACTTATGAAATGCAATCTGGCATCGCCTTCTTCGGTTCTTCAAATAATACCATTTCTAGAAACAATATTACGGCAAATGACAAAACAGGCATATACCTTGTTAATTCTTCAAATAACACAATTTCTGGAAACAATATAACCGATAACAGTTGGATGGGTTTCTATTTGCGGTCGTCTTCAAGCAACGTCATTCATGGAAACTGTATAACAGATCATGGTGAGGGCATCTCCCTTTACGGTTCTTCTGGTAACATGATTTATCATAATGATTTCATCAACAACACGGAGCAAGTAGCAATTTGGCTGGGTCCTCTGAGTGGGAATCTTTGGGTTGATGGCGTTGAGGGAAACTACTGGAGTGACTATAAAGAAGAATACCCAAATGCTACAGAAATTGATAATTCAGGCATATGGGATACACCGTACGTTATTACTGTATATCCATTCTCAGACAACATTGACAGATATCCACGGGTAATTCCAGAGTTTCCATCATTCCTTATTCTACCATTATTCATGATATCAACACTACTAGCAATCATAATCCACAGAAGAAGAATCTCAAAACAAGTAAGTGCAGAAACTTGTACTACCAAATGAACCAGTGAGAACAATGAAAGATGTAGGAAAATAGAAGTTTCTTCTATCAGTCTTTAAATCGAAGAATGTCCAAGAAATCTTAACTTCTGAAGTCCCACATCAGGAGATGTCGCCTCCATCAGATCATGGATTATGAAATTCGTTGATTTTTTTCGATTATGGCTAGGAGATATAGGAAGACAGCTTAGCTTTTGGCAGTTCTGTCCATCAACAATGAAATATACGTTGATTACGTGTTCTTAGGGAAAATGTAAAATAAATGGTTCAACAGACAGTCTTTATGCTTAATCAGGAAAGTTACTATCTCAAACTAGCACGCTTGGCTTCAACGTTTTCCATAGTTGCATTTGATCCTTCGACCAAAAACTTGGGCGTAGCAGTTCAGTCGCGATATTTTTCGGTGGGTCCTGTTGTTCCATGGGCAGAAGCGGGTGTTGGAGCGATTGCAACACAATCCTTCGTAAATGTTTCCTACGGTCCGAAAGGATTACAGCTTTTGAAAGAAGGTTTAACCGTCCAAGAAGTCATTGACAAGCTTACAAGCGAGGACGAAGGACGAGAATATAGGCAGCTGGGAATAATAGACGCTAATGGCAATGCGGCTGCATATACTGGAAAGAAATGTCTGGATTGGGCCGGAAGCAAAACTGGAAAGTGCTATTCAGCACAGGGCAACATCCTAGCCGGCGAAGAAGTTGTTAAAAACATGGGCAGAAAATTCGAGGCTACAAAGGGAGACCTTGCGGATAAGCTGATGGCTGCTTTAGAGGGCGGAGAGGAAGCCGGAGGAGATGCACGAGGACGCCAATCAGCAGCCATACTTACTGTGGGAAGGGGAAAGGGCCGAGGAGGTTACGGAGATCGGTTAGTAGACCTTCGGGTAGAAGATCATGTTGACCCGATTGCGGAACTGAGGCGTCTTCTAAAGCTTCATCGTGTATACTATTTGATCGATGAAGCGGAAGAGAGGCTTACGGCTGGGAATACGGAAAACGCAATTTCTACATTGAGAAAAGCCATAGAGCTCAACTCGAACAGCGACGACGCATATTTTGAGTTAGGCATGATGTACATGAAGATCGGAGAAGAGAGAAAGGCAATTGACGCATTTAAACACGCCTTACAAATAAATCCTAAAATGAAAGTGCTCATTAACCAACTCTCCAAGCTTGGAGAATTTAAAATTTCTAAGGAATTCATCAAAAAAATCAAGATAAGACAACCGTGACCAAATCTTGTCCAAGTTTCCAAGCTACGTTAGACAGCTTTGAAATTCAATGGCTACTCTGTCTTGAAATGATGTTTCAACTCTAGGAGATGATGGCAGTTGATGTATGTCACTGGTTTATGCCCTAAGAACTCGCCTGCCCTAATCTTGATGACGTTAACATCTTCCAAGTCTATTCCCAACTGAGTGATCTTTAATTTTTTCTGAGAAAAGCGTTTCTAACTCATCTTTCCAGACTTGACTTGAACACAAATCAGCTTCATCTGAACAGAGAATTCCACAATTCCGAAATGACTTCAATCATTATCCTTTAGTGTATGCACACTCGTAATTCAAAGAGAGAGAGTAAGCCTAAGTTGTTTTCCACAGTCTTTTGCTACCATGGTTACTTCCGAGATGTCTATCCTTCTATTCTTGCCCAAATCTGTTAGTAAGAATCTTGTATTGTGACTTTTGTATTGACGTGACGTGAACAAAACATTTATCTTTCAATTTCAAAATAATGAGCATATGCTCAAAAAATTAGATTTCATTACACCAACTCTGATGAAAGTTCTTTACTTGTTTCACGAAGATCCTATGCAAGAATTGCACGAGAGAGAAGTGATGAGAAGAGCAGGGATTAGCGAAGGTTCTGCAAACAAAATCCTCAGGCAACTTTCTGAAATCAAGGTTCTGGAAAGGAGTAAAAGGGGTAGAATGGTTTTTTATAGGCTCAACATGAGAAACCCTGTGACAAGGCAGTTCAAAGTTCTTTTTAACGTTTATTCCATGAACGATTTGGCTGAGGAAATAAGAGAGGATTGTAAGAAGATAATATTGTTTGGAAGTTGTTCAGAAGGGACTGATGTAAAAGGGAGCGATATAGATCTGTTCATTCTTACGAACGAGAAGGACAGGGCAAAGTTGAGGATTAGTGATTATCAAAAAAAGGTTCAGAAAAGAATTGCACCAGTCGTAGTTAACTCCAACGAATTCATAAAGTTAAAGAAAGAAGATACGCCCTTGTACGAGAGGATTTTGAAAGGAATAACACTGTGGGAATCTGATGAGCGAGTTTAAACGTTTCATCGAAGAAAGAAGATTAATGAAGATAAGAGTTGACAGAAAATTAGTCGTCAAAGAAATTGAAGGAGCTGTCTCTGACCTCGAAGAGGCAAAGGATTCTTTATCACGAAAGAAGTTCAAGTGGGCTACGATACAGGGTTACTATTCCATGTTTCATGCTGCAAGAGCACTCGTTTACAGTAGAGGATACCGAGAAAAGAGTCATTACGCATTGGTGATAGCGTTAAGAGAACTGTTCAAAAGTCAGATTGAATCTGAACTAATCCAAGATTTTGAGGAAGCCATGAGCTTAAGGGAAGAAGCTGACTATGGTCTTATATTCTCAGAGGAAGGAGCCACAGGTATAGTAAATAATGCTGAGAAATTCTTGGGCAGGGTTAAAGAAATTCTGCATTTATAGTTTGTTAAATTACTGATTACATCTCAATTAATGTCTACATATTTAACAACAAAGTCTTCACTTGCTCCATGTTAGAATCGGTCTCGTACCCGAACGACTTCATAAGGCGACTCAGGATCTGCACGCAACGTTCAAGTTCCACCAAATCCTGAACGTGCAAAGAATCGTGCAGTCTTCAATTGTTGAAATAATGATTCTACATGGAGTTTACTTATAGAGGACAGATTTGAAAGTCTTATATACTGCAATAGCGATTGTACATTTGAGCATCATGGCTGAGATTTGTCCAACATGCGGGCTTCCTAAGGATTTGTGTGCTTGTGGCGAAATAGAGAAGGAGCAACAACGGATTCGCATACGGCTTGAAACACGCAAATTTGGCAAACCTACGACAATAGTGGATGGCATAGATGACAAAAACACGAACTTAGCAGGGATTGCCCAGAAGCTGAAAGGCTTTTGTGCATGCGGTGGAACCGCGAAAAATGGTCAAATCATGCTTCAAGGAGACCATCGTGAAAAGGTTCGCCAGTTTTTGGTAAAGCTTGGATATCCTGATGAGAACATAGAGCTTCAGTAATTGCCACATGAAAGGTGCGATACGTGATGGGACTCTTGCGAGACATATGTGAAGTATTTAAGACGCTGAAACGTCGGCAACCTTCAAAGATTTACTGCCCAAAATGTGGGAGCCCAGGTATTCATTTATCCAGTGGCTTGGACTACTGGTTGACTCCTAAGAAATATTTTTGCAGAGATTGCGGGTACAAAGGGCTTATAGTTATGGAGCTTGAAAAAGAGGAAGGTTAGCCGTATTGAATTGTTTCGGTTAATCTGGGAGTTCTAGGCTCAGCTGTTTTTTCAAGGTTTTGTAGCGGTTTCTTACTGTGACCTCTGTAACGCCTGCTGCTTCAGCTATGTCTTTCTGTGTTTTTTTCTCGTTGTTCTGTAAGCAGGCAATGTACAATGCTGCCGCAGCTAACCCCATAGGGTCTTTTCCAGCAGAAGCCCTTTTCTTTCTGGCTTCTCGAAGAATCTGTATAGCGATCCCTTGAGTCTTGCCAGATATTCCTGTTCTTTCAGCAATCTTTGAAACGTACGTGAGCGGATCAGCGATTGGCATGTGCACTTCAAGTTCACGCAGCAAAAGCCGGTAGCAGCGAGCAACGTCTTTTTTATCAACCAAGCTTGCCTCCGCAATTTCGCGAAGTGTTCTCGGCGTTCCGCTTCCGCGGCAAGCTGCATAAAGCGATGCGGCAGTTATAGCCGCGATTGATCTGCCTCGTACTAAGCCTTTGTCTAAGGCTTTGCGATAGGTAACTGCTGCTTTCTCTTTGATTGGTGGGGGGATGTACACTTTGTCCGATAGGCGGTCAAGTTCAGCCATTGCTTGGGCAAGGTTTCTGTCAATTGAAGAGTGTACTCTTGACCGTATCTGCCATTTTCTTAAGCGCCACATCTGTAAACGTGTGGATAATGGAAGTTTTCTTCCGAAAGCGTCACGGTCAACTTGGCTTATGGCTGTTGATAAGCCTTTATCATGAACTGAGTAAGATGTTGGTACTCCAACTCGGCTTCTTGACGCCTTTTCTTCTTGGGTAAAAGCACGCCATTCTGGTCCTTTATCCATCATCTGCTCGTATAATACAAGTCCACAGTCCCCGCAGACAGTTTCGCCAGTATCATAGTCATGAATGAGGTTTGAGCTACCGCATTCTGGACATTTGTCCACTAAGCGCTGGCGAACGCCGCTTTCTTTCTTACTCAACTCTTTTCGCCTCGACTATTTTTACGTAGAACCGTCGTGGTTCTTCATCATGTTTCAGAAAACAGTACGGTCGGTTCCGCGTAGCTATCCACATGCAATGTCTTAATATATAAGCTTTACGGTTCTATTAAGAATATCCTGTTCACAAATTTTGAATACTTACAACTGCTATTAATTTCAGAAGGAAAAGTCGATACATTGATAGCCCTTCCAGAAAAACTGCGAAAAACATTGGAGAGAATCGTTAGGGACCTAAGGGTTAGAGAGGATGTTTATGGTATAGGCCTTTTCGGAAGCTGGAGCAGAGGTGATGCCACGGCATCAAGCGACGTTGACCTATTCATACTTGATAAGGCTAACTTATGAGTATGTTGAAAGGGTCCAGATTGGCGGCTTTTTTATAGATTTAGATCATGTTCTGAAGCAATGGATTCACGGTGCAGTCCCTCCGGAGATAGACCAGAAACTGTATGAAATGCAAATTCTCTATGATAGAGACTGGTCGCTGACGAATACGAAGCTTTTGATGGCTAAATCTTACGGTTCGTGTGAAAGAGTTGACATTCGAACAGAAGCTCATGTTGTGGAATCAGACATATACCTGACCCGTGCAACCTCGGCCTTTTCGAGGCAAGACTTTAGAAGCTCGTGTCTTTTTGCCACCGTGGCTTTGGAAAACATTCTAAGGGTCTTGGTCGAAATTGCCCTGCAACCGTTTTCGAACAGTCGGTTCATGGAAATACCTTGAGAGTTCGGCGAAAAAGCTTGGAATGCATAATCTTTTCAGCGAGTACGTCAAGATAGCAGGATTAAATAAGGTTGAGAACGTAGCCGTCAAAGACAAACTGGGACTCTTTAAAACAGTTTGGGACGAGATAAATGCAATAGCTAAACAGAATCTTACAATGCTTGGATCTTCTCATTTCAAGGTCAGGTCAAAGCTGAATTATTGTCTGAATCCGGCTTTTCTGCAATGCGCGGTAATACGTGCAACCTTTTTGATTGATTCTGAAAAGATTGTTGAAGCATCGCATTATTTGAAGAATATTCTACTCGACATTGTTGAAAACTATGCTTGGTTCAAATCTTCAATTGACAAGATCAAGATAGACTATACTACATTGACACGTTCTTTAGAAAGCTTGGAAGAGAAAAACCCCAAGAACTACGAAAACATAATCAAGTTTCTAGGTTTAAGCGACATAGACAAAACTGTTGTATCTCATGAAGTGGAGAAAGTCAGAGAAATGATACTTAAAATATGGAAGGACAGGAAAGTCTTAATCCAGAATCATATTCCAGCCTCAAGGTGAAAATGTTCACAGGTGTTATCGCATAACCACTTGTGTTTTCCGGGTTCTTTTCTTCTGCAATCTGAAGCGTTGATGTGTTAGGTATTCAGAGGGTCTTGCTGATTTGATGCGTCAAACTTTTTTTCTTTTGACCTGTCAAAGCCTTTGGTAATATTTGAAATTGTCTACTATGACATGTCAAAACCCTGTGTGCGGCGAATGTTTTGATTGAAGAACCGTTCAAATTTGCGCAATAGGAACACACTTTTCTGGTTGATTGCTAGAAATCTCTAAGCTTGCCCGAAAACTTCTTTCAGTTTAGAAAATTTATTAGGAGCAGTGAAATACCTACATTTCCAGGGTCAAGGCAGCCAACAAATACAAGGAGCGCTATTCCACAAATTTAAGGTGAGGCCATAAATCATTATCAAGAAATCAGTTCAAAAGCACTGCAGACGAGAAGCCCGGTGGTGTAGTGGACAAGCATAGCGGGCTTTGGACCCGCCGACGAGAGTTCGAATCTCTCCCGGGCTACCATGAAACCCAAGTCAGGACGACGTTCAAACTCTCGGTTTGATGATAGTGAGACTTGAACCCACCGATAAATGGCGATATCTCTCGACATCATAACTCTGAGTTCAATTATCCTCTTTCTGCTACTTACTCGATAACGAGTGGATTGCTGATTGAAAGTCAAAAGCAATTACGAAATACCCTTTGGAAATCTATATGTCTTCAGTCACATATTAATGTCTTTAATTATTGTGTGGGTGGTGATGAGAGGAAATGAAGTACATATGTTTCTGGGAATTCAAACCAGAAGACCTTGGTAAGATGATGGAGAAATGGCTTAAACGAGAAGAGGAAAGAAAGAAAAATCCTGAGGTGGATGCGAAGTATACGAAGGTGCTATTTCCACCCCATTCTATGGGGTACTGCAAAGGCTTCAGCATAGATGAGGCTTCTCCAACTCAACTGCTTAATACAACTATGTTTTGGTTCCCTGAAATGAAGGTAAAGTTCGTACCCATATATGATGTTGCCGAGATGACAGAACTTATGCCAAAAACGAAGGAAATGCCTTGAGCTTCAATAAGAGAATGTTCTCCCTCTTTTTCTCCATGTTTTAAAGAAAAAACTACTAACAACCTTCCAACATCCCTTTTCCTTATTCTAAGTTACCTTCGATATTTCCAGGCTTGGTTTTCTATATTCTTTCGGATCGATCTTAGTGTGTAGAAAGGTTACGTAACATCCTCTGGAAAGAGTTTCTTTCCTTTTTCTGTGTATTCGATGACACCTAGTTGTTTGTAGAAATCCAAGAAGTCATATACCCCTGACTCTTTCTCCGCAATCTTGCCGTCAACTATACGATAGATGAGAACACCCGTTAATGTAAACTTCTTGTCAGTAGGGGCTATTCCACGATATTCGCCTTTGTGTGTTCCCGTACCTTTGAAACGAACCCACACCTTGTCCCCTTCAGCGGTTATGTCCTCAATGTTCTCATGGAAATCGGGAAAAGCATTGCCAACCAATGTTTGCATTTGTTTGTATTCTTCCCGACTTCGGAGTTGAAGGGCATTGTCAACATAATCGGGTGCCATCAACTCGTCCAGTAAGGCTAAGTTTCTTTTATTCTCGGCTTCAACCAACCTGCGAAGAATTGCCTTATTCTCTTCTAATGACATAGAACAACTTCCCCTTTTTCAATCTTAATTGTTTTGACTTTTAATGGTTGTTGTCTTCATCTATTCGGTTCTAGTGAGCATCTATTTCTCCAGAATGCTTTTCAAGTTCTTCAGCGATCTCTCGGCCTCCTTTTCGAGCGTACCCTTAGCCAATTTGCCGAGAAACTTGCCGAGAATTCCCCAGGGCAGTTCGTAGGTCATCACATATGCGAATTTGGTTCCCCCTTTTACGGGTTCCAAGATATACGTTACAACAGTGTTGTTGGCCCTTTTTCCCAACATACGATACTTAATCTTCTCGTTTTCAAGACATTCCGTGATTTCAAAATCAATCATTCCTGCACCTTTTATATTCGTGCGAGTGGATGCACCCACTCTATACTTATCTTCGGGAGTGCGCACTTCTGAAATGTATTCCACACTCTTTTGTAATCCTTCTGTCCATTCTGGAAGCCTGTCCAAAGCAAGCATTTCCCAGACTCTCTCAGGCGGCGCCCTGATCTCAATCGGCTTTTCTACCCTACCCATAACATCACCTCTCCTCAATTATCAATCCTAATTATCTGCCTTTTGACTCTTTGGTAAGACTTATGCTTTCTGTTTAGACTTCCACGCGTACCAGACAATCAATACTGCAGCCACAATCATTGAAAGATTCAATAGTATCGCATATGCAGCAGTAACAGTAACAGTGAAAATGAGAATTAAACCAATACTGACTATGCCCACGATGATGTTTGCCCAGCGATTTATCGAATCCTTTAGGGTCAGGGATAGGAAAGGCATCACCAATGGAACCAACAACATGATTGCGTCTATTATCATAATTTCAGGTGTTATTTTTGTGCCTGCTATTTCTCCTGCAATTATTTGCTCTATTACACCTGGCTCCCAAAGCATGTAATAGCCGGCCCCCAGACCAACCGCTGCGTAAATGAGCCACAGCACTGCAATCTTTATCTTCCAATCTTCCAAATTCTCACCTCCCCTATAATAATGTTTTAAGCATCTGTGACTCCAAAGCATATAAAACTTACATTTTGCGGATGAAAAATGCCTGAAAAAGGAAAACATTCCGAAAATAAGCCTGCGTATTGGGTTTAGAGTCATTTCAAAAATACTTTATCTGCAGATGACAAATGGATCTTAACACCATAGTTTAAACCGTTATTTTGCATCTTAATCCCATGATTTTCTTGTTTGAGAAATTTAAACGAGATAAGTCACGTATCCCGGGCTACCATCAAACCCTAGTCAGGACGACGTTCAAACTCTCGGGTCAGCGACGGTGCTGGAAGCTAGGGTTTGCACCTGGGGTCAAATGGCGAAGTCTCCACTATCTCCCACAAATCCTCCTTTTTCTATGATCCCACACAGAAGTCGGTAGTCTAGCTCAGTTATTGCACAAGTCATTAACTTCGAAAATCTCGCTTCAGGCACCGAAAGAACCATTCGCGCGAATGTCAAACCTAGCGCGCTTCTTCCTAATGTGGTTGCTGTATGCCTAGTATGGTTAGTCTTTGCGTGCTTTTTATGCCTCGCGCCACATTTGCTGGGGCAAAGATCATGCTGCCCTGACCCATGGCGATCTGCTCGATCGATCGATCTGCACCTGCCGCAGCCAGTTTTCTAGCGGAGGACACCATTAGATTTGCCACACCGTCCCAGTCATTTTTTTCGATGCAATCCATGTAACGACTTAAAGAGTGATTATGCATGCTTACCTCAGGATGAGCTAAATCGCCCATAATAGCAATAGCTTCTTGGCATATTGTACGGTAACAGAGAGCAGCACCCTCAAAACTGACGGCAATAATCCCTATATGTTTAGCCATATAACATCATCTATCATTCTCTAATTACTTCACTTCTTAATCTTAAGCTCTCTAGCCTATCTTCTTAATCCTTTATTTCCCGATCTTTCACCAACTCCTAAAGAAGACCTAGGTGTAACTAACCTTAGTTCTCTTCAGTCTATGAAAAAGGGAAAAATTTAAGAAAAACAAACGTGAAACTTATTTTTATGCCAGAATTCGTTTTTGAGGGAGTTGCTAACTGGAAGAGTGGGACAGAATGCGATTTGACAGTAAAGGGTAAACATATTGCTACGGTCAGTCCTCCCCCAGAGTTTGGTGGAAAGGAAGGCTACTGTGTGCCAGAGGAAATTTTCGCTGCATCCTTGGCTTCATGCATTAATACACTGTTTCTTTTAATTGCAAGAAACTCCAACTTGAAACTCAAAAATCTTGAGACCAAAGCAACTGTAAAGATGAATGCAGAAGGACTCAACAAACTAATTTTCACAAATATACACTTCAACATGAAAGTTAAACTAGAGAAGGATGATGAACGGGAACGGAAAAAGACCAATTCCGTCTTTCAAATCGCACAAAGAATATGTCCAATAAGACAATCATGGGGAGAAAAAGTTCCGATCTCCTTCGAACTAAACTTCCAATGAAACTCGCAAGTTTCGTATTCTGTCTCTTTCTTATGATTTGTACTGGGTAGCATTTACTTTGAGTTGTTTTCCTGTTTCCTGCGGTGTCTTTTCTGCCTCAGGTGATTATTCATAGAATCTGCGTAGCCTATTGCGTTTGTAGTCATTACAGTAAGCACAGTTTGAACATGTTGCGGGCTCACAAAGCATTTCCTATAAGTGCACACTTCAGTCCATGTCTCGAATTGAATGGCTTTTTTCCTAGCCAGCAAAAAGACAGCGAGCACGCTACCAAGCCTCTAGAAGGATTGTATTTCAAATCTTGATTGGAAGATCATAAGCTTTACTTCTAATGTTGAACATGGTTTTACTTGACTTTTAAACATAGTGTGGTAGCGATTGTCTTTCGAAGAATGGCTGTACAGAAAGGCAGAGCAGAATGCTCACAACGAGATCCTAGCCTTCTTAATGATGATTCTAGGCATGAACTTGTTGATCGGAGGCTTGCTTGTAACGGTTATCGTAGTCGGGGAACCGACCTTGTTTCCTTTTATAATACAGCAACCTCTAAGCCATTCTGCTACTCTAGGATTCATCTTGACAATCGTGGGTTTCGCGATACTTTCAGCTGGATTTATACTAGTCATTCACTATGACAGAGAAAGATCTTGGTACGTCGGTGAAACAGCAAAATCAACCATGTTCAGGAAGCGTAAGAATCCCGTCAGACCAATCAACGAAACTTTTGAAGAATTGGCTGAGGAAAGAAAAGGAAGTTAACACGTTTTCGCTTATAGATTTCTTTACGCTTCATACTTTGTTCCATATGAAAATCGAAATCCTTTAATGTTTTTGCCGTAGAACTATAGCGAGTGAAATTTATGAAAGCGTTTATTTCTGTTGACTTGGAGGGCATGCCCTATATTGTTACCCCAGGTCATCTAAGCCTGAAGGGTGCGCTTTATGATGAGGCAAGGAAAATTGCAACCAAAGTCACGTTAATAGTTGCGGATGAGCTGAATAAAAATGGTTTTGAAAAGGTTGTCATTGCAGATAGCCATGGGCCTATGGTTAGTGTTTTGGTCGATGATTTGCCTGAATACGTGGAGATTATCAGAGGTTTCCCTCGGCCGGTAAGCATGGTTTCTGGGGTAGAAGGATGTGATGTTGCTTTGTTCCTTGGATATCACGCCAAGTTCGGAACGCCAAAGTCTTCATTTGATCACACTTACAGTGGAGGAAGCATCAATAAAGTGGAAGTGAATGGAATTGCGGCAAGTGAATTTCTTTTAAACGCCTATGTAGCAGGAGAATTGAAGGTGCCTGTTGTATTAGTTGCTGGTGAAGCTCAACTTCTGCAGGATGATGTTAGACAGTATGCGCCATGGGCTGAAAATGTAGTCTTGAAACATTCTCTAAGCAGAGTCTCAGCAAGAAGTTCAAGCATGGTAAAGATTGAGAAAGAACTGAGGGAGGCCATTAAGAAAGCCGTCGTCAGGTCTAAAGATGATGCCAAACTACTCTTAGCTAAGAAACCAGTCAAAATGAGAATAACTTTTTTGACAAGCCACTTTGCAGATGTTGCAGAATTGCTGCCAATAATTAGAAGAATCGACGGATTGAATGTGGAGTATACAGCCCGCAATATGATTGAGGCATATAATACATTTGAACATTTAGTTCTGGCTGCAAGTGGCATGTCAGCTCATCTTGAAAGCCTAAGATAACAAAGTTGTGATTTTCGATTTTCTGAGATCATTGATGAATGAAGGGAAAAATTCCTATTCTGCCCTCTTGTATGGGCTAAGTGCAATCAGAATAGGTATGATTTCGATTCTTCCGATTATCACTGCAGTTATCAATAACCACTTGTAGAGTATGGCCATCAGAACAGTTGTTGCACCCATTGATATTCCGTTTGTTGTGAGAGCAAAGCATGATTTAAAAAGTGCGCGCGCCCTGACAGGAATATTGCCCAAAACAAATTTTAGCTGTCTACTTTGATAGAATTTCTACCCCCTTCTCAACTGCAAATTTTAGTCTCTTGGTGCATTCGTAGTCATGAACCCCTCCATAGTATTCTTTTAGTCCCTTTTGCGTCTTCAAGTTTAATCCAGTGAGCTGTCTGCAGTTCACTGCACCAAATTTGTCCTTAAAGGAGGCTACACATTCATCGATCAAATTCCATGCCCGCTGCGGATTTTCCTCAGCTCTGTTCCTTCCGTATTTGATGCCTATCGCCATTGCTGCACCTGAAATGGAGCCGCAAAGAAGTCCATTCAAACCTACACCCGCGCCCATCGCTGTCCCAATTTTCGGAATCAGCTCCGAGCGTATGCCGAGATATCCTGTCAAAGCTAGGAGAACGCTCTCGCAGCAATTATAGGGTCGTCCAGTAGGAAAGTTGCTGGGTCTGTGGCAGAAATATTGCACCGCTCTTTCCTGCAATTCTTTTAAGTTCGTTTGTTTTTCTTCAGGCAACTCATACTACCTCCTAATGTCTTCTAGAGAAGCACGAGCTTAAAAAATAGACTGGATGTACAATAGAAGAGGGTTTTGAACAGGAATTTGAAATTGTCAACTCCTACATATTGTGGCACAGGAACAATGTTCGAAGAGGATGCTCCCATGAGAATGGTTTGAAACAGTAAACGGCCGCCAAGATGTATGTGACATCATAAAGAATCAGAAAGAGCATCATTATTGAACGGTGTGAGCTGTAACAATCTACTTTTCATCTAGGTCTCCTATGTATTTTAAGGAAAAAGGTTTAACAATCAACCCTCTCATACTGATAAGCAATGTGTCGTAGTCTTCTACGTCCTTTCCGTGTTCCATCATAAGGTCTGCAATAAAACTAGAATACTCTGAGTAATTTTTGTGCAAAGAAATCAACATGGCATTCTTTCCCATGCCATCTGCCCTGGCTGCAAATATGATATTCGGGTTTGCCATCGTCACTTTTATTGCTTTTTCTGTTAATTCCTTACTCGATCTCGCTTTGACGCAGATAATTGCCATGATTTCAAAACCCAGTTTTGAGAGATTCGGTATTATGGTAAACTCTTTTATCAGTCCCTGCTTTACGAGTTTGTTTCTGATCCTAGTCACGGTTGGCTGTGAAACTTTTAGAACTCTTGCTAATTCCCTGTCACTTCTGTGGGAATTCTTTATCAACTCAAACAAAAGCTTATAATCTGTAGATCTCAGTTTCTCCATGCTTCATCGCCTAGCTTATCTTCTATTTCAAGTTTTTATGATTTGTGCAGGAATCTTCGATTGAATTGTATTTGACCATAGTATTGACATACATGTTTGACGTTTTGTAGATGCATACGTACATGCAACAATGACGTTTGGATGGTTGAAAGATTTTATCATTTGCAAAACTCTGAGAACTGGCAAGAGAGATGAGAAGATAGTTTCACTTCTTAACCGCGGGTACGCGCAACATCTTGAATCCACTTAGTATGCATCATGTTTTTCTGCTGATGTCCATATTCTGCCTAAGACCTTTCTTGCTGGTTCCTATGCATTTAGAATCCGTGAAAGTTTTTCACAGGCATAGTCTTCGCAGTAAGCGCAATTCTCTAAATTTCTTTCTCTTGCACACTTCCTTACTTCACAAATGTTACAGTGACTGAAGACTCTGGCCTCGACTCAAACAACTATCACAATTAATGTCTTCTGCTCTAAAGTCTTTGCCGTACTGCTGGGTCCATAAGCGTGCAATTCTTCTTCTTTCACTATCATCATTCATCTTGGTCGCTTTAAAAGTTGGGCAATCAGAACATACTATTCCACAGTAAGCAACGACTCTCTTCATCTAAAACTGCCTTTTCGCAAGATTTCCTGTATGATGTGATCTAAATTCTTTGTCAATTTCACACCATTAACGTGCGTCTGTGTAGCCATATGTCGGATTCCGATATATATCGGGCAGCGAAATAAAGTGTATATTAAGTAATACGATACAATATGTATGCAAGAACAACAAAAAAACAGTTCAACAAAACTACAAGAAGAGGTGAAATTGATGAAACATGCTTTCACAACCAACTGGTACATATATCGAGTATGTATACCCGCAATAGAAGAGGCCAAGGTGCAATGCCATCTCAGCGAAAAAGTTTCTACCTCAGAAGAATCATCGCCCTGCAATCGCTGTTTTGAGGAGCTTCTGCTAGAATCAGTGGATGAAGGGCTGTCTTCATTAGGAGAATCGGTCAAGCGGGCGGTCTATAATAATCTAAAAAAGACTTTCAAAATTGAGAAGCACACCATTCCACACAGAATTGACAAGTTCGCTAACGCTATTGAAAAGCTCTTCGGAGATGGAGCCAAACTTCTTGAGATTCAAATGATGAAGCGCCTCTACGAAAAAGTCGGCCACAATGTGGAATATTTCCCAGAGACAAATGACCTACTGTTCCTCCAATACGTGGAAGCGGCGAAGTCGTCAAGCCGTCGTTAATGGCTCATAACTTCCCATCCTACCTATTCATAGATTCGCCTTGGACTCCGTGACCTCGCATGGAGAAGTTGCAGATTATATCAGAAATTCTCAGAAGAATTTAAAAGCGAATGCAACCAATTGACCACATTGAGAAGGATGGTAGAAAAATAATTTTGGGGAATACTCTCCTTTCTCCCCTCTACCATTCTCCTCACGTACAAAACTTACCAAGAGGCTTCTAATTGCAAATTGCTTATGGAAGAATCATAGAATAACTTTCTATATGTAAATTATGGAAAAAAGCTCTCAATTTTAGATTTGCCGCGCGTAAGTTCTATTATTCGATGTTCTTTGACGAAAAAATTCCCAGCTAAGGAGCACACCGTGTAGTTTCGGATGCTACCATATTTCAGATTCTTCCGTTTCTTGCGAAAATGCAAGTTTCATTGGGCGTTGGGCATTGCATGGCTGGGTGGTATAAACACTTTTTCTTCTTGACTGCACCTTTGTCTTGTTTATTAGGGTTCGGTTTTTCTTTGTTTGTTGTGCTCACATCCGATCACTCGCAACGGTGTGTGAAATTGTGCTTGGTTTCTTCTTATTTAAGTTGAATGAAGGAAGAGAGTTCATGGATTTTTTCTTGATCTCTCTTTGTCCCAGCAGTTGAAGACTTCTTCAGCAATTCGCGGTCTCAAATCAAAAATTTCTTCAGGTTTCCGCACATAGAGATAAACCATGTAAACCCTTTCAAACGCCCCTGATCGGGTCAACATGTAGCCGGGCTTTTTCGGAAGCATGTGCCTGTATCGCTCGAAAACTTGATTGAATATTTCCGCGGTCTTTTCTATGGAGACACTGTGGTCAAAGCCTATTTCGAACGTGTAACAATAAAGATTAGTGGCATCCCCACTTTCGTACAGGTAATTAGTTATTTCTCGTTGCAGAATCTGAAGGTTGATTAATGAAACAACATTGTTTCCAATCGTTAGAATCTTCGTGTAGTTTATCGTAATTTCCTGAACGATTCCCTCAACAGTTCCCAGGCGGACATAGTCCCCAACTTTGAATGGTCTTGCCGCAAGCAAGTAGAGTCCCGCAATGAAGTTTCCAATAGTTTGGGTGGACGCAAAGCCTACAGCAGCGCCCCCGAGAGCAGAAAACGCCAAAAACCATTGGGTATCCAATCCGCCGACTCTAACTATGGATACTATGGAGCCGATTAAGATCAAGATTCGAAAGGTTAGAATAAGATTGTTTGACACGCCTCGTTCCAAGCGTGCACGCTTGGCGAATCTTCTCAAATATCTTGTTATCAGTCTTTCCAGAAGGAAGGCTATGATGGATATGACGGCTATCCACAGTATCTGAGCCAACGTGAGTCCTAATGGGGTTTGCTGGTTTAGCCATTCAAGGATCTGCTGCAAATCCACAGCTTACTACACCTTTGTTCCTAAATGATCTGGCAATGATTTTCATAAATCCTTTCACCCTAGGGGAACCAATACTTGCTTGTACACTTCATTGCTAGCTCTTGCTTTTCAGATTTGAACGCGCCTTTAGTAAGGAGGATGTTGCTGCTATTTGCACCACAAGAACGTAGAACATTACAACGATGAAGGGCAGTTTATAATCCATCAACATACCGAAGATTGCGCCGCTTATGAATAAGCCGACGCCGTAGGACATATTAAATATTCCGTATGCTGTGCCCCTTGAAGACAGTGGCGTCAGGTCTGAAACTGCTGCTCGATAGATCGATTCCTGCATTCCAAGTATTAAACCGAAGACTATGGAAGCCATTATTATTGTGGAGAGATCAGCGCCGAATAAGGTGAGCAATGGCGGGAAAAATGAAAGCAGAAATGGCGCGACTAAAACTGTTATTCCAAACTTGTCGTACGCATATCCGGAAAGCAAGGCCGCAGGCGCATCAACACCTTGAATAAGCAAGTAGATTAGCGGCACAATCCACTGCTCCTGAGTAGGTAGAATTGTCGAAGCTTTGAAAAGTATAAGCGTCGCCTGTGTTACCCCGGCTGTATTCAGCAAAACAGCTAACGCGTAAACGTAAAAGGGTCTTGCCAGTTTCTCCTTTTTCTCTTCAGCTTTCCGTGGTTCAATAATAGCCCTAGAGCCTAATCTATTATAGGTGTAGACCAAAGCCACTAAAAGAATGAGAAACGGTATGATGAGCATGCTAAATGTGTAGCCGTAATTATTCTTGCTATAAAACATCGCGGCGGCCACCAGAAGCGGTCCTGCGACGGCGCCTACTTGATCCAGGAGTTCGTGAATGCCAAAGGCCCTGCCCGCCCCTACATCCTTGCCTATGACAGATAATATTGTGTCTCTGGCCGGCGCCCTTATGGCCTTTCCAAGCCTTTCAAGAGCGACTAGAAGTATGATCGTTCCTAAACCTGTGAATATTCCTAGCAGAGGAATCGAGGCAATTAGTGCATAACCGAGGAATATGAGAGGCCAGTAGGCGTTAGTTTTATCCGCCAAGAAGCCGCTGATCAGTCTGAAAACATTAGCAAGAATATCCAATCCTCCGACCAATCCGGCAATCAATGCTGAAGCTCCTAAAATGTCGAGATAACTGGGAAGTATGCCTCTTGAACCTTCGTAGACTGTGTCGCCCATCAAGCTTACAATTCCAAGAAGTAGAATGGCCATATAGGCGCTTTTGCGTTTGTTCAACCCTGAGTCCTGACGCATATTACATCAACCTAGTTTATGAACGGCTATACTTGATCGGTTATCAAGCTTGGGTTTATTTGGTTTGCTTGGATCGGCTGATGGGAAGTTGATAAAAGAATTCTTAAGAGAAAGCTTTTATTAAGGTTCAAAACTTACTGCCTTGAAAGATGATGCGTTATGAGTCTGCAGAAAGGCGACTTCATACTAGTAGACTACGTTGCCAGAGTAAAGGAGACAAGCGAGGTTTTCGATACAACCAACGAAGACGTCGCAAAGAAGGAGCATTTGTACAAGGAAGGCGACATTTACGAATCCAAGCTGGTAGTGATGGGCGAAGGATGGGTTATTAAGGCGTTAGATGAGAGCTTAACAACGATGGAGGTTGGAAAGCCAGCTGTTGTTGAAATAAAGCCGGACAAGGCTTTTGGAGATAGAGACCCTGAAAAAGTCAGGCGTGTTCCGCTAAGACAGCTGCTTGCTAAAGAAATTACTCCGAGCCTTGGGATGCGTGTTGAGTACGGTGGCAAAATGGCCACGGTTCGAGCCGTTGGTGCCGGACGTGTTCTACTGGATTTCAATCCTCCGTTAGCAGGCAAGACTCTGGTTTATGAGGTTACGGTAAAGAAGAAACTTGAGACCATTGAAGAGAAAATACCGGCGCTAATTCATCGCAGAATACCTGCTGTTGATGAAAGCAAATTTGAATTTTCAGCTAAGGGAAAAACTGTCAACATTGAAATGCCTGAGGAAGCCTTCTACTTAGAGGGAATCCAGGTAGCGAAAAGAGGCATAGCATTGGACGTGCAAAGATTCTTTCAAGAAATAACTACTATAAAGTTCACTGAAACCTTTAAAGCTGAACCCAAGAAAATTGAGGCCAAGCCTGAGAAAGAAGCTAATGTGGAAAAGGAAGCGAAGCCAGTACAGCAAGCGGAAGCAAAGACCTAGCCTTGCATAGCCCGTTAACAATCGCCTGTTCAATAAAAAGATTTTTGAACTCAATTAACGGATTCCTCTCTAGATGACTTCTGTTACCTTTGCGAGGTGTTCGTAAGCTTCAGAGCACAGGTTAAGCTTGTTTAGTATTGTGTATCTTTCAGGTCTTAAGGTTGCGGCCATTTCCAAAGCTTTTAACACGTCTTGTTTTTCTACATCAAGTTCATGAGCGTTAGTTGGTGCCCCTAGCTTCTTCAGCGCATCTCTTATGCGTTTCCAGTCTGCTCCGTGCAGGTAGGCCATCATTATCGTTCCAACACCGCATTGTTCACCGTGCATTGCATGGTTAGGCTTGACCACGTCAAGTGCGTGGCTGAAAAGGTGTTCTGAACCGCTGCATGGGCGGCTGCTTCCGGCGATGCTCATGGATACTCCGCAGCTTATCAACGCTTCTATCAGAACCCGAAGGCCTTCCTCATTTTGGCTTTTTATTAGTTGAACGTTTTGTATTACATGTTTGGCGCTCATTAAGGCTAGGCTTGCAGCGTATCCTCCGTAATATTCATTTTTATCTTCATGCGCCAGCTTCCAGTCTTTGATGGCGGTGAATTTTGCGATTACGTCTTCGCATCCGCTCACGGTGAAACGCCAAGGAGCTTGCATTATGATGTTTGTGTCTGCTATGATGGCTAGAGGAGCTTGAGCCACAACTGAATATGGTTTTCCGAAGCCTTTGATGGAAGACAGTGGGCTTGCAATTCCGTCATGGGAGGCTGTTGTTGGAACGCTGATAAACGGGATTTCCTGGCGGGCTGAGCTGCATTTTGCAACATCTATTTTTGTTCCACCGCCCACTCCGAACACGATTTGCGGCTTCAAAGCCTTTATCTTCTCTTCAACTGCTTCAACATCTTTGACCGTGGCAGTTTCAACGAGGAAAGTATTTACTGTCATTCCTTCTTTCTCTTCAAGAAGCTCTTTAACCCTTTTTCCAGCAATGTCGTAAGTTTTTGAGCCTGCAATTATGAGTGCGGACTTCGTGAATCCTAATCGTCGGGAGACTTCAGCAACACGTTCAATTGCTCCGTGTCCAACGATCACTTCCCTTGGAAGCTGCATTCGATGATGTTTTAGGGGCAACAATAACCACGGCTATGTTTTGTGTTCTGTTTTTATAGCGATTTGTGTTTAAACCTTAATAAATATGTTCATGAAGGTCTTCCTCGCGATCCTTCTTTCCATGCTTTGCTGCCGATCGCATGGAACGTGTGAGTTGCGGGTCTGCAATGGTGAAGAGGTTGCGTGACTAGCTGAGTGAACTTGCTGCTTTGAGTATTTGTAGTATAATCTGTACTATCCCGTTGGCAATAGTCAGGATTATGGATGTTGAACGATGTTGAGGACAGGGTTAACGGAGTCGGTGCTGATTTGTCTGGACAATTTGGAGCTCTTATTCATAGATCAACGGTACGGTAGTATAGTGAACGCTTCGCTCGCGTCAATAGTGAACACTATTGGAGTGTTTGAATTGTTCTTGATGCTGATTTGATTGTTGAATCCATGATTTTTTTGATCTGTCAGATTGGTTGTACATGGGTGTTCTGGTTGAAGCCTTCAGCTTGGTTGTTGTTCTTGTCTTGAATTTCTGAAGCGTAATATTAATTAATGCCTTGGTTATGATTACATGATGCTACTTCCTTGCGAAGTATTTCAGTGATGCGTTTAGGTTTTGGGAGAGATCTGAAAATGGCAAATAATAATGATATAGTAAATCGATTAGTGTTAAAAGGAACGACAACTGTCGGCGTCGTATGTAAAGACGGAGTAATATTGGCTTCGGATACTCGTGTGACTATGGGCTTCTATGTGGCTCACAAACATGGGAAAAAGGTGTACCAGATAGATGATCACTTAGCCATGACGATTGCGGGCAGCGTTGCTGATGCTCAAAGAGCTGTGGACATATTGACCATGAATGCGCATCTTTACAGAATAAACGTAGGCAGACCTTTGCCTGTGAGTTCGGCTGGGAGGCTTCTATCAAATCTTTTGTTCTCAGCTAGATACGTGCCTTTGCTAGCGCAGGTTCTTGTAGGCGGGGTAGATGACACTGGGCCGCATGTGTTCTCAGTAGACCCGTTTGGAAGTTTAACAGAGGAAAAATACGTTTCTACTGGTTCTGGTTCACCAGTGGCTTACGGCATATTGGAAGACAAGTACCGGGAGGGCGCGTCTGTGAAGGAGATGCTGCCAGTGATTGTCAAGGCCGTTAATGCTGCTATGAAACGTGATTCAGCGAGCGGGGACAGTTTCAACGTTGCAGTAATAGATGAGAAGGGTTATCGGGATCTGACTGAAAAGGAGAAGAAGCAGCTTCTGACAGATTGAGGAAGTCAAAATCGTGCCGCAAAACTCTGATAGAGAAAAGATAGAAATCAGCCAGTACATTCTTCAGCACGTTCCGAAAGAAGCTGAAGTGACCAGGATAGAGTATGAAGGTTCAACGCTAGCCGTATACACGAAGAGGCCCGAAGTGCTGGTTGAACAGAGCAGCGTCATCGCCAACATAGTTAACGTCATAAGAAAACGTATAGTCATCCGTTCTGATCCCTCAGTAAGAGTTCAGGAAACAGAGGCTGAACGAGTAGCAAGAGAGATAATTTCGCCTGAAGCAGAAGTGACCGACATAAATTTTGATCCAAGCCTAGGCGAGATAATCATTGAAGCCAAAAAGCCTGGGCTCGTCATCGGAAAGAACGGCACAGTTCTGCAGGAGATCATCAGGAGGACTAAGTGGCGTCCACACGTTTTGAGAAGCCCCCCGTTGAAGTCCAAAATAGTAACTCACATGCGCCATTATCTTCATTCAGAAAGCAAAGAGAGAGAACGAATACTCCGGACGATAGGCGAAAGGATTTTCAGACCTAAAGCCTTCGAAGTTGGAGACGTTAGAATCACAGCGCTTGGAGGAGTCCAAGAGGTCGGAAGATCCGCACTTCTTGTCCAAACCCGAGAAAGCAGCGTCCTATTGGACTGCGGTGTCAATCCAGGCTCCTCAAGACCCTTTGAAGCTTTTCCCAGACTTGACAATCCCGCTTTTGAACTCGAATCCCTAGATGCTGTTATCATAAGTCACGCTCACCTTGACCATTGCGGTTTACTGCCTTTCCTTTACAAGTACGGCTACGACGGTCCAGTCTACTGTTCCGCACCAACTTCAAACATGATGACCTTGCTACAACTGGATTACTTGGACGTAGCAAGCAAGCAAGGCACAACGCCCTATTATGATCAGAAAGATGTACGTGAATGCGTTTTGCATACGCTTCCATTACGCTATGGCGTCGTCACCGATATAGCTCCCGACGTTCGTCTAACCCTGCATAACGCCGGGCACATCCTCGGTTCCTCAATGGTTCACCTACACATAGGAGAAGGCTTACACAACGTTGTCTACACTGGGGATTACAAATATTCAAGAACCATGCTTTTGGAAGCGGCGACTACTGAGTTTCCAAGGGTTGAAACAGTAATAACGGAAAGCACATATGGAGGTCCAGATGACATTATGCCTTCGCGAGTCGAGGCTGAAGAACGGTTAACAGCAGTCGTAAATGAAACCTTAGAACGTAAGGGCAAAGTTCTCATCCCTGTCCCAGCTGTTGGAAGGGCACAAGAGATAATGCTTGTTCTCGACGGTTACATGCGGCGCGGATTGATGAAGGAGGCTCCTGTATTCATAGAAGGCATGATTTCAGAAGCCACAGCGATTCACACGGCTTATCCTGAGTATTTGGGCAGAGAGGTTCGCAACAGCATCCTTCACGATGGGATTAATCCTTTCCAATCAGACTACTTCACTATTGTGGAGCATCCGAGTGTTAGGCAAGAAATAGTTGAGGGCAAACCTTGCATTGTCATGGCTACTTCCGGAATGCTTGAAGGCGGGCCCGTGATAGAATACTTCAAAAGCTTAGCGGACAACGAGAATAACACGATAATTTTTGTAAGCTATCAGATTGAAGGCACGATGGGAAGAAGGGTGCAGAAGGGATTGAATGAGGTTGCCTTGATGACCGCTGAAGGTAAGATGGACATTGTGAAGGTCAGATTGCGCACGGAATCGATTGAAGGCTTCTCAGGTCACTCCGACAGACGACAGATATTCAACTACATAACGCATTTGCAGCCAAAGCCTGAAAGAGTCGTCGTGTGCCACGGTGAAAGAGCAAAGTGTCTAAGCATGGCCAACTTCATTGAAAGAAGATGTGAAGTTCAAACCCTTGTTCCGGCAGTGATGGAGACCTTTAGGTTGCTGTAGGTATTGGCTCATTTGAAACGGATGCTTTCTCTCGCCAGATTTTCACGTTTGGAGGACAGATAACAACTCGTTCCTCACCCAACCTTGCAATGTCTCCGCCCACGGATTCCGCGAACTCAGACAACTCATTCACTGCGCGTTTAACATCATCAATACTCTTGTTCGCAAGATGAGTTATTCTCAGAATCAGAATGTTGCCAGATTTCACTTCAGCCTTTACAGCATCCAAGTCCGACAAATCACGAAGAGGCATAGCTTTCAAGTAAGTCTTGCCAGAACCAACTTTGGCTTCAACTTCCTTCCCGTCCTTCTTGGACTTGCGAAGTATACCACTTAATCCTGGCAAGCTTCTCCTCTCTTACACTCTTATCTACTTTCAAGAGTTTAAGTTTTTTCTTAATTCCACATCTGAATTGATAATATGGATTGAACTATTAAAGTGTTTTATGAATCCAAGATCCAGATCGAGCCTTCATTAAGCTGATGCACTAAGTTCCTTCACGAAATTCCATATTTTGTCCCCAACGAAATGCACGTTCTTAACAACAATGCCTTGCTTGACATTCCTTGCCTCTTCCGCACCGTATACGATTTCACCCAATGCTATCGGTTTGCCATGTTTCTCGTCGATAACAAAGATAAAATCGCCCTTTCTGAATTCCCCTACAAGACGCCTGATTCCAGGCGCCATGACATTTGCACCTTTGCATACGTAAGGCACTGCTCCCATGTCAACAACGACCTTAGGAGTTAGATCGAAAATTTCCTTGAAGGTCAACATTGGATAAAAATTTTCTTCAGTCTTAACAATTACTGGCTTCCCATTTATGAGAAAGATTTCAGCGAATTCTGTTTCAAGTACTTCAACTTTGGCTTTGTCTTTGAAGATCTGCTCTAGATTGACTTTGAATCTTTCTGAGGCTTTGTTTAGGAGGTCTTTTGATTCTTTTGCTTTCAAGAAATGCCGTCTGTATCTTTCAGGCATTCTGGTTCTCTCTTAGATAAGGTTTAAATGTATAAGGTTTAAGTATAAAAGGCATGACACTATAGGTCGAGGGTGAAAAAATGAGCGAAATGACAACTGAAATCCTCGAGCAAAACCTTGGAAAAATTGTGCTCGTAAGACTGAAGGGTGGAAAAAGCTTGCGTGGAAGACTTAAGGGATTTGATCAGCATCTGAACCTGGTTCTTGAAGAGACAGAGGATACCACTACTTCGGAAAACGTTAGGAAGCTGGGATTAATAATTGTGCGCGGAGACAATGTAGTTCTGATCTCACCGCCTCCAAGGTGACATTTTTGGGAAAGGGAACACCCTCATTTGGCAAACGTGCAGGCAAAACGCTTCACATCCGGTGCAGGAGATGTGGAAGAAGGTCATATAACGTAACAAAAAAGCGGTGCGCAGCCTGCGGTTATGGTGGAACCACAGTGACGAAGACCTATTCGTGGCGAACTAAAACCCTCCAAAGAGAAAGAACACGTTAAGGGAACTGTTTAGCTCATTATTGCGACTGATAGTAAGCCTTATCAACCTTGACGAAGATTAACGGGCCGCTACTTTGGGTTAGTTCTCTTGCTTTTCTCAAGGTGTTGTTAACAACATTCAATATTTGTTCTTCATCGTTTGCGTATTCTTCCTTTTCCTCGCCCAGCTCCATTTTTAATAGGTTTTCCGCGAGAATCGAGGTGCCACAGATTTCCCCGTTCTTGATAAGCGTAGATGCAACTAGATCTTCCATTTCCTGACGATTCGAAAGGCTTCCCCACACTGGTTCAGCATTGTTAAGAATCTTTGTGACACGGTTCCACCTCTTAGAATTCTCATTACCGATCAACAGCTTTACCCGTTCTTTCCATTTTCTAAGCCAAATTCCAGTCCAAACTTCCAGAAACTCTGACAGCTCGTTTGGACTTTCATTAAAGAACTTCTCAAGCTTTTCCACAACTTCACATTCATTTGCTTCCTTTCCAACAAGATCCCAATGAACTTTAAGATAATTAGTCAAGTCTTGGCAGGCTATTTGAAGCACCTTGCGATCTGAACCCAAGACATTCAACATCGGATTTTTATCCTTAAGTTTCTCTGACAGCAATATCTCAATGAAGTTCATAGGTATCCCGTCTCGAAGCCTTCTCCAACCTAATCTAGACCTTCGCGCTTTTATTAAACTTTATTCGTAGTTGCTTCTATAACTCTTTTCAATAGTTTTAAGCTATATTACCTTTCTAGAAATATTCTAAAAGCCAATTTCAGAAGCTATTCGAGAAATTCCGGGAGTTTATTGATATTTTCCAGAATTAAATCCGGGTTTTCCCTCGTTAGTTCTTCGCGAGAGAAAATTCCAGACAAAACCCCAACCGTTTTGGCTCCAGCATTTTTTCCAGCTCTTATATCAACAACAGAATCTCCGACAACTAGGCATTCAAAAATCTTCACTTTCAGCTGTCTTGAACACTTTATTAGTGCCTCTGGGGAAGGCTTCGGGTTTTGCGTATCCAGCGATGTTACTACATTGTGGAAATATCCTGCTAAGCCGAACTTTGCCAATTCTTGAATTACTTCCTTTCTAGGAACGTTGCGTCTAGTGGTTAATGCCAACTTTGCTTTTTCAGAAAGTTTTCTAAGTGTGTCTGCAACATTCGGGAAAGGTTTTGTTTTCACAGCTGTGGCTTGATAATATGCCTTGAGGTATATGTCCAGGAATTTGTTTACGTCAATTCCTTTTACCAAGTCGTCTATTGGAATGTCCTGTTCAAGTCTTTTGGGAATTTCTGTCGCTAGTTTGATGTTAAATGTTTTTTGTCCCATTGCTGTAAAGGCGGTTTTTGCTGCTTCCCGATATGCGTCTCTTGAGTTTACTATCGTGCCGTCCAAGTCTAGTAGTATCCCTTTAACTTTCAGCTTTCTGTTATGCACATTTTATCCTCGCTTATGTTGTGCTTGTTGTTACTATTTGTTTCGATAGGTTTTTATCTACGGCTAATTGTCTAAGGTAGATACCCAATAAATCTGTTTAGAGGCAGAAAACTGGGATTGATGGGCGATGGTTAGAAAAGCACGAGTACGCTTGACAAGCACAGACTACAAGAAACTGGAAGAAGTATGTGAAGAACTGAAGGTCATCGCCCAGAAAACTGGGGTCAAAATCAACGGTCCAGTTCCACTGCCTACCAAACGGTTAAAGGTTCCGGTTTTGAAGTCGCCATGTGGTGAAGGAACTGCAACGTGGGACAAATGGGAGATGCGTATTCATAAGCGACTCATTGACATTGACGCTGAAGAACGTGTTATGCGTCGTATTATGCGTATTCGTGTTCCAGAAGAAGTTCACGTTACCATAGAACTTCTCTAATCATTTGGACGATTTTCTCTCTTTTCCTTTGTCCCACTTGAATAATGGGCACTCGCGACATTTTTCCAGAAATTCTAGTCCTTTCTTGGTGGTTCTGAAAACGTGTTTCTCATCGATTTCAAGTAGCCCTTTTCGCAGCAACACATCCAAGTATTGCTTTGACTGCAAATATGATAAGCCAGCATCCCTGATGATCTCTGTCTTTTTCTTCCCAGAAGTCGCTAACTTCAATATCTCCATCGTAATCTCATGCCTATCTCTATTAACCATTTAAATACCCACCCGAAAAGCTACTGCCAAAAACAAACTTCCGTTTTACAAGATATATGCTTTCCTATTATCCCTTTCTATCAGAGAAGCCTATAGGAAACTATCGTAAGGGTTACACTCGTTGCGAAGGCCAGAACCCAAATCTTCTTGTCCCAGATGAAGATCTTGAAACCGTCGAGCATCCCGAAAGGAATAAGGTTGAAAAGAGCTATCCAGGCGTTGAAGTAGGCAATGGGCGCAAGCATAGCATTGAATTGTGTGCAAAGAAACGCAGCGGCCAAGAATGTTGCTCCTAAAATTATGTTGATGGCTGGTCCTGCAATGGACGTTTTTCCCATTGTTCTCTTGTCAGCAGATCCAGACACCATCACTGCGCCCGGGGCTATTATCTTGAATAGAGGGGAGATCACAGAGAGCAATGTTAAAAGTGCGCCGATCAATATTAGCCTAAACTCCGCCCATAGTCCGTGTCTCTGTGCAACTATCTTGTGAGCTATCTCATGTCCGAGGAAGGATGTTGTAAACATCGTTATGAACAGCGCCAAGGCTAAGTAATCACTATAGACAGAACTTGGAAATCCCAGCAAGGATAGTCCTACGCCGATGACAAGCAATGCGGCTATCGCTAAATGTTTGATTTCCTTGCTGCCGAAGTAAAATTGACCTTTTGCCGGTCTAAAAGACGGGTACGTAAAAGTGTATTCGTACGATCCTTGTTTTTGGACAACTACTGGTCGGGTTTCCTCTTTAGGCACGCGTGCTTGTTCCATTTGGGGACATTCATGGTTTTCCGGCAGCCGATGATCAGAACAGAAATAGCCCCCACAATACTGACACCTGAAAGGTAGAAAAGTATCTTCTCCACATTTTTGACACTTCATGCCCGCACGCCTTTGATGGTTAAAATGGAGTTGGTTGATCGTTTATGTGTTTCTCTTCAGAATCGACAGAAAGGATTGAACATGTTAAAGTGCTAAAAACTTAAAATGAAGGGTAGCAAGCATAATTTAACGTTGGCAGTTCAACGGGAAAGGGGCAAGTACATTTGAAAGCTTTCAGCTTTGTTCATGCTGCAGATTTGCACTTAGGCTATTCACAGTACGGCTTAGAAACCAGACGGGAAGACTTTGACAAGGCTTTTCAAGAACTGGTCGAAAAAACCCTTCAGTTGAAACCAGACTTTATGATCATAGCCGGAGATCTGTTCCACCAGGCACGTCCATCGAATAGTACGTTAGAGAACAGCATTAAGCATTTCAGTCGGCTGCGCGAAGCTGGGATTCCAGTCTTAACTGTTGACGGCTCACATGATTCAGCGCCTAACACTATAACGGGCACTATTTTGAATCCTTTAGACAGTGCTGGATTGATCTATCATTTGCCGAGGCATGAAGGCTCTTGCTGGCAGAAGCGGGACTGCTGCTTAGTTTACGGTGTACCTAACTACAGGACTAGGCGTAAAACGGAAGAGTTTCTTCCAATCTTTATGGAGCAAAACAAACCAACGCCCAGCCCTGGTCTATTCAACATATTCGTTTTTCATATGGCCTTAGACCTTCCAAGCGTCAAGCCTCCATACATGGAGGCAGAGGCTCCACCTGAGCTCATACCTGAAGGTTTTGACTACTACGCTGCTGGTCATGTGCACAAACCGTACAAGGAGAAATTCAAAACCGGGCTTCTGGTCTACAGCGGATGCACCGAAACCGCAGACTATCTTGAAGCTAAGATCAAGAAAGGCTTCTACTACGTTAAAGTGGATGAAAAAGGATCAGTTTATCCAGAATTCGTAGAGTTGGAAAATTATCGAAGATTTGTCATTCTGGAACAAGACTTTACTGGCGTCATCCCTTCGAAAATCACGGAGCAATCCATTCAAATCGTAAAAGGAGCTGACGAAGATGGAGCAATCATCATCCCCGTCTTGAAGGGTGTTCTGCCTGCTGAAGCAAGCCGGGCAGAAGTGGATGTAGCTCGAATCAGGGGTGCTGCTGAAAAGGCCCTGCTCGTGCATCCTGTCGTTTTGCTCCGTGAAAGTGAAGTTTCAGAAGAGATTGTTCGTTCAATATTCGAAAGCGAAATTAAAGACTTGAAAACGAAGGCTTTCGAGTACTTCTTGCAGATTTTTTCTGAGCGTCACAAGCGCGAAGAAGCCGAAAAAATAGCCCGCATAGCAGTCAGCCTGATTGAACCGTTAACAAAGAAGCAGGAGGAAAAAGTGAAACAAACCATAGAGGAGCTTCTGCAATGAGAATTGAAGTTGTGCAACTAGAGAACATCCGTTCACACGTGAAATCAACAGTACCGTTTGCAAGAGGCTTCAACTGTCTCGTCGGCGGCTTGGGCTGTGGGAAGTCTAGCCTTCTGTACTCTATAGACTTCGCCTTGTTCGGAGACCCTATTGGCAGAAGCTTTGACTACTTGTTGCGTGAAGGCACAAGCAGTGGAAAAATCACTGTTCAATTTGTCCAGAACGGAAAGAGCTACAAAATATCTCGCGGATTGAAAAAACGTGGAAAAGGCATAAGCCAAGATTTTGATGAACTGAAACTTTTCGCCGGTGACGAACTGATATCAAGCATGAAAAACGATGCGGTCGCCGAACAGCTTAAGGCGATAACCGGTTTGGATAAGGAGCTTTTCCGTGAGATAGTGTGGGTCAGACAGGAACACTTGAAAGAACTTCTAAATGCCCAGCCGAGAGAGAGGCAGAAACGCTTAGACGAATTGTTCGGCTTATCAGACTACGAGACAGCATGGAGCACCCTTGCAGGTTATCAGCGAGAATATGAAGGAGAAAGAAGAGCCTATGAAAAGGATCCCGATGTTGTTGGAATGGAAAAATTAGGCACGGAATACAACCGAACAGCTGAGGAATTTTCCCTTCTGGAAATTGAATTGCAAGACACGGCGCGAAAGCTTGTCACGGCCAAGAAAGCCTTGGAAGAGACCGATTTGAAACTTAGGAAACTGGAAGAGGTAAAAACCCAGAATGAAGAGCTCAAGCGGAAGGAGGCAAAAGTGCATGCAAACTTGACGAACCTTCAAGATGCCTTGACCTCTCTAACTGAAAGAGTTGAGGGAAAAAGAAGCGGCGTTGAAAATCTGTCACAACGGCTAAGTGCCATGGAGACGCAGATGGTGTCTTTTAACGCTGAGCTCAACAAGATCGGAATATCAACTGATCAGCCAATTGAGGCCTTGAGAAGGCATATTGCTGCGTTTGACGACCGAATCTCGAGTTTAAGAGGCGAACAGGAAGCAAATCTCAGGAACATGCAGGCGGACAAGAAAAGAATTTCCACACTTTCTGCAGAAAACCGCTGTCCACTTTGCCTGCAAACGTTGACTGAGGATTACAAAAACGGTCTGATGCGGAGAATCCAGGAGGAAAACGATGGTCGGCAAAAAGCTGTAGATCGGCTTCAAAATGAAATAGAAGAATTGCAAAAAGTAAGAGCCAAGGCGAACACTGCATTTTCAAATTTGCAAGTGCTTATGCCGAGAATTGAGGAGCTGAAGGCCCGAATAGAGGAAGAAACTGAAGCATTGGCTGAACTTTCCAAGGAGTTTGAGGAGAAGCAAAGACTGCAGGAAGAAATGCGTGTGCAATTGGATGCTATACGCACAGAGCTCAACAGGTTTGAAATTTCAGAACTGGAAAGTGCGAAGACTAGAAGGGAGCAAGCCTTCAAACAGTATTATCTCTTGGAATCTGAACTGCGCACTAAGGAGAATCGAAAGAAGGATTTAAGCAAACGATTGGATGAAATAAAGGAGAGAATTGATCAAGCGCAGCAGAAAATTGAGCGTATGGAGAAAATAGTAAAGGCTGTTGAGATTATCGGCGGCATACGTGATGCCTATAGAAGTATTCAGCCCAAGCTGCGAAGCGAATTTGTAAAAGTTCTGAGGAACTTTGTCCAGCAAGTTCTTGACAGTTTAGCAGGTAGAGAAGGTCCGTTCTTGAATCTTTTAATTGATGAGACTTACACGCCGTACGTGCTAAGCGAAGGCGGTGTTGAACGAGAAGTGTCAAACCTGTCTGGCGGGGAAAGAACGTTGCTTGCTTTCGCATACCGTCTTGGACTAGGCCAGCTAATCATGCAGTCTAGAACAGGTCACGGATTAACCATGCTTTTGCTTGACGAACCAACTGAAAGCCTTGGAACAGAAGATGGCTCAATAGACCGATTGGCAGAAGCCATATCTAGATTTAAAGCCATAGAGCAAACGATTGCTGTCACGCACAGCGAGGCTTTTGCGGAGAAAGCGGAACACGTGATCCGACTTGAAAAAGAGGCAGGCGAAAGCGGGGTTTCAGTTGAAAAATAATTCCTAGAACCGAAAAGTAACCCGTTTCGTGTTTCCTCTTTATGGAATAGATTGAGCCGTCAAAGAAGGAAGATCAAACTTGCTGTTTTTCTGTGGGTAACACGGTTATAGCAGATATTAGGGGTATTTCCATATTTTTCTAAATTCTTTAGCTGCTGTTGCAATGTCTGCCGCGTTTATCTCACCATTTTCGTCTATATCAGCATGTGGATTCCATTTTTCGTCTCCGCATTTTGTTCCAAAGGCCTTAGCTATTATGTTTATGTCAACAATGTTTACTTTCGCGTCATGATTCACATCGCCCAACATATATGGGCGCATCAATGGACAATTATCTGTGTTGTTTTCACAACTAGTATAGGGACAGTCACAGATTCCATCCTTATCCAAGTCTTCTCCTGCATGTCTGCTCCAATAGTTGCCTTCAACACCATTGTCCCAAACATTCGCTGATTTCCAAGCAAAGACCTGATTTGCGTTGTCTAAAAGGTTGTTGTGGTAAATGAAATTGTTCCAAGAGTCAGTGAACTTGAAGCAGAACAAGTTTTCTGCCAAGATGTTCCTGACTATGCTGTTTCTTGAAGACCCATTGAGGTTGATGCCTTCTTCGTTGTTTGCTGTTATGCTGTTTCCAGAAATGATGCAGTTTGAACAACCATAGAGCCCGCCTGTCCCGGAGAGCACTATGCCGCATCCTTTGTTTGCTGTTATGCTGTTTCCAACTATGCTGTTGCAGTTTGAACAATCCCAAAGCACGATGCCGCACTTCTTGTTTCCTATTATGTTGTTTTCACAAATGCTATTGTTCAAAGAGGAATCGAGATGGATACCGTCTCCGTTGTTCGCTGTTATGTTGTTCTTGACCATGCTGTTATTTGAGGAACTGGCAACAAAAATGCCATCATGGTTACCTGCCAAGTTGTTTCCAGCAATGCTGCAGTCTGAGGCTTTGACAAGAAGAATACCCTGTGAATTGTTTGTTAGGTCATTCCCAACAACGGTGTTGTTTGAAGAATAATAGAGCCCGATGCCTTTGCCATTGTTTGTTATGCTACTGTCAGAGACACTGTTGTTTGAAGATCCATAAAGCTCGATGCCCTCTGAATTGTTTATTACATTGGTCTCAACAATGTTGCTGCTCGAAGAATTATTGAGACAGATGCCGTAATGGAATGAATCAACCCTGATGTTTTTGATTGTTACATTCCTTCTTTCTGATAGGCGTATTCCTTTAGGATAAGAGAATAGACTTGCTCCTTTAACCGTGTGGTCTGCCCCGTCAAACGTCACATTGTTTCTTTCAATAACAATTCCATCATTATCAAGTCTCATTTTGACGTTGCCGGTCAAGATGTACTGGTCTCCGTTTCGTTGTATCAGCGGAGTTGGGGGGTCTACTGAGCCGTCAGCTCTAATGTAGATTGTCCAAAAACTTGGTTCGCCAATTCGAATGCTAGATGTCAAGGCAAGCATGTCAACAAATATTAGCGCTAGCATAGTCAAGGAAACTGTTTTAATTATCAAACATTTTCCTCTTTTAAAAGCCTAGTTTTCTGCAAGGTTATATTTCACATTTTCCCAGAAGCTGACATTTCAGGAGCAGGATTCAAAACTTTCGAGAACAATGAAGGATAGAAAAAAGGGTTTGTGCCGGAGATACTTTCTTATATTTGGGTTCAAGCTGAAAAAAGAGACAGGTCGTTAGTATGCACGTTAGAACGAGAAAGCTTGCCTTGACAGAGGGTGCAGCTACCGGAGTTCTGTTTGGAACAGCATCAATTTTAATAAGATTTCTGCAAGGCCTTGACGTTTTTTCCATAGCATTTTGGCGGCTGATAGTTGCTTGCTTGGCCTTGTTACTGGTACTGCTGGTTCTTGGAAAACCATTCAACTTTACCCTTGTGAAAGAAAACTTTAAACGACTCTGCGTTCTGAGCCTTCTTCTCAGTCTCCACTTCATATTCTTCATTCTTGCAGTGAAGGACACGACAATTCTAAATGCAACGGTTCTCGTAAACACGACTCCAATCTTTTCAGTGTTCGTTTCAAGTTTCATATTCAAACTCAGGCCGTCTCGAATGGCAACTGTGGGTCTAGCAGTCTCATTCATCGGAGTATGCGTCATCGCATACGCGGAAGCCATCACCCAGAACACTCATTCGGGAGGAGTTTCTCCAAGCTTGACAGGGGACTTAGAGGCTGTCATGGCAGCACTGGTGGAAGCCTTCTATCTTAACTATGGCAGAAGAATAAGAAACCAAATGAATATTCTTTCCATAATGTTGCCTATCTATGCCCTAACAGCGGTTATTATAGGAGTTCTAAGTATACCCGGCAAGAGCACAGTCTTGACGCTGCCAACCCAGGCAGGAACTATACTCCCACTGTTGGGATTGGGCTTACTTTCAACGGCGGTAGCCCACACGTTGTATTTTTCTTCTCTTTCGAACTTGAAATCATTCGAAACTGCAACTATGGCTTTGCTTGAACCCATCGGTGCAACAATTTTGGGAATAGCTATTTTTCAAGAAGTACCTCAACCAATATTTGCTTTGGGCGGCGCAATGGTCTTGATGGGAATCATTTTCGTTGGGAAAAACAAAAGTTGAAAGCCTCCAGATTTGACGAAACAAATAATAAAGTTCAGATCGGTAATGAATTGCCGATTTGAGTTGAAACAATGCTTCGTTATGAAAAGATAATGCAGTCAATCGAGTTGTCCATAGCTTATCTGGAAGCCTCAATTTCGGCGCTGACCCAGAAAGATGAGGATTGCTTTGCCGACAGCCTCTGGCGTTCTGCGGAAGAACTGGAGTACGCGTTGTTTTTGTTTTCAATGAAGTTTCAGGATGAAAGTGACATGTCCAAATGGAAGCCAAAATCTGGCATCAAGAAAGGCGAGTCTGGTCGATTATTGGAAGCCGCGAAGCAGCTGCTGGATGAATCTGGAAAGGCTATGATTGATGAAAGTTGGCTGGACGCCTACAAGAGTGCTTACGTTGCAAGATGTTATCTGCTTCTGCTTCAGGAAGATTTGGCAAAAAAGAGGCGCGAGGCTATCAAAAAGAAATAGAGGTGGTTACTCTTCTTCTTCAGCGATTTTCTTTTCCTTGACGGTCAAAACGTTTTCTTTGCCGCCTATCACTCTGAAGTAATCTTTTAGCTCCTTCTTATGCAGGAACTTTTTTAAAAGCAACCGCAAGTATTGTCTTGAAACGGTTTCTTCTTCGTCCTTTTCTTTCACAATTATTTCAGTCGTTCCCGTTTCAATCTTGGCATTCGTTTTTTCTTTTAAGAACTCGGCTAGCTCTTTTATTACGTCGCTTCCTTCACTTTTTAGTTCTGAAATGTTAATTCTTGTTTCCGTCATATTCTTCACCTTATTTTCTTACCATTATGACTCTGACTTGATCGCAGACATCTTCACAAGAGTCGGCTATCATTTCCAGGGTTTCAAAAAGCTGGCTCGCCAGGATTGCGGCCCCAGCTTTGGGCAGATCTTCTTTCCCGATTAAGATTCTGGCTTTCTCGTGTATGCCATCGACTTTTTCTTCTTCCCGTTCTACGGTATCTGCTGCTTGAAGTGCTTCTTCGGGTTTAGTCATCATCTTGTTCACGCACTTTTGAACAGAAACAGCGCATTCTTTCACGTTCTTAACCATTTCTATAAATTCATCTTTGATTGAGTTTGGCACGTGTTCCATTGGTATTGCGCCGAGTATGCGTGTGGATTCCCTGCTCCAGTCAGCAACCATATCTACTCTTTTTACAAGATCCATCAAGTCTTCTCTGTCTGTTGGTGAAAGCTCTCCTGTTGAAATTTCATCCATGACCTTTCTCCGTAGTGCGTCTGCCTCGTTTTCGCTTTTTGCCACTCTATCAATGCACGTCTGCATTTCTTTGACATTCCCTTTTACGGCCGCTTTTATCGCCTTTTCCAGATCTTCAACTATTCCAGTCGTTAATGCTAAATGGCGTTGTATGGATTCTAGAGCTTTCGTTTCCTTTCGTTTTGCAAACCACTTTATTAATTCACTCAACAGCCATTTCCTCCTTAAGTCCTGCTTCTGGATAGGGGAATAGGTGGGCCTTTTCTGGTGCGAAGCTGACAGTTACCTTTTCGTCCAACTTAAACCATTCCCCAATCACAGAAGGCTTAACAATCACGATTAAATCCTGATTTTCAAGTCTTACCTCATATCGTATACTTGTTCCTTCAAAGGTTACTCTTTCTATCGTGCCTGTCATTGAGTTCTTATCTTTTTTTGCTCCTTTTCCAATAACGAAAGTTTCAGGTCTTATGGCTAATACCACTCTTTCACCATTTTTCACTTTGTTGCCAACTGTTCGAACTATTATTCCACCTCGAAGCTCTGTCAATATTTCTTGGCCATCTACATTCATAACGTATCCTCTCAAGAAGTTTGATTCTCCTATGAAGTTAGCTACAAAGACGTTTTGTGGAGCCATGTAAAGCTCGCTCGGGGTTCCAACCTGCTTAATCGTTCCTTTCTTCATAACGGCGATCCTGTCAGAGATTGCC
>Ga0315280_10000365_pt1 | contig 83430 bp, 85 predicted proteins | sample YL17G06_40_MG_FD_203697 | JGI IMG/M metagenome (GOLD analysis project Ga0315280, IMG submission 203697) | Sediment microbial communities from Yellowstone Lake, YNP, Wyoming, USA - YL17G06_40 | ecosystem: Environmental > Aquatic > Freshwater > Lake > Sediment | place: USA: Wyoming | collected... | reverse complement strand
TCAAGACTAATATGAATTTCTTTCAAAAGGCTTAGATTTACACTTCCTACACTTGTGAAATTCGTGTCAAAATAGAGTATAAATTGTTTCCATTCTGAAAAATTGTCGTAGAAATCATAGTAGAGCTTATTCTCTGCGTCAGGCGTGTAAAGTTGAAGCCTAAATTTGGCGTTTGTGTTACTGCCATACCACCAAAGAACAAGCACATCTCGCATGTAAAAATTTTGGCTTTTCGTATATTGATGACAAATGTCGAAGTATCGGTGAGTCCCATTTCCACTAACTATCTTTAAACTATCTGCACCACTTTTTATATTCAAAGAGTCATCAGATAGATTCGCACCTATATTTCCAGTTCCTACATGTGTTATTGTCCAAAAACTACTTTGAGCATCATCTGCAATTACTAATGGCTGGACTGGATTCCAAGTGGCGTTGAGGGATGCCGAAACAGATGGAATAAACATACCCATCGGGTTATTTGGAAGCAACAGGAAGGCAGTCTGTAAAATAAGAATCATCGTCAAAAATAACCTGGGAGTTCGCCTTTTTTCACAGGCTTTCAATATTAAACTTCTCCTTTGTAGATGTAGACTTAGGCGATTGTGCTAACCAATATTTAAAAAATTCGGGACCTCCCGTTAAAACATAATATTCTAACTCGTTAGGACGCAGCTTAATATGTTAAGTTCGCGTAACCGAAAAACATTAAAAATAAACGGTGTATACCCAATTCCGGAGAGCTTCTATGAATAGGCATTTGACAGCTCTTAAAGTGGTTCCAGAACGCATTGTCGTTGTTGAAGTTGTAAAGCCTTTCGGAAATCAATACATGAAAACTTTTGGTAAGCCCGAAGAAGTTGTTGTTCGATTTGACTTTAGTGTGGTAAGGGCTTATCTGATTGATAATAACAGCAGTCAGCTACAGGCTTATGTGGATGAACGCTTCGACGAAGACACAGCAGCCAAGCATCTAGTAATAACTCATATCAACTGTCCTGTTGCGGTTGCTCAGCGAGTAGCCAAATATGCCAAGAAGGGCTACAGCATAGGCATTCGAGAGCTGATAAAATTGTTTGTTGAGTGGCAAAATCGTCCACCAGAGTACCGCAACCGCCTGCTGGAGCTTTTGCGCAGAGAGCTTTCCGAAGAGGAATTTACCGAGCTTGAGAGGTTGTTGCGCATTGATTAGAATAACAGCTAAAGAACTTAGAGAGGCTATCGAATTTCTAAATGCTCAAAGCGACGAAGAAATTGATTACAATGAGAAACATGGCTTTTGGAGTTCTAATATCTTGCGCAAGACAGAAGAGGAATTTAACTGTAATGTTGAAAAAGCTAATATGTTGTTGGATTTGGCATCAATTGCCGAATACGTTGGTGGGCTTAATACACCAGAATTGAATACTTGGCTAAGCGAACATCCAGAGGTTTATCTCTCAAAGGGTGCTAAAGAAATTGTTTGTCCAGAAGGAGTTGATTGACATGATAGGTATGAAGAGGATTAAGAATATTGGGCTTAATTGCTTAACAAGAAAAAGGATTATTATATTTGTTGTTTCAATATCTCTTTTCTTGAACTTTTTAACCTTCTTGTCGTCATTGTCATATCCTACAACGTTGGGTGCGAGGGACTTTTCTGCCTATTACTTTGGTGCTTGGAAGCTTTTGCACAATCCAGAGAAAGTTTATACAGAAGGCTACCCATTTTCAACGACATATAAATATCTTCCTTCATTCTTATTAATGATGCTGCCCTTCATGTTACTTAATTATCAAACTGCATTCTTCATATTCGATATTTTTCAATTTTTATTGTTGCCTATTATGGCTCTGATGCTTCATAGAATGTTCAGCAATAAACATGTTTTGGTAATTGCTTTGATTCTTATAATTGTTCTGATTCAGCCTCTTCCTCCTTTTTATATAGACCGAATTGACTCGACATGGGTTCAGTTCTCTTTTTGGGTTGATTATCAAAATACATTTTCAAGAAGTTATTATTCTCAATGGGGCAATGCCAATGCCAAGGTTTTCATTACTTTCTTGTTAGTTCTGTCTCTTTATCTAGCCTACAGGAAGAAATCATATTTGTCTGGTGCTGTATTCGCTTTGGCTTTCTTCGACCCAAGATTTGCAGTTATATCCATTCCACTTGCTATATTGTATAATCAAGGAAGGGTACAGAAATTTTTGGTTGCCTTTGCTATAACTTTCGTTTCGACGAACTCTATTGTTTTGTATAGCACCATTGGGGCTCAATTTATGCATGCGTTATCGGAGAATTCTCAAACACCTATGTTTTCTTATGGTTGGATTCCGTTATATACAATTATTGCATTAACTGCTGTAAATTTTGGAAACTTAAAAACCTTCTTTATAGGAGGGTGGAGAAAACGAGTATTAAGAAAAAGGTAACATTTTACTATTTACCTGCCAGTTTTGTGATAGGTTCTTTTTTAACTCTACTAACTGTTTCTGTCATATTGTTGTGTGCTTTATATTTAAGGTGTTTACATAAATCGAAGAAACTTTAGGACTTCTTTAAATTTGGATAAAAACTGTTGTCGCATATGAAATAGGAAAACTGTTCATAGGTTTAGTTAACTTGTGCTTAACAACTCATTGTATACCTTTAAGGTCTCCTTAACTGTCTTTTGCCACGAAAACAGTCCCGCTCTTTTTATAGCTTTTCGTGAATAGGAGCGTCTTACGTCTTCGTTTTCAAGTATGTATAATAGGGAATCAGCCAATTGACGTACATTACCTGGCTCAAAAAGTATTCCTGCATCGCCCACGTATTCTGATGCATCAAATGCATTACTTACGATAACAGGTGTTCCACAAGCCATCGCCTCAAGGATCGCAAGTCCAAATCCAAAATGTGAAGGCCAAACAAAAACGTCGGCTAAGTTATAGTATCTCGAGAGAACCTCTTCTTTTATGAACCCAAGGAACCTAACCCTATCTCTAATTTTAAGCCTATTGGCAATTGTCTGAAGTAATGTAAAATCTTTGCCTTCTCCTCCTATTAACAAATCAACATCTTTCATCTCCTTTGCGACAACACTAAACGCTCTAATCAGAGTGGCTGCCCCCTTCATCCGACTTAAGCCTCCTGTGTAGAATATGATTTTGTGATCTTTCCATACACGACGATTTTTGGGTATTGGTGTGAAAAATTGATGGTCAACGCCATGATGAATGACTCTTATTTTCTCCAGTGGCACTTTAAGTATCCGTCTGACAAGTTCTAGATAGAATTGGGACGACACAATAATCTTGTCACTCTTGCTAGCTAGCCTAAAACAGATACGTTGGTTAAAATACAATGCTGGGGCTTTCGAAAAGAAAAAATATGGAAGCATATCATGTATAGTTGTAACTACAGGCGACTTCATTAAGAAAAGATATTTTGCGCCATACTCAGACGCTGCATGAAATAGATCCGTTTCGATATTAATTATTTTGGAAAAGATTTTAAGATCTTTTATGGCATATTCCAAGAAGTTACCTACTGTTCCCTGCTCTAAGACGATAGGATCTATCCCACGTAATCTAAGTTGTTTCAGCAACTCGTAGGAATACCGATCTTGTCCTCTTCCAGTTTTTTTGCTTGGGTAGTTCGGATAGCAGACAACGCAAACCTTAAGCATGAAAGATTTCCACCCATAAGAGTTCACGCACTACTATTTCTTTGCTCGTCTTCCAACCTAACAAAAACTCTTCAAACGTTCTTCGAAAGCTCTGATAGAAAGCCCTGCCCTCCTTAAGTAACCAAACAAGGGCGTAGTCATTGTTAACCTTGTTAACAACGGAAATTTAAATATAAATTTCATTGTTTCATTTACCAAATCATCTTCAGGCAATTTAAACGGCTGAATTTCAGAGATATCAACATCGCTGACGACGGTTATCTCGTCATTACTTATGTGGCCTAAACCGTGTTCATTACACATTCTGATGTGTTCGATTAGGTAAGGGTTCATTCCGATTATTCGCGCAGCAGTGGCATCCAACGCGACTATATCGTTACTTGCCAGAAGTAAACCCAAGTTGACAGGATCCCCATTTACAGGTCCTCTTCCTTCCATGGCAATTATCCCATCCATTATAGAAAAGGACGGGCTAAAAATTCTGTTCAATTCCATCAAGACTAGGCTGAGTTTATGATGCAGAAGGATTCTGTCTTTTTGAGGTAAGCATCCAAACTGATTTTTTATTGAACCTGTTAAACCTGTCAGTCCATGGGTTTTTAGTTTTGGCAAAGTAATAAAGCAGTCTGCTTCCATTAGAGTTTTCGGCACGCTCCATCCTTCCAAGATTTCGGAATTCATCGTTACTTGCATATCCTTAGAAAAGTTTAAAACTTCAACACCAGTGTCCTCTGCTATATCATATATCTTTGTCAATCTAGCAGCTTGTTCCATCGGATAATTCTTACCATCTGATTCTGCTATGATTACTCTATCCGCCCTCGAGTTCAGCACACAGCACAACGAACGAATAAGCTCTGGGGAGGTATTCGCACTTGACACACGTTCCTTTCTGGCAGTACACAAATTAGGCTTTACAACAACAAGTGAATCCGTCTTTACATACTTCTTCCAATTTAATTGATTTAAAATATCTTTTACGCTCTCAACTAAACTGAGAGAGTTGGTTACCTTTTTTATGAAAACAGTGCTTTTTGACATTTCATTCAGCTCACATCACAAGCGAGTTTTTCATATCACTATTTTATTTTATCCTTAATAAAAATTCTCTCAACAAAGACCTTCTTCGAACGATTTGTCCAAAGTTTTTCTTATTATGTCTTCTCAAAAATTAGAAAGCCAAATTTGGCAGCTACATATCATCTTCTAAACAGCTTTCGAGATTGCGGTAACATTCCAGGTTTTTTCGCTAGGTTTGCTGTCTAAATCGAGAAAGGGGCATAATTTTAGGAGCTTGAAGCCACTTTCTTCTAAGTAGTGCCTAATTTCTTCTGGGAAAAAGAATCTAACCGCGTGTCTTTCTTTTATTTCATCTATGACTTGGTTTTCCTTCATAACTGTTAATTGGTAGTCTATTTTGCACATATGGTGAAAGCTATTTAAATGCGGTTTAGCGAGTCTTGTTACTCTTATGCCCTCCTTTTCCATTGATTTTTCCCTAACAGAGGGAAGGATGGTTAAAACAGCGGGTCCATACCAAAAGTCAAAGATGAATAAAGAGCCGTTTTTGAGGTGTTCTCTAACACTAAATAAGGCTCTTTGGACGTCTTTATTTCTCGTTAAGTAATCTATTATCGAAAACATGCAGATACAGACATCGAATCTTTGATTTAGTTGGAATTTCCGTATGTCCATTAAATAGAAATTTGTATTAACTTTCTCCTTCCTCGCCTTTTCTCTTGCAATGTTGATCATTACCTCTGAAAGATCTATCCCCGTTACTTGGTAGCCTCTCTTTGCTAATGGTATGGCGTGCCCTCCTGTGCCGCACCCCACATCGAGTATAGTTTTTGGCATGGACTTTGAATACTTTCTAAAGATTTCTTCTAAAAAATCACATTCCTTTTCGTAATCTTTGTCTGAGTAAATTATGTCGTAGTATTTGCCATAAGAAGATTGGAAAGCCTTACTCAAAATAATTGATCCTCTGCGGTTTTGGTTCATAACTTGCCTTTCCATACCCTTTCTTCGGGAGCTATCTTTTCCTCCCATATCCATTTGCTACCATGTTCTTGGAACCACTTTATTGTGCGTCTTAGCCCTTCTCTTATATCTACTTCCGGCTTCCATCCAATGAGTTTGCGGGCTTTGGAATAGTCGCATCTTAATAACTCCACATCTAGGACCCTAAGTCTTTCAGGCTCTACAATGATTTCGACTGAGTCGCACTCCATTAATTCAGATGTGATGTGTACAAGCTCTCTGATAGAATAGTCTTTGCCGGTTCCGAGATTCACAACTTCTCCTTCAGCCTCCGGATTTTCAATCAATGCTAACGCACCCTTAACAGCGTCTTCTACATAGGTGAAATCCCTCCTCGCATTGGTATTTCCCAGTTTAACCTCCTCCGATTTTGATAATTGAGTTATTATTTCTGGAATTACATATGGCTGCGTCTCTCTTGGACCATAAACGTTAAACTGTCTCAGAATGACTGTTGGTACATTATGCTCGTGATACATGGTGTAACATATTCTGTCGGCAGCTAGTTTACTCACCGCGTATGTGGATAAAGGTCTTGTAGGATGCTCCTCATCCATAGGGACGTATTTGGCTGTTCCATACACTTCGGAGGTTGAATAATGTAGTACTCTTTTGACCCCAACCTCTTTACACGCATTCAAAACTCTTAGCGTCCCTAAGGCATTAACCTGAAAAAACCTCTCAGGATAATGATAGCATTTAGGTATATAGGGCTCGGCGGCTAGATGAAAAACATATTCCACATCATTTTCTCTCAATATATGTCTAAAACCAGAATCCATGGCGTCCCCCTTTATGACCTTAATAGAGTCTTGTATCTCTCGTAGGTTCGATATATCGCCGCTCGAAAAATTATCGTAAACGATTGTATTTGCACCCTTTTTTACAAGTTCTCTCACTAATGCGGAACCTATGAATCCGGCTCCGCCAGTTACGAGCACGTTTTTACGTGCCAAAGTCATCTGGTCATCTCTCCTGGGCGCGTTTTATAGATTCGATTACGTATTCTATGTCGCCTCTGCTAAGGGTTGCGCCGGATGGAAGATTTATCCCCTTTCTAGACAGCTCATCAGCGACTGGGTACTTCTCATTAACATAATACTTGGTGTAAATTGGCTGTACGTGTATTGGGTAGAAAAATGTCCGAGTTTCTATTCCATCCTTTTTTAGCTCTTCCATGAGCATGCCCCTGCTCATTCCGAAATCATTCTCAATTAGTATCGAATACATCCAGTATACGTTTTTTGCCCATTTTGCTTCTGGCGGAAGTTCTACTCCCTTAACATTCTTTAGGAGGGAATTGTATGTTTTCGCATTTCTCCTTCGGATTTCAACGAATTCATCAATTTTTTCTAATTGGGCTACTCCGACTGCTGCTTGGAGGTTTGACATCCTATAATTAAATCCGATGTACCTATGCCAAAAATGCATTTCTTCAGAAAAAGCATGGGCCCTTAATATCCTAGCCCTTTCAGCAATTTCTTCATTATCGGTGATGACCATCCCACCCTCTCCTGTTGTAATTATCTTATTCGCGTAGAAACTAAAGCAACCTATATCCCCAAGACCTCCAGTTTTTCTCCCCTTATACTCCGCCCCATGTGATTCTGCGGCGTCCTCAATTACATATAGGTCATGATCCTCAGCTATGTCTAGCAGGGGGTCCATGTCTACGGGATGCCCATATAAGTGTACTGCTATAATTGCTTTTGTTTTACTCGTTATCTTTTCCTCGATTTTTTCTATATCTAAGTTCCATGTGTCTAATTCCGAGTCCACAAGAACGGGTTTAGCTCCAGTGTATATTACCGCGTTAGCGGTCGCGATCATTGTGAGAGTAGGTATAACAACCTCGTCCCTCTTGCCAATGCCGAGAGCCGCGAGGGCCAGATGTAACGCCGTAGTTCCACTGGATGTGGCAACCCCGTATTTCACGCCGCAGTACTTACTGAATTTCTCTTCAAATTCTGTGACGTACTCTCCTTGCGAGGATATCCAACCCGATCTAACGGCATTAGTGACGTATTCAAGCTCTTTCTCGCCTAACAACGGCTCAGCTATCGGAATTTTTTTCCATTCCTCGCGCAATTTGTTTCCCTCAGGTGTATAGGAAATAATCATTCCGAATTTAAATTATTTTAATTCTTCCTTTACTTTTCTTCCCATCGTGCACTAACACGTTCATTTTAGGAATAAAGGATTTTATCACTTCGCCAGTTTCTCTATAAACCATTGATCGGAATGTGAAATGTCGCGCTATCATGTAAGCTTAGGCGGCTCTGATGAGGGGTCCTTGGTTCTACTCCTCCTTTCTATCATAACCACCACAAATAGAAAAACTAGTATCCACATAATGAAGAACAGCTCCCCTGCATAATAGTGGAATGTCATGATGTCTACATTGAATCTTAAATTTGCAAAAACGATGGCTGCAATTCGCAAGATATTCACCATGTAGGTTCCCAAAAAGCCCATAGACAAGTAAATGAGCTTTCTGGTCCTAGAAATATTTAGATTCTGGAGGAAGCTGTAAGCCACAGCGGTATAAATAAGGAGGCTGTGAATTCCGGCGCACGGCCAACCTACGGAAACAGGAGGAGAAGTATTCAAGAAAACATCTTTGCTGTAAGTCACATTGACCCCGAATACCCGCAGAAGATTTGCAACCAGAAACACGATCCCGGGAACCCACCATTGGAGAACAGTGAATAGCGGATATGCGGCGTCTATAAGCAAGGCGCAAACTAAGATAGATGAATAAAGGATCGGTCCAAGAAAGTATTTCAAAAATTTGAAGCCGAAGAAGGATATTATCAATCCAACCATGTACACCGTGAAAACAATGAGATCAATCGAGATTCGCCAGTTCCAATTCCATGGGTTGGGCATAAATCCTAAGGCGGCCCCTATTTGATTAATCAAATTTGGCAGCTCTGTGCTGTATAGCAGAAACTGATAAACAGAAATGCCAGCTATAAAAAAGATTATCCCTAGCCAAAAAACATGGGTCTTTGCACTTTGTTCCTTTGAAACTAGGCAATGGTGGAGCCAAGTTAGTACTACGAAGAAAGCAGTGTAAACCACCGTGGCGTATCCACCCCACATTTTCAAAAACCGATCCGGCTGAATAATGATATAAAAGCCCATCACAGGAAGGATCACTAAAAGTGGGAAGGCGATTTGCGACCACGGAACCTTCGATAGGATAAGGAAAAATCGAGAATTTTTCACCCGCGCCAACATATTCAGCCGCCCCATTGCCGGATGGCATTCACGTCCCTTGTCTCTTTAATATTTGTTATACCGAGCATTTTAATAAACTTACAATAAAGTGCAATCACGAAGTCAAAACATGACTAAGTGATGCTTTAATGTTTAAGGGTTACCTATTAGGTGCCTCTTTTCTTTGTTCGCAAGCCATTTTTTATAAGTATTGTCAACGGATACGGCGCTTTTCAAGATGGTGTTATATGGACTAATGGATATGAAAAATTCCATATCTTTTGGTAAACAATGACCGCCGATGCCTTTTCGCGCCTCAAGAATTTCTACATTCCATTTCGTATTGCAGGCTTTTCGCGCCTCTTCAAAATTTATTTGTAGCTCATCACACGTCATTTTCAAATCCTCTGCAAAGGCTATTTGAAGATAACGATAGGCGTTCTCCACTATTTTCGACATTTCGGCTACTTCGATCGAAGAAGCAACATGTAGCGGTATGTTCAACTGGTCTCTGTAGAAGCGCACCCCCCTCTTTAAGCTAACGTCATTCACGCCGCCTATGATTCTTAATTGCTTCACTCCGCGTTTTATAGGATCTCTGATCCAATATCTATGTGGGACATGAACCAACGCAGCACACCCTTTAAAAATGTTTTCGTTAATCTTTCTGCAAGTTCCAGGAATAACGGTGCTTTCAATGGATATTAATGCTGATTCAGCTTTTTCTGCTATCTTTTCGCAAACATCGAAAACGGGCGTTAAGTCGGGTTCATTGTTTTTTAAGAATGTGCTAACGCATATCATATAAAAATCTGCTGGAGGCACGTCGGCCCAGTTCCTTAAGGCATTAATGCCGCTGCTCTTTGCCTTGGCGACGGCCTTTTCACTTATATCGTATCCAAAGACTTTAAGACCTCGATTCGCGACATATAACGCTGTCGGAAGACCTATATGACCTAACCCTGCTACACACACTTTCATACCAAACGTCTCCTAATATTACCTAACGCGCAAAGAGGGGGATGTTTCATATTTTATTGAGAAGTCAATTTATATATCCTTCTATACTTTTAGAATAGCTTGTTCCTAAAAGCTAACGGTCGTCGACTCTTTCTAGAAAGGTATTATCTTCTTGTTCGCAAACTTAGAAGGATGAGTTTAAGTATGAAGAGGACGTTATGATTCTGTTTCAGAAAAGTTGAAAAGGAAGATAGTTGAAAAGAGAGGTGGGTGAAAGACAATGGAATACGTATATGCCGCTCTGCTCTTACATAGGGCTGGAAAACCGATCAATGAAGAAAGTTTGATTCAGGTGCTTAACGTTGCGGGCGTTAACGCTGATCCAGTTAGGGTGAAGGCCCTCGTGGCTTCCCTCGAGGAAGTTAACATTGATGAGGCAATTAAGTCTTCGCCAGCGTTAGTGCCAGTGGCAGCTCCGACTCCATCTGCGCCTGCGCCAGCACCAGAAAAGAAGCCGGTTGAGGAAAAGAAGGAGAAAGAGGAGAAGAAGGAAGAGGCAGCTTTAGAGGGCTTAGGTGCGCTTTTCGGTTAGTTAGCCCGCCTATCATGCTTAACCGTATGAAGAGAGCGCTCCTGTTTTCTTAAGGCTTTTACCTTTATAGTCAATTAATTTACTCCTTGTTGCTGGAGGATGTGTGGGTTGAGGCGTTTTCCCGAGGACGAGTATCACGTTCCCTTCTTTGATGAGCATGGATACGTTCGAAAACTGTGCCCCATATGTAGAGAACATTTTTGGACGCAGAACCCCGATCAGAAGGTTTGTGGAGAGTCAACTCCGGAGGGATGCGCACCTTACACCTTTATCGGTAATTCGCCTACGCGAAAGCCTTATAGTCTTCAGGAAATGCGTGAGGCGTTCCTGTCTTTCTTCAAGAAACGGGGTCACGAAATTATTAAGCCGTATCCGGTTGTGGCTAGGTGGAGAGACGACCTTTACTTCACCCATGCTAGCATAATTGACTTTCAACCATATGTTACTGAGGGAATGATTCCTCCGCCGGCTAATCCGCTCGTGATAAGTCAGCCATGCATTCGGTTTGTAGATGTCGATAATGTTGGACCGACCTTTGGTAGGCACTTCACTATTTTTGAGATGGGAGGTCATCATGCGTTTAACCGTCCGGAAAAGGAGGTTTACTGGAAAGACGAGACTGTTCGATATCACCATGAATTTGCCACGAAGGAATTGGGAATCAAATCTGAGGAAGTAATTTACAAAGAGGGAGTTTGGTCTGGCGGAGGAAACGCAGGACCCGATGTTGAGAGCATCGTCCGCGGATTAGAATTAGCCACATTGGTGTTCATGAAGTTTAAAGTCGTTGGCGACGAGTTCATTGAGTTGCCCATACGAACCGTTGACACTGGATATGGACTCGATTCGCGATACACTTGGTTGTCGCAGGGTTCCGTGAGCAGTTTCCACGCGGTTTACGGCCCCATTTTGGGCAATATCTTTAAAATGGCAGACATCGGCGAAATCAACAAAGAATTGTTAACGAAAGTGGCTGAGCTTTCCGGTTTAATGAGTCTGGAAAAAACAGCTAAGCGAGAGGAAGCTCGTAAGAAGATTGCTGCATCCGTTGGAATAAGCCTAGACGAGCTTAAAAAAGCGTTGCTTCCAGTTGAGAACGCCTTTGCCGTGGCAGACCACACAAAATGCTTAGTTTTCATGCTAGCGGAGGGAGTTGTGCCTTCAAACATGCGTGAAGGATACTTAACGAGGCTGATGCTCCGTCGAACTTACAGGGCGCTTAGAGCCCTCGGAATAGAGGAAAAGCTCCTTGACATTATTGAAATGCAGATTGCGCTTTGGTCCAAGGATTTTCCACACTTAAAAGAGATGCATAATGAAATACTGGAAATTCTTTCAGTGGAGCGGGACAAGTTTGAGCAAACCATCCAGAGAGGCGAGGCGCTCGTAAAAAGAATAGCCCACGAATTAAAGGCGAAGGGAACTACTCAAATCCCAGCGGAAACGCTGATAGAGCTCTATGACTCTCATGGCTTGCCTCCGGAAATCGTTCAAGAAACAGCTGAAAAAGAAAGTATTCAGATAGATGTGCCTGAAAATTTTTACATAAGGGTTGCGGAGAAGCACGTTCAGGCTCCTCCGCCTCAGGAAGTGGAGGCAATAAAGGGATTAAAAGAGATGGTTTCAGACCTTCCTAAGACGCGTATGCTTTACTATGAAAACTCGCATCTTTCTGATTTCGAGGCAAATGTGTTAAGAGTCGTGAATAGTAAATATGTAATACTGGATAAGACAGCATTTTACCCTGAGGGTGGAGGACAGCCAGCAGACCACGGGCATCTGGAATTCAATGGAACGCTTTCAGAAGTTGTTGATGCCCAAAAAATTGGAAACGTCATTGTCCACGTTATGAAAGGGGCTTTGCCCAAAGAAGGGGATAAGGTAAAGGGTTTCATTGATTGGGAACGGCGGATCAGTCTGATGAGGCATCATACGGCGACTCACGTTGTCATGGGCGCGGCTAGGCGCGTACTCGGAGAACATGTTTGGCAAGCAGGAGCCCAGAAAGGGGTTGAAAGGTCTAGGCTTGACATTTCGCACTTTAAACGGTTAACGCTTGAGGAGATTCAGGAGATTGAGCGGCTGGCAAATCAGATAGTAATGCGAAATGTGCCTGTTGAAACGGTGTGGATGCCCCGCGAGGAGGCTGAGAAAAGCTATGGCTTTAGGCTATATCAGGGAGGAGTCGTTCCGGGAAGAGAAATTCGCGTGGTGAAAACCGGAGAATGGGAAGTGGAAGCCTGCGGAGGAACCCACTGCAAAACGACAGGTGAAATCGGATTCATTAAAGTGGTGCATACGGAAAGGGTTCAGGACGGCGTTGAACGAATAGAGTTCAGCGCAGGCTTACCGGCATTAAGGGCTGCGCAAGAAAATGAAAGAGTGCTTTGGAAAGTTTCTGAAATGCTTAATGTGCCCCTTGAAAAAATTGAGAAAACCGCAGAGCAAGTTGCCGCCGAGTGGAGAGAACTTCGCCGCGAAAAAGAACACCTCATCGAAGAAATCGCAAAGTTCACGGCTAAAGAATATCTGGCTAAATCTAAGGAAATCCAAGGACTAAAAGTCGTGGTCCAAACGCTCAGAGAACTTTCGACAGAACGCCTCATAAAAATAGCCAGCGAACTAATCAAAATGGAACCAAAAATCGTTGTCGTACTCTGCGGAGTAAATAAAACCGCCAACATTGTGGTCATGGCTGGAGAAAACGCCATAAAACATGGCATAAACGCTTGTAACATCGCTAAAGAAGCGGCAACCGTACTGGGCGGAGGGGGAAGCGGCAGACTTGACTTCGCTCAAGGAGGAGGAAACATGGTTGAGAAAGTATCCGAGGCTTTAAGTAAAGCAGAAGAGATCATAAAGAGACAGGTTGGAGGAAAAACGTGAGGACAATTGAATGGAACAAAATTGAGGAAAAATGGCAGAAAGCTTGGAAAAAAGCAAAGATTTTCGAGGCTGACCCCAAGCCGAATAAACCCAAGTACTTTATTACTGTGGCATATCCGTACCCGAACTCTCCTCAGCACATTGGGCACAGTAGGACTTACACGTTAGCGGATGTCCACGCCCGTTACATGCGTATGCGTGGATACAACGTACTCTTTCCAATGGCTTTTCATTATACGGGAACGCCTGTTTTTGCCATGTCAAAACGTTTAATCGATGGCGACGAAGATTTAATTGACACGTTTAAGCGGGTTTATAAAGTGCCGCAAGACGACATGAAGGATTTTGTTGAACCCCTTAACATTGCCAGATATTTTCATGAAGAAATAAAAGTGGGCATGAAAAGAATAGGTTACTCCATTGATTGGAGACGCGAATTCACTACGATAGACCCCCACTACAATCGGTTCATTGAATGGCAGTTTCATAAATTACGTAAGGCAGGCTTTATTTCGCAAGGAAGCCATCCCGTAGGATGGTGTCCAAGTTGTGGAAATCCCGTGGGGCAGCACGACACTCAAGGAGATGTCGAGCCCGAAATTGACGAGTTTATCCTCATTAAATTTGAGCATGATGGTTATGCTTTGCCTGCCGCTACTTTGAGACCTGAAACAGTTTTCGGCGTTACGAACATGTGGTTAAATCCCAAAGCCGAGTATGTAAGGGCAAGAGTGAATGGCGAGCGTTGGATAATAAGTAAAGAAAGCGTTGAAAAGCTACGGTGTTTAAATCGCAAAGTTGACGTTATTGATAGTTTCATAGGAAAAGAATTTATCGGAAAAGAAGCAAAAAATCCGTTAACCAACGAGAAAATGCTTATTCTTCCAGCGGATTTCGTGAATCCAAAAAACGCGACGGGCGTTGTTATGTCTGTTCCCGGTCATGCGCCCTACGATTACATAGCACTAGAGAACATAAAAGGGCAAAGGGATACACTCAAAGAATTCAAACTGGCGCCAGAAAAAATAGACGCAATTAAACCCATATCCATTATTGCTGTTCCAAAATATTCGGAGTGCCCAGCGGTTGACGTAGTAAAGCAATTGGGCATAGAAAGCCAGAAAGACGCTCGCCTTGAAGAAGCAACAAAGACCGTCTACAGTTATGAATTTCATAATGGTATAATGAAGGAGAACACTGGAAAATACGCGGGCTTGTCCGTTGCAGAGGCAAAGGAAAAGGTTAAGGGAGACATGATTCAAGACGGAAAAGCCGAAACCATGTATGAACTAATTAACAAGCCTGTTATATGTCGATGCGGAACGGAAGGCATTGTTAAAATTTTTGAAGACCAATGGTTTATTGATTACGGAAAGCCTGAATGGAAGGCATTGGCGCATAAATGTTTCGACCGAATGGAAATTCTGCCTGAGGAGTTACGCCAAGAATTCAACCATGTGGTTGATTGGCTTCACGAGAAAGCCTGCGCAAGGAAAGCTGGACTCGGCACAAAACTGCCTTGGGACCCCGAATGGATTATAGAATCGCTTTCAGACTCTGTCATATACATGGCATATTACATAATCATTAAACAGATTAAGGAACATGGAATTCAGCCAAATCAATTAACCAACGCCTTTTTCGATTATGTTTTCCTCGGCATTGGCAACCTAGAAAAAGTATCGAAAGAAACCGGCTTAGACCAGAGTATTCTTAAACAAATTCGCAATGAATTCTTGTACTTTTATCCACTTGACAGCCGCCACTCAGGTCGAGACCTAGTTCCAAACCACCTAACCTTCATGGTTTTCATCCACACAGCGATTTTTCCAGAAAATCTGTGGCCCCGCCAAATCGCCGTGAACGGAATCGTGCTAATGGAAGGCCAAAAAATGAGTAAGTCGCTCGGCAACATTATTCCTCTTCGTGAAGCCATTAGCCTCTTTGGAGCCGACCCATTACGGCTCTCGGTATTAGCCACTGCTGAATTGTTGCAAGACGCTAATTTCAGTTCAAGTTTAGCCAAATCCATGAATGAACGGCTGGAACGCCTCTATCGATTCGCTACTGAAGTATCACGAATGGGAAAGGAGACTACAAGTGGTTCATTAGCCTTAATAGATAAGTGGATGGTCAGTCGTTTGCAGGAACACATAAAAACAGCGACGGAAGCTATGGACAAACTAATGGTCAGAAAAGCCATTCACAGTGCATTATACTTGCTGGATCAAGATTTTCAGTGGTATTTACGAAGGATCGCCGAAGAAAAGGATTCTCCAGAAAGAACGGCGGCCATCAATAAAGTGTTTAGAGATATGCTAGACGCTCAAGTTAGGATGCTTGCTCCAGTGACACCGCACATATGTGAAGAACTCTGGGAAAAAATGGGAGGAAAGGGCTTTATTTCCTTAGCTAAGTGGCCGAAATTCGATGAAAGAAAAGTCAATGTGCAAGCGGAGGAAAACGAAAGTCTAATTATGAACGTCTTGGAGGATACTTCGAACATCCTTCGAGCCATCAAAATAGCCCCCAAAAAAATTTGTTATTACGCTGCTGCGCCTTGGAAATGGAAAGTCTACCTGAAAGCGTTAGAAAAATCGGTTTCAACTCAAATCGCTTTAAATGATTTGATGAAGGAAGCTATGGCGGATCCCGATCTCAGAGGAATAGCGGAAAAGGTGGCGAAGTTCGCCCGCGAAGTTCTAGACGAGGTTAAACGGATGCCTGAGGAAAAGAAAAGGAGACTGCTACAAGTGGGGATTATAAACGAAGAAGAGGTGCTTAAAGGGGCTGAGGATTTCCTTAAACGAGAATTCGGCGCCAAAATCGAAGCCTACAGTGAAGAGGACCCGCAGCGATACGATCCAAAGAAAAGAGCTCAATTAGCCGAACCATGCCGACCCGCAATTTTCATCGAATAAAGAATTAATATTCGAGGCTTCCTAAAGACTAAAATAGGGTTATGGGCCCGTGGCCAAGTCAGGACAAGGCACCGGCCTTCTATTATGGAGAAGAAAGTCGGAGATCCGGGGTTCGAATCCCCGCGGGCCCGCCATATTTCTTTTGGGTAATGAAGTTATTTGTGCTCGCTTGCGTATCCACATGCACGGACATGGACAGACACGGGTAGAGAGGGGGCGTTGGGGCATACTTTAGAATTTATAAGGGATAAGAGCCCTTTAATGACATCTTATGGAAACACTAAGCGAAGCTAAAAAAGTTCTTAAACTAATTATTGTGGTTATCCTCATCGTCGTAGTTTCCTTTCTCGTTGCCTCATACTTTTTTGCCATGCCCCTTGGGCTGGCGCTTTTTTACTTCACTCCGGGCGGATTAGCCATCAGCAAGCTTTATCTCGTGAAACTTCCAATTGAACTTTTCATTGTAATTGCCTTCACCGTCCCCGTTAAGCTTAACGTTGGGGTGGTTTTCGCGTTTCTCTGGGGCGTCTACCTTCTATGTTTTGTTGCCGCTTGGAACCTTAGGGAAAGTTTCCACAAAGTGATAGAAAACAGCCTTTCACACCCCATCTGTCACGTTTTGAAAAACTGGCTTTTCGCTATGCCTATTATTGCAAGCATGGTGCTTAATGCCGTTGTTGTCATATATAGTTTTCAGGAGGCTCATGGCGTTCCGACTGGAGAGGCGCCTTTGCCGGAGAATCCCTTCGAATCCTTCTTTCTCCTAACTCTTGCCCCTCTAATGGAGGAGCTAGGCTTCCGCATAACTCCAATAGGCGCATTTCTAGTCGTTTACCTTTTTTGGGTTACAAAGAAAAGGGCTGCAGCGGAGCCGAGGATACAACGCCTAAAGGTTTTCTTTCTAGCTTGGTTTTATCCAGAAAAAGCCAAAAAAGTGGCTGGCTTAAAGACGGTCAACGACTCAGGTATTAAAGAAGGAATAAGCTTAGGTGAGTGGATAATGGTTATTCTAACGTCCGCCACCTTTGGGTTAGTCCATTATCTAGGCGGTGGTTGGGAGGTGGGAAAAATTACCTTGGTGCTTGTGCAGGGTTTTGCCATGGGCCTAACGTACTTGCTTTATGGAGTTCAGGCTCCTATACTTCTGCACTGGTTCTTCAACTATTATCCATATGTTTACAGCCTAGCCTTAGACATCTATCCCAACCTGTCTCTTCTGGTCTCCGTCATCAACGTGGCAATGATGGGCTTAGGAATGCTAGGATGGGCTGCTGCCATAATATTAGGGGTTCGCTTCGTGGCAAGGGCTATTGCAAATAAAATCAAGTCCTCTGACCAGAATGTTGGGAGCCTTTAATCCTGTTCCCCCAAAATTTCCTCCGAGGCATCTTGTATATTGACTGACTTTTGTTCTCTTTTCTTCATGCCCCTCAGAACAACTTTTCCCTCTTTAATCTCTTCTGGACCTACAATGATGGCGTGGGTGACGCCCCTTCTATCTGCGTCAGATAAAGCCCTAGAAACCGTGCGCCCCATAACCTCAACCTCAGCGGGTATGCCAGCCCCCCTTAACATTAACGAAACTTCCATAGCCTTGGCGCGCATTTCCCCGCTAACGGAAATAACCACCACCCGCCTCTCCTTCTTAAGCTTAGAGAAAACCCTTTGCTTCTTCATGGCTAAGGCAAGGCGGTCTACTCCTTGGGCAACCCCTACTGCTGGAGTTGGTTCACCGCCAAAAAGCTCAATAAGTTTGTCGTAGCGTCCCCCGCCGCTCAACGCTATTTCCATTTCTGGAACATAAGGCTCAAAAACCATTCCAGTATAATATTCGAGACCCCTCGCGAAACCAGCATCCACCCAAACCTCGAATTTGGCGCCGCTTGATTGCGTCAACTCAAGGATTTCCCTAAGGTTTTCCACAGATGCGACAGCGCCTTCATAACCCTGAATAATTTCTTTCGTTTCCTTTAAGACGCGTAAGACATCTTTTCCCTTCGTTTCAAAAATCCTTTTTAGGGTTGTTAAGCACTTTTGTGAAACCTCTAATTCACGAGTAAGAGTTACCGCCTCGTCCCATCGCTTTTTGTCAATTAACCGCATAATCCGATTTTGCTGCTCTTCCTTCACGCCTTCTTGACCCAGAATCCCTCGCAAAATTCCCATGTGCCCAATCTTAAAGTAATAGCTGCGAAAACCTAATCGCTCCATTAGGTCATAAGTGAGCGTGAGGATCTCCACGTCAGCTTCAGGTTTATCGGAGCCCATAAGCTCATAATTCGCTTGCCAAAACTCTCGGTAACGGCCATACTGAGGTTCGTCATAGCGATAGAGACTGCCTAAACAAAAAAGCTTCAATGGCTTAGGCTTGTTCATCATTTTGGTTGCCACCAATCTAGCCATGGAGGCAGTGAACTCCGGTCGCAGAGCCACTTTTCGACCACTCATGTCCTTGAAAGCGTACATTCTTTCCCGAATTTCCTCTCCAGCTTTTGCCGCTAAAAGGTCGTAGTACTCCACAAGCGGAGTGATGACCTCTTCGTACCCGTAAAGCTGAGCCAGCTCTCTTGTAACTCGTTGCACATAACCCATTCTTTCCGCCTCTTCCGGCAGAAAATCCCTCATTCCACGAACAGTTCTGAAGGCAGGCACCCCATCACTTCCAGCTAAACTTTCCAGCAACGAAGGCTAGCAAGCCTATAACCATCCAAACGCGCACCAAATTCTTAACCCTTCTCGCATTTTCGCGCGAATAATCTTGAAGAAGAGCTAGGGATGAAAAAATGAAACCTACATCGGCTAAAGCTACAAGGGGAAGATAAAAAGCCGAAACCTCTCCCAAAAACCATGGAAAGGAACTCAAGATGACTGAGGCACCATAAAAAGAAGACGCAGCGACAGCGGCGGTTTTCGACCCCCATAAGACCGCGACCGTTTTAACATTTCGAAGTTTGTCTCCTTCAATGTCAACTATTCCCTTCGTTATTTCTCTTCCCGTATTTGAAAGAAACGCCATAGCGGAAAACAACATAAGAACTAAACTTAATCCCCTTTCAACGGCGAACCCGCCATAAATAAAAGGTAAAGATATGCAGGCACTAACAATGAAGTTGCCGAGGAGCCCTGTCCGTTTACCCCTCGTGCTATAGTATAGTAGCAGAATCCAAGACATGGTCGCAAGGACTAAGCACTCCCAATTAGTCAGCAATGCGGCGACGAATCCCGTTATGCTTAGGACAGAAGCATAACTCAAGGCTTCCCTTGGACGAACAATTCCGCTTGGAATTGGGCGATTCGGCTCGTTTACAGCGTCGATTTCTCTGTCATAGTAGTCATTGATCACGTTCGCTGTGGCTAGGAAGGTGAATCCTGTGACGAAACCGAGGACAGCCCTGATTGCCTCGTTTCTTTCCATGGAAAAGCTTGGAGTTACCACTATTATTCCAACAATTACGGCGAAGCCCATTACCATGCAGTTTATGGGGCGGATGAGCCGTGCAACGGCTTCGGCTTTTTTCATGGTTTTCACTTTAGGGTAAGCTGTGAAAGTGAATAGTACACGATTTCTCCTCTTCTGTTTATGACCACTAGCACCAGCTTCTTCTTTAGGCTTTGAACATACCTTAAGGCTTGAGCCAGCTTCTCCATAGAAACGGGTTGCCCCTCCTGAACCCCGAAAATTAGGTACTTGGCAGTTTCCTTTCCATACCCTCCGCGCCCGTACACCCGAAAGTCTATTCCTAATCCAAAACCTTCCCTAACTATGTATCCTCGGCTCCTAAGGTCTCGATAAATTAAATATCTGACCCAAGCGTTTTCGTCGACGGACTGAAAACGCTTAAGGAGGTCTTGAAAACCCATTTCTTTTCCTGTTTTTTCATCCTGAACCTTTAAAATTTCTTTGCTAAGCAAATAGAGAGCCTCATAAAAAGTGAGCACTAAGACTTCATTTTCGGGCACGCCGTAGCCCCTAGAGGTAAGTCCCCCAATTTCCTCGACTGAGGAAACAAAAATCCTGCCATCCTTAAAGGACGCTTTTACTTCCTGTTCAGCCATCCAATCCATCCTCGACGGTTTCCTCGTGTTTAAACTCTCCGCCATTGCTTAAGATTTTCTGGAGACAGAACGCCAGCTTCAGTTACGATTGCACGCACATATTTCATGGGAGTTATGTCAAAGGCTGGATTCATTGCTTTGACGCCCCTCGGCGCTATCCTTTTTGAGCGGAAATGAGTAACCTCTTCGGGGTTCCTCTCTTCAATGACAACCTCGCTTGAGTTATGGTCCATGTCCAAAGTTGAAGTTGGAGCGGCCACGTAAAAGGGAACGCCATGTTCTTTGGCTAATACGGCTATGGCGTAGGTGCCAATCTTGTTTATGACAGCGTCTCGAACGATTCGATCAGCACCAACAATTACGAGGCTCACCAGATTTTTTGCCATGACAAAGCCAACCATGTTATCCGTAATGAGGGTTACGGGTATGCCGTCTCGTTTAAGCTCGTAGGCGGTGAGCCTAGCGCCCTGCAACTGCGGCCTCGTTTCAGTGGCGACCACCCCAATTCTTTTTCCCTGTTTCCAAGCGGCACGAATAACGCCTAAAGCCGTGCCATACTCAACAGTCGCTAAGCTTCCAGCGTTACAATGCGTGAGAACAACGTCTCCATCCTTAATTAGGGCAGAGCCATATTCACCGATTTTTCTGTTCACCTTAACATCTTCATCGGCTATTTTTTGCGCTTCGTCTACTACGACTTTAGCAACGTCCCTTGGGCCTCCAACAGTTTCATGCGCTTTTTTCAAGATTCGGTCAATAGCCCAAAAAGTGTTCATTGCCGTGGGCCTCGTTTTCCTCAGAGTTGTAGCCGAAGCTTCAAGTTCCCTTATTAGTTGTTCCCTTGTTTCCGCCTTAGAGTGGTATGCGGTTAGGGCTAAACCGTACGCAGCCGCTACGCCTAGGAGGGGGGCTCCCCGAATTTTCATTCCCCTAATGGCGTCCGCTACCTCATCGCATTCTTTCATTTTTAGGAGAACTGTTTTTGTGGGCAGCTTAGTCTGGTCTACGGTGATAACTAAGCCGTCTTTCCACTCAATTGTTTTCATGGCCCCTCACCATTCACTAAATATTTCTTTGGCTATAAGCTATGTTACGCTTTTGGTTCGAGAGGAGAAGAACAGTTAAGTGTAGAATAAAAGTGAATAAAATTTGTCGAGGCTATATGAAAGCTATGGAGCGAGAAATGGTACGAGTATTAATAGAAAACTTTGGGCAAAAGTACTCCGATTTACTGGGAATTAACCTCGTAGGCGCTGAGGATAAAGAGGTGTTCAAGTGGTTCTTGGCTTCTGTTCTGTTTGGTGCCCCCATAACGGAAAGCTCCGTCATAAAGACTTACAGATGCTTTGAGAAGCACGGAGTAATTACGCCTCAGAAAATTTTGGAAACCGGCTGGCATGGCTTAGTGGAAATACTTGACGAGGGAACCTACACAAGATACGATTTCAAAACGAGCGACAAACTTTTGGAGGTTATGGACAAATTAGTCGCAGAGTATGATGGGAACCTTAATCTTCTCCATGAACGGTCCTTGGATTCTTCGGATTTGGAAAGACGCTTAAAAAATTTGGGGAAGGGCATAGGAAACGTAACCGTAAGCATTTTTCTGCGGGAGCTGAGGGGCATTTGGAGTAAAGCCGACCCTGAGCCGACTCCTCTAGTTATTTTGACGGCGAAAAACCTTGGAATAGTGAAGAGTGAAAGTCCCAGAAGGGCGTTGGAAGAATTGAAGGAGTTTTGGAAGAAAAACATTGTTCCTGAAAAGGCTTTCGTGAACTTTGAAACGGCTTTGCTTCGGGTTGGCAAAGATTTCTGTAGAATAAGGAATTGTGAGCGGTGCTTTCTTAGGCAAAGCTGTCTGGCTGGTTTTTCGATTTGAGTCTGATTATGACCTCAACTAAACTTCTCTCAGGCAGATTTATCTTTCTTTGCCATTCGTCTCCGACGGATATGAGGGAATAGATTCCCGAGACCTCAGCCTTCGCCTTACGGATTAAATTGACGAGGGCAAGCTGGGTTTCCCCGGTTTTTATCATGTCGTCCACTATGAGTACGCTGTCTCTCCTCTTGATGGCGTCTTTCGGCAAGTAAAGCGTCATGGTAACGCCTGAGTCCCTCAACACATAGGTTTCCTCCAAAAACTCTGGAACCCCAACTTCCTTACCTCTCTTCGCTATTACTAAGTTGACGCCCAACGAGTTTGCGACCATGGTTGCCAAGGGGACACCGTCAACAGCGGCAGTTAGAATCTTTGTGACTCGCCTTCCAGCGAACCTCGCCAAAGCTCGGTTTGCAGCCTGCCTCAGTATATTGTAATCGCCTATGATCCACGTGTTGTCAAAGTATCCTTCACTGTTAAACTCTATTCTATTGCGAAGTTCAGCCTCTAAACCAACAAGGGCCTTCAACATTTTCCAAAGCTGATGAGCCCTATCAGTATTTGGCAAAACATGACCCTTAGCGTACCTGCTCAAAACCGTCACAGGCAAGCCAGTTTTCGTAGACAGCTCTCTATAAGTATACCGCTTCTTCGCTGTTCGGAGAAGCTCAATAGTCATTAAGCGAAACTTCAAATCTTCCGCGTGTGTGCTCATTTTTATTCCTTTGCATACTTTTTAGACCTAAGACAATTTATAATTTATGTTTACTTGTATAAATTAAGTGTACAATTTTACAGCCAAAAACTGAGGAATTACTCATAATCACAGTTTCTGCAAGGAATTTCTCACCCGAGATGCCTTCATCCTTAATTACTCGTCAATAGGGCGTTATTTCTTCATGGCTTCTACTTCTATTGAATACCTTATTGATTTTGTAGTTTATAAGCTAACCATTTACATGGACTATTTTCATGTCATGGCGGGCCCGCGGGGATTCGAACCCCGGATCATCGGCTTTCCGCCAAGGTGTTAGGAGGCTTGCGCGCCATTTTGGCATGGTGGCTCGACGCACTATCCGAACTATGCTACGGGCCCTTCACAAAATTCATTCGTGGCCTTTCCTTAAATTTGTATCTCATTTTAACTTTGGCGTTGCCTACTCGATTACGGAATGATACCAGTTTAGAACGTATTCGGGTAGTTTTAGTCCTTTTTCGCTTAGTCTTTCTGCCAATTTAACGGGAAGCGGGCTTAGCATGTAGGCGGCCCTCATATAGAATCTTCTAGGCTGGCCGGGTTTGACTTTTTCCTCTAAAACTATCTTGTAATTTGCCTTTTTGTCTAGAAGGGAGCCTTTGCTTCCAATGATGACGAGTACGGCTCCTCCTAGGCTTCTGAAGACGTTGCACCAATTAATAACGGACTTGGTTTCGCCTGAATATGAAATTAGGATTTCGAAGTCTCCCGCTCTTGGGCGAGGTGTGTTAACGCCCCTTGCGACGTAAACGTTGTCGCCTAGAAACTTTTTTATGTGGAACAGTCTTATGGCAGTCATTTTGATGACTTCGTTGGCTGTTCCTTTGCCTCCTAGGAATACGTCGCTGCGCCTTTCTAGGAAATCTAGGGAGGAGTCGTAGGCTTCGGAATTAACGTTTTTGTTTATCATTTCTCCTAGTATGGGGAATTCTTCTTCGAGGAGTTCGAAGACGCTCTCGGCTGGGCGGTTTTTGAATATGGCTTCGCTCATCATTTGGAGTAGGGACAAGCTTCCGAGTTCGAATATGTCGTTCATTATTCCTGTTTCTTCATACTCCTCAGAAGGCATCTGCTTTCCCCTTCCGCTCAGTTTAACGACACATCCATGCCTCTGAACAATTTTGGCTGTTGAAGAGTTTAGGTTAGACGTTATTAGGCCCATAGTGAACTTCTTGCTTTTTGTTTCCTCTAGGTATTTTTCTAGGTCTTCGGCGAGCATCCTAGGGTCTTCAGATTCGCCGCTCCCAGAATTGATTAAAAGCAAAATTTTTTCATGTTTTTTCTCTAGTTCCCATGCGGCGTCATACATGTCTTTCCCTGGAAATCCAAGGTCTTCAGGCGTGAGGATCACCTTAGAGTCCTTCACGGTGGCTAACTGGCTCATTGCCGTGTTCAGTGAGTATAGGGATCTGCCGGAGCCTGCGCAGACTATGCAGTCGGCGGATTTTAGGTTCTCGTATAGGGGTAGCATTTCCTCCTCTTTCAAGTCTAGGAGGTTGTCCCAAATTCTGTTAAAGTATTCTATGTCGCAAATTTTACGTTTCATTTCTTTAACTCCGTTATTCGAGTTTCACGAGTATTATTGTTGAACGATTCATACCATTTTTAGGCTAGTCATGGCTTTAATTTCTTTTCCTTTTTGGAGAAAAATCTTATTGATGCCATTGCATAACTGTTTTTGCTCTCTTTCATGAGTCGGTTGGGGAAGTTATGGCGGAGCTTAAGCTAGTGGTTTTCGATGTGGACGGCACTTTAGTGAAGGTTTACAGTAGTTGGCAGCATTTGCATGAGGCGTTGGGCACGTGGGATAGGGGCAGAAGGTACGCTGAACAGTTTTTTCAAGGAGCCATAAGCTATGAGGAGTGGGCTATGCTCGATGCTTCCCTCTGGCGAGGCTCACCGCTAGATAAAGTTCAGCGAATAATTAATTGCATATCGTACACGCAAGGAACGCAGGAGGTTATTGCTACTTTGCGAAATGGCGGGTTTAAGGTGGTTCTGCTTAGCGCCGGCTTGTCCCTAATCACGGAGAGAATCGAAAGGGAGATAGGCATCGACTATTCTTTGGCTAATGAGCTCATAGTGAAAAACGGTTTCCTCACGGGTGAAGTTAAGGTTAATGTTCCCTTCGATGGTAAAGTCGAAGTTTTGCATCGTATTTCGGAAAGGTTCGGCGTGAGGATGGAAGGATGCGCGGCTGTGGGCGACGACGAAACCTCGATTCCTCTTTTTGAAATTGTGGGTCTCGGAATAGCCTTTAATCCGCATAGTGAAAGGGTGGAAAAGAGTGCTAGCGTAGTTGTTAAGGGCAAAGATTTGCGTATGGTTCTGCCCTATTTGCTGGCTAGTAACGTTTAAGTTGAAAAAGCTTAATTGATATGTTTTAGCGGGGGTACCCGAGCCAGGTCTAAATAGTGGGCGAGCACCCTCTAGGAGAAGGGGGAGGACTTAAGATCCTCTGGCGAAGGCCTACGTGGGTTCGAATCCCACCCCCCGCACCACATATGGTAAAAGTCCCGGGGAGTTCGAGGCCCAAAATCCTTAATGCTTTGCTAATACGACATGACTATTATGTCATTCAGTGTTGTTTGCGGGAAATGTGGACGAAGTCATTCTTTACAGGAATATTTAGATAGCAAGTTTTGCAAAGATTGTGGAACATTTCTTTCTTTGCCAAAAACGAGAGTTAGTGCACATACTCCAAGCCTAAGAATATCTCCAAAAGAGACACAGTCAGTAACTGTTAAGCTACGCGAGCATCCAAAAATCAAGAGGGCAGAGATTAATTCCGATGTCGCGTATTTCCTTGGTTTGTTTTCGGCAAGAGGAAAATTAAGAAAAGAGAGCTTAACAATACGCATACCTTGCAAATTTGAGAACGCGTCAGATCACAGAGATTTTCTTTTGAATTACGTTATCCCCAGAATGGAAAACGCGACTGGCGAAAAGATTGAAGTTCGTGGAGACCAGTGGAGTGATTATACTTTCGATATCATGATCAGAAGCGAGTTCTTTCTTAAGTTACTTGCAACTCTCGAATTCCAAGAAGGTGAGGTGTGCCGATTTTTTGGCGCGCCTTTTGAGATTTTCAATACAAGCAATAAAATACAGAGAGAGTTCATTAAGGGGATAGGAGACTGCAGCGGTGAAATTGATCGATACCTCAGTGGAAGGCCAAGAGTAGTCCTTAGGTTTTTGAACGAAAATACAAAAATTGTAGAAGATATGGTTGAACTCTTGATGATGTTATCAGTCGACATATTTGATGTGAATCTTTCCCCTCCTTCTGCACAGCACCTAGAGTTATCAAGTAAGATAAGTGAATTGACTGATCGTTTGACATCTACTTATGGAGTGAAAGTGACGGGAAGACAAGAACAAATTGGAAGAGATAACATGGTAAGAATATGGGCAGAAGAGTATTACAGACACATAGGCTTTAATCATCCTTTGAGACAAATGAAACTCCTAAAATACTTAGAAAATCTATAAAAACTGTTTAGAAGGCGAGTGCTTTGGTTCATTTTTCAAGTTATTTAATTAGGGAGAAATTACTTAAGATTTCAGTAATCCAGATAAATATATGAGCCGAGATGAAACCGATGCAATCTCTTGAAAAAAAGAAAGAAAGACTGAACGAATTAGATGGAAAAACGTGGGAAAAGTACTCCATCAGCATATGGGATGTCACCAAGACTCTTAAGGAAGCAAGACTGCACCATCCCGCAATGTTTCCTGTGGAGTTATGTAAAAGGCTTATACAAATCTACACAAAAAAAGGAGACATTGTATTAGACCCCTTCGTGGGAAGTGGTTCCGCAATCGTTGCCGCTGAGGATTTAGAAAGAAAAGGCATTGGAATCGATGTCAATCCTGATTTTGTGAAACTGGCAAAGAGCAGATTATCTCAACAGAAATTATTAGGCAGTAACATAGCCGAACCAGAAATCTACTGCGCAGACGCGGTAAAACTTCTGGATTACATTAAACCTAGCTCAGTTGATCTAGTTATCACTTCACCTCCTTATTGGATGGTCCACAAAAGAAAGAGAAGCGCCGATTATAAAGAGTCGAGACCTTACTCAGCCTTGGAGAGAGACCTTGGAAACATTGAGAACTATGACGAATTCCTTCTTGGACTAAGGGAGATTTTTGAAAAAGTCCATCAATCCCTCAAATCATCCAAGCGATGCATAGTCATCATAATGGACATAAGAGTTCAGAGTCGGTTCATTCCGTTTCACATTGATATCGTTGACATGATGAAGAAAATAGGATTTGTTCTCGAGGACATCATCGTGTGGGATAGAAGAAAAGAATACAGCAATTTGAGACCCTTGGGCTTTCCTTATGTTTTTGTAGTAAACAAAGTGCACGAATACCTACTCATTTTTAGAAAAAACAAAGAAGAGGAAATCGAGATTGACCAAAGCAGTAATTGACTACCTTGATTTAGATGTTTCATATCTTTTGGGTTTAATTACAGCACGAGGAGAGTTGTCAGAAAGTGGGGGAGTCAAGCGCATAATAATAGAGTTTCCATTTAGAAATTTGAAAGTAGAGGGAATCAAAAAGAAAATAATTCAAAAAGATGAGATTCTCCTGAGTCTGCGCAATACTATTTCCAGAGTCAATGAACTTGCCGATGTGAACATGAGAGAAGAAGAAAAGGAACGGGCAATATACCTCGTTCTTGAAACTATGAAGAATACAATGTTCTGGAGGAACATCCGAGCGTTAATGCAAGGAAAGACCTCCCACTATGAGTTTGACATACCTTCAGAAATCTTTCAAGCAGATGAACAAACTCAAAAAGAATTTCTGAGAGGTTATGCTGACGTTGCAGGCTCGGCCAGATGGGCTAATAGAAATAGGTGGGGAAAATGTAGAGTTTATCTCGATGTCCTTAATCCGAATTGGACACTTCCCAGACAGATATGTTATCTTTTGCAAGACTGTTTAGGAATTCCCGTTGATACAATTGCTTATGGGCACCCAAACATTAGAGACCCGCAATTGAAAGAGTACAAAAAAGGCAGAAAGGATGCGTGGGCAAGGGAACATCAGCTCAAGATCTTTGCTGATGATTTTGAGAAAATTGGTTTTTACATGAGCCATAAACAAGAGATTTTAGAGGAACTCGCAACTTATAATAAAAATCAAAGGTTCGATGAAGCTAAGTTTTGCTGCCCACCAAAGCGGTTAGCTGGCAAAAGCAAACCCAGGCACCCTGCAGAAGACTCCGAGAAACTTCCCTCGGTAATACGAGCAAAGCATTTTAGCAGCTATTGGCAGATTTGCGCTGAACTTGGTTGCAAAAGATATGCGGAATTTATTTCGAAACAAAGTAAATTGAAGAGGTGGGTAAAGAGGAAGTGAGAAGCTTGTATAAAGAAGAAAAGGAAATGTACCCCCATGTGTGTTCTTGGTTAGAAAAAATTCTAAGGATGAAATTCAAGGACGCAAAAATCTCGGTTGCAGACACGTCCAAAAAGGTCTTGTCAAAATGGTTATTCGAGAATGGGCATCATAAGCACTTAAAGGACTATTCGACCTATGAGATTGAGGTAGATGTAACTGGGGTAGTGGAAAGTGAGAAAACTGAGCTTGCTTTTGTAGAATGCAAGTTGAATAAAATAACGCTTCGGGACTTGTCACAACTTTTAGGTTACAGTAAAGTCGCTTTACCATCGCTTTCAATTATAGTGTCACCTAACGGCATTTCAGACTCGATGAATTTGCTATTTAATGTCTCGCGGAGAAATGATGTGCTCTACTACGCAAACAATAGACATATCGTAATTGGAAAATGGGATGGAACAAGAAAAGAAATCGACCCACATTCAATGATTCCAAAAGGGCATCATTTTTAATTAGTGCGAATCACCTATGCATCCTTGAGGAAGAAGAGTAAACATAAAAATGGGGGTTGCGGGAGATTTCGCCACTTGGTGTAGAATGCAAATCCCACCCATCACTTCAAGATGAAATCCGACAGAATAAAGCAAATTCCGAGAATTTAAACCGAGATTTAAACTTAACCCCTCGCATCATAATTGTAAATCTGAATGAGCCCAAATCTTTTCATAAAAAGGTTCCATTTTTGCTCTCGTTACTCTGCTCTCAGTGTTGTCAGAGAGGATTTGTTCAACAAAGATTTTCCCCGATTGTTTAACAAAAGACCCTCTTAGGCTGTACTCCTCTGAAAACTTCTCTATTTTTCATGGATAGGTTCTGACAAGGATTCGAATCTCACCATCAGCACTTTCTTACTTAAGCTTCTTTTTTTGCGGGTTCTTTTACGAGGCTGATTAGGAAGAATGCTGCTATGAGTTCTGCGGCAGTGAACAGATAAAATGGCGACGCTTGGTTAACTGTTTGGAATAGGAATCCGCCTATAAGTGTGCCTAATGCCGCTGAGAGGCTGCTGCCTAATTGCCAGAGAGCCGTTATTCGTCCCCTAATTGTCCTAGGCGTTAAATCAGCTTGGAGAGCCGCATAGGCTGGCGCATAATAAATTCCTGTTACTACGAGAAGAAGGGCGACGGCTAAGACTTGAAAGAAAGAGCGGGAAAGAGTAAACAGTATGGTGCAAGGGGCACACGTCAACACCGAGAATACCATAATTTTTCTTTTCCCAAACTTGTCACTAAGCCATCCTCCAGGAACCTGTAAGGCAACCCCGAGAGACTGTAAACTAACAATTAGAGCCCATTCCATCGGCTTAAGCCCAATAACACTGGACGCGTAAAGAATATAATACGGTCCTACGGCTCCATTTGCAAACGATATGAGGGCATATGAAAGCATTAGCGCTTTCAGGCTGGTGGACAACGGAAAAGGAAACTTCATGGCGTCTCTCAGTTTGCTAGTGTTTGAGAAATTTGAATTCGCTGTTGGTCTGCTTCTTAGTGTCTCTTTCAGAAAAAGGAAGACGATGAAAGCCGAAATGAAGGCAGTGGCTGCAGCGTATATGCATGCCAATCTGAAGCCGTCCAGCAAGCCATAGTTCTGGATTAACCATCCTCCGATTATGGGGGCTACTGTTGCAGGGAGAGAGGAAATTACTTGGAGAGAGGCTATTCCGGTTGTTCGTTTTTCAGGGGAAAGCGAATCTATAATCAAGACATGGGAGGCTGGATTAGATATGGAACCGAATGCGGCGACTACGCTTAAAGCGGCGAATAGGCGCCAGTCCTGTATGACTGCATAAAGCAGGGGAAAGAATACGCTGTAAAAGGCAGTTAGAACTACTATTGTCCTTCTGCCGTAGCTGTCTGCTATGAAGCCTCCTAGAATGGACATGGCACATCCAATTATGGACGCCATTGCTGTCATTAATCCTAGTGTTATGGGGTTTCCGCCGAGTTCAATGAAGTAGAGGGAAACGTAGGCACTTATGAGTGCTCCTCCGAAACCCTTGACAGCGCTACTCACTGCGATAACCGCGATGTTTCCTTGAAAAAAACTTGAGCTATTTTTAGGCTGATTGTTTTTGTCGTAAATAGCTTCATTCATGCTTTTAGCCAGCGAGGTCTGGTTTTCGCGTTCGCCCTAGTTTTTCGTCATTTTATATCGTTTTGTTACATTTTCCACGTTGCCATTTTCGAAGGCATATATTTCTTTTAAATCTTTTTTCCAGTCTCTTTCATACATTAGAGGATCGTTGATTCTTTTCTCCGATGGGTCTACGTGAATCCACCTTTTTTGTTCGTTATCCCAAACTTCTGTCCACACGTGGTCAGACATGTCGAGGATTAGTCTTGCGCGATAGTTGTGAGCTAGGCAAAGGGCGGTGAACAGAATGCTGAATTCTCCGCATCTTCCTTTACCGTAAGCCAATATTTCCATGGGATCATTATGCCGAACTATGTCGCCTTTGCTCCATTTAACCCTCCCATGAAGCCACTCTAACAACTCCATCAAAGTGTACCTTCTCTCAAAAAGACCCCTCAGTTCAGAAAGCAAGGATGGACTCGCCAACTTCTTGCTGACCTCTCGATAACTGTCAACAGACTTCTGGTCAGGCAAGGGACACATTAGGTCTATTGCTCCCCCGTCTTTTCTAGATAAAACATGTAGCCAAAACCCTTATGGATTTTGAATATCGATTTACGCTTCATAACAAAGAATCAACTGGCGCCATTAAATTATACCAATAACTAATTGTATTTGCTTTAGGCAAATATTTCATCCTCGAAAGGAATATCAAGCATAAGTTTTTCTCTTTCTAAGACAATGAACAATCGTGAGGACTCGGTTTATGAAAGATAAAAAGGGAAAGATTGTTCGGATTCAGGTTTGCCCTAAATGTTTAAGCCCGAGGCTTCGTAAAGTCGGCTCATTGAGTAGTAACATGACGGGCTCAATAGGTTACCTGCCTTGGAAGTACGAGTGCCTTGACTGCGGGTGGACAGGACGGCTAGTCATCAAGCAAGAAATAGACGTATCCAAACTCAATATTCGCAGAAAGAACCCTTCCTCCTAAAAGAAGACAGTAAATGTAGCATATTTGAAGCCAAATAGAGTATAGGGGGTCGAGGGCTAAAAGTTTGTTGCTAACAACAAGTTTAAGAATGTAGCTACGAACAGAAAAGCCGAAGGGGAATCCAACGTGGCTGATAAACCATTTTATTATGTGAAATGCATTGGCTGCGGCAAGGAATATGGCCCAGAGGAAATCGTTTACATGTGCCCCATATGCGACGACATACTCTCCGTCGAATACCGCTACTCGGAGATTCCGCCAAACCTTGACAAAAAATGGAGTAAAAGACCTCTCTCAGTTTGGAGATACCGAGAACTCCTGCCAATAACGGATCAAAGCAAAATAGTTACCATGGGTGAGGGCGGAACTAAGTTGCATAAATGCCAAAGACTAGCGGACATGCTTGACCTAAAGGAAGTCCACGTGAAGAATGAGGGAGAAAACCCCACGGGCTCCTTCAAGGATCGAGGAATGACTGTGGGAGTAACCAAAGCCCTAGAATTAGGAGCAGAAACAGTAGCCTGCGCTTCTACTGGCAATACTTCCGCTTCTCTAGCCGCTTACGCCGCCAAAGCAGGCATAAAATGCCTAATTCTAATTCCCTCTGGAAAAGTAGCCTTTGGAAAACTTGCCCAAGCCATTGTTCACGGAGCGGATGTTATACAGATTCGGGGAAATTTCGACGACGCCCTACGAATTATGATGGAGCTCTGCGCTGAACATCCGATTTATCTCCTTAATTCAGTGAATCCCTACCGCATAGAAGGACAGAAAACCATAGCCTTCGAAATAATGGACCAATTAGGCTCTGTTCCAGAAAAGGTGATAGTGCCTGTTGGAAACGCGGGCAACATAAGCGCCATTTGGAAGGGCTTCACCGAACTCCATAAGCTAGGCATGATTAAGGTTTTGCCGCAGATGATAGGCATACAGGCGGAGGGCGCAGCCCCCATAGCCACAGCCATAAAGGCTGGGAGAGACTTCATAGAGCCCGTAGCCAAACCTGAAACCTTAGCCACAGCCATAAGAATCGGAGCTCCAGTCAGTTGGAAAAAGGCGATGAGAGCCATAAAAGACTCGAAAGGATTCGCCGAAACAGTTTCAGACAAAGAAATAATCGAAGCCCAAAGATTTTTAGCTAGTCAAGAAGGACTTTTCGTTGAGCCAGCCAGCGCCGCATCCATCGCAGGACTAAAGAAACTCGTAGCCGCTGGAAAAATTGAGGCAGAGGAAAGAATTGTTTGCATTGTTACTGGGCATGGATTAAAGGATCCAGAAGTAATTATGGAAAAATACCCTAAGCCCATTGAGGTAGAGGCTAATCTAAGCTCTATAGAACAACTGTTAGGATTAAAAATTGTAAGCCCAATGGCTATAGCCTAAAAAGAAACTTAATCAATTCGCCCTAGAGCGGTCTTAGCAACTGAAATTATGTCGTTCATCATGGCGGAAACTGTTTCCTTTCCGGCGCCATGTCCAATTATGGTTATTTCCCTCGCCAAGTCCGTTTCAAAATGCAAGGCGTTCAGCGTGCCATGAACACATAGGGGATGGTCCTCCGGAATCAGTTTAGGGGCAACCTCAAGCGTTTCGTTGATCATGCCAATGAGTTTTATGGCGTAGCCAGCCTTTTTCGCTAGACTAACCGCCTCAGGCGTAATCCTTCTTATTCCAACTCTTTCCACGTCTCCAAATTTAACGTTCTTGTTCATTAGGGCGTTTGCCAAAATCACAACTTTAGAGGCGGCGTCTATGCCGTCGATGTCGTAGCTGGGATCCCTCTCCGTGATTCCCCTTTCTTGGGCTTCCCTCAGCGCCATTTCAAAGCTCGTTCCCTCAAAGTACATTCTTGATAAAATGTAGTTCGACGTTCCGTTCAGTATGCCCGAGATTTTGAGGATTTTGTCTCCCTGCAAACATGTTTCAACTAGGGAGAAGACTGGTATTGCCCCAGCGACCGTAGCCTCATACTTTAGTTCGCAACCCTTCTTTTTGGCTAAGTCTGTGAGTTTTTTGAATGCCACAACCATGGGTCCCTTATTGGAGGTTACAACGTGCATTCCCTCTGCCAAGGCTTTCTCAATGTGCGTTAAGCCCGGCTCCCCGTTCACAATGTTTGTCGGCGTAGCTTCTATTAATAAGTCAGCTTCGCATTTTTCAATTAGTTCAACCGAAGTCTTTCCCTTCAAGAAGTCTTTTGGATAGTCTGACAGTTTTTTTATTGAAGACAGTTTTTCTAGGCTTAAGCCCTTCTCGTTGTATGCGTAGCCGTCGATTTCGCCGACTCCAACAAGCTTAAAATCCTTGACAACTTTCCCGAGTTCTTCCCTTTTCCCATGGACCGTTTCGATTAGGTGTCGCCCCAAAAAGCCGAAACCAATGAGTATAGCCTTCATTTTACATCATCACACAGAAGAAATCAAAACCGCATTTTCTTCATTCGCCAATTTCTTCAGCTTGCTTATGACTCCGCCGACTCCTTCCACGGGTACTTCCACATTCAGTTTAACGCAGGCTTCCTCAGAGGTTGGGGCTGAAGCCTCGAAATCTACGATCCTCATATTTTCAATTTGGGTCTCAGCAATTTTTCCTATGTCCAATTTACCAATCAGAACAAACGTTATGTGCGCCTTCTCAATGATTTCCTCAGATTTTATAACCGAGACGCCCATGTCCTCAAGTTCCTTCTTAGTCTTTTCAAAACTTTTCACGTTCGGAAAGTCAACCACTAGGCTTACTGGAACATAGGCCCCCGTGGTTTTCTGCCTTTCGTGAAGTATGGAGATTATGTTTCCGCCGTTTTTCGCCATTGGCTCCAAGGCTTTGAGCAGTTGTCCAGGCCTATCGACTAAGCCGAGGGTTAAGTCGAATTTCACTTTGGCTCCCCATCAACTAGCACATGTTTCACGATTAAAAGAGTTGCGCTAATGCTCTTTAAGGATTCCACCGTTCTCCGCTGACTGCACAAGCGAGGAATACCGCGCGAGATAGCCACGCCTAACTTTTGCTTCCTTCGGCTTCCACAACTTCAAACGATTATTTAACTCTCCTTCGCTTAGCTTTACGTTTAAGACCCTTTTAGGAATGTCAATTTCGATAATATCTCTGTCTCTTAATGCGGCTATGGGTCCGCCTTCTGCAGCTTCTGGGCTTATGTGTCCTATGCACGGTCCTCTAGTTGCTCCTGAAAATCTGCCGTCGGTGATTAGGGCGACTGATTCGCTTAAGCCCATTCCCGAGATGGTGGCTGTTGGAGAAAGCATCTCCCGCATGCCTGGTCCGCCTTTAGGTCCCTCATAACGAACAACAACGACGTCGCCCTGCCTTATTCTCTTACCTAGTATGGCTTTCATGGCTTCCTCCTCAGAATCGAACACCTTAGCTGGACCCGTATGCCTAAGCATTTTAGGCGAAACGCCCGCAGTTTTTATCACAGCTCCCTTAGGCGCCAAGTTTCCCCTTAATATGGCTATGCCTCCTTCCCTATGCACTGGATCACTTAATGGGCGAATTACCTTCGTATCGATGACTCTGGCTCCCTCAATGTTTTCTTCAACGGTTTTTCCCGTTACAGTAATTGCGTCCAAGTGCAGAAAAGAGCCTAGTTCCTTCATGAGTGCCGGAATTCCGCCTGCCGCATCTAAGTCCTCTAGGGCGTAGGGTCCGCTTGGAACCATGTCGCAGAGGTGGGGAACCCGTCTGCTTAACTCGTCGAAGAGGGATAAGGGAAGGGGGACTCCGGCTTCGTTGGCTATGGCTGAAAGATGCAGCACGGTGTTGGTTGAGCCGCCTAGAGCCATGTCCACCATGATGGCGTTCTCAATTGCCTTCCGATTTATAATGTCTAACGGCTTCAAATTCTCATGCAATAATTCAATAATCCTTTCCCCGGACTCTTTAGCGATTCTTTGTTTCAAGGCACTGACGGCGAGGGCGGTTGCGCAGCCCGGTAAGGACATGCCCATAGCCTCGGTTACGCATGCCATAGTGTTAGCGGTATACATGCCGTCGCAGGAGCCGCAGCCCGGACACGCAATGTCCTCGAGCTTCTTTAACTCTTCTTCGCTTATTTTGCCAGCCGCAACTTTTCCAGTGGCTTCGTAAACCGAGGCGAAACCAACCTTTTTTCCGTCTAAGAGACCTGAAAGCATGGGTCCGCCAGTTACTACTATGGATGGTATGTTTAGCCTAGCTGCAGCCATAAGCATGCCTGGAGTTACCTTGTCGCAGTTTGTTATGAGAACCATGCCGTCGAATCTATGCGCCTGAATCATGATTTCAATTGAGTCCGCAACGACTTCCCTCGAAGGCAGGGAATAACGCATTCCTTCGTGGCCCATGGCTAAGCCGTCGCAAACAGCTATCGTATTAAATTCGAAGGGCACTCCGCCAGCCTCCATAACGCCAGCTTTAACTACTTCAGCAATGCGGTTTAAGTGAATATGACCTGGAACCACAGAGGTGTAACTGTTAACCACGGCAATGAAAGGCTTGTCTAAGTCCTTGTCTGTAAGCCCTAGGGCCTTTAACAGAGATCTATGGGGAGCTCTTTCAACTCCACGCTTTATTTCGTCACTCCTCATTTTTTTCCCTCACAAGGCGTAACTTTCACTTTGCTATGAAAACAGCGAGTTTTATAGTTTGTCCAAAAATTTCGTGCTGTATGATGTGCATTCATTTATGTGCACTGAGGATTTTTACTGTCGTTTCCTTTGTCACCTTAACGTCGCCAGCAGGGTCTGTTTCTAAAATTTCAAAGGGGATAAAATCGGTAAGGACTTTGAGGGAAATTTTTTGTCCGCTCCTAAGTGTTAGCTTCTGCTTGATAAGCCTCTTTTTTATGAAGTCTGAGAAACGTTTGTCAACGTTTAGCTGAGTATCGATGGGAGCTATTGTGACAGATTTTGCTTCCATGAATGTTTCTTCAACTTTTTTTGGATAAACGCCTCTCTTGAAGTAAAAACGTCCTCTATAGAACCTAAGGGCAATTTCTCTAAGGCCGACTATGAACACGCCTGATATCCAAATATACCAGACTTTACTTTTTACGAAAAGCTGTATGTAACAGTTTTCATAACCGACCAATGCTATTGACAGAAGCATTAACACAACGCCGAAAATTTCAGTGAAGTACAGACCTCTCTCTAGTGCGGGAAGCGGTCTGTATTTCTTAACTTTTTCAAGATAGAACCTAGACCATAAAAAGGAGCCGAAGAGCAGAGCTATAGCTAGGGTTTCATAAGTTACGTTCAGGCTTATTATGGAAAGAAATAACAAGGAAAAGAAAGAAATAGCGATAGCAAAAAACACTACGACTCCGATGACCCGCTTCTTCTCCAATTTAACCCATCTTCTATACTAATTCAAATAATAATTAAAGTCAAATAAAATTCTATCGATCCACAAGATTTATATTTATCGCGGGGTCAACTAGAGGCTCGTCTGAGGAATGTGAAATGGGGGATTGCTTTATCCAAAGGCTTTCCTAAAAAGATAATGTTTTTTGACACCACCCTAAGGGATGGAGAACAAACCCCCGGAGTCTCTTTAACACCCGAAAACAAACTTAGAATAGCTAAACGCTTAGACGAGCTTGGCGTAGACGTCATCGAGGCTGGCTTCGCCGCAGCTTCCGAAGGAGAAATGAACGCAATAAAGCTCGTCGCCAAAGAAAGGCTTAGGGCGGAAATCTGCAGTTTCGCTAGGGGTGTTACAAGCGACATAGACGCTGTGCTAAAAAGCGACGCCGCAAGTGTGCATCTTGTCATTCCAACGTCGGATCTGCATCTTCAATACAAATTGAAAAAAACTAGAGAAGAGGTTTTGAAGCTCACAGAGGAATGCGTCCAATACGCCAAGGATCACGGGCTTATCGTTGAACTTTCAGCCGAAGACGCCACGAGAAGCGACTTCGACTTCCTCACTAAAATGTTTGCCACAGGCATCTCCGTCGGCGCGGACAGAATCTGCCCATGCGACACAGTTGGGGTCCTAACTCCAGAAAAAACACATAAGCTTTTCTCAGGTCTGAAGGAAAAATTTGCTAATGTTCCGATTAGTGCTCATTGTCACGATGACTTCGGAATGGCTGTGGCGAACTCCATAGCCGCATTAGGGTCTGGTGCCAATCAAGTCCATGTAACAATTAATGGATTAGGCGAGAGAGCTGGAAACGCTGCTTTAGAAGAAATAGCCGCGATTTTGAGGGGCATTTACGGCGTTGACATAGCCATAAAAACTGAGCTCCTATATAATATTTCGAGGCTGGTGGCTCGGCTAACGGGCGTTCCCGTCCAACCGAACAAGGCTATTGTTGGGGATAATGCCTTCGCCCACGAGTCAGGCATCCACACCCACGCCATATTGGCTCACCCATCAACTTATGAGCCCGTTTCCCCCGAGCTTTTCGGCGTTACTAGGCGGCTGGTGACAGGCAAACACGCTGGCTCCAGAGGCATTAAAGCGACTCTCGATGAAATGGGGCTACGTCCAACTGATGAACAACTTAAAGAAATACTCTTAAGAGTGAAAACTTTAGGGGATAAGGGCAAAAAAGTCACTGACGCTGATCTGCAAGCCATAGCTGAGACGGTTATGGGCTTACCGAAAACCCGCAACATAAAACTTGAGGAATTAACCGTTGTCACTGGAGACAAGGTTACTCCAACAGCTTCAGTGAAACTCAACCTCAACGGCAAAATAATCACAGAGGCAGCCACTGGAATAGGACCCGTGGACGCTGCCATGAGCGCCATTAGAAAAGCAGTATCGGCTGTTGAGCCCATACAATTAGAGCAGTATCACGTTGAATCGATCACAGGCGGAACAGACGCCCTAGTAGAAGTGTTTGTCCGCTTACGCAAAGGAGACAGAACAGCCACGGCTATGGGAGCCAGAGGAGACATAGTTATGGCGAGCGTAGAAGCCATGCTCAGCGGCATGAACGTGCTAATGACGGACTACAATAAACTGGGCAACAAGCGGGCGGAAAACAGCGCTGAATAGCTGCTTAAGATGCGAAACTTCTTGATGCAAAAGAGGTTAGAGCAATGAGTCACTGGACACATCAATTGTTTCTTGAGTATGGGGAAATCTTCCTTAAGATGTTGAAAAGTGGAGAAGAGAGCGCGCCAAAAGAGGTAGAGGTGCTCGTGGGAATATTCGCGGAGACAGATGTTCATCAAGGTGACAGCTTACTAGACTTGTGTTGTGGCTACGGTAGGCACGCTCTCCTCTTAGCGGAGAAAGGGTTTAAAGTTATGGGTGTAGACCTCTCACCGGTTATGATAGAAGAAGCGAAAAAACTGGCGAAAACTAGGGGGATAGAAGACCGAGTTAAATTTTTAGTCGGAGACGCGCGTGAAATATCAAAACTGCTGAAGTCAAAATTAGGGTCCTTTAATGCAATAATAAATATGCAGACCTCGTTAGGGTATTATGATGACGAAACCGACGTGCATGTTCTTGAGCAACTTAACAGGCTTGCCTCTTCCGGCGGCGTCCTAGTGATAGACATAACCAACTGGGACTACTTGATACGACACTTTCAACCATTCGAGATATCCGAGCTTAAGTATTTGCCGGGATACGAACGACATGAGCATCGGAAGTTAAACTTTGAAAACTCACGAATGGAGAACACATGGAAGTTTTACAAAAAAGAAGGCGAAGAACTGAAACACATCGCCACAGTTCCCCTGAATCATAGACTTTACAGCTTACACGAACTCATGAACCTCCTAGAAAAAACAGGCTGGAAATATGTTAAGTCCTATGGAAACTTTGAGCTACAACCGATAACACCGGACACGCCTAGGATAATCATAGTCGGAAAGAAGGATTAAGAAATAGCCAAAACCTTTTTAAGGTAAAATGTGTACGCATAGGGTATCTGTTCCATTGGGGGACAAAATGTGAGGGTCAGTCGGGTACAGAGGGATTGCTTCCTCGTTCGAAAATAGTTTCCCACAAGTTTCTTTAGAGAATATAACTAAGCAACCGACCAGCTTTTTCGACCCAAATCTTATACATAGAATAAGTAGTTATTCGTTTCGACCATTTGACGGAGGCATGAGAAGTGGTTAAAATGTCAGGCGCCCAAGCCCTTCTAGAGGCGCTGAAAAAACAAAACGTGGACGTGATCTTCGGCATACCTGGAGGAGTCATACTTCCAGTATACGACCTACTCTACGACTCCGAAATAAGGCACATCCTTATGCGCCATGAACAGTGCGCCGCGCACGCCGCTGACGGCTACGCCCGCGCAAGTGGACGCCCTGGAGTCTGCATGGCAACCTCGGGACCAGGAGCAACAAATCTAGTGACTGGAATCGCCAATGCTTATATGGATTCCTCGCCAATCATCGCTTTCACGGGCCAAGTTCCAAGAATGATGATAGGTAAGGACGCCTTTCAAGAGGCAGACATAGTAGGCATAACTACACCAATTACGAAGCACAATTTTCAAGTGAAGAAGGCCTCTGAAATTCCGAAAACAGTGAAAACCGCTTTTTACATAGCCACAACAGGTAGACCTGGACCAGTTTTAGTTGATCTTCCAAAGGATGTGCAGACAGAAACAGATGAAATGGATTTCACAGACAACATTGATATTCGAGGCTACAAGCCTAAGTATGATCCGCATCCGCTTCAAATAAAGAAGTCAGCTGAGCTTTTGGCTCAATCAGAAAGACCCGTAATTTTAGCTGGCGGAGGAGTCATCATTTCAAATGCATCTTCCGAACTCTTGAAGCTAGCTGAGTTGCTAATGGCTCCGGTGGCAACATCTTTAATGGGGAAGGGGTGTTTCCCAGAAAACCATCCTCTATCCCTCGGAATGGTTGGGATGCATGGAACCATTGCGGCGAACAAGCTGATTTTGGAGGCTGACGTGCTGCTGACGGTGGGCTTAAGGTTTTCGGACAGAACCACTGGAAAACTAGACTTGTTCTGTCCTGACGCAAAAATCATTCACATTGACATCGATTCAGCGGAGATCGGGAAAAACGCGAAGGTCGATCTGCCCATCGTGGCTGACGCAAAAAAGGCTTTAGAAGCTATCTATCAGTCGCTAGTCCATCAGCTAAAGAAGAAGGAGAGTTCACCATGGTTAATGAGAGTTCAAGAGCTGAAGGAGCAAATTCAAAATGAAACAAACCGCAACAAGGAAGGCCTAAAGCCACCACAATTATTATCAGAGCTTCGAAGATTGCTACCGGAAGACGCCATCGTAACCACCGAGGTTGGACAAAACCAAATGTGGGCAGCCCTATACTTTAAGGCATACAAACCTAGAACCTTCATTAGTTCAGGCGGGCTTGGAACCATGGGCTTCGGTTTTCCAGCATCCCTAGGAGCCAAAGTCGCATGTCCCAATAAACCAGTCGTGGACATAGCTGGCGACGGAAGCTTCATCATGACTGAGCAGGATTTGGCTACCTCTGTTTTAGAGAATATTCCCGTTACAGTTATAATCTTGAACAATTCGATGCTTGGCATGGTTGCCCAGTGGCAGAGGTTCTTCTATAATAGGAGGTATTCCGCCGTGAAGCTTGATGATATTCCAGACTTCGTTAAATTAGCTGAAGCCTACAGAGCGAAAGGCATTCGCGTGGGATCCATGGACGATTTTTCAGAGGCTGTGAAAAAGGCGATAAAAAGCGACGTTACCACAGTTATAGATGTTCCGATCTCCCCCGAGGAGAACGTGTTTCCAATGGTTCCAGCAGGTAAAGGTCTTCAAGACATGATGTGGGAGTGATAAAATGGCGAAAGAAGAATCACACATAATAGCAGCCATAGTTGAGCATAAGCCAGGCGTACTCTACAGCGTTTCAAACATGTTTAGGCGTAGAGGCTTCAACATAGAAAGCATATCTGTGGGCCCAACGGAGCAAGAGGACCTAGCCAGAATGACCATAACCGTTAACGGAGACGAAAAAGTCATTGAGCAAGTTATCAAACAGCTGAACAAGTTAATTGACGTAGTCAAAGTAAGTAGATTAGACCCAGCCAACATAGTTAAGAGGGAAATGACCCTCGTGAAGGTGAAATGCCCAGATGCAAGAGCCCGATCAGACATCATCAATTACGCAAACATTTTCAGAGCGCGCGTGGTTGACGTTTCCTCCGAATCCCTCATAGTGGAAATCACAGGCGACCCAGACAAAATAAACGCCTTCATCGAGCTTATGAAGTCCTTTGGAGTAAAAGAAATTGCAAGAACCGGCATAACAGCCCTTTCAAGAGGGGCGAAGTCGGTTAGAATCGAGGAATAAGGAAGTGAAAAGCAAATGGCAAAAATATACTACGACGCGGACGTTAGTTTAGAACCCCTAAAGGGGAAAACAATAGCCGTGATCGGCTACGGAAGCCAAGGACACGCCCAAGCCCAAAACATGAGGGATTCAGAACTAAATGTCATAGTCGGCTTAAGACCCGGAGGCGAATCCTGGAAAAAAGCAAAGGAAGACGGCTTCAAGGTTTATCCGATTTCAGAGGCGGCGGAGAAAGGCGACATAATCCAAATGCTCATTCCAGACCTAACACAGCCAGCCGTGTACAGAGACCAAATAGCGCTGCACATGGAAAAGGGGAAAACCCTAGGCTTCTCCCATGGCTTCAACATTCACTTTAAACAAATAGTCCCGCCGAAACACGTTGACATCATAATGGTCGCTCCGAAGAGCCCAGGCTTCAAACTTAGGGAAACATACCTAAACGGCTTTGGAGTGCCAGCCCTAGTCGCAGTTTACCAAAATCCTTCAGGAAAGGCGAAGGAAACCGCTTTGGCTATGGCTAAAAGCATGAGATGTACAAGAGCCGGCGTACTAGAGACAACCTTCAAGGAGGAAACCGAAAGCGACTTAATCGGCGAACAAACAGTGCTCGTGGGCGGATTAATTGAACTCATCAAAAATGGCTTCGAAGTCCTTGTCGAAGCGGGCTATCAGCCTGAACTCGCATACTTTGAGGCTTGCAATGAGGCGAAACTCATAATGGACCTAATTTATCAGAGGGGCTTCATTGGAATGCTTAAGGCTGTTTCAGACACCGCCAAATACGGCGGCTTAACCGTTGGACCCGAGATTATCGACGACCACGTTAAGGAGAACATGAGGAAAGCGGTTAAGCTTGTTCAAAGTGGCAAATTCGCCGAAGAATGGGTAAAAAAAAGCGCAGAGGCTCAGGAAGTTTTAGACAACCTAATGAAGGACCTGGAAGAGCATCAAATCGAAAAGGTGGGTAAATCCATTAGGAAGATGGCTGGAATCGAAAAATAAAGCACGCCAGGTTGAAGAATACCATGAATATCGCTGAAAAAATATTGGCGAAAGCCTCAGGAAAAGATGAAGTTAAACCAGGAGAGATAGTGGAAGCCAGCGTTGACGTAGCCATGGTACACGATTTAACAGGACCTTTAGCCGTCAAGTCTTTTCGAGAAATTGGAGCAAAAAAAGTCTGGGACAACCAGCGAATAGTCATAATATTTGACCACTTGGTTCCTGCTAACTCCATTCAGTCAGCAGAGTTACACAAGATTATGAGAGAATTCGCCGAGGAGCAGAAAATAGAGAACTTCTATGACATCGGTCGAGGAGGAATATGCCACCAACTCCTACCTGAGAAGGGGCACGTTAGACCAGGCGAACTCATAGTAGGCACAGATTCTCACACGTGCACTCACGGCGCTTTCGGAGCCTTCGCAACTGGAATAGGGGCGACGGAAATGGCCGCTGTCTTCGTGACTGGACGATTATGGTTTAAGGTACCGGCGGTCATCAAGGTAAACGTAACTGGGCGCCTACAAGAACTCGTTACGCCAAAAGACCTAATCCTAAACATTATTGGCAGAATCAAAGCTGATGGGGCTACCTATAAGGGAGTAGAATTTATCGGTTCCACCATAGGAAACATGAGCGTTGATGGTCGAATGACTCTCTGCAATATGGCGGTGGAGATGGGCGCCAAAATAGGCATAATAGAGCCTGACGAAACAACTCTAAGGTTTGTTAAAAGCAGAACCAAAATCCCATTTAACCCTATTAAAAGTGACCCAGACGCCACCTACGAGAGGACTCTGGCTTTTGACGTAACAAAAATGGAGCCCCAAGTCGCTTGTCCACCCTCAGTTGACAACGTTGAGCCAATATCCGAAATGGGCGAAGTGGAAATAGATCAAGCCTTCCTCGGCGCCTGCACCAACGGACGCCTAGAAGATTTGCGGCTAGCCGCTAGCCTTCTCAAAGGGAGAAAAGTAAAGAAGGGAGTGCGAATGCTGGTTATTCCAGCGTCTCAAGAAATCTATCTACAAGCGTTACAAGAAGGCCTGACTGAAATCTTCGTGAAGGCTGGCGCTTTTGTGTGCAATCCTACGTGTGGTCCGTGCCTCGGTGGTCACATGGGCATATTAGCCCCAGAAGAAGTTTGCGTAAGCTCTTCAAACAGAAACTTCATAGGAAGAATGGGAAGCCCCAAGGCACACGTATACCTAGCTTCTCCTGCAACAGTTGCAGCTTCAGCCGTAACTGGCAAAATAACTGATCCAAGATTATTGAAGGATTGAAAGCAATGATTTCAGGGAAAGCAGTAAAGTTCGGAGACAACGTTAACACCGACGTTATTCTTCCAGGAAAATATTTGGTGCTGACACTGAACCCTGGGGAGCTGGCGAAGCACGCCATGGAAGGCTTAGACCCAAACTTCGCTGAAAGAGCCAAGGGTGGAGCCATACTCGTTGCCGGAAAAAACTTTGGGTGCGGTTCTAGTCGAGAAGAGGCGCCCTTGGCATTAAAACACGCAGACGTGAAATGTGTGCTCGCCGAATTCTTCGCCCGAATATTTTATAGAAACGCCATAAACATCGGCTTGCCTGTGCTCGAATGCCCAGGGATTTTAGGTAAGGTTAAGGAAGGCGACAGGCTGGATGTAGACCTAAAGGCTGGCATAGTTAAAGATCAAACGAAAAACTTGACTTTGCAAGCGACAAAACTGCCAGATTTCATTATGGAAATACTTGACGATGGGGGTCTAATAGAGCACTTAAGAAAAAAGATGGGGTCAAAATGAAGAGTTACCGTATAGCCCTTATTCCAGGAGACGGCATCGGACCCGAACTGACGGAAACAACGCTGAAGGTTTTGGACGCTGTTCAGAAGAAATTTGATTTAAACTTGGACATTGTTGAGGTTGAGGCTGGCGATGCCTGCCTAGAAAAGAGAGGCGTTGCTCTTCCAGACGAAACCGTAAAGGCTATAAAAAGCTCTCATGCGTGTTTGAAGGGACCTGTAGGCGAAACAGCGGCAGACGTCATAGTAAAGCTGCGGATAATGTTTGATCTTTACGCTAATATTCGACCGGTAAAGGCTTATCCTTCTGTTCCGTGCGTTAGACCTGACATAGACTTCGTGTTCGTTAGAGAAAACACTGAGGATGTTTACAGAGGCTTAGAATTCGCTTTAAATGACACTGCTATCTGCCTAAGAGTCATAACGAGGAAGGGCAGCGAAAGAATAGCCAAAAAAGCCTTCGAGCTGGCTAGAAAAAGAAACAAGGATAAGCATGTTACGGCTGTCCACAAGGCAAACATTATGAGAGTAACCGATGGACTGTTCGCAGGAGTCTGCAGAGAAGTTGCCAAGCTATACCCGGACATAACCTTTGACGAGCAGTACGTTGACGCCGCCGCCATGCGCCTTATCCAAGCGCCACAAAAATTCGACGTAATAGTAATTCCAAACATGTTCGGAGACATACTGTCAGATGAAGCCGCGCAGCTCGTCGGAGGCTTAGGCATGGCTCCGGGAGCAAACATTGGGGAGGACTTTGCTATATTTGAGCCTGTTCATGGTTCGGCTCCGACTAGGATTGGGAAGCACACGGCTAATCCTTGCGCCATGATCCTTGCTTCGAAGATGATGCTTGATTGGTTAGGTGAACGGTTCAACGATTCTAAATGTGTTGCTGCGGCTGAAGCCGTTGAGGAAGGCGTGATTAAAACTCTTCGTAAGGGAATAACTGTTCCTGACTTCGGCGGAAAGGCAAAAACCGTGGAGATAGGAGAAGCCATCGCGGAAGAAATTTTGGGAAAATAGCTGTTCATGATTCAAAATTATTTGGAGGTTTGAAGGTTGAAGTCCAAAAATACAGCGTACATCAGAATCTTTGATACAACACTTAGAGATGGAGAGCAAACACCAGGCGTATCTTTGACTCCTGAGGAAAAATTGGAAATTGCACGGCAACTTGACAGATTAGGCGTAGACACCATTGAGGCAGGCACCCCCATATCCTCGGAAGGTGAGAAAAAGGCGGTTGGAGAAATAGCAAAAGCTGGACTTAACGCTGAAATATGCGCCCTCGCCCGCGCTTTAAAAGAGGACATTGATGCAGCCATTGAATGCGACGTAAATGTTGTCCACACGTTCATCTCCTCATCAGATGTGCAAATGAAATACGCTCTAAACATGACGCCTGAACAAGTTTTGTCAGCCGCCGTTGAATCTGTACAGTACATTAAAGACCACGGGTTAGTATGTGAGTTTTCACCCATGGACGCCACTAGGACAAAAATGGAGTTTTTGAAGAGAATCTGCAGAGCCGCTGAAGAGGCTGGAGCCGATCGAATAAACATTCCTGACACCGTGGGCATAATGACTCCGGCAACCATGCGTAAGCTCATTGAAGACATCAAAAGCGTGGTGAAAGTCCCCATCAGCGTACACTGCCACAACGACTTTGGAATGGCTGTGGCGAATTCCTTGGCTGGCGTGGAGGGCGGCGCCTCGCAGATACATGTTGCCGTAAACGGGTTGGGTGAAAGGGCTGGAAACGCGGCTTTAGAAGAAGTGGTGATGGCGCTTCATTTGATTCATGGACTAAAAACTGGCATTAACACCAAGCTAATCTATGGAACATCGCAGTTGGTTTCAAAGTTATCAGGCATTTCAATACAGCCGAATAAGGCAATTGTGGGCGAAAACGCCTTTGCCCACGAATCTGGCATTCACACTCGCGGCGTTACAGTGAAGCCCCTAACCTTTGAGCCCATTAAGCCCGAGCTTGTCGGAAGGAGAAGGAGGCTCATGGCTGGCAAACTTGCGGGCGCTCATGGAATTAGGGCGGAGCTGGAGGAGTCGGGGATACATCCTAACGAGGAGCAGTTAAGGGAAATTGTTAAGCGAGTTAAGGATTTGGGAGACAAGGGCAAAACGGTCACGGATGCCGATCTACTAGCTATAACTAGGTCGGTTATGGGTGGAGTGGTTAAAGAGGAGAAAATTGTCGACTTAATGGACTTGGCGGTAGTAACTGGGATCAAGGTTATTCCAACAGCTTCTGTAAAATTGATACTAGATGGTAAGGAGTACGTGGCTGCGGAAACGGGTGTTGGACCAGTGGACGCCGCCATGAAGGCGATACAAAAGCTCACTGACAGCCTAGTGAACGTTAAATTAAGGGAATATCGGCTGGAGGCTTTGACTGGAGGTTCAAATGCTGTGGCTGAAGTGTTAATAAAAGTCGAGGACAAGGATGGAAACATAGTTTCAGCGAGGGCGGCGCGTGAAGACATAGTCATGGCAAGTGTTGAAGCGATGATAAATGGCATAAACAAATGTTTATTGAAGAGGCGAAGCCAGAGAAAATAAGGTTCCACAAAGCATGTCATGCATGGGATCACTCGACGTTGTCTGAGAGGGTGATGAAGTGAAAGTTGCTTTTCAAGGCGAACTGGGCGCATACAGCGAAAGCGCAGTTTACTCCTTCTTCGGCTCCTCAGTCGATGTAAAGCCATGCAGAAACCTGTCAGATGTTTTTGAAAGCGTAGAAAAGGGAGAGACGACGTACGGAGTGGTTCCCATAGAGAATTCTATTGAAGGAAGCGTAACTCAAACTTACGACCTTTTTCTGGAGCACGACCTTAAAGTATGCGGTGAAACCGTTCTGAAAATCGACCACTGCCTAATAACAAATCCTAAAACAAGCCTAAACTCCATCGAAGTGATTTATTCCCATCCCCAAGCCCTAGCCCAATGCAGAAGCTTCTTAGAATCCTTAGGCTGCGAACTTATCCCAAACTACGACACCGCAGGCAGCGTAAAAATGATGAAGGAAAAGGGGCTGATGAATGCGGGCGCGATTGCCAGCGAAAGAGCCGCTGAAATTTATGGAATGAAAATTCTCGTTAGGGACATAGCGGACACTCCAAATAATTATACACGGTTTTTTGTTTTATCAAAGGAGGATTCGCCGCAAAGTGGCAATGATAAAACTTCCATAATTTTTTCTGTTAAGCATATTCCAGGGGCTTTATATCATGCTTTAGGGGAGTTCGCCACAAGAAACATAAACTTGACAAAAGTTGAGACGAGACCAACTAAAGGAAAGCCTTGGGAATACAACTTTTACCTAGACTTCGAAGGCCACAGGAGCGAGAAAAGATGCCAAGAAGCATTAGAAGGACTTAAAGAGAGATCATATTTTGTGAAGGTTTTAGGCTCCTGTCCAAAAGCCTCTGAAACCTTTTAGACGAAGCCCCATAACCTAATAGGAAATCGTTAAATTCAAGTTAATGAAACGGCGCCGTCCCGAGAGAGTTTGGCATTTTTGTTTATCCACTCGTATGTGCGGCAGCTCCTCTAATACTTCATGTGGACGGGAGCCTATTCACTCCAACATTACACGTCAGTCATAGAAGTTACTATGCTTTCGAGTATTGATAGCGTGCTTTCTTTTCGTGCTTGCCTCTTAAGGGTCTTCATGTCAACCTTGGTGAACTTCAAAATCGCCCTCACATCATCCTCATCTTTCAAAGCCCTTTCCCTAGGAACAGTTGCTTTTATCATGCGCAGCTTTGACAGAACCAGCCCTTCAGGGGTTTGATAAAAAGTTGGCAAATCCAAGATAGTTCCCGCTTTCTTCTCAAGCTTCTTGTCGGAAAGTATGACGTCAAGAGTGAAGGGCGTTTTCCTATCCCTCAGCGTAATTATTCTGAAGCCTGACTTGAAGGCCGCATCAATTCTGCCCTCGTTAACTTGCAAATCCGCCTTCTTTAACGTCGATACGAGCTGAGTATGCGGTTTACCTCGAGCAACCCCAACCACAATATCTATGTCCATTGTAGTTCGAGGCGTACCATAATAACTCGCCGCCAAAGCCCCAGTAAACATATAATCTAATCCAGCAGCGTTGAAACTGTTGACAATCCTTCTGACTAATCCTTCAAAAGTCTCCAGTCTCTAAACCTCTCGGTGACGCCGTTTCCCATGCATGATTCTTGCCCTAACCTGTTCTATAAGTTCTTCTTCCTTAAGGGCTTTGTCTCGATCCCTAATGGCATCGGCACAAACACGGGCACACACGTCTGTCATATCGATTGAAAAATTCACCTTCTCCTCTGGCTTCAACTTATCCAGAGACAACCGCACCACCCAAATTTAAAATAATACCTCATCCTTAAGAAGCATTCCCTTCTAAAAATTATGCACTTTCCCCATTACTGTTTGCATATCGATTCGAGGAAAAATCCCATTAAAAAGGAATTGAAAGTAGATATTTTTTCATCACGTGATTACCAGAAAAATTCAAGGAAAGGGAATTGAAAGCGAAAATTAACAAGCATGGCTTTTTGCATTTGAGCGTAGGCATTTTCTCTGACTTACTTGGTCAGCTTTGGGAGCCTAAGAAGGCATTCATTCCCTTTACAATTGAGAGGACGGAGAACGGCGTAATAGTAAGGTTAGTTAAGGCTTAAATGTCTCTAGCCGCTTATTTTTGAAGCGCCGCTACTTTTTATCCTCAACCTTTAGCATTTAAATGAGTGATATGCCATGAGCGAAATTAAGAATTTAGAAGGAAACCGTTAAGTATTTTTGATAGATCACCATCTGGCTTAGGAGAAGGCATAGCCTCAAAACATATGATGTGTGTGTTTAGTATGGCAATTGACTTTGCCGTAATTACGGCTACGGGAAAAGACAAGCCCGGATTGATCGCGGAGATGACTGGCGCCATTGCTCGTGCAAACGCGAATGTTGTCGATATCGAAGCCTTTAGCATGAGGGGTCTCTTCGCCATTTTTATGATAGTGGATTGTCGCGCCATTACCCTGCCCATTGAAGCCCTTAAGGCTCGTTTACTCGGCATTGGAAGCAAAATAGGCTTAGAAGTGGATATGGAACCCTATGTTGCAGGGCGACTTAAGAGCGAGAAGAAACTTGCGTTATTGACCACTCTTGGAAAGGATAGGCCAGGCATAGTCGCAGGGATTTCAAGATTTCTCTTTGAGAAAAACGCGAACATAGAAAGAATAAGGATGATCGCTTACGGAGAACTGAACGTAATGGAAATAACAACTGACATTAGTGATCTCCCTTTAAGTCTTGAAGATTTTAGATCCGGTCTTGAAGCTGCATGCAGTGAAATAGGACAAGACGTGGTCGTTCAAACAGAGGACGTATTCCAAAGGCCAAAGAGACTGATAGTTTTTGACGTCGACAGCACGCTAATCGATGTAGAAATAATTGACAAGCTTGCTGAAGCCGCTGGAGTAGGCGAAAAAGTAAAGGAAATCACAGCCAAAGCAATGAGCGGCGAGTTCGATTTCAAACAAGCCCTCAAGGAGCGGGCGAAACTGCTAAAGGGCTTAAGCGTTGATGCCCTTGAAGCAATAGCCGAGAACTTGGAAATCACGCCTAGCGCCGAAGAATTAATTAGTACGCTTAAAACGTTAGGCTACAAAACCGCCTTGATTTCAGGCGGCTTCTCATACTTTGTTAACAGAATTAAGGAGAAGCTCGGCATTGACTATGCCTATGCCAATAAGCTCGTGATAAAGGATGGCAAATTGACGGGCGAATTGGAGGAGCCAATAATCGATGAGAGGCGGAAAGGCGAGTTAATCGGTGAGCTGGCTAGGAAAGAAAACTTGTTGAAGGAGGAAATAGTGGCTGTTGGTGATGGCGCCAATGACCGTTTCATGCTTAGAAACTCGGGTTTAGGCATAGCCATCAATCCCAAAGATGTTCTTAAGAAGGTGGCTGACGGCGTAATAACCAAGGAAAATCTGACTGGAATACTCTATTGCCTAGGCGCTCCAGAAAAGAAGCTTAAGGAAGTTTTTCCTAAAGGGCGAGTAAAATAAAAGTCTTAACCGTGTCGTTGTGAATATTTCACTGCTTCCTCGACGCTTTGAAATCCGTACTCAATTCTCTTGAATTTCTGACGCAACGCGATTGCATCCTCTCTAACTTTAGCAGGCGCTTTTTTACCTTTAATAACGTCAGTCATTAGGTCGCACAAATATTTGATGTCGCTCTCCTTGAATCCCCTTCTAGTTACGTCTTGGAAACCAACTCTAATTCCTGAGGGATTTTCCTTATCATTCGGGTCGTCATACGGCAGCAAGTTTTTATTAACAATTATGTTGGCTTCTTCTAAGCGTTCGGCGACTTCCTTTCCTCCTCCGTTCGCTCTAACATCTAAGGCTATTTGATGCGATTTCGTGAAGCCCTTATTTTCTCCCAACACCTTTACGCCATTTTCAAATAAGTATTCACCCGCAACTTGAGCATTTTTTATTGTTTGCTTTGCGAGGTCTACGCCGAAAACCTTCATTTCCAGCGCGGCTATGGACGTTGCAGGCAGCCTTCCAAGATGAGTGTTTGAGGTTGTGAGTGGAAAAATTGCGCGTTGAACGCTTTTTATTGCCTTTTCAGTTCTTTGATCCTTTAAATTGGCTAGAACTAAGCCGCCTTGTGGACCTGGAAAAGTTTTGTGCGTTGAAGCTGTTACGAAGTCCACTCCCTCCTTAAAGGGGTCTTGAAATTGTCCGCCGGCTATTAAGCCTAGAACATGGGCGGCATCGTAGGCGATGTAGGCTCCAACTTCCGTGGCAACTTCGCTCAGCTCCTTCACGGGGTGGGGAAATAGAAATAGGCTTCCGCCGAAGGTCACTATGCCCGGTCTCGCCGCCCTTATAATTATAGCGGACTTGTCTGGATCGATGTTCATTTCGTTCATGTCATAGGAGTGATCAATGGTTTCTAGGCCTACGACCTTTCCCGCTAGACCTGCGTAGTCGTGGGAAATGTGGGCTCCACAGCTTATTGGCGCAACGACCATCCTCTGATTTTTCACTGCCATCGAGAGACCCTTAAATGCGGCTAAGTTTGCATGCGTGCCAGAAACAAGTCTCAAATCAGCCCAGTTGCAGCCGAATAAACTCTTAATTAAATCAGTTGAATAGTTCTCAATTTCCGTCATGTACTTTTGACCTTGGTAATGCCTCCGCTCAGCATGCCCCTCTAAGTCGTTTTCGCCTTCCGCGTATCTGCACTCTAAATCCTGACATAAACCTAGCATTTCTTTAACTGCTGGAGACTTCAGTCCCTCGCTGGCTATGAGGTTGATGCACTCTCCGTTCCTATACTTCTCATGCGCCATGCTTGCCTCAACAAGTTCCAAGGCAAGTTCAAAGAAACTTTTCTGCATTGACTCCTTCTCCTAAGCTCTCTCTTATTTCGTAAATTTGTAACTACAATTCGCTATGTCCATATTTTAATGTTTATCTAGCTACTACAAATAGCGGCATTAATTCTTCTCCTTCTAAAAATCCGAAACCACCTTTTTTTGCAGACACCTCGTCAAAACACTTCACTTTGTCGGGCTTAATGAAAGGAGAACAAATCGTAAATGGAACAGGGTCCTTTGTATGCGTTCTAACGCTTATCGGCGTAGCGTGGTCCGGCAAAATAGCGATTGCACATTCTTGATTTAAGCCATCTAACAGTCTCCCGATCAGCCTTTTATCCAAATCCTCTATGGACCTAATTTTTTGCTTATAATCTCCGCTGTGACCAGCTTCGTCAGGGGCTTCAACGTGGACAAAGGCCATGTCATGTTTTTCTAGGGCTCTAAGCGCATAGTCGGCTTTTCCCTCATAGTTCGTATCGTAAAATCCCGTGGCTCCAGGAACATTAATGATTTCCATGCCAGCGCAGGCGCCTATGCCCTTAATCAAATCAACAGCCGAGATCACCGCTCCACTTATGCCGTACCTCTTCTGCAATGTTGGCATATTCGGTTTTTTGCCCTGCCCCCAAGGCCAAATCATGTTCCCAGGCCTCTTGCCATTTGCTATTCTTTTGGCGTTCACTGGATGCTTATCTAGGAGCTTTTTTGAATCTAAAATCATCTTATTCAGCATGGCGGCGACAGGCTCAGCCGCTGGGCTCTTAGCTTTAGGCAGAACATCGGATATTTTGGCGCCAACAACGTCATGTGGCGGCGTGCATAAAACTTCGTTGGAATACGTTTTGCCTTTCAAAATTAATAGATGCCTATAGCTAACGCCGACGTGGAAATCGATTTTCCCCGGTTTTCCCAAGTTTTTTCCAACGTAATTCATTAGTTCCTCGGCTTCGTTGTTCGTTATGTGATCCGCAGAATAATCTGTCAAAATGCCGTTTTCCTCTGTGATTAGGTTGCATCTGAAGGCTATGTCATCCTTGCCTAGGGGTATTCCTCTGCTGGCGGCTTCAAGTGGTCCCCTGCCCGTATAGAATTTTTTGGGATTATATCCCAAAATTGAGAGGTTTGCAATGTCTGAGCCAGACTCCATGCCTTCAGGGATAGTTCTCAGTATTCCGCTTCGTCCCTTAGACGCAAGCTCATCCATGTTCGGTTTGTCGGCAACTTGCAAGGGGGTTTTTCCCTTTAGGGCGTCAACTGGATAATCGGACATTCCGTCCCCGACTATAAGCAGATATTTCATTTGATCACCGCTTCTGGGGGTGTTCAGAAATAAATGGAGTTCGGAGTTCAGCTAATCTTTAGCCCTCACTAAAAACCTTCCTCACATTGGGATGCAGTTTGCTGCCAATTTTTTCGATGGCTTCTCGCCTGATTTTGTTAAGTTCCTTTTGTTTCCTTTCAAATTCATCCTTTACGTAGAGCCTCTCAGGATGCAGGTAAATATCATCAACCGTCCTTATCGCCTTCGGCACCTTAAAACCTGTAGGTGAATCCACCCAGTCTTCAAGTCCTCCTCTTAAAAGAGAATCTAATATGCCCATCGTATGTTCCAGCATTATTTTTCTGTAACGTTCTCCTTCGCCAACTCCTCCCGTGTTTAATAGGAAGTAGTTCATGTGAGGAAGACCCCGCAATATTTTATAGAATATGTTGGCGTGTTCTGCTCTGTCGCCAGCCATAAAGGGGTCATAGAAAAACTCACTTCTAATCTCTCCTGCCTTGGTTGGGTCACCCGCTGATGATTCCATTGCTTGCCCCAAAATCATTAAAGCTACCGCTTGTTCCAGGGTCAATTTTGATATTGCAGGGATCAACGGTCCTCTGGTGATAAGAATCAAGTTATCTATCTTATCCACATCAATGTAGGGGCTAGCGTGCATAAAATCTCTTCTAAGCACAACTGCTCTTCCATTCGATGTTTTTTCAAAGTTGTAGAAGTCAAATTCTCCGTCTCCGTTTACATAGACGTTCTCACACAACGTTTCCGGTTTTAATAAGCCAAAGAATATCTCGCATTGCTCCCCCGGATTCACTCCCTCTGTTTTTACGAACACTCCTCCAGCTTCGAAGCCGTGAAAAGAACCGTCTGGCATGAGGGTTCCGCCGTCGTCTTGTATTAACCAAGATTTTTCCTTTCCTTTTTTTGCCAGAATCCTGCACGTTGTTGTTGTTTTTCCATTCGCACTTAGAGCGAGAAGTAATGTTCGAACGGTTCGGTAATCCCCACGCGCTTGCTGGAGATAATCCTCTCTGCAACCTGCATGTAAGAAAATTCCGCCTCTTCTAGTCTTAGCAGTCCAATCCTCTGCAGCGAAAACTCCCTTCTTATATTCCCCTATGTAGTTGCCGTTCTTAACTATTTTAATGATTCTTCCATCTTTCAGCATAGCCAATCTTATGGTGATGTCTTTTTGGGGAAGCGGCTTTGATCTATTAGATTCGAAAGCTTCGTCAGCGAAAAATACAATTTGATACGTTGGCTCTTTCACTTTTCTTTTTACGGGTATAAAGAGGTTCTTTCCGCCATAGGCAACGTGAGCAAAGCGTTCAGGGACAATTAACCTGACTATCATTTCACTTTTTTCGTTGCCCACAATTCTATCAACGGAAATCAGTTTTTCTTTTGCCAAAACTTTCTCGCACTGAGCTAGAAGCTTCCGTTCTTCTTCGCCGAAAGAATGGTCAACACTGTTCTTGGTAAACATGGCTGATCTAGAAGTAGGCTCACTTTCAGCAACGTAATTTCCATATACAGTTTTCCTGACACCGGGCTCCTTTTCCACAAGCCGCCTAAGCTCTTCATCAGAAGGATTATCCAGCAACCTGTTTTCCTCTATTGCCTTTCTCCTGATTCGGTCAACAGTTTCGGCAAACTCTTCTAGGTTAAATTTTGGCATTATAGTCACCTTTCTTCCTTTTCGCAGTCTTTAAAGCCGTGAGCCTCATAGCTGAATTCGCATGGCGAGTTGGGCACCGGAGTCTTCGACATCATTTTGCCACCCTAAATCCCCTTTGTGCATCCGCAAACTAGTTTTTAAATCTAGCTGTTCTCTCACTTTCTGCATGATTTTCTCCATCTACGGATATTTCTACGCCTAATTTTCAAACTGTTACTTTAATGTTTGAGGTATAATGCCCATCCTGATCGAATGGTCAACTAGAACCGTGGCAACGCATGATTCAACTATGGGAACCGCCCTCGGAACAATGCATGGATCATGTCTCCCAGAAAGCATTATTTCAGTCTCCCTTTTCTGAACTAGGTCAACAGTTCTTTGCTTTTTAGCGATGGACGGCGTTGGTTTAAAGGCAATTCTTGCCACAATGGGCATGCCAATTGAGAGCCCGCCTAATATGCCTCCAGAGTTGTTCGTTAATATGACAACTCTGCCCTTTTCCATCGCGAATAGGTCGTTGTCTTCAGACCCCTTAAGCGAGGCTGCGTGGAAGCCAGCTCCGAACTCAACTCCCTTAACGGCTGGAATGTTGAACAGCATTTTGGCGAGGTCAGCGTCTAGAGAATCAAATATGGGATTTCCTAACCCTGCTGGAACGCCTAAGGCTATGCATTCCACTATTCCGCCGAGGCTGTCTCCCTCCCTCATAACCTTAAGAATCTCGGTTTCCATGGCATTTGCTGTCTCTGGATCAGCGCAACGCACAGAATTTTCGTAAACGTTTTCGCGTATGTCCTCGTAAGTAACCTTCTTTGAGAGCCTTATCCGGCCGACTTGAACAGTGTGAGCCAAAACTTCAATGTTTATTTTTTTCAAGAGTTTTTTGGCGATAGCCCCAGCCACGGTATAGGCGACGGTGACCCGACCCGAAAATCGACCTCCACCTCGGTAATCGTTGAACCCTCCATACCTTAAATGAGCGGCGTAGTCTGCGTGGCCGGGGCGAGGTTTATTCTTGATCAGTTCGTAGGGCCTTGAATCAACGTCTCGATTCTGTACGATAATGCAAATTGGGGCTCCGGTCGTAAAACCATTGAACACGCCGGAAAGAATTTCGGCTTTGTCTTCCTCTTGCCTAGCTGAGGTTATCTTGCTGACGCCGGGTTTTCTCTTGCCCAATTCGCTTTGAATATCCTTTTCAGATAGGAGTAAGCCTGCTGGGCATCCGTCGATCACTGCTCCTATACATTTGCCATGGCTTTCGCCAAAGCAAGTTAAAGCGAAGGCTTTTCCAATTGAATTACTTGACATAGACTTTTCCTCCCAATGAGCGTAAGTCCTTAACAAAATCTGGGTAAGACTTTTTTACACATTCGATTCCATGAATCACCGTGGTTCCTTCAGCCCTTAAAGCGGCGACTGCACACGCCATAGCAATCCTATGGTCATTATGCGAGTCAAGTTCGGCTCCATGAAGTCTGCTTTTTCTCCTAATTATCAGCCCGTATTCCGACTCCATAATCTTAGCACCCATCTTTGTCAGTTCACTGTACATAGAAGCTATTCGGTCAGACTCCTTAAAACGTAGTCTTTTCGTTCCGCTGAGAACGGTTTCACCTTCAGCAAAGGAGGCTAACGCCATGCAAACGGGCGCTAAGTCAGGCACGTCCCGTACATCAATGCTCATTCCCTTTAATCCCTCTTTTGCACCTTGCATCTCCACATAGTCTTCGCCCACATCTAATTGGGAACCCATGTCTTTGAGAATGCTGACAATGACCCGATCGCCTTGAAGAGTTTCCCTTAGAAGATTAACTACTTTCAAATCTGAATCAGTAATGGACGCTGCAGCCAATAGAAATGCTGCTGAAGAATAATCGCCTTCTATAACGTGGCTGAAGGGCATGTAGACTTGTCCACAAGAAACGAGAAAACGCCCATAATCCGATGAAGCTTCAATTTTGATACCGTGCTTGTGGAGGACATCTAGAGTCATTGCAACATAAGGCTTCGATTCAAGCTGAGTCGTAATGATGATCTCCGTGTCAGCACTCGCCTTAGGAGCACTAAATAGCAATCCTGAAATAAACTGGGAGCTAACGTCGCCTCTAAGCGAAGCCTTACCGCCCTTAACTCCGCCTCCAAACACGATTATTGGAGGATGCCCATCGCCTCGAGCAGAATAGCATTGGACACCAAGATGCCTTAAAGCCTCCAATAGGGGTTCCATAGGCCTCCTTCTGAGACCTTCGTTTCCCGTTAGGACGGATATGCCGTCAGCTAATGCGCATACAGGCGTTATGAAGCGGATGGTGGATCCAGAGTCTCCGCAGTGAATAACATCCTCGGGAGTAATGGGCTTCGACGCTCCATTCACGATGAAGCCCTCCTTAACTTTTCTTATCTTGGCGCCTAGCAGAGAACACGCATTAACGGTGGCTAACGTGTCGTCACAGATCAAGGCTTCTTTTATGGTTGAGGAGCCTTCGGAAAGAGATGCGGCTATTAGGGCTCTGTGCGTATATGCCTTAGAAGGCGGAGCCCTAACCACTCCGCTCAATTTTTCGGTTTTTTCCACGATTAAATCCGTCATAACCATCACGTTAGAATGTGCGCTTTTTCTCGATTAATTCTGGTTTCGATTATATTGCCTTCATGATGTTGCCAAACACCCTTAACCTCATCACTTTTTTCAGCAGGGACAACCGCAGCTACGGCGGGTCCTTTGCCCGATAAGCCTGCCGCGATGGCTCCAGCAGACAACGCTTTGACCGCGGTTGCTGGGTCATATCCTAATAGAGCAGAGTAGACCAGACCGTTTAGAGTCATGGCTGCCCAATATTCGCCTAATAGGGCTTGCTTATGGATGCTTTTCACTTCCTTCGCCATAAGCTGCATTTTTTGAATGTTAGAGTTCGCCGTATACGCCTTTTTTGGCGGCACGTAAATTAGTACGGCGTAGTCTTCTTCCGGAACAAATTGTTTCAGAATTTTTCTTGAGCGGTTATCAGTTATTGTCACGTTGCCAAAGTAGGATGCGCATGCGTCATCAAAAGCTCCTGTAATTGTGACCTTTGCGTCTAGGGCTGCGTCAACGCCAAGATTTACGACAGTTAGGTCATCTATGTCTGCGTTAAGTGCGGAGAAAGTGGCTAAGGCAATTGCGTTAGCTGCAACGCTGCTGCTCTTCAGTCCTCTGGCTATTGGGACATTTGACCGGGTTTCCACATAGGCGCCATATTCATTTTCAAGATTGAAGTGCTTTAGAACGCGATTAACAGTTTTCTTAATCAAAATCGTGTTTTCTTCGGGGTCGGAGACAATTTTTCCCTCAATAACATTTGGTTCACTAGTCAACTTCACAGACGCCTCAGTCCACAGGTTTATTCCTAGGGCGGCGCCTAAACCGCAAGATATGGCGTTAACGATGGTGACGGCCCCATGCGCAACAGCCTTTCCCACATTAGCCAGGATTATTGCCTCCTAACTTCTCCCATTAACTTGTTTTTAGCAGCCTTCATCATAACATCAATAGGCGCCTTTTTATTAGTCCATATTTTAAAGGATGCGGCTCCCTGATAAACAAGCATGGTCAAACCTTCAATGGTCCTTGCTCCAACCGACTTAGCCTCCTTTAGCAATCTGGTCTCTGGGGGATCATAGACCAAGTCGAAAACAGCTAAGTCTGGTCGCAATAGGCCTCGGTCCACAGGAGTTTTATTTTCATGGGGGCTCATACCTATCGAAGTTGCGTTTACTAGTAAGTCTGCGTCTTCCAACTCCTTTCTTATTTGATCCCTACAAAGTTTTACATATCTCACTTTGTCTCCGAATTTGCTGCGCAATTCTCCTGCAAGTTTTTCAGCCCTTTCCAATGTTCTGTTTAAAATCACTAGTTCACGGGCTTCTTTGACTAGACTGTATGAAACTGCTCTAGAGGCTCCTCCAGCGCCTAAAATCACAATTTTTCTATCGGCTGGACTTTGGTTGCTTGCTTCTAACGCCATTAATGCGCCTTTTCCGTCAGTATTATAGCCTATAAGCCCTTCCTTATTGTTTAGAATTGTGTTGACTGCGCCTATTGCCTCCGCGCTTTCATCAAGCCGATCCAGATGGCGGATCACATCTTCTTTTAGGGGCATGGTTACGTTTAGTCCATGAATCTTTAGGCTTCGCACGCCCCGAATCGCAGTTTCTAGTTCTTCGCGCCCAACCCTAAAAGCTACGTAAACATAGTTGAGCCTAAGAAATTGAAACGCCGCATTTTGAATACACGGACTTAAAGAATGCTCAACTGGGTCGCCTATCAAGGCGCAAACTTTGGTTTTTCCAGATATGCTCAATTTTCAACGCCCAATTTCCTGTAAAGCCTTTTTAAATCAGATATGGAGAGTTGCCCCGAGGCGGTTTCCCGTCCCTTCTCAACTGAGGCATAAGTGAAATGTGCGCCGAAAAGTGGGCAGAGAACTCTTGATAGAATTCCCATTTTGCCCATGGCGAAACAAACAACTTTGCCTTTTTGGCTCATTTTCGATGTGAAAAGTAGGCAGGAAATGCCGTCGTCTATCGTGTTGGCTGTCGTTACCAGTTTGCATATGTCTGCTCCAATCTTCATTTGTGACTCCACTATTTTTTTTAACTCAGTTACGTTTGGCGTTTGTTTAAAGTCGTGGAAGGAAACAATCAACTTTGCGTCCATCTTTTTCAGCTCGCCTATTACGGAATTGAGACCAGCCGTAGTTAGCTCTATATCTACGTATCGAAAGCCTTGACCAGCCACATCAAGTATGGCTTGAACTCGCTGATCCTCGTTTTGAGGGCGATGTCCCCCTTGTTCATACTGCCTATTAGTGGCGATGATGGGAAGCGACGTAGACTCAACTATTTGGCTAATTCCTTCTAGGTCGTTGAGGTAGTCTAATCTTAGTTCAATTAGATTGGCGCCTCTAGCCTCAGCTTTTCTGATTAAACGAATGGCTTCAGAAGTGTTTTCAGCTGCTATTGGGATGCATATCTGAATTTTCACCTTTCAATCACCATTTCTTCCTTAACTAGGGTTCCGAAGTGCCTTCCTCCCTCCTCCACATGCGCCATAACTTCGTCTCCTAGCTTAAGCTCCGCTATTGACTTGTGCCCATTTTTAGTCACAACTCTAATGGTTTCGGCGTTCTGGACTATAGTCTTAATTCTCCTGCCTTCGTGTTCCGCTTCAATGAGCATGAGTGGTCTCTGCTCAATTTTAACTCTGGCAACATTAGTGGTTCTGTTTCCGCCTTCGCGGTCCACTATTAGGACTTCGTCTCCGGCTTTGAGCTCAGAGAGATACTTTGTCTTTTCTCCGGGAACAAGAGTATAGAGCGCCGCTGACCCTGCATTCACCCTGAATGGACGGGGATTAACAAATGGGCTTTCGTAGACTTCGGCTTGGATGAGAAACAGTCCTGAGGATTGGCACCCGATAAGCATGCCTTCTCCGATTTTCATGAGGTCGCATGTGTCTACGCACACTCTGGCTCCTGAGCCAAGGGGTTTAAGTTCAACAATTTTAGCTGGAATTAGGGCTATTTTCTCGGCTGCCTCTTTTTCCTTCGCCCTTGTCTTAACTTTTTTCATCTCTTGGTTGATTCTTTCAATTTCGGCGAGGTCTGAAAGCTCTGCTACCACTCCGTCGACGCCTATCTCCAAGACTTCTAACGCCAATTTTGCCTCTTGAGCGTTGGAGACCCATGCGAGCAATTTGCTTTTTCCATGAGCCTTCGCAATTAGATTCTCTAACGGGATAATTTTCCAGTCTAAGCATTTGATTGCAATGTAGTCAACCGAAGCGTCGGCTGCCTTAACAATTTTTTCCTCATCGTCCTTAGAAGCAACTGTTGCAACTATGCATGTAGCCTTTTTGCCTACCTTAGCCGACGGAGCTTCACTCAATTCGTCTGTCAGGAGAATATCTCCTTTTTCACGGGAAGCCACGTTTTTTGCTCCTGTTTTCCTCGCTAACTCCACGTCGGCTGTATCCACGATAAATGTGGTGCAGAATTCTGAAGCCCCCTTGATAAGGGCCTTCTTTTCTTTTTCTGGCAGCGATGAGTTGATTTTAACCCAGAGTTCCCTCATGGCTTTCACCAACGCCTTTAATCATTGGCATCAATTTAACCGCGGCTCCCCTTTATCGATTTTTGTATCAGCTCAGTGGCTTTTTCTCTGTCGTTTAAGTCAACGAAGACCGAAACACTGGAGGTGATTGTGAAAATTCCGAAAATGTTTATGCCTCCGGAAAATAGGGCTTCAGCGATTCTACTTATAATGCCAGGGGTCTCCTCCAGCCTAGTGCCTTTAACTCTGATGAACGCCAAATTTTTTCTCACAGCCAAAGCTAAAGTTTGTCCATGGCTAGTTACTATCGAATGCATAGCCTCTAATAGGCTGTTTTCACCGTTTTCTGGCAAGTAGAGAATTAGGGAATTATGGTTTATGGAAACGCCTAAGGTTGGAACTTCAGCCTCTTTAATTCTTTGAAAAACTTCTTGCAGTATTTCCGGCGCCTCAGATATGGCATCGCCAACTATGGTGACGGACATTGCTGGCGACGGGTAGGCTGCTTCAACTATTAGGTCGTTGAGGATGGCCCCATGCACTATTGTTCCTTCGGATTCTAAGTCGCCTAAAGCCTGATTAATAACCTTAATTTCAATGGCTGGGTCCTTGTATTTTAAAGCCTTTTGATGAATGAATTTCGCGCCTGAATCAGCTAAGCCGATGAGCGTGTTGACGTCAACGTCCTTCAACATTTTGGGACTTTTAATAATCTTCGGGTCTCCCGTCATTATGCCGTCCACATCGGTAACTAGGATAACCTGATCCACTGACAGAGCCCGAGCCACAATTAAGGCAGTTGTGTCGCTGCCTCCCCTTCCCATGGTAGTTATTTTTCCCTCTTCGGTTTTTCCAATAAAGCCAGGAACGATCACTACGTTTTCATGCTCAAGTAGAGGTGAGACATATTTCCTAATCAGTTTTTCGCAGATAGGCAAAATGGGCTTAGCATTAGTGAAGGTTCTGTCGGTTATTATTGGCCATTCGGGATCAGCCGGATCGAGGTATCTGCACTTCACCTTATTGGCTTTCAACGCTGTTGAGAATATTCTTGCGCTTGTTCTCTCTCCCATGGAAAGTATGTCGTCCAGCTCTTCGTCTGACGCTGAGCCTCCGCATGCTCTCCTTGAGGTTTCCATTAGAAAATCTGTTGTTTTGCCCATAGCCGAGACCACTACTACCACTCTGGTTCCTTTTGCGGCTTCCTTAGCCACAGCCTTAGCCGCCCTAAATATCCTAGGGTCGTCTGCTAGGCTGCTTCCTCCGAACTTGACGACGATGCAACGGTCAAAACATTCTTTTTTCTCACTCATTTAAACAACCCCAACGGAGAAGACGAAACAGACGGTTCGAAACTTTGCTGCTCGGCCTCTCCATCAATCGCCAAAATAGCCGTAGCTAAAGCCGAAGAAGTGTGTCGTGAAGCTGTTGGTTGTCATTGGCTTTTTGTTCATGGAGAGTCCCTTAGCGTTCTATTAGGAATGGCTTAAAAGTATAAAAATGTTTTGTATCTGAAGCTTAGAACTAACGCATGTTATAAATGTACATGGAAAAGGAACGTAAAAAGTGAATGGCGGTTTCGCTGGAAATCACCGTAAGGCTTCCAGAGCCTTATACACTTTCTCATACGCCTTAAAGAAGTCCGTGTCCCTAGACAGCGAACCTTGAACCTCGTTATAAAAGTCGATGAAGTCTTTCTGATTTTTCTCTTGGATCATTTTTCTAACGATTTCCGCTTTTGAAAGGAGTGCGTCAACATATTTGAGGGCGTATTTACCATGCATTTGAATTGAGGCATGTAAGGCAGAGTCTTCGTTCATGACGCTTTCGGTTAGGGTTAATTGAAACGCGAAGGTTGTGCCTCCAAACTTTTTCAGCGTTGAAATGTCTTCCTCGCTTAGGACTGAGGCGAAGGCTATGTTTAGGAAGTATGGTAGAGAAATGGTTAAAGCCATAAGCCGATCATGCGTATCCGCGTCCGCAACGATTATTTGTGCTTCTTGGAAAAGCTCTTTAGCCAGCTTAATTTCAGCCTTCGAGTTCACCACAGGAATAACCACAATTTTATTCTCCTTCAATTTTTGGGCGCCTGGACCGAAAAGGGGATGCAACGAAAGCGGAATCACGCCTAGCTTCGACGCTTCAATTAAAGCCTCTGTTATGCCGAATTTTAGGGATGCAATTTCTGTGACAACTGCGCCTTTTCTTAGGTGTGGGGCGATTTCGCGAATCACTTTGGTCGTGACTGGTATGGGAACGGAGATCATGGCTAAGTCGGCGTCTTTCACGGCTTTAGCGTTGTTTTCTGCAAAGTTGACGCCAGCCTCTTGAGCGAAGGCTTTCAATTTATCCAGTTTAACGCCTGAAATAACTATTTTGTGTCCCTTAGAGGCGAAGTAGCGGGTGAACCAGCGTCCCATTCTTCCGGCTCCTCCGATGATGGCTATTTTCACTTTAACAGGCCTCCTCCATTTGTTTCTGAACTCGCTTAGCTTCATTGATCAGTAAGTTTAGGAGCTTAATGCCGAAACGACTTTCAATCCCGTATTCTTTGCATTTTTTGAGGACGGTTTGCTTCAGCTCCTTTTCAACTTCTAAATCTTCCATGGGCAATCCTCTCTGACGTTTTACTTCACCTATTTTTCTAGCCAAGAGCAAACGTTTTCCAGCTAGGCGCATAATTTCAACCGTAACATCCTTGATTTCATTTCGTAATTTGTCTAAATCTGGGCTGTCTTTCATTGTGGATTCCGCCTCAATATTTGGAAGCATGTTAGCAATTTGCACTTTTATTATTTATATGATAGTGGATTTAGGTGTTTGGAATGCCTTCGCTGATTTTAATGACGCCGCCAGCGAAGCAGATTTACTGATCACGGGATACGCGACATCATGTTCCTTCTTCTCGTTACTACTATGGCTATTAGACATGTTACAAGCAGGACAGCTACACATTTCGAGTAATATCCCCAGACCAGCCTAATGCCCCGAAACAGTTAGGTTGACAAAAAAAGTTGGATAAATTAAACGTCCGCATGCATTATAAAGACACCGATTAAAATGGCAAAATTGCAAAATGTTAGGCTTTTTCTATTGGCACGCCAATTTCATCCAGTATTTTGGTTAATCGGGCTTTGTCTGCGCCCTTAATTCCCTTCCAGTCAAGAACAGCTGATTCAAGCCTTTCTTTTGTTCGTTCAACGCACTGCTCTAATATTTCAGCGTCCACTCGCGGAATCATGTACTTTGGAATAATATGACCAAGGGCTTTTTCAGTGTCTAGCGCCATCTTCGTGAACTTCATGTTATAATGTGGACCACCAATGCCTAAAACCGCTGGATAAATTGATTCTTTAGAGATGGCGGCCATGGCGGCGTGGGCTACGGCTTCGGCCGCTTTTAGGTCTTTCCATTGTGTTGGCGAGCTGCCTAATTCCACGAACATTGTGGACATGTCTAGGGACGGGCCGTGATGCGTACATTCATAGGAAACTTGGTATTTCAGTTCCTTTTCTTCCTTCATTTTCGCCATTTCTAATAGGGCGTTTTTCATTGCGCTTGCTGGAGAAATGGAAACCTTTTTTGCGATTCCTCCAAGTTCGGCTTCGCCTAGGTTGCCTGGAGTGTGAACTGAAAGGGTTGGGATTCCGCTGAGGCTGGCGTGTCGGGAAATGAAGACAATTAGTTGTGGAGTGAAGAAGTCGGTTAAGTACTGCGTATACACGGGCTCTTCTTTAACGAAAATTAGCTTAGCCTCGCCTTCCCTAAGCCTTTTCGAGTAAACGGGTTTTTCATGAAACACCTCTGAGGTTTCCTCAAAGTCATAATGCTCCAAGATTTGTTGGGCGATGTTCATGCTGGCTACGTCTTTTTTTGAGGCAACAATTAAGATCATGTTAATGTCTTTCCCACGTGTTAATTGGACATAAGAAAATTAAACTTTCCACAAGATTTATATTCGAATATAGGTTCAAAGCGGAGACGAAGGGAGAAAGATATGCATTTACTTACTCTTAAAGACTGGACTCCAGAGCAAATTAAAGAAGTAATTGAAAAATCGATAGAAATAAAGAAAAATCAGGATACATATAGGGTTTCTTTGAAGGATAAATCATTAGCTATGATTTTTCAGAAAACTTCCACTAGAACTAGGGTGTCCTTTGAAGTAGCCATGACGCAACTGGGAGGACATGGAATTTACTTGGATTGGAGAACAACAAATTTCACCTTAGCAGATATCGGAGATGAAACTAAGTATCTTTCTAGAAACGTTGATTGTATTATGGCGCGTTTATTGAGGCACAGCGACTTAAAAAAGATGACTGAGGCTTCAAGGGTTCCTGTTATAAATGGATGCTGCGAGAAATATCATCCCTGCCAAGCCATCGCTGACTTGATGACAATCAGGGAAAAGAAAGGTTTCTTGGAAGACTTGAAACTTGTCTACATTGGAGTGCATAACAACGTGTGCAATTCTCTAATAGTCGGTTGCACCAAAACTGGAGTAGAAATCACAACGGTCACGCCTATCGTCAATGAGCAGTCTTTGGACAAACAACTCCTCGAAGAAGCCGAAAGAACGGGCTTATACAAAAATACGCTGAATGTCAAAGAGGCTGTGAAGGACAGCGACTTTGTTTACACTGACACGTGGGTTGACATGGAGTTTTTCCTAGACCCGAAATTTAAGGATAAGAAAGAAAAAAGAATGAATTTGATGAAGCCTTATCAGGTTAACAGCGAACTGCTCAGAGGAAGCAAAGCCCTAATAATGCATGACATGCCTATTCACCGAGGCTACGAAATAAGTGATGACGCCATAGAGAGCCCCAACTCCATAATTTACGACCAAAGTGAAAACCGCCTGCACTCCGCAAAAGGGATTCTCCTGAAAGTGTTAGAAGAACCTTAGACGCGCATTCTACTTAGGTCCGAGAATTCGGTCGACTAAGAACTCTGGCTTGAAAGGCTCTAGGTTTTCATATTTTTGTCCGGTTCCTAGGAAGAGAATTGGTTTCTTCGTCACGTGGGTTATGGAAATCGCTGCGCCTCCCTTAGCGTCTGCGTCCACCTTCGCCAAAATGGAGCCACTAATATGAACGAACTTGCCAAATTCTTGGGCTTGAGCCACGGCGTCGTTGCCCGTTAAGGCGTCTCCGACAAACAAAACCATGTCTGGAGCGACCACTCGAACTATTTTCTCCATTTCCATCATGAGGTTCAGGTCCGTCTGCATTCGACCCGCCGTATCAATTAGCACTGCATTGATACCCCTTGTTTTCGCATAGCTCACGGCATCGTAAGCAACGGCAGCCGCATCTGAGCCATACTGATGCTTAATCATGCGTACGCCTAGTCGCTTGGCATGTTCTTCAAGCTGTTCGATTGACCCCGCTCGATAGGTGTCGCCGCAGGCAAGAATAACCGAGTAGCTGCGCTTCATGAGGAGTTTGGCGACTTTAGCTATGCTCGTGGTTTTGCCTGAGCCGTTTATTCCTACAAAAACAATTATGCAGGGCTCTTTCACTTTTCTTTTCTTCTCAACTATTTCTACTAGGTCCTTTCCCTCTTCAACCGTTAGGGTTTCGAGCAAAACTTGGCGGAGGGCTTTCTCCACAATTTCCCTTCGATCTTCCAGCCTTTTCACCTTGACGCCTTCTAGTTTTTTCTCTATTTCTGCGCAAATGTGTTCAGCAACGGGAAGCGCAACATCATTTTCGACTAGGGTTAGCTTAAAATCCCATAATAGTGGACGTAGGCTTTCTGGCGTCAGCTCTGTCGTGGTGATTTTTGTGACAAAACCGCCGAGGCTTTCCCTAAGTTTTTCGAACAGGCTTGGCTCTCTCCCTCGCACTCATTCCCGCCGATAATTCTTGAAACTTTGACCTGTCGTCTCGGATTTTCTCAACGACCTGGCTTAACTGCTGCCTAAATGTATCCCTAGTTTTCTTAAGCTCAGCCACGCGATTTTCAATGTTTTCCCTAGCTTCCTTTATTGTTCTTTCCACGGCTACGCCCGCGCCTATGCCCACGATCACTGTATCGACGCTATCTAAACTCGCCTTAATGTAGGAGCTGCCTCCGATGGGAACGAAAAGTGGAGCGCCCCTCCCCTCCTTTTCTAATCCTTCTAATGTGGCATTTGCAACCATTAGCTCAGTTAGGGCGGCGCCAACAAAATTTATTCTTGACTGTAAATCCTCAGCGGTTCCTTCCAAAATTTGAAGTTCAACGGCTAAGCGTCGGAGGGTTTCATCCTCACTTGCCAACTTCCCTTTCTCCAAGAGCCAACTTCTTTATGAGCGGGCTTTCAATTTCCTCTGGGCTTATTTCCTCAACCTTGGCTATTTTAATCTGGAAACGCTTGGCTCTATGCTTGCTGCCGATCTCCTTATAAACGGTTTCCACGGCTTCCTCGGGCTTCATCGCCCTAACCTCTTTTCTAAAGCTCGTTTTAAGGTTCGGCTTAACAATTTGTCCCATCACTCGAAAAGTCTTAACTTCTTTACTCATTTTCCTCCACCACATCTAAAGCATGTCCAATTATGAAGAGTTCGGGTCCCGTCGTTATGGAGCCTGCCACTGCTCCGTGCTTATTGGCTCTGAGACCCGTAGCCACATGGGGTATGCCGCAATTAACCGTTCCCACGTCTACTTGGACGTTTAAAACATCTTTCAAAACCTTCTGCTCGTCCTCCTTTATCATTGGGTGCGCTAACACACCCTTATTTGTTGCGGCGGCTAGGGATCCGACGTAGGGCAGTCCCGCTATTTCACATGGAACGGCTTCAACGCCTAAAGTATCCTCTACTTTTGCCACATCTTCCCTCTTTAATCTGGGATCAACTATCGCCCCATAATCATTTGCCAAAACCAGATTTCCATACGCCGTCTTTTTGGTTTCCATAACCATGACGTTAATGTCTAAGGCAGATTTTATGGCTTTAACTTCTCCATCACGCACAAAATGCGGAAGGACTATGCCCTTAGAGTTTGCGCAAGCCAAAGCTCCTATTAATACGGATTCGCCTATGGTTGTGCGAAGGGCCTTCACCTTCAGCCAGTCCTCAAGTTTACGCGCCTTAGATTCAGAAACTTGCGGAGGAACTATAAACATTCTGTCCGTGACCAAAGAATAAACCCCTATGCTTGCGCTTCCAAAAAAGTCAATGAGGTAAATCGCCAAGCATCAGTCTCCTTCTTCTGCTAGGTAGAGGGTTACTGTTCCCTCGCGATCCTTGGCGGCTCTAACCCTAATTTTTCGCGGAGGCTTCTCTATGCCCCTGCTCCATATTTTCTCATTCACCTCATTGCTAATTACAAGGGCTTCAGGCTTCATATGCCTCTCAATGAAGCTCTTAACGAGACGCGTGGCTCGAGGCGTCCTCTTTTTCCGAGGGGAAATCCACGCCCTACCAAGCGGTATGGTGTAAACTCTTTCCTCCACGATTTCCTCTTCTTTTTCCTCCTTTTTAGCCTCCTCGACCCTCTCTTCTACCTCGGCTTCCGCTACGGTTTCCTCTTCTTCCAGCCCTTCCTCTTTAACTTCTTCTGTCTCTTCTTCCGCTACTTCGGCTTCCTTGATTTCCTCACCTTCTTCCTTTTCCAGCTCTTCTTCTATCGCTTCTTCGGTTTCCTCAGTTTCTTCAGCTTTCTCCGTTTCCTTAACAGTTTTCGTCACTCATGGCTCCCTCTTCAAGCCTTTATTTTTCTCCGCCGCCACTGCCTTCTTTTGGGGTTTGTCCTCACCCGCCCTATCGTTTTTGCAATGACCCATGTTGGAACTGACTTCTTCTGTTTTCCAGCCTTTATGAGGCGACGTTTCTTCGCTGTGGGCTTGTTTCTCGCCGTGGTTAGACCCTCCTGATTTTGATTTCTCTTCGGCCGGACTGAAGCTTCACAAGTATTTCCTTCAATTGTTCATCGTCTATTGGGAGGTTTATTCTGCCTTGCTGGGCGAGCTGGATTAGTTGGAATTCTAGTTGTTCGGCGAATTCTGGTTTCACCATCTTTAGGTTTGTGAGGCGCTGTCTAGCGTCTGCGGTAAGTATTCTGCGGAGCACAGCCTGTTTTTGTATCTCTAGTTGCTGCTGAGCTTGGATGCGCTGTTGCTCTTGGGCTATTCGCCTTTGCAACTCAATTAGTCTTCTTCTCTGCAACGCCTCTATTTCTTCCTCGCTCACCATACCCACCTAGTATTTCTTCAGTTCAGGAACCGTTTTCTCCAAGTCCTTTTTGATTTCCGCCGACAAGCGGTCCAAAACCTGTCTTCCACTCTTAGTTACTATTCTCCCCCTGTTTTTTAAAGGTTCAACCAAGCTCGCGGCTTCAAGCTGCTGCAACGCCTTTCTCAAAATGGCTCCACCCCCTTTCCTAGCGTGTTGAGGCTGCGTCCCGTGGCCCGCTCTTCCACCATACTCTGAGCGAAGGCGCTCAATACCTATTGGGCCCTTCATGTAAATTTTCCTTAGGATAGAGGCGCAGCGGGTGAACCACCAGTTCGGGTCTTGAGGCGGGCTTTTTACGTGGGAGCCAGTTTTAACAAGGGATGCCCACACAGGCGGAGTTATTTCATCCACATTGTCTTTAAGATATTTGGCTAACCTTTCGATGAAAAGCGGGGCAGGAACATCGTAGGGTGTTGGCAAGACCTTCTCTTCCTAACTTAATTTTCTCACATTAATTCATGAAGCCGCATATAAAAGTTCTCTGGAAACGAATTATACTGTTATTAACGCCCCTTCTCGTTTAGCAGTTCTTTCCTCATCGTTTCGCGTGAAGTCCTTAAGAGGCAGAATCACCTTTTTAGTACTTTCCAAGTTTTGACAATTTCGGCTATGGCGGGTTTACCTTCAACATAGATTTCTATGGCTCTGTGGTGCCCAGTGTAATGGATCAGCCTTGTTCTGCTTACCCTTCGGCCGACGCACCGTATTTTCTCGCCCTGAATCCTTTCACTCAAGGGGCTCTACGTCCCCTTCCTGCCAAAGCGTGAGCAGAACCTTATTCACGAGAGACACGTCAATTCGGAGCTCATCGCTTATTTTGTCGGCTGTAACCCTTTCCTTTCCCTTCAAGTATTCCCTAATCTCCTTTTTTGCCTCCTCCTCGGATATGTCCCTTAGGTTAACGACCTCTAAACCCTCTAGATACTCGGCGTAATGCCTTATGGCGTCCCTTATGGCTTCAGCCTTGGAGCATCTCAGCTTTTCCATGATCCTTGCTAAGTCCTCTTGGCTTTCACGTGTCAACTTGAGGGGGTAAACGTAGCCCTTAGCGTACGTTGTCTTCAACCATCATCACTAAGTGTAAAATGGTGTAAACCACATATATAGTTTGCCTTCAGCTGCGCCTCTAGAGAACCTCGCCGCTCATAAAGGCTTTTCTAGGGCTTTCTTTTTCTAGGCTTGTAAAGCACAAAGGTGTGTCCTCGAACATCAACTAGGCTTGAGGCCGTTTCTTGAGCAATTTTTGCAGCCACATTTTTGGCTTCTTCGTCTTTAAGCGCGGTTTTCAGCAATTTGACTTTCACTATTTCGTTTTGGTCCAGTTGCCTAGAGATTTCGTCCATTGTTTGGGGTGCCACGCCTTTCTTTCCTATCCATATTGTTGGTTTTTCGGCGCTCATTTCACGCTTTATTCGCAGCTTCAGCTTAGACGACAACTTTCCTTCTCCTATTCTTTAATGGTATGCGAGTGTGTTTGCCGCAGTTTAGGCAGGTGATAACCATGTGGGGCTCCCTTTTCGGCTGAATACGGACACGACAGTTGACGCCAGGCAAAATAAAGCTTTTGCAGTGCCTACAAACCATTCGCCTATATTCCTTGGGCAAACGTAACCTAGTTCGCATGGCAATTTTTCTAGCGATTTCAACATATCTTTGCGCCAGCTTAGGGTCTTCATGAATGGTCTCCCTAGCGAGACGGAAAAGGGTTTGAATTCGTTGTAGGGCTATCTGCTTCACGTTACTCATTTGGAAGGAACCTTTTACACGGTTTCATTAGTTTTCGCTTTTAATTATTTTGTTGTGAGTGGCAGGCGCACAGACATAGAGAGACACGGGTATACCCCTCACCCTTAGCATGTCCAAAAGCCAAGTTACTTGAACAGGGCTTGGAATCATTTTAATTTTTCTCTTTGAGCGCCTTTTTCATTGACCCGACTATGAAGACGAGCATTAAGGTTTTCACCGTTGATCCAGAGGAGAAAGTGGGATACATCATTGAGGAGGCTGAGAAAGGTTGGATGTACCCAATCTGGAGGGAAAACGAAGTCTACGGCTACCTATTCTGGCTGCAACATTTATGTCATGCATTCTTGAGGGGGTGAAACAACTGCAAGCTGCTAATACCATTCGCCCCGTATAAAGCCTATAAAAGAGAACAGAACCTCCTTAACATGAAGGGCTAAACATGCTAATTCTTATTCTAGCCGAATCAGCCATCGAAACAATTCCTAAAGGCTTGTGGAAGCAACCGTCCGTAAAAAGCCATTCGAAAAAGCGCGGAAAGCCTCCAAAATTCCTTCTTTTAGACCGCTCTTATCATCACGCCGCCATGAAAAATCTTCCCCAAAACCAAAAAAGAGGACGCCCAGACATCGTTCACTTCGCCCTCCTAGAAGCTCTAGGCTCCCCACTTAACAAGGCTGGCGAACTCCAAGTTTACGTGCACACCATAAACGACCATGCAATATCAGTGAACCCAAAAGCCCGTTTACCAAGAAACTACAACCGATTCGTCGGCCTTATGGAGCAACTATTCGAATTGAAGAGGGCGCCGCCAACAGGACCAGCCCTACTCAAGTTAGAACACAAAACTCTGTCACAGTTGCTTCAGGACATAAAGCCCACATACACCTTAGCCTTCAGCAGAATAGGAACGCCTTCCACCCTAGAAGAAGCTATTTCAAGACTTTCAGACAAGGAAAGGCCCGCTGTGATTATTGGATGCTTTCCCCATGGACACTTCTCTGAAACGACGATAAAGTTGGCAAATGAACTTGTCTGCATAGACCCAGAAATGCTTGAAACATGGACAGTGGCTTCTAGAGTGATTTACGAATACGAACGCGTCATTTCCCTACCCAAGAAAAGACTTAGCCTTAGGACGACTTCCTGAGACAGCGGTGTTCCAAGCTGTGGCGGCGCAAATCCTCAAGCACTTCAGGATTCCTTTCAATACATTTTTGCACCAAATGCAAGTATCTTCCAACCCTCACGCTTTCTGGGCTAACCTCCACGGCTTCGCCATCAATAATGACGAAGTGACTAGAGGGAATGTTTGCCTTCGTTATGAAAAGCGCCTCATTCACCGAAGCATGCAACGTGAAACAGTTGGGAGACCCTTCCATTGTTAATACTGTGACTTCCTTAGGATTAGAGCACACCAAAATAGCCGCCAACTTACCCATAATAAGCCCCGAGTTCTCAGCTTCTGGACAACTGGTTAAAACTACGCGTCCCTTCATGAATTTTTTACACACGTCAGGGAAGACGGCTTGGGCGCACTCACTCATGAGGAGCAAGGAGGCTTCCTTCAAAAAGGGCGCCTTAACATATGTCTCAATCAACTTCATGTTTTCATCCCCAAATTTTGGTAACTACCGATTTACTTTTATGCTTCAAACAACTTTTGTATCTTTTGAGGAGGAGGGAAGGAAAAAATGCCCTACTGCGAGAAATGCGGAGCACAATTAGCTGAAAGCGCAAAATTCTGTCCTTCTTGTGGCGCTCAAGTGAGCAAAGTTGTTAAGGAGGAGTTTTCGGTCTCGTCAGAGGACCTCATCAGGAAGGTTAGGGAACTGATCCACGAAGGAAACATTAGAAGGATCAGTGTGAAAGACGAGGCTGGGAAAATCCTCTTAGAGATTCCAGTCACAGTAGGAGTTTTAGGAGCATTAATAGCCCCATACTTGGCAGCGTTAGGAGTGATCGCCGCCTTAGCTACGAAATGCACCATAGTAATCGAGAGAAGAGAATAGCGCCTTATTCCACTTCTAGTATTTCCCTCGCCTTGTCAATGTATCGGCACCGTTTACGCTGATGCTCCTTCACAAAGTCTGTCACAATTTTGATTAGGCGGTTTTTGTCTTCTCCGCATAGGATTTTGCCTCCTCGACATTCCTCGTGGTATAATTTGATTACGTCTTCGTCTCTTTTGAAGAAATGGAACAGGTAGAGGTCGTAGATAGGACAAATGTCAGGGTTGGCTCCAAGCCTACGCTGTTCCTCAGCAGTCGCCCGCCCGCCAGTAAACGCATTGGAAATCTTTTTGGCAATAACTTCCGGCTTCTCATTAAGAGTGAAGTAACTCATGGGGTCACGTTTGCTCATTTTAGAGGAGCCATCCAACGCTTTTATCAGCTTGTGGTACGTGGAAGACGGCAAGACAAAATTGTACTTTCGGCGAAACTTGGACGCGAGGTCTCGTGTGAGGCGCAGATGGGGGTCTTGATCCACTCCGACAGGCACAACCATAGGTTTTGGCCCACCAAATTCCTTGAGTTGCGGTAGAAGAATATCGCCAGCCTGTATGAGGGCGGACAAGTAGAGTCCCATGTGGCGTTCTCCATAAATAGCCTTCATAGTAGCCAAAGTTACGCCTCTTCCAAAGGTTATTGCCAAATCCTTCACCCGCTCTTCCTTCGACTGCCGATAAATGTAACCCCGTTTAGGATCAAAACCCAAGGCGAGAAGGTCAGCGACATTGCCAACAGCGTATTTTTCGCTCCGTTCGAAGGGTACATGATTATCTTCGTAGGCTTCCACATCGGCGATACAGTAAGAGGCAGTTGCGCCCTGCTGCTGAAAATAAATAACCTCGCAGGCTGTAATCAAGGTACCGAGGTGAAACTCTCCAGTGGGTTTTATGCCGCTCATAACCCCGAACTCCTCATGGTTTTTCATGACATTCAAAATGCGCTCAAAGTCCCGATGCCCGAATACCACGCCCCTACGCATGGTTGCCGTAGGCTTAGGCACCTCCGCTAGCAAAGGCTTGAAGGGTTGAATCCCGAACTCCTCATATAGACGTTCATAGTCTTCGACTATGGTAGTTCCGAAAGGGTCTAGCCTCGTTTTTCTGGCAATAGGGTCTAAGGACAACCTCAAGCGCCTCCGTGAATTAATGTATAAGTGACGTTGAAGAACCCTGCAACGAAAATGGTCAAAACTAAGAAAAGACAGCTTTCATCAGGAAGGCTTAAAGCCAGCCCAAGGCGTTCACCATACCCAATGTTAATGGCATATGCTTATTTAAGGTTTATATCCAATTCTTCAAGTTCTTTCTCAAACCGTTCTTCACCATACCTAATCTGGATTCCTCTCTTCTTTGCCTCAACGAAAAAGTTTCTGTAGCCTATTCCAGCTATTTCAGCAGCCCTGCCGAGGGACACTCCGCCCTTCACATACTTATCTAAGGCTAAGCGTATCCTCAGCTCCTTTAAGCCGATAAATAGTGCTTCCCTTAACAGAGTGGAATTGTCTACGCCTAGCTCTTTGGCTAGTCTCTCAACTTCCAAAAACATGTCTTCCTTAATCCTTACCGTAGTAACTTTCATGTCGGACACCATTTGTATTCTAAGAGAATACGACATTAGTAAGGCTATCGCGGAACCCTAGCTTACCGCCTTTCAGCATTTTCTCAAGGATGTTCCTATAATATCAGTTCAAGAAGAACAGCCATTATGCCGCTCAGAAACACGCCGTCGAAGGTGCCAGCTCCGCCTATGCTTGCAACTGGCGCGCCAAGCTCGGGAATAACGTGGAGGTTTAACAGGTCTGCACCTATTATTGCTCCCACCACAAGATTTGTCACATCAAAAAGCGTAAGCTCCGATTGAAGTTTAGGTTCAGACATTTCCATCTCTCAAAAGACATCCTTTCTATTAGTTCTTTTATCGTTTTCTTATGCCTTTAGGCGCGCGCTCATGACCTAACCGATCTAATGGGGATTAAGCCATGAACATACGCAGTTATTCTGCAAAACAGAAAAGGAGAGATTGGAAGGCAATATCAATTAATGGACTCTTTTTGAAAAAACTTTGCCTAGAAAGGATTTTCCTTAGTCTTATAATGGTGTTTCTAGACGATAGAGCTCTAAAACTCATCACGTTGTTTTGTATTCTGTTAAGAAATAGCCTCTTGAATCTTCCATGAAAGTCTAGCTTAGTATCCAATCGCATTCACTTGCATTTCAGACATCTCTACACTTTCGTTATTTGCAAGGTTAAATTTTCTCCACCGCGGTTGTATACCGCAACGTTTCTCTTATCTGTAAAGGGAAAACTCACGATCATGACTATGACTCCGAAAAAATGGTTTAAGTCTACATTGGAAGGTGTCAAGTTTCCAGAAGGATGAGAATGCACCGTTCCAACAATGGAAAAATCCATAGGTAACATGTGAAGTGGAATGCTAGCGAAGCCCCGGCCATAAGTTGAAAGTGGAGGAACAACAAGCTCAGAAATCTTAATCAAATTCTTCTTCTTTTCTCCTCGAAGAAGCAAAATTGTTTCCCTTGGATATAGCCTTCTCGCGCCTTCAAAAATCGCCTGCAATAACTCTTGACTAATCGAAACGGTTATACCAGCTTTCATATAACCTTCAAAATTGTTCAGCCCTTAATTACCTTTACGAAAACACATGACGTGCGCCGATAAGAGTCTGAAATTAAGTCGGTTTTGGACGCCTGAAAACTAATGATGGACCGCTGCTAATGCTGGGCTCCGAAAAATGAAGAACGGGGTTCAGCAGAGTTTTTGACATTTTACTTGAACGTTTTATGAACAACTTGGAGATTTCTTTAAAGGTTTGTATAAAAGGGAACCTGGCAGATATAGCAGGGCCTAGTCTTTCTACGTCTCTCACCTTTTCCTCTTTCAAAATCAGATGGTGCGGCCGCCGGGATTCGAACCCGGGATTGCAGACTTGGAAGGCTTACACCAATTGTCTGTGTCCTAACCAGACTAGACCACGGCCGCCCATAAGACATTTCAACGAATCTATTATTTTCTCTTCAACGACCAAGAATTTAAACATATTCTGAGAAAAATGACATCTTGAAAAGACTAATAAACTGTATATCCTAAGAGGTTCTGACTTGGCTCTAATATCTTGTTAGGATTGACGGTGCTTAACTTCGTCTACTAATTTGTTGTGGTCACTAGCATTCTCAAGGCTTTCTCCACACGTTGGATATGCCGTAAAGTTTCCTTTGAGCCCTCAAATGTTTCCATTGTCTTATGGCACTGCGTCAAAGCCTTTTCACATGCGCCCAGATGGCGAATTCTCTCCAAACACTTCACCGTTTCTCTCCTTTCTCAAGGAGTTTAAAAGACTAGTGACGCAACGAACAGAAAATTCCTAGACAGTGCTCAGTGAAAGTGAATTTTATGTGTGAATAGAAGATGAGATTTTGACCATTTTTAGAACGATTTTAAGGTGGTGCGGCCGCCGGGATTCGAACCCGGGTCGTCGACGTGGCAGGCCGGTGTCCTAGACCAGGCTAGACTACGGCCGCTTTTGGCTGGTCTAGATTACAATTTGGTGAGGCTTCTTAAAACTTTTCTTGAGGCTTTTAGGTGGAAAATTTTAAGTAGTTTTGATCTTCATATCTACAGTGTATGAGGAACGGCGATGACGACTAGACGATCAGGCGTGAAGGATTCGAGTGTAGCCTTAGAAAAGGTGTTGAAGGAGCTGGTTCAAATAAGCTCTAAGATTGATAGGGTAATTGAGATGGAGGAAAAAATTCTTCGAAGTGTGGCTGAACCGAAAATGGAACAGGAAAAAGAAGAGGAGCTGGGCGCCCTAGACGTAATGACCTTATTATCTTTACCAGACCATTTAAGAAAGTCAGCTATGGTGATATGCAAGGTTGGCGGAGCGACGGCTAGCGAAGTTGCGAGGGAAACGGGGAGAGCGAGAGCCGTAGAAAGCGGATATTTGAATCAGCTTGTGACCATGGGTCACATTAAAAGAAGGAGAGAGGGGCGAAAAGTATACTTCTACATTGAAAAATAGGTTTAAGGTGATGATTATGGGAAAAATAATATCGGTTCACTCAAGCAGAGGCGGAACAGGGAAGAGCCTAATCGCAGTTAATTTGGCGGCGATATATGCCTGTAAAGGAAAAAACGTTTCCATATTCGACATGGACTTTCGGGCTCCAAGCCTCTCAACAGTATTCAGAGTCGGCGACTATAGGCTCATTGAATACTGGATAAATGACTTTCTAAACGACCGCTGCCCAATAGAAAAGGTCATGATAGACCTAACCGAAAAATATGACACTAAGGGTAAGCTTCTCGTCGGGTTGGCGAACCCATCAATAGAGGCTGTTAGAGAAATGATGGCTAGAGACAAGAAAATGGAGATGGACGCCCTCAGAAAGCTTCTCGCTCTAAGACCGTTTCTTTTAAACAATATGAAAATGGACTATGTAATATATGATACTAGCCCCGGAATTCAGTATTCATCTATAAACGCTGTTGTAGGCTCTGACATCTCTGTCGTGGTTACTACCCTAGACACGTTAGATGTTGAGGGCACCCGCTACATGATTAATGAGCTTTATGATGCATTCGAAAAAAGGACAATAATCCTAATGAACAAGGTGCCAGCTGAACTTCTTTCATCAGAAGATGAGAAGAAGAAGCTTTCACGCCAGCTTAAGGCAACATTCGCCCAGCCTCTCATAGAAATGATACCATGCTATTGCGACGTGCTCCGATCAAGCAGAATATCCATATTCGCCCTTGAGAAACCTGAGCATCCGTTCACTAAAGTCCTATACGATGCCGCTGAAAAGCTTGAAGGTTTTGAGGGCTCTTCCTAGCGTGATACTCAAAATATGACTTCTGACCTTTCCAACTGCTCCCTTAAAAATTCGTTATAGGATTTAATGAGCTCTATGCCCTTTGCCGTAATTTCATAGACCTTCCTTTTTCTCTTATTTCTCAATTCTAATCTGCTTCTAATGAAACCCCCTTTCTCAAGCGAGCCGAGGAGAGGATAAATAGTGCCATACCCCACTTTAACCCCGAAATCCCTCTCTATTTCACCTATAATTTTGTATCCCCACATGGGGCGAATCCGAATAATCGTGAGCACAAGCATGTCGAGAAAATCCCTAGCGAAACGTCGCCTAATCTCAGAAATTGATTCCTCATTCTTCGCCAATTTGCCCACGCATGCCTTTATTTATTAGTAATGATATATCAGGCTATTTATATATTTATTCTCTGTTATGAATTATATGCTTCTCTTTTTGGCAAGTGTGATGGTGACTGAAAACATGCATGAAAATTGGATAAAGCTTAAATACTGTTACAAATTATGTGCATTGTATATATTATATCGTTAATCAGATATATTCTTCTCTGGGAGCAGTGAAAGGCGAAGACGCGAGGAAGACCAAATGCCCACTTCAACATTAGGGCAGGTGTTTGCACTCATTTCGTTAGCCGCAGGTATAGTATTCTTCACGTATGCTGCAAAATATTACATTTCAATGGCAGTTGTTCTTCTTAGCGGTGGAAGCACCTTTAACAATTTTAACAATCCTAATAAACCGAAATCCGTCAGCAAAAAAGAGCCATTTGTTTCCATCCACCTCCCAATGTATAACGAGAAAAACGTCGCAGACAGAATTATGAAAGCATGCACCTCTCTAGACTACGAGAACTACGAGGTTATTGTTGTAGACGACTCTACAGACGAAACTTTTAGACTCTTAAAGAACAAATGGAGTAAACATCCACAAGTGAAGATCATCCATCGCAAGAGGAGGAGAGGTTTCAAGGGAGGAGCCCTGAATGAAGCTCTTAAGTACATGGACCCCAAAGCAGAGTATGTTTTGGTTTTTGATGCAGATTTCATACCCTCGCCAGACATTATAAGACGGTTCCTTTGGTACTTTGAAAATTCAAACATCAAAAATAGAGGCAATCCTGGAAGTGAGGAAGAAGGCGAAATTATTGAGCGGGTTGAAGAATGGTACAGGAAAATCGAAACGGCGGCTGTCCAGGGCTACCAGTGGCATATGCTGAACGCACGTGAAAACTGGCTGACAAGGGGCGTAAGAGTCGAATACAGCGGAAACTACATGATAGAAAGAACGTGCCAAGAGGCTATTGGCTCAATGAAAATGATTGCAGGAAGCGTCTTCATGATTAAAGCTGACGTGCTCAAAAGATACAGGTGGTCAACAAGCTTAACCGAAGACTGGGATCTAACCCTAAGGCTCTACATGGACGGTTACAAGGTTGTTTACACGCCGCTGATACATGCGCCAGCCGAATGCCCCTCAACGTTTCGTAGGCTCGTGAGGCAGAGGTGCCGTTGGGCTGAGGGACACACATTCAACGTTAAGAAGTATTTTTGGAGAGTTTTAAGGTCTCCTAGGCTTTCTGGCGTGGAGAAATTTGAGTTCGTCTCCCACTACACGCTTTATTATCTGCAATCTCTGCTGTTTTGCATGGGCATATCCTTCTGGTTTCTCTCCGAGTGGATGCGCAAGGGCTATCCCCTATTTCCTTGGTGGGTTCCACAGCTTGGATGGACCCTTGTCTTAACCAACCTACTTTCATTGCCTCTAATGGGCTTAGCTGGACTATTCCTAGAAAGAAGCGTGAAAAAGGATGCTACGGGAATATTTTCGCTCATTGTTGTCTCCATCATCCTAGCGCTTCCGCAGGCTTACGCCTCGCTTAAAGGCCTACTAGAAGGAAAGGAGGGAACGTGGTTCAGAACCTTCAAGACAGGAAAAATAACAGAGCCCATCATAAGCCTCAAGCTCAGAAAGATCATGCGGGCTATTATGCCAAGAAAGAGAAGAGAATAAGAATCCAAAAGTTTTCGTAATGGGATTTCCCGCGAACTTTTATAGAGGATATTTATAGAGGATATGCGAAAAGAGTTTAATGAGAACTTTTAACTTGGAGGAAGGGAGGGATGGCTGAGGAGGAGAAAGTGAAAAAGATTGCCAATCTTAGGACCATTTTAGAAAAGCGCTTGCAAGAAACGGAAATCGAACTAGAAGGACTGCGGGCTTTGCTGGAGTTTGCTGACTCCGTCTTGTTGGAGGTGGGGTTCAAAAGGGCAGAAATTCCAAAGCCAACTCCTTCTGTTCCTCCTTCGCCCGCTGCAAAGCGTGAAGAAGCCATTCCAATAAAGACAGTAACAGGAGAACACCTAGCAAATATTTACATAGAAGGAGAGCACGTGCGAATCGTACCCGCCGAAGAGAGGGACTTCAACATTAATACTCCACCCTTTTCCTCTTTCTTCGTAGAAGGCGTACTAACAAAGATGCAGAACAAGGACCGCGAAGCCGCCGTGAAAGGAGAAATTCCTCCAGACAAAGTGCTTTTGTATGACATCACCCTTGAAGGGGACTTGATACGCGAAATAACCATTGGAAATGTTACGCCCGAAAGGTTGCAGGACATTAAGTCAGCGATCCGTTGGACCCTAGAGAAAATGTACGAGAAAACGCGGTCAAGCGCTTAACGGCTAATTTTGCTTAGTTAGAAAAGGAAATAAACCTAGGCAGTGAAAATATTCAGAAGTTTAAGGGCTATGCCGACTTTAGGAGAGAATGAGTTTGAAGCGAGGCATAAGAGTTCTTGTCTGCGACCCAATTCATGAAGACGGAGTGGCGATGTTGAAGCAGGCTGGCTTCGGGGTTGACGTGAATCCTACAATTTCAGTTCAAGAGCTTAAGGAAGTTATTTCAAAGTATGACGCCCTTGTTGTGCGGAGTCGAACCAAGGTCACAAAGGAAATTATCCAAGTTGGAAGGCATTTGAAGGCGATAGGTCGAGCTGGCGCAGGCTTAGACAACGTTGACGTAGAAGCCGCGGAAAAGGAAGGAATTATGGTTTTGAACACGCCTGAGGCGCCAGCCCAAGCCGTAGCCGAATTAACGATAGGGCTAATGCTTTCGTTAGCTCGCAGCATCCCCTTGGCAAATCAAACAATGAAGGAGGGAAAGTGGATTAAGAAGGAGCTGGAAGGATGGCAACTTAAGGACAAAACCCTTGGCGTAATCGGTCTAGGGAACGTGGGTGAAAAAGTAGCGAAAATCGCTAAGGCTTTAGGAATGAGGATACTTATCACGAAAAGAACTCCGCCACCCACAGAACTCTTAGAGGAGCTTGAAGCTGAATTTATTCCGCTTAAGGAGTTACTTCAACGTAGCGACATCGTCACCATACACGTGCCATTAACTCCACAAACCCATCACATGATAGGTGTAAAGGAGACTCAAATTATGAAGGACGGAGCCTATTTAATTAACACGTCGAGAGGAGCGATGGTAGACGAAAAAGCGCTTTTAGACGCGCTTCAATCTGGAAAATTGGGGGGCGCCGCCTTAGATGTCTATGAAGTTGAGCCGCCTACTGACTTCAGCCTAATTCGATTGCCTAACGTTGTAGCTACGCCCCACGTTGGCGCTCAGACGATTGAGTCTCAGAGAATAGCTGCGGTGATAATTGCGGAAAAGCTGATAAAGACGTTAAAGTAACGAAAGGCGTCGGGCTGTCTGAAAAGTTTATTAATTGTCTTTGCATCTTAGCCACTAATTACAATGGGAGCTGTCTAAGGCGTGTCTTACAAGTACATTGCAAAGGCTTGGAAAAGGCCTGAAGCATCCTTTGTAAAGGATTTAATGTGGCATAGAGTCATGGAGTGGCGTAGGCAACCCGCCGTTTTCAGAATTGAAAAGCCCACTCGCCTAGACCGAGCGAGAAAACTGGGATACAAGGCTAAGCAGGGTTTCGTTGTCGTCCGGGTTCGCGTTAGGCGCGGCGGATTGAGGAAGACGCGCCCTAAAGCTGGTCGAAGACCTAAACGCATGGGTGCCACTAAGTTCAAGCCTGCCAAAAGCTTAAGGTTAATTGCTGAAGAGCGAGCGGCTAGGAATTTTCCAAACTTGGAGGCCATTAACTCTTATTGGATTTGGGAAGACGGACGCCACAAATGGTTCGAAGTCGTTATGGTCGACCCAAGTCATCCGGCTGTTCAGTCAGATAAGGACATTAACTGGATATGTGACAAGGCACACCGAGGTCGAGTTTTCCGCGGTTTAACCAGCGCTGGCAAGGAGGTTCGGGGGCTACGTCATAAAGGGCGGGGAGCAGAAAAGGTTCGTCCGAGTCGTAGGGCTGCTCGCAAGCGGAAAGTTGAAAAGGAATAGAAGACTCATAGCAAAGAAGAAGTTAGAACGCGTAGACTAGCGCGGCTACGGCGCATCCGTATTTGCCCGCCGGAATTTTCAGAACTTCTGTGCGGTAGTTTATTTCATTGATTTCTATTTTTCGCACCGTTGCCATCTCTTTGATTTTGATTTCGAGAGTTTCTTTTAGGGCTTTTTGGTCCATGTGTCCATAGGCCTCTGCTACAAGTCCGTATTTCTCGTTTTTCTCCCAAGACCAGGCGATGCCGGCGCCTATGGTTGTTTCTTCTTCTCCGTCCATTCTAGCCATCACCACATGGGTTATTGAGCCCACGGGCATTTTCTTCCATTTTATTTCTTTACATTTGGGCGGTAGTATGGAGCTCACTGAGACTAGGTTGCATTGGCCTATTCCGGCGTTTTCTAGTGCTTGGTCGAAGGCGTTGAGTTTGGAAACGTTGCTGATGGCTTTGCCGCCTGTCACGAAAAATTCTTTTGGAATCATGGTCCTATTTTTGCCTCGCTTATTGGCTATACTGCAATGCAGTGAAGGTTATGGATTAAAACGTTTAGGTTAACATTTTAGGGCGTATACTCTATTATGCTCTTAATATTGGCAGTATTGGAACGGGGGCGGGAGAAAGTTAGGCTTCATTATTTTTTCTTTTGTTTAACGAATTGTTCAATGGCTTCTCTATGTTTGGCCAAGGATTTCTGAAAGGCTTCGGTTGCATCTTTTTCAAGCCAATTTAAGTAGGCTAAGCTTACGAGTATGACGTCCGCAATGTCCACTTCGATGTCTTTGCCGTGGCGACCTTGGTTAAGATACTTTTCTGCAACTTGCCCTACTTGCTCTGCCAGAAGCGAAATGAAGAAGCCGGAAGTGAAAATCTCTTTTTTATGCATTTTATAGGAGACTCCTCTAACCGCTCCTTGGACTTCCTTTAATGACATGCTTTTCACCATGAGAGTTTATGTCTTACACGCGTTTTAAACTATCCGCATTCTGCTCAAAATGTGCAGTAGGGGATTATTTCTTCTGGGCTTTTTCCCATCCTTCAGTTATTTCTTTCAGAAATGTGGGCTGAATGGTGAAGATGTCTTCTGGGCTTTCCACGTATAAATAGAACATGTAAATTCTGTCAAGTCGAGTTAGTTTGGTCATCCCATATTCAGGCTTTCTCGGAAGTTTCTCCGCGTACCTTTCAATTACTTCGTCGAGAGCCCTCTCTAGTTTAGGTGTTGGGAGCGTGTGGTCGAAACTC